>Ga0137428_1001169_pt1 | contig 10484 bp, 20 predicted proteins | sample EasRivERMZT718_2_FD_102305 | JGI IMG/M metagenome (GOLD analysis project Ga0137428, IMG submission 102305) | Soil microbial communities from meander-bound floodplain in the East River, Colorado, USA - East River MetaG ERMZT718_2 | ecosystem: Environmental > Terrestrial > Soil > Floodplain ...
AAATCAGATTTAAGTAAACTCCCAAGAAATCTCATATTAACTACTAAATGTTCAATCCCTAACTTCTCACAAGATATCGAAGCGTGAGCAATTTCCGTATCGTTATGTTTACTGCCATAATTAAATGAAACCGCCAGCTTGGGTCTAAACTTATAAAGTGCTACCGTTGAATCTAGTCCGCCGGATAAAATAATAAGACTCATTTAAATCTCCTTAGCTTTAATTATCTCTTCCAAATCTGCTTGAGTACATATTGCTGAAAAGTACTTAGTCTTTATCTTTTTCTCAAGTTCCATTGAATATTCTATATTGGATAAAAGAGGAATTGTCCTAAGTAGAAAGTTATCCTTTTTATTTCTCCAGCCATCACGCTCAAATAACTCTCCAATATCCTTTCCGTAATAAGAAACCCTTCTACATATTTCCTCTGTTGGTTTCTTCTTTCTACTAATGGATTGCCACTTACCACCACCCATATATATTTTAATGTTGCCATACATAAGCCCAGAAGCCCAGGAACTAGAATCAACCGAGTAAGGTTTATAATGTAAAAGATAATCCTGATTGGTAAATCCCAATAAATGAACCTTCCGTCCATTTACTCTTTTCATTATCCCTTTGATAAATCCCCTGTTACCTTTAGTCCCGACCAATCCTCCAATCCCTACAATGTCTGATGTCTTATAATATTCATCAAGCACCGATATATCCTCACCTCTGGTAAAGATTGGTATTGGTTTAAATCCCCTCTCTAACATCTTCTTATAATTATCCAATGTCTCTTTAGGATTCCCAATCACATCCAAGGTAAAATAATTCCAGGGTTTAATGGGAAGCCTCTCTAAGAATCTACAATAATCAATAAGCCTTATTTCCTTCTTAGCTTTCCAAGCTGTGAAAGCTCCGGAGTCCAATAGAAAGTCTATATTCTTATTGTTAAGTAACGATAATATCTTTTTCCCTTGATTACCTTGAAGATAAGCATATGAATAAAGAATATTAAGTTTATTCAATGGTTACTCCGGCTATATCAGCAAGTACCGATTGAATGATTGATTTTATTTCATTCTTTTTTTCCTGTTCACATTTAACTTTTATAGTTGTTTCAATTCCATCTAGGTTTTCATAATCCTTATCTATTTTATCAGAATCAAAATTCCAATTAAATAATCCCAAGTCCTTTTCTAATTGGTCAAACCTTAAATCAGTAAATATCTTAGAATCAAATTCTTTAATCTCCTCTAACAATGTTGGCATCATATCCAGTTCAAACTTACCTGCCATGGTGTGGGAATTCCCTGCTATGTTGGCAGCCTTCTCCTTCATATCATCCCATTCAACCACTCTTATTTTAAATGAGGTCTTCTGACCATCTCCGATAATCCAAAAATTCTCTTTATCTATTTGTTCAAAGGTAATGTCGTTATATTTTCCTTTAAGCTCGGCAATCCTTTGATGTCCGGTAACTAAATTACCGCTTAATTTATTCCAAGTGATGCCTGATATATCACCAAACGCAGATACCGATTTAGATAGTGCCAGTTTTTCATCTTCGGTTATTATTCTGGGATTATAGGGAGCATTTTTTAAATCATCTATATTCATTTAATTTCTCCTATTGAATCGAATAACTCTACCCTAGCTGATGGCTCAGTCATAAACTTTCCAGACAAAGATGATGTCCTAAGAATTGATTCTTCATCTTTAATCCCTCGAAGCCTTATGCAGAAGTGTTCGCAATCAAGAACAACTGCCACATCCTCAGTCCCTAGAATATTCTTTAGCTTGGAAATTATCTGATGGGTTAGTTTCTCTTGGACTTGCGGTCTGGATGAATAGAAATCTACAATCCTATTTAGTTTAGATATCCCAATTAACTTACCATTAGGAATGTATGCCACATGGGCAAAGCCTATGAATGGAACAAAGTGATGTTCACACATTGACCTGACAGTTATATTCTTTTGAATAATCATTTCATTATAATTAAATTCATTAGGCTGGGTCATTATCTTGGGAAAGTTGTTCTCATCTAATCCTTTAAATATCTCTCTGACATACATCTTTGCCACTCTCTTGGGAGAGTCTATAAGTGATGGGTTAGACAAATCTAGTCCAAGTTCCTTCATTATTTCAGCAAAATGTAGGGCAATCTTTTCTTCTTTCATAACACCTTTAGTAATTTATGTAATTGGAAGGATAGATTCCAATTGTTCTCCTGACACAGTTTAATAACATCTTCCTGATTTTTATGCCAATTAGCATCTTCAATAGGCTGGATAAAAACCTTTTTAGAACTATAACCTTTGAAATGAAATGGAGTAATGGACGGATGAATCCAAGGATAAAGGAATTTAATATCATCGCATTGGGATAGTTTGGTCTTAGATAGAATCTGCTTTGGGCTCATTGAAATATGTTTGATGTATTGCCTTAGTTCCCCGATATCCACCGAACCATTTGTTTCAAGATGCAAGTCGAAGGAAGCACTTAACTCACTCAAAAGTTCTTTATCTAACTGGAGAGTTGGCTCCCCTCCACTGATTACCAAATCAAAACTCTTTATCTTGCACACACTAGTTACAATATCCATGACTGTCATTTCTTTAAACTCTAAGAAATTAGTGTCGCAGAAATGGCATATTGATTTGGCCTTATGTTCGGGTCTTCCCGACCATTTGTTACATCCGGAGAATCTAAGGAAGGCACAAGGCATCCCAGTATAGCTTCCTTCCCCTTGAATCGTAGGCCCGAAGATGGAATTAATTCTATATTTTTTCATTCATCACCTTTGCCGAACAGTTGGGAGTTTCGTATACCTCTACTGAAACTATGGCAAAGGGAGATATTTTTGACAATTCTTTAATTAGTTCAATCCCGATATTTTCCGCTGTTGGGTTTCCATCTATTAAATAGGGAGATTTGTAATGAGAGGAATCGCTTAGAATAAATTGGAATAATTCTATGTCCTCTTTATTTAAAATAATATTATGGTCAAAGTTTTCATCAATCCAAGTCCCTACTATTTCCTTAGCTTCGCCAAAGTCCCAAACTCTCCCAATTGAATCCAGTTCATCAGATTTAAATTCCACATAAGCATCATACCGATGACCGTGGAGATTTCTACATTTGGATTCATGCCTTAAAACCCTATGGGCAGAATCGAAGGAAAATCTTCTTTTAATGGTTAATTTATTCACTTGTAACTCCCTATATGAATTTAAAGGTTTAGGAGGCCTTATTATCCCTGTTTATAGCGAGTTTTTTAAATTATTCATATAACCATGAGGGCAAATTTATCCCGCTTTAAATCGCGTTTAAACGCTTATTAGGTAATTGTCCAATAAATTCACATAGTTATACCTCCAGGGCCCACCCTATAACCTATTGGAAGGTCGTAAACTGGCTAACTTTTAACCATAATACTAACGCGGAGTGCTATAGAATCCCAACGAGGTTAATATTGGGAATTGAAATTTAACTGGGAGGTAAAAATGAAAAGAGAAAATAAGAAAACAAACAGCGAATTGAAAAAATGTAAGTTTTGTAAAGTTGAAGTTGAATTTGAAGACGATATAGATGACAGAGGTGCTTGCCAAGATTGTCATATGGACGAAAGTGAATTTGAAAATGAAATGGCGTTTGGGGAAGCATACTACGAATAACAGAGGAGTAATAAATGAAAGTTTATAAAGTTTATCTTTGGTTAGTAGGGAATAAATATCTTGTAGCAACATTAAAAAGTGAACAGGCCGCTAAGGATTATGTTGAGAGATGTGAGGGAGCGGTAACAATGGAAGTGGAGGTTTTATGAAAAGTTTAAATTTGAGACAAATCCAAGTGTACAAAAAGTTCCTAGCAAGGATTGAACAGAAGCATGAATCATTGGTTATCGACATCGCTTCATTAAAAAATATTCTAGGGGATTTTCCTGAACTGGAAGATGCCCAAGGAAAGGCGGATGAGGCAGGAGATAGTTGTGACCATATTCAACAGATGTTGGACGAGGTATCTGAAAGATTGTGTGAACTTGATAGGGCGATAATTGAAGAAACACCAAAGGAGAAAATATGAAAACATTGTTGATTGTAAGGCAAGACCAATATTTGAGATGGGTAGTTTATAGGGTAGGAACCGTTCACGATGCCGTTGCAAGCTTTGATACCGAGGCAGAGGCAATAGCATTTGTTGATGGCGCAGAAATGGCCTGCAGATTAAATTGGGATAAATTTTAAGGGAGAAAATATGAAAAAAGATTTAATGGATTTCCTAAAGACCAGGACAAATGAACTGAATGATTATTCATTTAGACTTAGAAAAAGGTTAGCTAATGAAAAGTTAAAGAAATATGAGAAAGGGGATTTAACCGCCATGATAAACGAGGTCGAGGATAAAATAAATACCTTAACCGAGCTATTAACCGATTTTAATAACCAAGATGAAAATGGAATTTATTAGGGAGGAAATATGAATTATAAAGTTTGGCGAATGACCAAGTGGAACACCTACTTGGAGTTCAATAAGATGGGAATGAAGTTCATGGTAATTCCCAAGGGAGCAATTAGATATAAAGTAACTTATTGCTCTAATGGGAAAAAGATAAAATCAGAGTTTATTGAAGGAATGTGGCCACATGAAATAACTAAATATTGTAAACAAAGAATGGAAGGTTTATGCAAATAGATATTAATAGAATTAAAGGATTCAAACCGCAACCAAAAATAAATAGATTAATGTTCATTAGGGATAACGGGGCAGTATTCCCGCTTAAGTCAGAAAAGCTTGAAGAATCTGATTTATTAAAAGGGATAATCAGGCTGACAAAGGCAAATGGACATTATCAATATCTGGTCGACACCTTTGATGATGCAATTGAACAATTAGTCCAATCTAAAATAAGTTTTACTTGGACTAAATTAGCGGCATTAGAAGGATTACAACCAGCATGGGTAATTATTCAAGGTTACTTTGGAACCAAGATATCCCTAGATGATATTTCCATGGGAGCAATCCTTCAATGGAGAGTTGCGGTTAGGGCAGAGACTACCGGGGAAAAATGGTTCTCTAAAAAGGATGACCTACATCGCAAAGATTTTTTCACCCAAAGGAATGTTACCGTATCTGAATATTTTATCATCACTACATAAAAATTATATACCCAATAAATATTCGGTGAGCCGAAATTAAATATAGATTATAAAGATTTTAAATAATTGAGAGGACAAAACCTCTCTAAAACTAAGGAGTAAAAAATGAAGTCATTAAATGAATTGTCCGGTTTGTTTGTTGTTACCTTTTCGTCCCTAGAATCTGCCAAGTCCCCTACATCTGTTCTATCTAAAGTAGGCGGAGAAACTAAGTTTGCAAGAAGTCCAAGTCCAGAAGCTATTCTGTACTTTAAGGATGAGCCATCTGCGGTTAAAGCAATGACTCAAATCATTAAAGATACTAAAGCTAACGAGGATAAGGTTCTTGTAAGGAAGGCAATAGAGGTAATCTGGAATGGTTATAAAGTAACAGGACTTAATACTGTTAACGAAACCAAAGATTCTTATTTCTATAAAATGTTTTCCTCTGGAGATTGTTACAAGGATTTAGATGAAGCAAAATATGAATCTGCCACATTTGAATCTTCATCTACTTCTGATGGACTTGGTGGAATTAAACGAGCTTATCGTTCAGCGTTTAGACATGTTTATATTGCAAATTATAATCATGCTATCGTAAAGAAACAAGCTGAGGCTAATAAACTTGATTTAACAGCTTTAGAGGCTCAGGTAATCGAGTCAGTTAACAATCCTAAGCCTAAGAAATTTCCTAAATCTAAGTAATTAAATATTAGGGGACTTCAGTCAATAGGGGTTCCCTAATTTATCACCGCATTTGGGCCACGATATATATATGGCCGCTGGCGAAAAATAGAATTAATCCCATACTTTTTTTAATCTTACCACTTTTATTTTCAATTATTTTTTCACTTTTGTTCAGGCACTCCACATTGAATGTGCCACATTGAATGTCCCATCCCTAATGTGCCACTCTAAAAATAAATGTTTTTTCCTAGTGAAAATCCATACCCTCCGCCCTATATTAATCGACCCTAATAAATGCGTTTAAACCCCAATTAAGGGGTCCTAAAGGAGGATAAATGAAGGAGTTATATTCGGCACTGGTTAACTTCCAAAAGGATTTAAAGAATCCCAAGAAGGACACTCAGGCATTCAAATATCGTTACAGCCCAATAGAGGTTTGCTGGGAAGCTGTTCGGGAGAATATGGCAAAGAATGGATTGGCAGTAATCCAGTTCCCAATTCAAAAAGATAATATGTTGGGAGTAAAAACATTACTTCTACATTTGTCCGGTGAATCAATTGAATCGGAATATTATGTAGAGTTACTTAAGAAGGATATTCAATCAGTCGGAGCAACATTAACTTATTGCAGAAGATACGCTTTCTGTTCGTGTCTTGGAATTACACCTGAAAATGAAGATGATGATGGTTTGTCTGCAATGCCAGTTAAGCCAGAAGCATCTAAAACAATAACAACTACCAATAATGCTCAAGTCGATTTGATTAAAGCTAAATTGGAAAAGCTTCAAAGGAGGAAAGAATGAAGCCAGGAAAACATTTGTGTAAACCGGTAACGTGGGGTCTTGAAAAAACTAAAGATGATAAACCTTATGTCTATGTGGATTTGCAAAGTCCAGATGGAGATAAGATTACATGGAAGGGATATTTAAGTGAGAAGTCCCAACCATTCACTGTAAAGTCTTTAGTGGTAATGGGATTTCAATATACCAATATCTCAGGGATTTTAGAACCAGACGCCTTAGATTCAGCAAGGGAAGTTTCAATTACTGTTGAAGAGGAAGGCTACGAAGGGAAGACGTACTCCAAAGTAAAATGGATTAATCCTACAAGGAAACGACTCACTCGCGAAGACTCCACCAAACTACTTCAAGGGGTGGACTTGGCAGAACTATTTTCTGCTGAGTACAAATCTTTAGGTATTGAAGATTCAACACCTTTTTAAACTTAAGATAGAGGGGACAATGGTCGTCCCCTCTTTTCAATTACGGAGGATAAATGGACGGAATAACTTTAAAGGACTCTGCATTTAGTGATGGCAGGGTCAACAGTTTAATTAGAATTATCGGTCAAGAAAAAACATATGGCTGTTATGTTGTGATTTTATCATTGGCAAAGAATTACTGGAAAAGGGGAAGACAACTTATTCCAAAAGAGGTTTATGAACTTAATAAGTTTCCAGAAGAGTTTATTACAGTAGGACTCGTTGAAAGACATTCTACTGGATATTATGTTAAAGGCTCAAGAGATTATATTCATCAAGAAACAAAGACTACCAAGATTACATTAGAACCAACCAAAGCAAATATTGAAATGAATTTTCTATCAGATGAATTAAAAAACTTTATATCCGGAGTTTCAGACACCATGAGGAAAAGGTGGCTTGAAAATTACGATGAAGAAACTATAAAGATTAAATTAGAGGATGCAATGGAATGGTCTTTAAGTAAAGGAAAGACCCATAAGAATGTCGGGCTTTTAATGAATAAGTTCTTTGAAAATGTACCTAAGAATAATCTTATCTCCGATGAAATAGCCAGCGAGCTAGATAGGATATTGAATGATTAAACAATTTGAAAAGGGCGATATAGAGGGATTTAAAACCGAGTTAGGGGAAATGTATCATCCCTCCAGATTCTCCTTTTTAAAGGCGGTTAATGGGCTTAGAAAGGGGTGTTTGAATGGGTTTATAGGGACAACGGGGTCCGGTAAATCCACCCTTCTAAAGACCATTATAGCGGACTCATCCAATATGAAATGCATGGTTTGGTTATCTGAGGAAACCGCAAAGGAATATCAGGTAAAGATTCAAAGGGCATTAAATAATAAAGACGATATTAAGAACATCTATTTTATTGAAGAAAGAGAACTTGATTCCAATAAGACTCCCGAAGTATTTTTAGCTAAGTTTGAAAAGATAGCTTATGAGATTAGACCCAAGATTATATTCATAGATAATATAACATCATCAAATTTCTATTCAGATGATTTAAACCCTGCCCAACAAGGAGCATCTGCCACATTCCTTTCAAGGCTTGCAAAGAAAGTAAATATTCCAATTGTCTTTGTGGCACATACCAAGAAGGGAGTTAATGATACTTACTCAGGACTTATAACAAAGGAAGATGTTAGAGGCTCACAAAAGATTTCAATTATAACTGAATATCTTTATATCATTCAAACATTCTCATCCAGAGGAAAGAAATATCCCTTCATAACAATTTCTAAAAATAGGCATCATGAAATTAACGATAAATATTATGTCCTGGGATTTGATGATGGCATTTATAAATTTGATAAAATGGTTGATTTTGAAATAGTAAAAAAGATGTTCCGAGCAAGGGATGTCTTATAACAGGGAGGAATTATGTTAGTAGATTTGGAGCAAGGAAGTAACGAGTGGTTAGAAGAACGAAAGAAATTTATTGGAGGCTCAGATGTTCCGGTAATTATGGGCAACTATAAGTACAGGACATTGACCGACCTTTATTTGGAGAAGACCGGAGGAGCAACAGTTAAAGAGGAGAAGTTTGTTTTTACGCTCGGTCATCAGAAAGAAAAGGAAGCTCGTGCTATCTTACAAGATTCTCTAGGGTTTCCCCTTCCGCCTATGGTGGTTAAGAAAGCAGACCTGCCTTACTGCCAAGTATCGTTGGATGGCTTTAACCAAGAGAAGGGAATGTTGGTTGAGATTAAATATGTTGGGAGGGATAAGTTCCTTGATATGAAGAATAATAACTTCGTGGATGAATATTATTATCCCCAATTACAATATCAAATGTTGGCAACTGGAATCAAGACAATGTTTCTAGTTGGAGTTACTGCCAATAAATTAAAGTCAGAGCATGAGCCTAATCCTAAATATTCAGGAGTAGCAGTAGTCGAAGTTGAATTTGATGTTGAGTACGCCAAGGAGATAATAGATAAATGTAATAAGTTCTATAAGTCGGTTCAAGATAAGGTTCCTCCCAAGGAATTTAAAGAGGCAGAGTCCCTTCCGCTTAAGACCTGTATGCAATCTTATATTTCAGTTTTCAATAAAGTTCAGGAATTAACTGAAATGTTAAGCGATGAAAGGGATGTGATGTTTCAGCTTATGGAATCTGATTTAGTTACCTTTAAAGGTCTTCATGCTGAAAGGGTCGGAGGAAAGGTGAATGTGTGGATAAAGAATTAACTATTAAAGATTTAAGAATCGAACTGGTTAAGAAATGTCTGATTGATTGTATGGAGATTCTAGATTGGAATGATTTGAATTCCGTAAGTAAATCAAAAATAACTTTTATCGCTATGGCGGATATTTTAGTTATTCATGGGCAGAATTTAATATTAAACGGAATTAAGATTGATAATTTTATGGAGGAATTAAATGAACGGATTAGAAATAACATTTGATAAGGATGGGAATGAACTATCGTTCGATGGTTTGGTCTATAGGTTAAAGTTGTTAAAGGAAAACGGAGCTCAAAGGAATATCGGAGAGATAGTTAAGTTTCGTGACAAGGTTTATATGGTATCAGAGAGGAATTTCAAAAAACATTTCTATAGGAAGTCCGATAGCTGGGGCTTTTCTGAAAGGCTGATTGATGTATTTATGGAAACATATCCTGATGGATTTCTTGCTATCAGAAGTGATGTTGGGAAGTTTTCAATTAGGGCAAGGGATGCGATTAGTGTTGCCGATTATCTATATTTTAAAACAATAGGTTTTGAGTTACAGAGAATGATTCACCATTCGAATTTTATTAAATCCGAAATAACGGATGTGTTTACTAATTATATAAAACAAAAGGAGCAAGTGTGAAAAAGTCATCTGATTTCTTTGAAATTGATTTGAAGAAATTAGTTATGAAAAGGAATTCTAGGATTCTCTACAAGGAAAGTGAGACTAATAGTTTAATGTTAATGATGAAACAACAAGGGCAACTTCAACCGATTGAGGTTAGGCCATCAGGAGAAAACTACGAGGTAGTGTTTGGAAATAGGAGAACCCTTTGTGCAAGGTTATTGGGATGGAAAACAATAACGGCAAGGGTGTTAGACCAAGATGATGAATCATATTGGGAAAGGAACTATTCTGAAAATAACTTTAGGTCTGATTTAACCATTGCTGAAAAGGGACATAGGTTTGAAGAATTGTTGAAGGTTGAAAATTCTACAATAGAGACTATAGCAATAAGGTTCGGGCATAGTAGAACTTACATAGAAACCATACTGTCCTGTTATAGGGAAATACCAAAAGATATTTCAAAGTCCGTAAGGGAATTTCCACCGGGGAGGAGTAGAAAGAATAATTTCATACCTTTGCAATTTGCAATAGCTATCAAGAGAACGCATTTGAGTAATCCAATTAAAGAAAGATTATATCAAATGTCTAAGAGGGAGGATTTTACC
>Ga0137428_1001171_pt1 | contig 10482 bp, 6 predicted proteins | sample EasRivERMZT718_2_FD_102305 | JGI IMG/M metagenome (GOLD analysis project Ga0137428, IMG submission 102305) | Soil microbial communities from meander-bound floodplain in the East River, Colorado, USA - East River MetaG ERMZT718_2 | ecosystem: Environmental > Terrestrial > Soil > Floodplain ...
CCGGCACTGGATCTTGAGCCAGCGAGTATCGCCCACCCGGCGGACCTCCTGGCGGTCCAGGACGTGGAGGAGCTTGGCCTGCATGGCGGCCGACATCTTGTCGATCTCGTCCAGGAAAATGGTGCCGGCCCCCGCCTCCTCGAACAGGCCGCGCTTGTCCCGGATCGCCCCTGTGAACGCCCCATGGACATGCCCGAAGAGCTCGCTCTCGAGCAACGGCTCGGGCAGGGCGGCGCAGTTGACCTGGACGAACGGATCCGAGGTGCGCGGGCTCAGCCGATGGAGCGCGCCCGCGATCAGGCCCTTCCCGGTTCCGGTCTCGCCCAGAAGCAGCACTCGCGCCGGCGTGTCGGCCACCCGCTCGATCAGCTTCAAGATGCGCAGCATGTCGGCGTTGCCGGTGACGACATCGGCCAGCGCCGCCGGCCGATCGGCGGCCGGGACGCGCTCGGCCGCCCGCGACCGCTCGGCCTCCACGGCGGCGATCGCGACCACGTTGGTGAGCATCGCCAGGAGGGCGATCTCCGCGGCCCGATAGGGACCGGCGACGTTCCCGGGGGTGCGCTCCACATAGACAAGGCCACGGACCTGGCCCGCCACCTGGAACGGAATCACCGCCACCGATAAGGCCGGAGCGCCGTCCACGCGCGCTGCCGCATCGAGCCGGCGATCGTCGCCCGGCTGGGTGGCGATCAACGGGCGATCGGCGGCTAGGAGCTCCTCGACCAGTCCCGGTCCGAGAGCCGACAGGATCCGGGGCGCTTCACTCCGGCGGAAGCCGAGCGCACAGCGCACCGCCGGGAACGCGTCGCCCGCGCCCCAGGCCAGGAACGCGCGATTGGATCCCGAGCGCTGTCCCACGAGGCTCACCAGATTCTCGAGTACCGAAGCCACGTCCGCGCGCCCGCTGTAGAGCTTGGTCACTTCCTGGAAGGCTTCGCGCTCGGCAGCCTTGGGGCCGAAACCGGCGGCGATCGCATCTTCGACCTGACCGCGCAGCTGAATGAGCTCCTGCCGGAGCTCCTTCTCCTCTTCGCCCACTTGCAGCAGCGCGGACCCGATCCGGGCCAGCGCTTGATCCAGCCGTCCCTGCTGGCACTCGAGGGTGGCGAGCCGCAAGGCCGCGGTCGCCACCAGGCCAGGGAGCTCCAGGCCGAGCGCCAGGGTCTCAGCCCGGAGGTACGCGGTCATGGCTTCGTCGAGCCAGCGGTCGGAGAGCGCCGGGCCCTGCTCGATCCACACGTCGCCGAGCGCGAGGAACGTCCGCGCCTGCTCCCATCGCTCGCCCATGTGCGACAGCCGTCCGATCACCTGTCCGGCGTGGGTGCGGAACGCCGCTCCGTCTCCCCGCCGGGCCGCGATGCGCGCGAGCAGGCGATGGCAGAGCGCCTCTTCGTAGAGGTCGCCCACCTTGCGGGCGATGTGGAGCGCCTCGTCGGCGAGCACCGAAGCTTCTTCCAGCCGTCCGAGCGTCGCGTGCACCTCTCCGAGCCTGCGCCCGAGCTCACCCACGAGCTCGTTATCGGCCCCGAGGCCGCGCGCCAACTCGAGGCCGGCGGTCAGCTCGATTTCGGCCGCGGCGAACTGGCCGCGATCGGCGGCGAGATCGCCCAACGACTCGCGCACGAGACCCTCGACCCGCACCAGGCCATGCTCCCGGGCGATCGCGAGCGCCGCGTGCAACCCCGCTTCGGCCACCGCCCACTGGCGGCGGCGAAGCGCCAGATTCGCCCGCGCGACGTGGGCATTGGCGAGTCCGCGCCGGTTCCCGATGCGGGCATTGGAGGTCAGGGCCCGCTCGATGCACTCGCCGGCCCGCGTCCACTGCCCGAGCTTCAAGTGCACGACGCCGAGGTTGATGCAGAGGGCGCCGATTTGCGCTTCGTCGGCCAAGGCCTCGTTGAGGAGGAGCCCCTTCTCCATCACCCGGATGGCCTCCATCCATTCGCAGGCAAGCTTGTGGATGAGACCGAGGTTGTTGAGCGTGCCGGCGATCCCGCGCTGATCCCCGATCCGCCGGAAGGTAGCGAGCGCGCTCTCGAAATAGGTGCGCGCTTCCTGGGGCCGGCCCACGCGGAGGTAGAGCTTCCCCATCCGGCGCTCGAGGGCGCCGAACGCCCGATGGTCCGGGGAATACTTGAGGAGCTCGTAGGCCCGTTGGAGGAGCCGGGTCGCTTGCGAGAACCGCCCGAGGTCGGTGGCGATCGAGCCGCGGATGGCGAGCACCTGCCCGAGCTCCGCATCGTCGGGATGGCTCTCCAGGTGCCGCTGCGCCTCGGCCAGGAATCGCCGGGCGGCTTCATGCTCGGCGCGGAGCTGATAGACCTCGCCGATCCGCCGGCACAGGAACACCACCTCGGCGGGAGAGGCCAAGGCCGCCGCCGATTCGGACGCCGCCGTGAGCTCGAACGCCGCCAGATAGCACGTCAGTGCCTCCTGGCGGTTGTCGCTCTCGAACTGCCCATTGCCGAGTTGGAGACGCTTCTCGAACTCGGTACGGGCGGCCGAGGCCCCGGCCGGCGTGGTGGGTTCGGGCCCACCTCTCTTCGTCCTCAGCTCCGACATCCGTCGTCCTCGAAGCAGACGATAAGAACCCTGCGACCGTGGCTCACGAAAAAGACGCCTGCGATCAGGCGGCGACCGAGTGTTCCCCGACCTACCCTAGGGTGTTCGTTCGAACACGCTCCAGAGCAGGTTGAAGAAGAGCTCCAACTCACTCCACTCGGATTCGTCCACCGCCTCGCCCGATTCATCTCCACCTGTGCCCCTTTGGCCGTTCGGTCCCGGCGGCGGGAGCTGCGGCGGAACATAGGGTGGCGACGGGCGGCGCTCGACGACCTCGTCCGGGTCGCCGTTGGCGAATGCAGGTGGAGGGGGCAACACCGGCAGAAGAAGGAGGAGGCCTACCAGTAGAAGGAGAAACCTCGAAGTCCAACGAGTCATGGGGTGAATCACTCCCTCATCCGCTGCGCGCGGCATGCGGCATGCGGCTTTTTCGCTCCTGGGGCCGGTCACGGGAAACCTCGGGAGGATGCGGGGACCTCTCGCGAGGGTCGAGCCCCAGTGAGCGATTTTCCCTCACCAATGAGGCTACCGTTAATGGACGGATGGGTCAAATGGGATTTGCCCCCGCGCGCCCCCATCACCTTCAGACGGAGCGGAGGGCCGGAGGTGCGCACCCGTCAGCTGCCGGGCCACCGAAATCGAGCGCCTGGGATCCCTCCCATTTCGATCCGCCCTGGGAGGCAAGGGTCCGGGCAAGCAGGAGCCCGTGCCGGAGCCCCCCAGCTCGAGGTCACGAGCGAAGCAACCAGGTGAATCGAAAGCAGATGGCCCAGGAGAAGGGCCCCGGCCAGGGAGCCCGGGGGACGGTCCCACGTCCAGGGCCGCGGCCCGCTCGGTGCTATTCTTGTGTATTCTCCGGTTCGATTCCCGGCGGAGCCGCCGCCCCTCGCGCGCGCTTCACCCGCCGACGATCGCACGTCGCCATGTCCGAACCATCGGCTTCCCCTTCCGCCACCCTCCGGCTCCACATCGCCAGCGGCGACTCCGTGGCCGCCGATCCCGCGCGCCCGAGCCTCGTGGGGGAGCTGCCCGACGATCTGGTCCGGCATCTCGAGCAAGCGCGGCTCGACAGCCGCCCATTCCGCGCCCGGCAGATCTTCCGCTGGCTGCAAGCCCGGAGCGCGCGCGACTTCGGCGCGATGACCGACCTCTCGGCCGATCTCCGGCAAGCGCTGGGGACCCACTTCCGGATCCCGGCGCTCGAGCCCGGCGGCGAGGCCGACTCGCGCGAGACGCGCACCCGGAAGTTCGTCTTCATCGGCGCCGGCGGCGCCCGGATCGAGAGCGTGCGCATCACGACCGGACGCCGGATCACGCTTTGCCTCTCGTCGCAGGTGGGCTGCGGTTTCGCCTGCGGCTTCTGCCGCACGGCCCAGATGGGGTACGTGCGCCAATTGAGCGCCGCCGAGATCGTCGATCAGGTGCACTGGATCCACGCGCTCGCGCCGCTGCCCGAGCGCTACAACTTGGTGTTCATGGGCATGGGCGAACCGCTCGCGAACTACGAGCAGGTGGTGCGCGCGATCGATCTGTTCGCCCATCCCGACGGCTTGGCGATCGGTCCGCGCCGGATCACGGTCTCGACCGTCGGGACCGCCCCCGAGATCGAGCGCCTGGGGCGCGAGCGACCGCGGGTGCGCCTGGCGGTCTCGCTCACCGCCACCACCGATGAGCTCCGGGATCGCCTCATGCCGGTGAATCGCCGGTACCCGCTCGCGCGCCTGATGCAAGCGGTCACCCAGCACGTGGAGCACACCGGGCGGCGCGTGACTTTCGAGTACGTCCTGCTCAAGGGCGTGAACGACACCCGGGCCGATGCCCGCCGGCTCGCGCAGCTTGCGAATCAGGTGCCGAGCAAGGTGAACCTGATTCCATACAATCCGACCGGCCTCGAAGGCTTCACCCGCGCCGAGCCCGAGGCCATGCAACGCTTCGCCGAGTTCTTGTACCCGCGCACCTACGCGGTGACGATCCGGCAGAGCCAGGGCAAGGACATCTTCGCCGCCTGCGGCCAACTCGCCCAACCGGCGCCCCCCGCCGCCCGCTCCGGGGCTCGCCGGCGACCCGGGAAGACCGCGTCCAAACGGGCGCGTCCGAGCCCCGCGCCCCGGGAAACCTGACCGCATTGGCGCGGCTCTCGGGGCTTTCGCTCCGCAACCGGCTCCTCATCGCATTCATCGTCCTCGCCTTTCTCCCCTGCGTCGTCCTCACCCTGTTCATCTCGGAGAAGCTCAGTCGCTCGCTCGCCTTCTGGGGGCGGCCGGGGGTGGAGCGGACGGTGGATAGCTCGGTCGGGGCGGCGCGCCTCGCCCTGCGCGCACTCAAGGACCACTTGCGAGATGGGGTCGACGGAGTGGCCGAAGGTCGCCCGGCTCCCGGCGGGCTCGACGTGCTCCGGATCTACGAGCTCGAGGACGGGCGCTATACGCTCCGCGAAGCGGAGCCGTCGGCCGCCGGCCTCCTCCTCGCCCCCGAAGCCATCGAAGGCGCGCTGCATTCGACGCGTGTGATCGAACGCCCGGAGGGCTTCATCCTGGCCGTGGCCGCGCTCGACTCGGCCGCTCAGCGGGTGGTGGTGGGTGGCTACGCGCTCCCGCCCGAGCTCTTCGTGCAGATCGCCGAGGCGCGGCGCGGGGCCACCCTTTTCGATCGGCTGCGGCTCTATCTCACCGTTTCGCGGCGCTGGATCTGGATCTCGACCTTCCTCATCGCCGGCCTGGTGCTGGGAGTGGCGCTGATCGTCGCCCAACTCATGGCATCGACTCTCACGCGCCCGATCTCGGGGCTCGTCGTCGCCATGGAGCAGGTGGGCCGCGGCGAGCCGGCTCCGGTCCTGCCGGTGGCCGGCGGGCCCGAGATGGCGTATCTCGTTCGCTCGTTCAACCGGATGGCGGGTGAGCTGGACCGCTCCCGGCGGGCCTTGCGGCGCGCCGAGCGGCTCGCCGCCTGGCAGGATCTGGCGCGGAAAGTGGCGCACGAGATCAACAATCCGCTGACGCCGATCCAGTTCGCGCTCCATCGTCTGAAGCAGGAGCTCGGGACGGCGCCGGAGGGGATTGCGGCCGAGCGGCAGGCCCGAGCGAGCGAAGCCCTGGACGCGATCCTCGGTGAGGTCGAGACCTTGCGCCACGTGGCCGGGGAGTTCTCCCGCCTCGGCAAGCTGCCCACCCCCGAGCTCCAGCCGGTCGACTTGGGTCCGCTCCTGCAAGAGACGGCCGAGCTCTATCGCACGCCCGGGATCGAGGTGACCCTCGATCTCCCGCCGGAGCTCCCGGCGGTCGACGCCGATCCGCGCCTGATCCGGATGGTGCTGGTCAATCTCCTCAAGAATGCCGTGGAGGCGATGCCGGGCGGCGGATCGATCGCCATTCGGGGCCGGCCGATCCAGAACGGCAACCGGCAGAGCGTGGAGATCCAGGTGGCCGACTCGGGGCCCGGTATTCCGCCCGATCTGCAAGATCGGATCGGGGAGCCCTATGTGAGCGCGAAGCGGGGCGGGAGTGGGCTCGGGATCGCGGTCGCGTTGAAGATCCTCGACGACCACGGCGCCGCTTTCGAGCTCTCGAACCGGCCCGAAGGCGGCGCCTTGGCCCGGATCACGCTCCCGATCGCGGGCGCGCGCGCGGACTCCGGTCCGGGACTCCGGCGAGGAGGATGATGGCGACCACGACCAGCCCGAGCAGGGCCAGGACCGCGAGCCGATGCGCCTGCGGCCGCCCGAGGGGCGCGCCCAGCCGATCCACGATCAGCGCCCAGAGGAGCGGGCCGCCGATCGCCGCCGCCCGCGCCGACAAGACCAGGAGGCCGAAGAAGCGGCCGGCTTCGGCGGCTGGAACCAGGGTCAAGAGGAGTGGCCGCTCGGCAGCCCATACGCCGCCGAAGACGAGCCCGATCAGCGCCCCCACGATCCAGAACTGACCCGGGCTCTGCGCGAGCACCATGGCGATCAGGAGCAGCCCCCACAGGACGAGCACGGCCAAGAGCGTCCGATGCGGTCCGAAGCGATCCACGAGATGCCCGGTGAGAGCCGAGCCCGCGACCGCCGGCACCGTGAGCGCCACGAAGAAGGTCACTTCCGCTCCGGCTTCGAACCCCATCACGACCACGGCGTAGACGGCCATGAAGGCCACGATCGTGCCCAGGACATCCTGATAGAAGTACGTCGCGAGGACGAACCGCCGGAGCCCCGGATAGTGGCGCGTGTCCCGGAGCGCTGCGATCACCTCCTTGAGCGGCTCCCGCAGGGAGAGCGGGCGCCGGGCCGACTTCGGCACCGGCAGGTGATCGCGACCGAGGAGGAAAAGCGGCAGGGCGAAGGTCAGGAAGAGGAGCGCCGTGGGGACGAAAGCCGCGCGCCGGCCGCCCCCGGCCGTGAAGGGCAATTGCCGGAGGAAGCCGACGACCTCCGGCGACAGGTCGCCCAGGAGCGGAATCCCCCCGGTCACGAACGGCGCCACGAGGAGCACGCCGGCGATCGCGCCCACGTAACCGATCGCCGTTCCATAGCCCGAGAGCCGGCCGTGCGCCGCGGGCGGCGCGAGCTCGGGGAGCATCGCGTTGTAAAAGGGCAGCGCGCCCTGAAAACAGCTATTGGCGACCACGAACGCCCCGAGGAGCAGGATCCGCAAGCCGGGGCCGGCGCCCGCACCTGGTATTGCCTCCCGCCCCAGGATCCCGATCAGAGCGGTCGCGGCGCACGAGCCGAGCGTGAAGGCCACCACCCACGGTTTCCGCACCCGATGGGCATCGGAGATGGCCCCGAGGATCGGCACCGAGAGCGCCACGAGCGCGGCCGAGAGACTCGTGGCCAGGGCGTAGTCGCTCGCGGTCCCGCCCAGGTCCTGGATGAACCAGACGGCAAAGTAGAGCGTGACCACGTTCATGGAGAAGATGGTGTTGGCGAAGTCGTAGAGCGCCCAGGCGAGCTGCTCCCGCCGCGGGGCCGGCGCCAACACTCGGATATCGCCGGTCTCTTCGAGCTCGAGACGGGGCGGTAGGGACACGGGAACGGGAGGATCGGCGCGGCGGGGGATCAGCGCTCCGGGAGCGAGCCCTGACCGGGATCGGTCAGCTGGCGATGCACGGCTTCGAGGCTCTCGCGCAGATCCCGGGGGAGCAGGGCTTCGCCCTCCTCGAACGTGATCCACCTCCGGCTGCGGAAGCTCTCGCTCCAATCGGCGGCCAGCTCCACGCATTCCAGGCCGAAGACCAGGACCGTCCAGTCGTGGCCCCATTTCTTCCGCGGATAGCGGTGGAGCGGGATGGCCGAGAGCTGCCCGCGCGCCCCCGCTTCCTCGAAGGCTTCGGCAATCGCCGATTCCTGCGCGGTGAATCCGGGATCCACGACCCCCTTGGGAAAGATCCAGCGATCGCCCTCCGAAGAGGTGACGACCAAGTAGCGCAGTTCTCCGGCGACCCAGCGGTAGGGAATTGCGCACGCCTGCAGGCGCGGGGGATCGCCGCCGGGTTGGCCCGCGGGATCCGCGGGGTCACCGGCTGGACCGCTGTTTCCGTTGGAGGGTATGGACAAGACGGACCCGCCCGTTCGAGGATCGCGCCGCCGCGATCCCGAGAGGAGGACCGCCCGCGTTCACGAACCCGGCGATCCTAGGGCGCGCGATCCGCGCCGCGCAACTATCGAGTCGAGCGGCGAGGCAAGAAGGGGGCACATGGGAGAGCGAACGGGCGGCGGGAGCGCACGCTCCGGGCCGGCACAAGCTGCGGTCACGTGGCTATTTTTGCGATCTCTTGGCCTCGTCTTCATGTTCGCCTTCCTGTCTTTACATCAGCAGGTGCTTGGGCTGATCGGCAGCGAGGGGCTCTTGCCGGTGGCCAAGTATCTTGAGGCCGCGGCTCCCCATCTCGGGGCCGGAGCGCGATTCCTCCAGATCCCCACCGTGTTCTGGCTGGATGCCAGCGACCGGGCGCTGGCCCTCGGCGCGCTCTTCGGCATCGGGCTCTCGGTGGCTCTCGTGTGCGACTTGGCCCCACGCCTCATCCTGATCCTGCTCTGGGGCCTCTATCTCTCGTTCGTGAGCGTCGGTCAGGACTTCTTCTCCTTCCAGTGGGACAACCTGCTGCTGGAATCGGCCGCCCTCGCCGTCTTCCTCGCCCCCGGCCATCTCTTGCCGCTCCCGGGCGGCCGGATCGCCGCGCCGCCGGGGCTCGCGACCTTCCTCGCCCGCTGGCTGCTCTTTCGTCTGCTCCTCGAGTCCGGGCTCTCGAAGCTCTGGGGCGGCGATCCGAGCTGGCGGAATCTGACGGCGATGGCGAGCTACTTCGAGACCGTGCCGCTCCCGACGCCGCTCTCCTTCCACGCCCATCACCTCCCGCCGCTCGTCCTCCGCGGGATGTCCCTCCTGACCTTGGCGATCGAGATCCCGGGGTCCCTGTTCGTGCTCGGGCCGAGGGGCCTCCGGGCCGCCTTCTTCCCGGTCCACCTCGCTTTCCAGCTCGGCATCTTCCTCACCGGGAACTACGGCATCTTCAATCCGCTCGCCGTCGCCTTGAGCCTCTTCCTGCTCTCCGATCGGCATCTCGGCTGGCTCCGCTTGCTGCCGCGGCTGCGGAGCTTCGGCATGGGCGCGGTCGAGAGCGGCCTCGTCCACCGCGTCGCCGCTTTCCTCTGCGCGCTCGTGGTGCTGCCGCTCTCGGTCCTGGGTTTCCTCGCGATGTGGCGGCCGGACTGGATCCGAGCCGCCCGGGTGCCGGCGCGAGTCACCCAGATCGAAGCCGCGGCGGAGCCCTTCCGATCGGTGAACCGCTATCACCTGTTCGCCCAGATGACGGGCGTGCGGGACGAGGTGGTGATCGAAGGAACGAGTGACGGGCAGACCTGGCGGCCCTATGTCTTCCGCTGGAAACCGCAAGATCCGCGCCGCGGGCCGGCGTTCATCGCGCCCTTCCATCCCCGACTCGACTTCCAGCTCTGGTTCCTCACCCTGAATCGCGGCCCACTCCCCGCGTACTTCGCGGCGCTCGTGCGCGGCCTGTGCGAGCGACCAGCGGCCATGGCGCGCTTCTTCGCCACCGATCCCTTTCCGCTCGAGCCACCGGCGGCGATCCGGATCCAGGTCTATCGCTATCGATTCGCGACGCCGGCCGAGCGGCGGCGGGAAAGTGTGGTCTGGCGGCGGGAGCTCACCCGGAGCCTCGGGCACGTGCGCTGCGCGCGTTGAGCGCCAGCGGCCGGGAGTGCGGCCCTTGACCGGAAGCGCGGGGAATGGTTGGATCGAATGGCTTCGGTCGCGCCTGCATCTCTCCAACCCACCGGGAGGTTCGCGCCTTCCGGACACCCGCGGAGGCCCCACATGCAGCGGTCAGTTACGGTTGGCCTGATCCACGCCGCGCTCTTCACCCTCGTCCTTACCCTGATCGCCTCGCCGGCCAGCGCCACCCCGCTGGTCCTCATGAGTCCTGGAGCGGCCGAACCAGGAAGCTCCCCCACGTTCCTCATTCACACTCCCGGAGCGTCCTGGTCCTCTGCAGTCCAGGTGGACCTAGGGAGTCAGGTGGGGGTCTCCGGAGTGCGGCTCCTGTCCTCGGAGCTCCTCGTTGTCTCGGCCGAGGTCGCCCCCGGCGCGGGTTCCGGCCTCCAGGACGTTTCGATCTCCGACGGCGAGACCACGCTCCATGCCAGCGACGTCTGGCAAATTTTGCCTCCGAGCCCGGTCGCACCCCCAGGGCCACCGCTCGCGGCCAACGCGATCGTGAATCCCGGGTTCGAGGCCGGGAACTTGAACGGCTGGATCCCGGTCACATGGGTGATCTCGAACGTGATTCCGCACGGCGGGACGTTCGACGCCTATGACCGGGGCGGCTCGGGCGGCGGCGGGCAATGCATCCGCCAGAACTTCAACCCGCCGCTCGACTCCGATCTGATCTCGGGCTTCAACTTCTGGCTCCGCCAGCTCGACG
>Ga0137428_1001173_pt1 | contig 10479 bp, 9 predicted proteins | sample EasRivERMZT718_2_FD_102305 | JGI IMG/M metagenome (GOLD analysis project Ga0137428, IMG submission 102305) | Soil microbial communities from meander-bound floodplain in the East River, Colorado, USA - East River MetaG ERMZT718_2 | ecosystem: Environmental > Terrestrial > Soil > Floodplain ...
AAGAAATAGACCTGCGGGGCTGCGCCGGATTCTCCCCTATCGCCCACACGGCGCGGCTTAGGATCGGTGTCACCTACCGGGCAGATGTGGTGAGGCGGGTGGAGCGCGGTGCCACAGTGCGGGGGCACCATGCCATTGGACGCGCGGCCATTGCGGGCTGCCAGCAACCATGAGATCGCGTTTATCGATGCCGAGGAACGCTGGAGCAGGCGTGCGCGAAGAAAACAACTCATCCCGCTCGACGGCTGGTCACTGTGTGTGGTGCAGGCGGGTCGTGGATTTGGCAAGACCCTCGTGGGCAGCAATTGGGTGCGACGTTGCGTCGGTCTCTATCCCGGCTGCGTCATTCACGTTATCGCACCCACTTACGGAGACCTGCGAGGTGTGGTGTTTGGCGGGCCATCGGGTTTGGTTAATACGATCCCCCATGAGATGATCGCCTCGATCAACAACTCGATCTTCGAGATACGACTCGTCAATGGTTCGCTGATCAAAGGGTTCAGCGCCGAGACACCTGATCGCCTGCGCGGTCCGCAGAGCCACTTCACATGGGGCGACGAGGCGGCGGCGTGGGGCACCAATGCCGAGGCGACGATCTCCAACATCGATCTCAGCACGCGCCTGTTCTACCTGACCAAGGACGGGCGGCGCATCCAGCCGCAACGACTCTACACCACCACGCCACGCCCGCTGGACTGGCTCAAGGCGATGCTCGAACGGCGCGGCACCCGTGTCGTCAAGGGCACGACGATGGAGAACCGTACCAACCTCGCCGAGGCGTTCTTCGACGAACTGCAGCAGTACGAGGGCACCCAGATTTACCGGCAGGAAGTCTTGGGCGAACTGCTGGAGGTTGGCGAGGCGGCGATCATCAAGCGTTCGTGGCTGCCGTTGTGGGGCTATGATCGGCCATTGCCGTGGTTCGATTTCGTGTTTGTCTCGCTCGACACGGCACTCACCGAAAAGACCTTCAATCAGAAAAACTACGAGCCTGACTTCACGGCCTGCACGGTGTGGGGCGTCTTTCCCGACAAGCGGCGCTGGCACATGATGCTGCTCGAATGCTGGCACGAACAGATTGGTTTTCCGGAACTGATCGTGCGCGCCAAGCGCGAGATGAAGGCCAAGTATGGCCGACGGCGTGACCTGATCTTCAAGCCGATGGTCGGCGATCCGCAGTACCACGAACAGATCAAGGTGCCTGACCTCTTGATCATCGAGGAAAAAGGCTCGGGCATCTCGCTGCGCCAGACCCTGCAGTACGAGGGCATCGACAGTTGGCCGTACAATCCCGGCAAGGCCGACAAGCTGAGTCGTCTGCATGCAATTTCGCATATCCCGGCGGCCGGTCGCATCTGGCTGCCCGAATCGAAAGTCGTGCGCGGCGAGCCGCGCTCATGGTGCGAGCCGTTTCTAAAAGAAGTTACGCAGTACGCTGGCCCCGGAACGACTCGAAACGACGACTTCGTCGACTCGTTCAGCCAAGCCGTGCGCTACTTCGCCGACCGCTGGCTGACCATGGGCGTGACCACCAAGATCAAGGATGACGAACTGGAATGGGACGTCGCCGTCGCCGACGACTCGGTATTGTACAATGAGCTTCGACGGGACGACGGCGAAGTCAGAAATCCTTACGATTAGTCTTGACAATCGACAGGATGAATGGCGAAGTCGCGGGGCACCAAGCCCTGTGGTGCCTTGAACGGGGCATGCCAACGAGGGTCTTGATGACCACCAATACGGTGCCGATGCACCACAATGCGACGCGCCCTGCGCCGCTCTATCTCAATCCCACGGGCCAGACCGTCGAAGAGCAGATCGACATGCTGACCCGCATGATCGACAAGGACGGCTGGCAGGGCCGCACCGAGCCCTATGCCCGTGTCATCACCATCACGCCGCAGCTTGCCCGCTATGCCCTCGACAATATCGAAGAGAAGAACCGCAAGCGGTCGGGCCGCAAGGTCGACGAGTATGTCGGCGGCATGGAGGATGGCTGGATGCTGACCGGCCAACCCATCATCTTCTCGCGTTGTGGTCGGCTGCTCGACGGCGGCCATCGCCTGACCGCCGTCATCAAGTCGGGCAAGAAAATCCGCACCTTGGCGGTGTTCGGCGTGGCTTACGAGGCGTTCAGCTTCCTCGACATTGGCCGCAAGCGCACGCCCGCCAACACGCTTGAGGTGCTGGGCGTCAGCCACGCCACGACCAAGGCCGGGGCGATGCGCTGGGTCTATATCCTGACCATGGGAAGTTGCGGCCCGGCGCTCGATCCCAAGCCGCGCACGGTCAATGACCGTGGCTGGAGCCCGAGCAACGAGGGCGTCCGGCAGATGTGGGAGGAACGCTTCAAGGATGACGCGGTGTTCGACTGGGCGGTCCAGCTTGCCGTGCAGACGGGGCGCAAGCTGGGGCGAGTCGTCGACAAGAACACCTTCGCCGCCCTGCTGTTCATTCATGCTTCGGCGCACAAGGGCGATGCCGACATCCTGCACCGCCTCGAAGAGTTCGCCGAAAACATGACCTCGGACAAGCAGCGTGCTTTTTCGGTCGGGGCCAAGTTGGTCAAGAAACTGCGCGAGAAGTTGAAGAACGCCGATGGCCGCCTGCACGAGACCGTGCGCGTGGTCCTGACGGCACGCGCGCTGCAGGCTTTCCTGACCGGCAAAAAGCCGGTGTTTACTGATGTCGATTCGGAGTCGTTGCCGCCGGTCCTGCCGCCGGTCCGCAACATTCGTATCACGGTCGGATCGGAGGCTTGACCGTCGACAGGATGGTGTGACCTATTCGCCTAATTGCGGCCCCAACGGCTGTTGCAACAGCCTGACACGCACGTCGCCGCCCGGCCGATGACTGAGAGGGGCTAAGTCGGGCGGCCTGCATAGAGGGGGACGACCGGGTTCTCCATTCCTCGGTCGTTCAGAAGGCTGCGCCCGTCGCAGCAACGCCGCCAGCCCGGTTGCGAGTCCGTGGCTGGCGGCGTTATTTTTTGTAGAACAGTGCGATGGCCAGCAGGGCCAACCCGGTGCCGACCAGCGCAATGATGCCAAGCATCAGCCAGTCGACGTTGTTGGTATCGACGATGGCGGCAAGGACCGCCATCGTCAGGAAGGCGAGGACCGCCTCGCGCACGACTCCAGACTAGGCTGGCTTGGGCGTTGCTCCGGTCGGCGGCGGCTGGGTCGCGATGGGCGGCTGGCCCGGCATCGGTCCACCACCGACATGTGGCGGCAGGCCCGAGCCCGGCGGACGGTTGGCGATGTGGTCCGGCGGACCGGGCGGCAGCGGACGCGGTGGCGGGCTGCCCGGCTGGATCGCCGCGTAGTGCCACACACCGGCCTGATCGCGGATCAGCACCAGCACCTCACCGGGACCAACCTGCGGCGGCGGGCCTGACGGCGGGCGGTTGTCGGGATGACCGGGGCTGCCCGGCAGGCTGTTGTCGGGGCGTCCTTCCCAGCTTCCCGGCGGGCGATTGCCCGGATGACCATAGCCCGGCAGGCTGTTGTCGGGGCGGCCTTCCCAGCTTCCCGGTGGCCGGTTGCTGATGTGGTCGCCGCCCGGACGTCCCTGTCCGTAGCCGGGATCGGTGCCGCCGCCTTCGAGGATGTGGATGTGGTAAAGGCCGTCGCCAATGGGGCGAATTGTTGCGATGGGCATTTGGGGTTTCTCCCGTGGGGGTTGGATGGAAGCGGGAGTCGACCTTTTGAGTCGTCGGCCCCCGCCATCGCCAGCATAGTCCAGTTCGACATCAATATCCCGTGACAATCAGACAAAACCCGACTGGGTGCCTTGGTTATTGATGGTCAGGCATTCGCAGCGCGCCGCCTCGACCGGTATGGCAATCGCCAGATGGGTCCAGTCGTTGTACTCGTGAATCAATTGGTCGATCCCCAGCGAGGCCATGTAGGGCTCGACGGCCAAGCAGACATCGATGGCTTCGCCGAAGGCCGGGATGATGAAGTCGCAGGCCAGACCGTACTTGTGGGCGCTGTTGTCGGCCCCGCCGCACGCCGTGTTCAGCGCTTCACAGCGGTAGCCTGACGTAATCGTTATGGGATTAGCGCCACAGATGTCACGCACCTGTTCCATGACCATGGCAAGCTGTTCGAGGTTGAGCATGGCTTCGGGGGTCGGCGTGTTGTCGATGCCGCACTGGGACGCCGTCGTCGACACCGTGAATTCCTGCAACGTGAAGTGCGGGGATAACTGAGTCGTCATGGCTTGTCCTTCCGATTGAACCCGGCTGCGAAGGCCAAGGCAGCGGCCAGCGCTCCGCTCAAAAGCTGGTTGAGGGTGGCGTTGATGTTTTCACAGGTCCATTTGCCTTCGATGACGCTGCCGCTCCACCACAGGCAGGCCCCGACGGCGGCTAAAGCCACAAGGCATTGGAACGAAAGTACCGCCGCGATCAGGTAGAACGATGCGCGGACAGGGTCGAACGGCGGACGCTCGGACACGGCGGCACCAGCTTTGCATGGTGCAGTCAGCCCTACTGTACCAAGCCGGGCGGGTTGGGGACAGATCGGTGAGTTATGTGGATTGTTGGTGACGAGTCGCCGGACGTCAACTATGCTATCGATTAGCGGGGGCTGAGATGACGGGGAGAGACAGGATGCGCACGGTTTTTGGGCCGCATCGCGTAATCCGCAGCAGTACTGGCGAGGTTCTGGAGATCGTTCCGCTCAAGCCTGAGCCCAGATCGCCTAAACGACCGCGCCGGGGCTGGTGGGTCACCCTGATGATGGCATGGGACGCTTTGCGCCGCCGTCGATGAGCTACCCCCCTCCTTCTCGCTACGACGGCGAAGTGCTGACGGGCTATTGTATAATCGCCCTTGCGATGGTTTTTGTTCTGATCGTGGCGATGGCATAGAGGAAACGGCGATGACGATTACGTTGGCCGAGGCGCGCGAGGAATGGTTTCGGCGGACCATCATGGAGGAAGGCGGACATTGCCCGTGCTGCGACCGCTGGGGCAAGCAATACCGGCGCGGCATCAACAAGACGATGGCCTACAACATCGGCTGGCTGGCCGGGATGGGGTCACCGGGCGGCGAGTGGATCGACGTACCGCGCCGGGGTCCGCGCTTCGTGGTCGCGTCCAACCAGCTACCGACGATGCGCTGGTGGGACCTCTGCGAGCGCAACGACTCTACGGCCGAGGAAGAGGACAAGAAACATTCCGGTTTCTGGCGTATCACCGAGCTAGGGGCCTTGTGGGCAGCCAACCGCGTGCGCGTGCCCAAGTACGTCTGGACTTACGACGGCGAGGTCAAGCATATCGAGGGGCCGAATATCCTGATCAGCGAGGTCATCGAGAATTTCAGCTTTACCGAGATCATGAACACGCACCGGCTGCAGCCTCGACGCAACGACGACTCGCCGCCGACGTCGTGAGCCCATGCACAACGATGTTCTCGACTGGCTGAGAGCCGAGCGCGACCGCCGTGCCATGGCCCGCGACGAGGCTTACCGGACCGACGACTGGGCGACCGGCAACCCGCATGACGACGCCTGTCGCCGCCTGTTCGAGGCAATTACCGAGATCGAGCGCAACCGGGTTATACTGGACGTCATGAAGGACGTGCTGATGCGGCGAGTCGTCGAATACGCGCAGAAGGATCGGAATGATGACGGAGCCCGGCACAAAGTGGGAGACGGCCGAGCGTGACGACGACATCGTCGGCTGGAAGATCACCCTGTCGGGCCATCGCGGCTCGTTCCATGTGCTCGACCAGCACCTTGTGGACACCGGCATGACCCTGACCCAGTTCATCAACTGGCTGCGCGAGCGCTACCCCCACCGCGAGGTCGACCTCGACAGCTAGTATCCGGCTGGTCAATAGCCCCTATTTACAGTAGGTTTCCCCGACTGCGCCGCTTGCGGGGGAACGACATGGCGTATCCTAACGGTCGACGCGCGCGTCGTTATCGCGACGGTGGACCTGTGCGCCATTTCCAAAACGGCGGCGACAACCCGCCGCTTGAGATCACCATCACGCCGCGTGAGCCCGACGCTTACAGCGACACCGAGTCGTCGGCGGCCGGGCGCGAAGCGGCGATCCGCAGCGGCGATCCGCGCTTTGCTCCGGCTCCCGGTGGCGACATCGTCGAGCCGCCGCCGCGTGGCGCGCTGCAGCGCATCCTCGACTACGGTGCGCGCTCGCCCGGCTCCGGAGCCCTGAGTGGCTTCGGCAGCATGATCGGCGGCATCGGCGATCTCTACGACATGGCGACCCGGCGCACGGGCGAGGCATTCGACTACCTCGGCGTGCCCAAGACGTTTCAGGTGCCCGAGAACCTGCGACTCGACCGTGCCTTCCAGAATTACGGTCAGGGACTGGAACAGCAAGCGCAGGCCATCGACGTCCCGCCCGAGTATCAGAACTATGGGACGCGCGGCATGAAGGCGACCGGCCAGCTTATTCCGCAGGCCATGGCGATGATGACCGGCCCGTTGGGTGCGACGACTCTGCTGGGGTCGCAGGGCGCGCATCAGATGAAGCCGCTGATCGACAAGTCGGGCATGGCCGGGACGTGGCAGGGCGATGCGGCGATGATCGCCGGGTCACTGGCCACAGCAGCGGCGGAACGACTCGGCCTCGAAGCGATGTGGCGGGGCATGCCGACCCCGGTCAAGAACCAAGTCGTTCAGAAGCTGATGAGCATCGGTGCAGCGGGCGGTGTCGAGGCGGCCGAGGAAGCCGCCGAGCACGTCATGCGGACCCTGATCGCCAACAACACTTTGGGCCTCAACGAGTCGTATCGGCCCGACATGGACGAGTTGCTGGCCGCCGGGTTTGCGGGAAAGGCCGGGCGTGCTGGAAGCATGGCCGCCCAGTCGACCCAGCCCGGTGGCGCGCTCAACCGCTACTTCAATCCACCGCTCGCCGATGCGCCGCCGCCCGTCACCATGGGCGACTTCTTGGGGGCGCAAGCGCAGATCGCCGGGCCATCAAGTCGCCTGACCACGACGGCAACAGCGCAGCCCAATCTCGAACTGCCGCCGTTGCAGGAAGCACCGACGACTCAGGCAGGCGAGCCCTATGCCCCGGCTCCCGATCCTTATGCCGTGCGCGCTCAAGAGCCCCGGATTACACCGACCGTGCCCGAGTCGTTTATGGGCAACATACTGCAGGGCTATGATCCGTTGCGCCCGCAGGTCCAGTATCCCAGCGCCGAGCGCACGCCCAAGGGCATTCTCAGTCAGCAGATACAGCCCGAGCATGTCATCGATCCGGTGACCGGCTTCTACAGCAAGGCATATGAATGGCTGGCCAATCCCAAGGTGCAGGGCAAGGCGACGCTCGACCAGTGGAAGCAGATGATGGTCGGCAAGAATTCCAAGTCGGGCGTCACGCCCTACGAATGGGAATGGTCGGGCATCGATCAGGCGTTCGCCGACCGGGGCAATCAGCCGATCTTCAAAGACGAGTTGATGAATCAGATCACGGCGGCCCAGCCCACGATTCGCGAGATTGAGCAACAAGAGGCCGGTGAGTACCAGCCCATTATCCGCGAGGAACGGACCTACGATGCCGAAGGCAATCGCGTCGGTAGCGAGTACCAAATCAGGCATCACGATACTCAGGAAGTGATCGATAAGTCGGCCGACAGGGAAGAACTGTATCAGAACTGGCTGCACGGAAAATACGCGGCACAGGGGCTGATGCCGCAGACCGATTATACGGGCGACTGGACGACCAAGAACCTCACGAACAGTCGCGAGTTGATGACCTACATCCCCGGCAAGGAACCTACGCATTACACGGTGAACTACTACGACCGGGGACGTGGCGCGGATACGCAGGTCGGTCGTTACGCGACTCGCGCCGAGGCGCAGCGGGCGGCTAATGAAGGTCGCCGGGTGCAGGACCCTTATGGTGCGCCGGGCGAGATGCAGACTCAGCGCGGCACGATTCAGGCGATGTCGGGGGCCGAGCCGTGGGATGATAGCCAAGATTATCGCTACACCGGGCACTTCGGCCGGGCCAAGCCGCCCAACATGCTGTTCTTCCATCGCACGCAGGATTTCACCACGGGTGACGGCAAGCGCGGTTTGTTCATCGGCGAGACGCAGAGCGACTTCGCCCAGCATGTCCGGGTGGCGCGTGAGAACTACGCCAACGCACTGCGCGAGCGTGAAGCGGAAAAAGGCAGCGAACTGACCGACGATGAGAAGAAGGGCGTGTGGGAGGGCGAGCGCGACAGGCTGCATCTGCCGGAAGGTGTCACTCCGGAAGCTGCACATCTGCCCTACATCAACGAGTCGGCGCGTTGGCAGCTACAGGCGTTCCGTCGCGCGCTCTATCGTGCCGCCAAAGAGGGCTACGATTTGGTCGGTCTGTCGCCCGGTCAGGAGCAGTCGCGGCGCTGGCAGAACATGGGCGAGGTCTATACCGGTCTGGAGTATGACCCGTCGCAGCGCAAGCTGACCTTGACCAATCCAGCCGGTGAGAGCCATGTCATCACCAGCGCAACCTTGGAGCCTGCGTCCGAGCAGGATGCGATGATCCGCAATCTCGGAAAGCCGATGGCCGACAAGGTACGGCAGTTGGCACGCGAAGGCGGCGAAGGCACCAGTGAAGCGGGTCCCCGCTACACCATCGAGAACCAGCCCAACGATCATTTGTCGTGGGATGTCGAGTTCGAGCCGACCGATTCGCCGGATTATTATTATAGCGTTGAATCCTACGAGCACACCGATGAGGAAGGCAACGCCACCGAGCGCTGGCGTGTCATCGATCAGGATGGCGATCCTGTCGATGAAGATTTGGATAGCGAGCGTGCAGCCGAGCGTTCGCGGGAGAGTCTGGAAGACGCACTTGAGCCGCAGGGCATGTGGGTGGTGCGCGATCAGGACGGCGATACGGTCAACGAGTATTCCACCGAAACACGCGCCCGTCGGGAGATCGACCGTCTGGAACGCGACGCGCAGAACCGCTGGGTGGTGCTCGACGAAGATGGCGACATGGTCGAAGAGTTCGACGACGAAGGTGACGCCGAAGGCTATGTCGAGCGCATGGGCGGCGGCGTTCCGGGCAAGTACAAGGTTAAGCTCGATAATCTCGGCGCGGACAATCCTTACGGTTATCAGGTGACCGGTAGCGGCTTTCACGGGACCTACGACAAGACCTACGTCAATCAGATCAACGACATCCTCAAGAGCATCGACAAGAACCTCAAGCTGACCAAGCATTCGGCCGACTTGCCGCTGCTGTCGCGGCGCGAAGGTGAGAACGAAGGCCGCTACGCCCGACCCGGCGTATCACCCGATCTGTGGGAAGCGCTGCGCCTGCATCGCATGTCCTTGGAGGATTTCGCCAAGCTGCCTGTCGATGAGCAGGACCGGCTCAAGAAAGATGCCGGAAAATATCACTACGGCCACGCCGTTCGGCTGACCCCGGAAATCCGTGAGAAAATCTTGAAGAAGGGCGTGCCACGTTACAAAAAAGGGGGCCGCGTCTATGCTGACGGCCAACGACTCAAGGGTCCGTTGCGTCAGTACGCCGACGGCGGCAAGGCTAAGCCGGTAGCGCCCGGTTATGAGCGCGTGCCTATTGGCGGCCTTGGCATGATGGGTTCCTACATTGACGTGCCCATCAGGCCCAAGCCCATCGATCTTCTCGAAGGTTTACCTGCTTATGTTCCGCCGAAAGGGGGTTACGCCGACGGCGGCCGGAGCCGGATCGATTACGGCAATCCCGACACGATACTGGACATGAAGGGGCTCGACGTCGTGCCGGGCAGCGACGACTCCAGCTTGGTCTCGACCTTGCCCGGTCCGACCAGTGCCGAGCGGGCTGCGCTGGCCAAGATCGCGCCGATTGCCGAGATGGTGAAGATGCTGCAGGCGGGTGCGCCGGGTCAGGGGACACAGGGCGCGCAGGCACAGCAGGGCGGTGGCGGGCTGGGCAGCATCATGAAGATGCTGCCACAGGCAATGAAAATGTTCGGCAGCATGGGCGGCGGCGAGGCGGCGAACCTCGCGGGCAGTGCGCCGACCGATGCCGGAAGTTGGGGCGACGTAGCGAGTTCGGCGGGCAGCTTTGGCGATGTGGGCGACATCTTCGGGTCGGGCATGACCTTCGCCGATGGCGGCAACGTCGATAGCGGTCTCGACAACCGAGGCGTCGAGATGGCCATCGATTACGCCAATCCTGACACAGTGATGAACATGGACAACGGTGTCCCCATCCTGCCCGGTCCCGAGGCTCCCCAGAAAAAGGACCCGATGGGCGGTATCATGTCGATGCTGCAGCCACCCGGCATGGGTGGCGGGCAGGGCGGCGGCGGCATGAGCCAGATGATCGATCCGTTGGGCCTCTTCGGCGGCATGAACCCCTTGGACCCGGCGGGCCTGATGGGCGGCGGTGGCGGCGGCATGGGCTTGCCCGGCATGGGTGGCGGGCAGGGCGGTGGCGGCGGCATGATGGGCGGGCTGTTCGCCGATGGCGGGCGCGTCGACTTGCAGCAT
>Ga0137428_1001178_pt1 | contig 10468 bp, 6 predicted proteins | sample EasRivERMZT718_2_FD_102305 | JGI IMG/M metagenome (GOLD analysis project Ga0137428, IMG submission 102305) | Soil microbial communities from meander-bound floodplain in the East River, Colorado, USA - East River MetaG ERMZT718_2 | ecosystem: Environmental > Terrestrial > Soil > Floodplain ...
AGCGATTAAAGATATACTGCCGAGCGTCTGCGCTCCAGGCGTCCGGATGCGGCAGCGGTTCAGGGTAAAAGTCTCGAAAGCCTGGCAGACGTTCCATAACAAACAAAAAGGGCGCTCGCTGAAATGGCAGGAGCGCCCGAAAAGATTGGGCGGAGAAGCTTAGGGATTCGGAGTGGGAGTTTGATCTTCTTTGTCGTGCTGATCTTCCTCGTCGGCATGTTTTTGAATGTCCTGGGGCGTGAGTTTCAAGACCGCCTCTCGCATTTCTTTGCCGGGCTTGAATTTGACCACGGCGCGCTGCGGAATCGGAACGTCCGTGCCAGGATTGTTTGGATTTCGGCCCACGCGGGCTTTGCGGATTTTGACTTCAAAGACACCGAAGTTTCGCAGTTCGACCTTTCGGCCTTGGGACACCGCTTCGGCGATGTAGTCAAGGGTCTTTTGGACGATATCCAACACCTGTTGCTGGACCAGATTGGTTTCGTTGCTGATGCGAATGACAAGGTCTCGTTTGGTCATAAGGTATTTGGGTTCAAGTTTTACCGCAAACATCTGACACAACTAAGTTGGGTATAAACCCCGGTCTGTCAGCGGTCAAGAGCGTAAATGGGGCAACCTCCACGCTTTGAATTGCCTTTGCCGTTGGCCCATTGGAGCGACAGAATTGCATTTTCGTGCCGCCCAATCGTTCATTGGGGTCGCCGTTTTGTTTATTGGAGCGGCGGAATTGGATTTTCACACCGCCGACTTGTTTATTCGGTTCGCCTTTTTGTTTATCCGACCAGCCGGGCCGATTTGCGGTCGGGCACGATGTCCCCACCGCGTCGTCCCGAAATCACTTTGACCATCCGAGTCGATTTGAAAGGTGAGAGAGTCGAAGTTTCAGGCGAGGAGGTAATCAATTGAGGTCGGAGGATGGGCTTTGGCAGCCGCCGATTGATTTTGTGGCAGGGCGTCATGTCCTCATCGCGCCGCCCTAAGAACACTTTAACCGGCCGAATCGATTTTGGCCTCTGGGGAGTGGATTTGTTGACCGCCGGTGTTGATTTTGGCGGGACAGAGGCAGAGGTACCGCCTCAGGTCGGAGAATTGATGTTGGGCCTGAAAAAAGTCGATTTTCGCGCATTCCGGGTGAACGGCCCGACTCAGCTTTCGCGATTTCAGCTTTTTCTTCCAAACGTCTCAATTCGAGACATCACCCCTCACCATGGTGAAGCGCTTCGCGCCACTGGAAAAAATCTTTTCCGAAGATAGCGCCCCGCAAACGCAGCGTTTCTCGAAGTAAAAGAGAAACCGGCTGACAAGTTGACGTCTCGAACCGTCCCAGCGGCAAGACAAGTTTTCTCCGTGGTTCAGCAACTGCTTTTGATCGTACCGAAATCAATTTCCCGAAATAGATCACAGTTTTGTTGACAGCAACGGTGCGTGTATGAGCAGTCGTTTGGATCGGGTTGAAAACTGGGAGGCCCTGGCAAAGGCAGCACATTTTCGGATTGCCGAGATCGCGTTGCGTCGCGGCGTTTCGGTTCGCACCGTGGAACGCTATTTTTCAACCCGCTTCCATGTCTGTCCGCACTCGTGGATCAACCGCTTCAGGTTCGATGAAGCCAAGCGGCTGCTTTCTTTGGGAAAGTCCGTCAAGGAAGTCGCCGGTGCGCTCCATTTCCAGAACGCTGCGTATTTTTCATACGCGTTCAAAAAGGAGTTTGGTGTGAGTCCAAGCCAATGGTCCGCCTCATCGTTTGACTGAGTCCTACAAAATGTCGCCTTTTCGTATGAAATGTCGCGTTTAGGAAAGTAAAGGAGATTGTTTAGCTGCACGAGGGAGGCGTAGAAAGGTTTCCACGATGAAACTTTTCTCCTCTTTCATGAAAACAGCCAAAGTTGCTGTAATGGTTTTCCTCTTTGCGTCCACCGCATTCGCAGGTGCGGCGGCTCCAGTAATCGCCGAGCGCGGACCGCACCATAGGACGTGGGCCAACGTCCGCGAAATTCAAACGCCGCGCGGAGTCACACTGGAAACCAACACCTATGTGGAACTCCAAACTGGCCTTCACCGGTGGACCGATCAGGGCTGGGTGGAAACCGATCCGCGCATCGAGATTTTTCAGGACGGTGCCATCGTCAGAAATCTCCAGTACCAGGTCATCTTTTCGCCCAATCTGGCGGATGCGGGTTCACTGGATATTCTTCTGCCGGGCGGCCAGGAAGGTCAGCGGCTGCGCGGACATTTGCTCGGCCTGGCTTACCGCGAAGGCAATCAACTGGTCTTCATCAGCGAGGTTAAAGAGTGCGCCGGAATCATCGGAGGCGCAGAGCAGAATGAATTGACCTTTGCCGATGCCTTCACCGATTTCCACATCGACGTAAAATACGTCGTCCAACGCGGCAAGCTCAGTCAGTCGATTCTGATTTTGGATCGATTGCCTCATCCCCGGGAGGTCGGACTGAGCGATGCCGCTCACGTCGAGCTGATGACGGAGTGGGTCAACTTTCCTGCGCCTCAACGCGATCAGCGTGTTCTGGAGGAGGCGCAGAACGGCCAGCGGGCGCTGACCGATGAGCGAATCGATTTTGGTCCAATGCGATTGGCTGCCGGGAAAGCATTCGCGATCGGCGAGGAAACTTCCATATCCACTCGCGTGGCCAAAAGCTGGGAGGAATTAATCGATGAGACTGGCAATCGCAGGACGTTTCTTGTGGAAAAAATTCCGTGGAGAAGGATCGAACCGGAACTGCAAAACCTGCCCCCACCCCAGGCTGCGGTCCTGAAGGATTGGCAGCAAAGGAAGAAAGCAATCCTCGCGGAGAAAAAGCCATCGCCACTCCCGCCTCGCAAAGTCGCAAAGACGAAAACGGCCGCGCCCATTCAAATGATGGCCAAGGCGCCCACTCGCGCGAAAGGCTATTTCTGGGATTTCGAGCTGGGCATCAGCACGAACTTCTTCCGCTTCCGAGGGGATCTTACTTATTACATAAGCGGTGAGATCATGATCACGACCAATTTCTTTGAAGGCGGCGCTGTGATCAAGTACGCACCGACAAATTATGCAACACTCGCTATAGACGGTCCCGTTACCTTCCAAACCGATCCATACCGGCCAGTAGTTTTTACAGCCAGAGATGACGACAGTGTCGGTGAGAAAATCACGGGTTCCACCGGCATTCCCTCGGGATATTATGGCCAGGCCGGTCTTCAATTTTGGGTCGAGCCCACACAGAACCCCCGGCATCTGCGTTTCTCCTATTTGCACATGGCCATGGAGTATGGAGGTTGGCAAGACACGATTCGGGACTGCCAATTTATCTCCTGCAACTACGGCGTGGTGAACTCCCAAACGGCCATGACCCTGGAAAACATCCTGATGTATCGGGTCTATAAACCATTTGTGGGCGATATTTTTGATATCCACGCCTCGCATCTAACCGTTCGTGAATGCAATGCGCTCATTGACGGCCTTGGTGCAACCGTCACGTTGCGAATCACCAATTCCATTCTGGTGAACATGACCAACTGGGGAACCAGCTCCTATTACACAAACGCCGTGCTGGTAGGCACGGACAGTTCCGTGTTCCAAACTGTGGGCGCGGCAGCACATTATCTGGCCGCCAACAGTCCTTACCGCAACATCGGCACGGCGAATATCAGTTCGACCTTGCTCGCCGATTTAAAGAAGAAGACGACCTATCCGCCCATCGTCATTCCACAAGGGAATTTCACCAACAGCGTGGTTCTTCATCCACAGGCCCAGCGCGACACGGATACTTTGGACCTGGGCTACCATTACGAGCCGCTTGATTTTGCCTTGGGTAGCGTGCACTTGACGAACGCCACCATGGAAGTGAAGGCGGGCACCGTCTTGGCCACCTTCGTTCCAGGTGCTGGTGAACGAGGCCTGGCGCTCATGCGAGCAGCGAAATTTTTTTGCGACGGCTCTCCGACCAACCTGATCCGCATCGTGCGCTACAACACTGTCCAGGAGCAGGCCAACACGAACTGGAGCGCGTACCGCGGGCCATCGGTCCTTTCGGAGTGGTATTCAGACTCCCCGGGACCCGAAGCAAGGTTTCGATTCACACAATGGTCCACACCTGCCCAGGACAGCACCCATTTCTATGGCTGGCAGGGAAACATGCCGGAGGTGAGTTTTACCGACTGTCAGTTCCATGGAGGCGCTTTCAACAGCGATTGGCCCACACTCAACATGACCAACAACCTGTTCGAGCGCGTGTATGTCTCTGTCGTGGAAAACAACCCCATGAGTACGGCGTTTTTCAACAACACATTTTACGGCGGCACGCTTGACCTCGGGCAAGACAGCGGCACCTGGACATTTAAAGACAATCTCTTTGATAAAACAACGATTTCCGTCTGGGCCGGAAGCGTCAGCAATGATTACAACGCCTATATCACTAACTACAGCCGCCTTTCCAGCGGTGCCGCGCACGACCTGATCCTGACAAACTCTCCTGCCTACCACACAGGCCCTCTGGGCCACTATTACTTTCCGACCAATGACGGCATGCTCAGCAAGCTCATCAATGCGGGCAGCGTGACCAATGCCGGGTTGAGAGGCTTGTCCCATTTCACGACCACGACTAATCAGGTGAAGGAGACCAATTCCTGGCTTGATATAGGATTTCATTTTGTCGCCGTCACCAACGGAGTTCCGTTCGATGCGGATGGCGATGTCACTCCCGATTACGCGGAAGATGCCAATGGCAATGGCTCGGTCAATTCAGGCGAAACGGACTGGAACAATGCCAGTGATTGGGGACTGAAGGTCTGGATCAGTCGGCCGCGAGAAAACAGCCTGATTCCTTAATCAATGGAATTTCTCTTATGAAAACTACTGCGTTCTCAATGATGTTCTCAAAACCAACAAGGGCAGTCTTGTTGACTCTTGCGTTTTTACAAATCCTGGCTGTACCAAATACGTTTTCGGCTGTCCGTTATGATCCCAATTGTTACTGTTACCGGGACGAGTGTGGCAACCGCGTTCCAACACCTTCTTCGATTTGCAACTCGGGCTTTCGTATCATTGGTTCACCTCCTCCCCCTGGATGCCATGGAATGCCCACGTGGCACGTTACAGAGCCGACGATAAACCTGTTTTTGCGTGATCAGCCATTCACTTACCAGCCCAGCCGAGGCCGAGAGGTCACGTTCCACCTTACATTCAAAAACATCTCAGGTCCGACCGTTGGCGCCGAGATGATAACGACAAACATCTTCTCATTCGGAACAAATTGGCACAGTTCGTGGCGAAGCTATGTGCGTCTGGGCAGTGGCAGCACGTACGAATTGTACCTCGGCGATGGTGCTCTGGTGACGAATGGCCTGAACACCGTCGAATACGAGACGCAAACAAAACTAACCTACAACAGTGGAGCGAACAGCTACATCTTGTTGTTCCCCTCCGGGGCCACAAATGTGTACAGCTATGCCGTAACGGATGTCGTTCAAAACGTCCGCTACTTTCTTACAAAACGAAGCGAGCCTGAGGGCTTCACCACCACTTTCCAGTACACCGTAACGAACAACGTGCTGCGCCTAACCAACATTGTCGATTCGGACAGCCAAAACACCACCTTTCAGTACACAAACATCAACAACTATCACCTGATTTATCAGGTAAATGCTCCCTATGGCCGGACGGCAACGCTGGCTTATGATGGCTCGCCGAGGCTTACCAACATCACCGATACGATCTCACTGAGCAGTAAGATGGAATATGCTTCCGACGGCACGCTAACCAACCTGATAACTCCGTACGGGAGCACAACCTTCACCCGCTTCTCGGGGAGTGATTATGAGGCCATGAAGGTGGATGAGCTCGGATTGCGCAAACATTTTTATATGCGGCTTGATGCCGAAACCGAAGGAAAGATTCCGAACAATTACGTGAGCGAGGTTCCCAGCACCACCAATGGAACCTACTCTCTGGCAAACAAGTTTGACACGACCAACAGCAACGAACGGAATAGTTTTTATTGGGCTCCAAAGCAATATGAGCAATTGACCGCGTTGGTTCGGACGAATCTGGATAACAACAGTTTTTGGCGTTCGAATCTGACGAGCGCCGATTTTAAGCTCTCCAGGCTCTTCCATTGGCTGAAGTTCTCGGACACCAACTACGTAAGCTTTACCCTTTCTTTGGAGCGTGCGCCGAGCCCCGATGGTGTGCAACAGGGGCAGATCTCATGGTACGACTACGCAGGGAAGGCCAACGGCGCTCCGGCTATTCAAGGCACGTTAGCGACGCCCTGCTATAGGGCCGTTAAGCTGCCCAACGGGCAGTCCTCGTTCCAGTTCGTTGAATGCAACGAGTGGGGCCATGTGACAAATCAGTTGCAGACTTACATCGACGGCAGCGTACTCCGCAGCAACAAGTTCCAGTACGCTGCCAACGGAATCGACCTGACCAACCGGATAAATGCTGGCGGCTCCTCGTCCAGCGATGTGTTCAATGGCTCCCATCAGGTGATGACGAACTACAATGAGCTCGCCGAGGAGACGACCTACATTTACGGCGGCAGTCTACGACTCATTAGTGTGAGGCAGCCAAGTGGATTGATTACGACCAACATTTATGGCAGCGACGGCCGTCTTGCGACGGTAATCGAACAGAGCAGCAGCCGAATATTTCGCACCAATTCGTATACATCGACGAACAGCATGATGCACACGCACACAGATCCGCGCGGCTTAACGATCACCAACGCTTGGGATGCTCTCGGCCGGATACTCCAAACTACGTACCCGGACGGGACTACAATGACGTACACCTACTCCAATCTCGATTTGGTGCAGGTAGTGGACCGAATGGGCTTTACGAACCGTTACGAATACAATGGATTCCGGCAGCGGATTCGGGAGATCAACGCGCTCGGATTTACGAATACATATTCTTATTGCTCCTGCGGGACGCTGGACGCCGTGACCGATCCTTTGGGCAACACGACGAGCTATACCTACGATTCCGCAGGCCGCCAGACCAGAATCACCTATCCCGGCGGAAGCTATGTGGAATATAAATATGATCTGGCTGGACGGGTCACAAACCAGACTGACAGCGCAGGAGTCAGCATCACCAGTTGGTACAACAATCAAGGATTGCTTGTGGCATCGAGCAATGCCGTCGGCCAGGTATTCGCGGCTATTTACGATGCAGAAGACAACGCGACCAACCACACCGATGCCAACGGAGTTACGATCACGGAAACCTTTGACGAGTTGAACCGCGTGATTAAACGCACCTACCCGGACGGCGGTAGTGAGAAGTTTGGCTATTCCGCGCGAGGACTGATCGCCTATACCAATCAGTTGGGAAAGGTGACGCGGTACGTGGTTGATGCCCTGGGTCGTAAGCAATTTGAGACAAATGCCCTCAATGATGTCGTTTCATTTACCTACAGTCCGGCAGATGATCTTCTGATCCTGACCAACGGCAATGACAAAGCTACCTTCTGGAACTATGACCTCTATGGCAGGGTGACCAATAAGATCGATGCGCTCGGCACGATATGTTTCGTTTACAGATACGATGCCAACGGCCGCATGACCAACCGCTGGACCCCGGCGAAGACGAACACGTTTTATGCGTATGATGCGGCGGGAAACCTAACCAATATCGATTACCAGGTGAGCCCGGACATTCGAATGCAGTATGACGCGAATAACCGGCTCACCAATATGGTGGACGCAGTGGGCACGACGCGATACACTTACACTGCCTTCGGAGCGCTTCAAAGTGAAGACGGCCCGTGGGACAGCGATACCGTGAGTTCCAGCTACGACAATGGCCGACGAAGGAGCGGACTAAACCTGCAAGCACCGAGTGCCTCCGACTGGGTTCAGAGCTACGGATATGATGCCGCCGCTCGGCTGCAAACGCTATCTTCCCCTGTTGGCGCCTTCACGTATACCTTTAAGGCAGGCGGTTCTCTCGTCACCAATCTATGGCTACCCAATGGAGCGGCAATTACCAACCAGTACGATAGCGCGGGCCGACTTCTATCCACGGTTTTGAAGAACAGTGGCAATTCAATACTGGATTCATCGACTTACAAGTACAATCTGGCCAACCAACGGACAAACGTCGTCCGGACTGATGGCAGTTACGTCAATTACACCTACGATGACATCGAGCAATTGAAGACCGCCAATGGTTTTGAATCCAACAACACTGCGCGGGTTCATGAGAAGCTTGGCTATCTGTTTGGTTCAGCCCACAATCTCAAGTGGCGGACCAACAACGGGATGATCCACACCTTCAACAACAACGCAGCCGATGAACTGATCAGCAGCGGGCGCAGCGGCAACCTGACTGTGGCCGGCACAACGACCAGTGCGGCCACTAACGTGACGGTCAACTCTCTCGCTGCCCTGCGCTATTCGGACAACACGTTTGCGCGGACTAACCTGTCATTGGTGAATGGAACGAACACCTTTACGGCGATAGCGGCTGACAGTCTTGGCCGCTTGGATACAAACGTTGTAAGTGCTTACCTTCCCACTACGAACCTCTTCGCTTACGACGACAATGGGAACCTAACTTCTGACGAGCGGCGAGGCTTTGATTATGACGACGAAAACCAATTGATTCACGTGACGGTGACGAATGCCTGGAAGAGCGAGTTCAGTTACGATGGCAAGAAACGCAAGCGCGTGCGCAAAGAGTTTACCTGGCAGAACAATGCTTGGCTACTGACGAACGAAGTGCGTTATCTTTATGATGGGGGTCTGGTGGTTCAAGAGCGCGATGGGCTTAACGTACCCACTGTCAGTTACACGCGCGGCACTGATCTCAGCGGGACCATTGAAGGTGCCGGTGGTATTGGCGGACTTCTGGCTCGAACTGACAACGGACAAAGCAGCTCCTCCACACACGCTTATTACCATTCCGACGCCAACGGCAACGTTACGATGCTCATCAACATGCAGCAATTGGCCGTAGCGAAATATCTCTACGATCCATTTGGGAATACTCTGTCATTGAGTGGGCCTTTGGCTGAAGCTAATGTTTACCGCTTTTCGAGCAAAGAGTACCATGCCAATTCGGGAATGGTGTACTATCTCTATCGCTTTTACGAGCCAACCCTACAGAGATGGATTAACCGCGATCCGATAGGTGAGAAGGGCGGAGAGAATCTTTATCAGTTCGCACGCAGCTCCCCTATCCATCACATTGATCCTTGGGGACTAAGAACTGTTACAATTAGAATATTCCACAAGAACATCGATCCCACCCAAGCCGAGAAAGCCGAGGTTAATCGAATCTTGCAGGACTGTATTCGCAGCTGCGTTGCAAGAGACTGTAAAGGGAATCCTAAGCATAAGGTTCGCCTAGTTTGGCTGCGCGGGCAGGCTCCGAGCCTTGGCTTTACAGGAGGCGGTTTATTTAACCGCAATCCGACTGGTTATAATGTGTATGTTGAAGGAGATGCTCGAGCGAGTGTGACAAAAGTCGGCCGGACTGTAGGCGATGACGTTTTCATTGGACTCCGCCAAGTGATTCGAGAAGCGGATAGGCTTGAGATTTCACCTGCCAGAGTCTTGGCCACGACAATAGCGCATGAGGTATTCCATCACGCAATCGGGGGGACTGGGCGTCATTTTACGAGTGAAGGTTTCGTCGACTCCACACATGGCAAGGTGGGAGGTAAGTTATCCAACAGGTCCTGCAATGAACTTTGTAATGAGTTAGACATTGACTAGCTACTGGCCAATGAAGAAGAGGATCGCCATAGGCTTAGTATTGATCGTTTGTTTCTATGTCGGAACCTATTTCGTCTTGTCACGCACGTCATCGGCCCTGTTGAAAGACCCTAGAATGTTCTATTATGTTCCCTGCAACGAAGACCACATCATTCAAAGCTCCCTTCTTCAGCATACCCATTTCGCGCTATCATACGTTTTTTACCCAGTGTGGTATCTAGATCACACTTTTTTCAGCGGGCCTCATTTCATAACGGGCATTCCAATGTCAGGCCTTGAGTAGCTAGTTATTTTCGTTTGCTGATGTTTGAAGCTGTTGATGCATGTGATCTGACGCGATAACTTGTCGCACTTGTCACCGGGCACTTCAAAACCAGCCACGGGCGGGCACTTCAAAACCGGCCAGTCTGAGTTGAGAGATTCATAACAGTTCTCTCAATTCATTCATTCGCTCTGTTGACGTGTTGACGCGGAGGTAGGTCACTTCTTTCTTCTTTCTTCTTTCATGCGGTTACGGATGAGACGGTCGGTGGAAAGCTACCGAGCGGGCTTTGGCATTTTGTCTGCTGAACATTGGGCGAAAGGTAAATAAAAGGTAAATATTATGCCTGACGACACTTCATCGTAAGCGTCAGGTGAAGTGCCTGGGGAGGCTGGCATGAAAGTTCCAGCCGCTGCATTTTTTTAGTTCCTCTTTGGGCTCGCTGCCTTCCGGGTCTTGGCCCACGCCGCTGGGGTGATCGATTC
>Ga0137428_1001182_pt1 | contig 10444 bp, 9 predicted proteins | sample EasRivERMZT718_2_FD_102305 | JGI IMG/M metagenome (GOLD analysis project Ga0137428, IMG submission 102305) | Soil microbial communities from meander-bound floodplain in the East River, Colorado, USA - East River MetaG ERMZT718_2 | ecosystem: Environmental > Terrestrial > Soil > Floodplain ...
GGCATCGGCCTCGGCGTGTGGTTTGCGCTGGTCGGACTGAGCGGTGCCATCCTCGTGTTCGAAGACCCGATCGATGCGTGGCTTAACCCGCACCTGCTGACCACCGGCTCGCACGGCACGCACCTGAGTGCGCAAGCGATCGTCGAGCGTGCCGAAGTCGCGTACCCGCTCGGACTGGTCGAAAAAATCCGGTTTCCGGCCGCTGACGGCGAGGTGTACCGGCTCACGATGCGCTTAAAACCCCGGCGCGTGGGCGCCGAGCGGATCGAGGCGATGTTTGATCCGGTAGGCGGCGCCCATCTCGGAGCGCGCTCCCTTGAATCGCTAGGCATTGCGCCGCCCGATTTTCTGCGCACGCTGTACGAGTTTCACCGCAACGTGTTGCTCGGCAACGCCGGATCGAACATCGTCGGCATCGCGGGGCTGTTGCTGCTGACTTCGGCGATCACCGGCTTCGTGCTGGCCACGCCTCGCACCCGAGCGGCATTGAAACGCATCTTGTGGATCAACCCGCGAACGTCGCCCACGCGCATCGCATTCGACGTGCATCGCTCGACCGGCATCGTGTTCGCTCTCACCCTGTTGCTGGCAACGCTGACCGGTGCCACGCTCGTCTACGTCAATTACGTGCGCGATCTGGTCAGCGTATTTTCGAAGGTCGCCCCGTTTCCGACGGTCCCATGGCTGCCGCAAAATGCGCACGAGCCGCTGCAGCTCGACCGCGTAGTCGCCGATGTCAGGCGGCGTTTCCCCGAACACACGCTGCTTGAAGTACACGGCTCACCACGACAGCTGGCCGGCCACTTGTATTACCTGAAGCGCGCTGGCGACGTGCATCGGCTCGGAGACACGATTGCGTGGATTAATCCGGTCAGCGGTGAAATGATGGTCGAGCGCAGTCCGCGCACTCGCACGGCAGGCGAAGGCTTTATGCACTGGCTGTTTCCACTTCACAGCGGCACTGCGTTCGGCACGGTGGGCCAGGTAGTGATGTCAGCCACAGGCGCCGTGCCGCTGCTGATGGTCTTGACCGGCCTGTGGGTGTGGCTGCGCAAGCGGCGCGGTGAGCGTATCGCGCGCGAGCGGCAACTTGCCCGCTTGGGGGCCGTTCGATCTCCAACACCTACTTCGCCTTGAGCCGAGATTCAAGTTCAGCGATACGGTCGAGCAGCGGCTGGCGAGCTTCGTCGATCCGTTCTTGCTTAAAGCGCCGCGTGATGTGCTGGGGACAGTTCCAGTCGAACGTGACGACATCGATTAACGCGACACGCTCGACCCGCGCACGATAGCTCGGCAGATCGACTTGACGCACAAGCGCAGGGTCAGCTTCGGCAACGTCGATGAAGCGCACGTGGCCGAGCAGTTTCAGGCGCTGCCGAAGCTCATAGTCCATCACGATGATCGAAACGCGATCGTTACGCGAAACGTTGCCGGCGCTGACGTACTGCCGGTTGCCGCGGAAATCCGCAAACGCGAGTTGCGTCGGCTGCAGCACTTTGAAAAATCCGGGGGGACCGCCACGGTGCTGCACATACGGCCAGCCGGTTTCGCTGATCGTAGCCATGTAGAAGCTGTCAGCGGCGGCGATGAAGTCGGCTTCAGTTGGCCCCAACAAGCCGCCGAGACCGTCGGCAGACTGCAGGCGGGCGTATGAGGCACGCGAGCCGTAGCGCTGCTGCAGTTGCTGCACTGCTGGCGTGAACGCAATGTCGGCAAAGCTACGGCTCATTTCGAATGTCCATTGGCGCGGTTCTATGCGACCGCATGTTCTTCAACGTTGAACAAGGCGACCTTCGAGAAATCGATATCTACGCGCGTGGCCTTGTTCAGAATATTGGTGTAGATATTCAGGGCCACCGTGCCGATGATCTCGACGATCTCGCCATCGGTCAGCCCGGCAGCGCGTGCAGCGTCGAACTCAGCAGCCGTGACATCGCCAACGTTGTCGTTCAGTACCTTCGCGAACGCAACGGCAGCCGCGGCTTTCGCGTCCCCCGACGTACCGCGCCGATTCAACTGAATTTCGTCATTGGTTAAACCGGCGTGCCGACCGATCGCGGTGTGCGCGGACACGCAGTATTGGCAGGCGTTGCTTTCGGCAACGGCCAGCGCAATCCGCTCTTGCGTCGCCTTGTCGATCGAGAAGCCGCCAGCAGCGCCGTACAGGCCCAGGAAGCCCTGGAGCGCTTTTGGCGAATTGGCGAGTACGCGGAGGAAGTTGGGTGTGATGCCGAGTTGCGCCTGCACTGCGTCTAGCAATTGCTTGGCGGCGCCGGTCGCGCTTTTCGGATCGACAGGATGAATGCGGGACATAGGTTCCTTTCATAAGAGGGTTTGACTCGATGCGCATTGACAGCAGGTGCCGTAGCTTGACTGCTTATCCAGATGAAATAAATGCAGCTGAATGCAATAGATTGATGCGCTACGTGAAGTAATATCGCTCACATGGACAAGCTGCGCGCTATGGAGACCTTCGTTCGCATCGTCGATGGCGGCAGCCTGACTGCAGCAGCCAACTCGCTGCGTACATCGCTACCGTCGGTGGTGCGTTCGTTGGCGGCGCTAGAAGACTCGCTCGGCGTCCGGCTGCTGAACCGCACGACCCGCCGCCTCGCCCTTACCGACGAAGGCCGCGAGTACTACGAGCGCAGCAAACGCGTGTTGTCCGAGGTCGACGATGCGCAAAGCGCGATGAGCGCACGCCGGAGGACACCGCGCGGTCGACTGCGCGTCACGGCGCCGGTGATGTTCGGACGTATGCATCTGGCACCGTTGGTGACCGACTTCGTGCTGAAGCACGCAGCGCTGCAGGTCGATCTACTGTTCCTCGACCGCGTTGTCGATCTAGTCGAAGAAGGCATCGATGTCGGCGTGCGTATCGGACAGCTTCCCGACTCGTCGCTGGTCGCGATCCCGGTCGGCCAAACGCGGCGGTTAACCTGTGCCAGCCCCGCGTATTTGAAGCGCGCCGGTACTCCTCGCTCGCTTGCGGACCTTGCGGCGCACCGTTGCGTCAGCTCGACCGGCCTTGCGCAGGGAAACGAATGGGCTTTCGCCGCCGACGCAAGGCCCATCCACGTGGCAGTCAACAACGCGCTGATCTCAAATCAAATCGATGCTGCACTCGATGCCTGCCTGTGCGGCGTCGGGCTGGGCCAGTTTCTGTGCTACCAGGCGCAAGCTGCACTCGCCGAGGGAAGACTGAGGCGCGTGTTGCGCGAGCATGAACCTGCCCCGCTGCCGATTCACGTGATCTATCCGCACGCGCGCCTGTTGTCATCCAATGTGCGCACGTTTGTGGACTGGACCGTGCCAAAGCTGCGAGCGAAAAGACTGGGCGCGACCTAAACGCCGCCGGCGGCTGGCGTCGCCTGCTCGAAATTCTCCAATAGCGAGTCATCGTCGATGTGTGGCAGCACGCGAGTGCTGCGGATCACTGGCTGTCGCCACGCGAGCGCTGCAATTGCCAGCGCAGTAACGCCGGCGAAGATCAATGCGGAACGCAGTCCGAAATGTTCACCCAGCCAGCCGCCGAGCAATGCGCCTGGGCCTGCCGGCAACAGAATCAGCCAACGCATCGTGCTGGTCATCCGGCCGAGCAGCGGCGCTGGCGTCACTGCCTGCCGCAGCGCCAGAAACGTGATGAAGATCAGCACTGCGCCAACCCCGAACATCATCAGCATCGCTGCAAACAACGCGACACCGAAGGCCGATGCCGGGGCGATCGCGCCGACCAGCCATGCGAGGCCACACACCGCCACGCCGAGCACCAATGTTGGACCCGGACCGAGGCGGCGCGAGATGCGATTGCCGACCGTGCTGGCGGCAATCGTGCCGACGCCGAGCCCGACGAAGCACAACCCCACCGCACCTTCCGACAAGTGAAGCGTGCGTGTCGCAAACAAGATCTGCACGACCAGCGCCGCGTGATAGCACATCTGCCAGCCGCCGACGATCAACGCCATCGTTACCAACAGCCGATGGCGTGCGACGAAGACAAGGCCGGTGCGCATTGCCGGCCAAAAACGCGCCGCGGCGAGCTGCGCGCCTTCCTGCACCTTGATGCCGCGCAAGATCAGCGTCGAGATAGCGAGCAGCACCGCATCGGCCAACAACGCCATCGGAGCGCCCACCAGTTTGATCAATGCACCGGCGGCGCCCGGACCGGCGACTTCCGCCGACGATGACGCGAGCGCGTTCTTCGCATGGGCTTCGACCAGCCTCTCGCGTTCGACCACCTGTGTCAGCACGATCTGCGCGGCGCTGCCGGCGATCGTGTAGACGGTGCCGATCGCGAAGCCGACGATGTACAGCCACGTCATCGACAACCAGCCCAGCCACCACGAAAGCGGCACGCTGGCCACTATCACCGCCAACAGCGATTCACCGATCACATACACCGGCAACTTGCGAACGCGATCGAGCCAAACACCCGATGGCAGCGAGAACAAAACGAACGGCGCGACTTCCATCGCCGTCAGCAGACCCATCTGCGTCGGTGTGGCGTGCAGCAACACCGCCGCCGTCAGCGGCAGCGCGAGCATCGTCACCTGACCGCCGAAGGAGCTGATCAGGATCGACGTCCACAAGCGGCGATAGGTGGCGTCGCGCAGCAGATCGTCGGGCGCGAGGCGGAGTTGCGAAACTGCGCGCGCAACGTAACGCCGCAGCGCTGGCGCTGCGAAAGTGAAACTCATTGCAAACTATTGCTGTATCGAAGTCGGGTCGAAGCTTACAGAGTCTCGGCGGCTTCGCGGGCTGCTCAATGAGTCTCCGGCGTCTGATCCGTCGTGTTGCGCGTTCGACGATAGCTCGCCCACCACGCGGCCGCATCGGGCTGTGTCCACGCCAAGCGGCTCGACAAACGGTCCAATGCCTCGACGACCGCCTGTGCGGTTTGTGGCCTCACCGCGCGGTCTTTTTCGAGACAGGCTGCAATCAGCGCCTCGAGCGCCTCGGGAACCGTCGCAACACTGGCCGACACTTTGGGCGCCGGCGCATGCAGAACCTGGTTACTAATGGCCAGAGTGTCGTCGCCATCGAAGATGGGCTTGCCGGTCAACAAGAAATAGCCAACCGCGCCCAGCGCATAGATGTCGGACCGCGCGTCGACATCTGCCGGATTCAGCAAGCGCTCCGGCGCCATATAGCGTGGCGTCCCGAGGATATTGAGCTGCTTGGTGACATCGCGTGTCTCAGCACGCTCGAGATTCTTGACCAACCCGAAGTCGAGCAGCTTGACGACGTCATCCTCGCCGCGGCGGCAAAGCATCACGTTTTCAGGCTTCACATCGCGGTGAACCAGCCCGCGCAAGTGCGCTTCCCGCAGCGCCGCGGCGACTTGACGCAGGATATGAATAGCCCGCCCTGCCGGCACTGGACCCGAGTGCGCCACCAGCTCGGCCAGCGTGACGCCGTCCAGATACTCCATCACGTAGTACGGCTGCCCTTCGCGCGTACGGCCGAAGTCATAAATCGCCACGGTGTTCGGGTGCAAGAGTTGGCTGGCGAGTTGCACTTCGCGTTCGAAGCGGTGGATGAATTCGTCGGTCGCAACATGCTTCTTCAGTACTTTGATCGCCGTTGGGCGCTTGAGCAGTGCGTGGCGCGCGAGATAAATCGTGGCCATTCCGCCGTCGCTCACTTCGCGCTCAAGCGTGTAGGCACCCAGCCTCTGCAGCCGTCCGGATTGCCGCTGCAACCGCCACAGCGTGAAAGCCGCCAACAGCGCTGCCACCAGCGTAAGCACTGTGAGGCCGCCGATCACTGCGAAGCTGATCGATAAGAACCGCAGGGTGGCAAACGCTTCAGTCGTCGAGATCTCAGCGATGACGCCAAAGTCGTAGGCTGGCAGCCAGCGCCACACACCGATGACCTCGTCGCCCCGATAGCCGCGATATATCTCGGGCACGAGGCCGCGACGCTCGGCCTCCGTAGTCTTTGTGCGTGCTGCGACCGCCAGTGCTGCGGCGCGCGTCAGCGGGCGCGCTGCCGCTTCGAGCGCCGGCGCGTATCCGGGTTCGAGTTTGCCGCCAGGGTCGCGGACCGGGACCAAGAATGCCCCGCTCAATGCGCCGGCCGGGAGCACTCCAACCGCCGCGAGTTGATCGGCAAAACGGGTCGACGTCAGCATCAGGCCGTCGTCCGAGAATGCGTAGGCCTCTGCAGTCTCGCCTGGACGCGCTGCTGAAAAAATCGTCTCGAGCTCGCGATCAGTTTCGACCCCCATCGCGAGGGCGGCAAACGGCGGCTCTTTGCCGGTGCGTATCGGCGCCAGAAACCACGCCACCGGACGCGCTTGACCGGACGCTCCACGTACCGAGAGCTCGGTTTCCGGATACGGACGAACGAATTGCGGCGTGCCGTCAATCGCGAGATCAAGCCGCTGACGAAACGTACCGGATCGCAGCCGCTGTCCGCAGCGCGCCGCGTCCTTGGATGACAGCACAAGGCCGCTGCGATCAACGATGCGAAACGCTACCACGCCCGTGCTCGAGAGCGAGGATTGGATTCGCTGGCTGAGTTCTTCAGCGTCGGCAGTGCATCTTTGGGGAGCGGCACCGTCGCGCTTTTCTGCCGCGAGGCGCGCGGCCCGGGCGACGACATCGGGATCCTTGGCGACTCGCGCCGCCTCCGTCACGTGCTCTCCGACCCAGACATCGAGTCCCTTGACGACGGTTCCTAGCAGAGCCTCAAGCCCAACGGCGCGCGTTTGCGCGAGAGAATCGCGTATGCCGTGATACGCCCAATAACCGAGCCCGATCAGCAACGCGCCCATCAGCAGCGTTGCGGCATTGCGCCACGTCTCGGTCTCGATCAGATCCGCGAGAATGTTCGGGATCGAATTTGCAGGCGCTTCGGGATCGCCGGCACCGATGTCGAGAATCGGAACGCGCGGAGGTGAATTGCCGGAAGTTGGACTGGGCTCGCTCTTCACGTCGGTTAGCCGCGGATGTCCGCAGCAGCATTGACGGAAGCTTAGCGAGTCTTCTGCAGTAGGCGTTTCGGCGGCTGGATTCGGTGATATTTGCGGCGCCGATCTTCTTTCACTTGACTAGATACCGGTGGGTACCTTAAGCAGAACCGCTTTCAACCGCCACCATCGAAGCCTGCTCGATCGCCTCCAACAACACTTCAGGCGGCTGCGCGCCTGAGACCGCGAGGCGTTGATTGAACACGAAAAACGGAACGCCGGTAACGCCGAGCGCACGTGCGCGTCGCTCTTCAGCTTCGATTGCGGCGCGTCCGGCGTCGGAAACAAGCCACGCGCGCGCGGCTGCCGCGTCAAAACCCGCATCGCCCGCCAAACCGGCGAGCGCGTCGATGTCGCCGATATCGATGCCGTCGACAAAATAGGCGCGGAACAGTCGCTCGATCAGCGCATCGGCTGCGTTCGGATCAAGATCTTGCGCCCACGCGATCAGTCGATGCACATTGACCGTGTTCGGCTGGCGCGCGATGCGTTCGAAGTCAAACGGAATTCCGACCTCGTCGCCGGCTGCTTTGATCCGCGCGTAAATCTGCTTCGCGCGCTCGGGCCCGCCGAATTTTTGCTCGAGATAGCTGCGGCGATCGACACCGCCGGCGGGAATGTCCGGGTTCAACTGAAACGCGAGCCAGCGCACTTGGGTTTGTGCTTGATCGCTGCCACGCTGCGCAAGCGCAGCTTCAAGCCGGCGCTTACCGACATAGCACCAGGGACATACGACATCGGAAACGATGTCGATCGACAGTGGTGGCGTATTTAACATACGGTCTGGGCACGCATTTTCGCATGCTCTGACCGCGAGACAGGGATCACCGATGGAGTTCAAGGAGTACTACAAGTCGCTCGGGGTCGGACAGACTGCAAGCACCGACGAGATCAAGAAAGCGTATCGCAAGCTCGCGCGCAAATATCACCCGGACGTCAGCAAGGAAACCGATGCGTCTGCGCGCATGGCGGAAGTCAATGAAGCGTACGCGGTGCTGTCGGATCCGGAAAAGCGTGCAGCGTTCGACAAGCTCGCGCAGCGTCGCGCAGCGGGTCAGGACTTTCAGCCGCCACCAGACTGGGACGCGGGTTTCCATTTCTCGGATGCGGGTTCGCCGGTCGGAGACGATGGCGACTTCAGCGAATTTTTTAACTCGCTGTTCGGCCGTGCCGCGCGAGCGCGCCACGGCGGTGGAGCGCGCGCGCAAATGCGCGGCGCAGATCAACACGCCAAGATCTCCATCAACCTGGCCGATGCGTACCACGGTGCGACACGCTCGCTTGCTTTGCGCGAAGCCCGCCTCGATGAATCCGGCAATGTGGTCACCGCCGAGCGCGTACTCGACGTGCGGATACCGAAGGGCGTCAAGGAAGGGCAGAGCATTCGCCTGCGTGGTCAAGGCAGCCCAGGGCTGAATGGCGGCCCGGCGGGCGATCTGTATCTGGAAGTCGAGTTCGAACCCGATGCGCGCTATCGCATCGAAGGTCGCGACGTGACGCAAACGGTGTCCGTCGCGCCGTGGGAGGCGGCACTGGGCGCGACCATCGAGGTACCGACGCCGGCCGGCCGGGTCGAAGTCAAGGTGCCGGCCGGCTCGAGCAACGGCCGCAAGTTACGACTCAAGGGGCGCGGAATTCCGGGCAATCCGCCAGGCGACCTGTATCTCGAACTGGAGCTGGCGTTGCCTCCGGCGAACACCGAAAAGGCACGCGAGCTGTACCAGACGATGGCGCGCGAGTTCTCGTCATTCAATCCGCGCGAGCAAATGGGAGCATAGAGATGACACAGCCTAAATTGGATGCGGTGCTGATCGACGAAGAAACACTGGACCTGCAGGAACTGGCATCTGCATGCGCGGTGCCACCCACCTGGGTGGTCGAGCGCGTCGAGGCGGGCTTGCTTGCATGCAGTTCCTCCGCCGGCGAGATGCGATTTGCCAGCGCACACCTGGTGCGCGCGCGCCGCATGGTGACAACCGAACGCCGCTTCGACGCCAACCAGGAGCTCGCCGCGCTGGTTGCAGACTTGATCGAGGAGGTCGAGCAACTGCGACGACAGGTGCAGACGAGAGCCAAAGGTGCGCGCGGCTAACATCTAGCTGGAGATGTCATGAAGCCTGAAACCGAATCCGCAATCGTTCGTGAAGTCGGCCTGCGCGATGGACTGCAAAGCATTTCTCGCGTGTTGCCGACCGCGCAAAAAATTGAATGGATCCGCGACGCGTACGCGGCCGGGCAGCGCGAGATCGAAGTCGGCTCGTTCGTTCCCGCACGGTTGCTACCGCAGTTGGCCGACACCGATCAGCTGGTCGCGTTCGCGAAGACGTTGCCCGGGCTTTGCGTATCAGTGCTCGTGCCGAACCTGAAAGGCGCCGAGCGCGCGATCGAATGCGGCGCCGACCTGATGCTACTGCCTCTGTCGGCCAGCCGTGCACACAGCCTTGCCAATCTGCGCAAGCCTCCGGAAGACGTCGTCGCCGAAATCGCTCGCATCCGCGACCTGCGCGACGCAAAGGCATCAAAGTGCGTGATCGAAGTCGGTATCAGCACCGCGTTCGGCTGCACGTTGCAAGGCAAAGTCGAGTCGGCCGAAGTATTGCGCCTGTTGCGCGCGGTACTCGATGCCGGCGTCGATCGCGTCGGACTGGCCGATACGGTCGGTTATGCCGATCCATCCATGGTCAAGAGTTTGTTCGAGCAGGCGCTGCCGATTGCAGGCGATCGTCTGAACTGCGGTCACTTTCACGATACACGCGGGCTCGGCATGGCCAACGTGTACGCGGCGTGGCAGGTGGGCATCACGCGCTTCGATGCGTGTCTCGCCGGCATCGGCGGTTGCCCGCATGCGCCGGGTGCGAGCGGCAACGTATCGACCGAAGACGTCGTGTACATGTTTGCCAGCATGGGCGTGTCGACCGGGCAGGACTTCGATCGCTTGATTGCGTTGCGCGCCAAGGTTGCGCAATGGCTTGAAGGCGAAGCTCTGCACGGCTCGCTATGGCGCGCCGGCCTGCCGAAAACGATGCTTGCCGCGACCGCATGAACGGTGATCAGACTCCGCAGCCAGTTCCGCAACCACTGAGCGGCCTGCGCGTCGTCGAGTTCACGCACATGGTGATGGGGCCGACATGCGGCATGGTGCTCGCCGACATGGGCGCGGAAGTGATCAAGGTCGAACCGATCGACGGCGACCGCACGCGCTTTTTGCTCGGCGCCGGCGCCGGTTTCTTTCCGATGTTCAATCGCAACAAAAAAAGTATTGCGATCGATCTGCGTAACGAAGTTGGAGCGCAAACAGCACGCGAGCTCGCGGCCAGCGCCGACGTCGTGCTCGAAAATTTCAAGCCGAACACAATGCACAAGTACGGGCTCGACTATGCGACATTGTCGAAGACGAATCCGCGCTTGATCTACGTCGGCCACAAAGGCTTTCTGCCCGGACCGTACGAACATCGCACCGCGCTCGACGAA
>Ga0137428_1001186_pt1 | contig 10430 bp, 13 predicted proteins | sample EasRivERMZT718_2_FD_102305 | JGI IMG/M metagenome (GOLD analysis project Ga0137428, IMG submission 102305) | Soil microbial communities from meander-bound floodplain in the East River, Colorado, USA - East River MetaG ERMZT718_2 | ecosystem: Environmental > Terrestrial > Soil > Floodplain ...
AGTTCCATGGAAGGAGGGCAATCCTACCGGATTACGGCACGCAGATTGCGTGGGAGAACCGCATGAAAACCTTACTGGCAGTACTTCTTGGAGCCTTTGCGGCGAGCACGCTGGCCGCCCCGAAAGCCGAAAGCGCAGTGGAATGCGGGATCGCGGCCGGCAAAGAGCTCATGAAAGATATCCTCGACGCCGCCTACCGCACGAACGGGGCGACCAGCCAGAAATTCGCCGAGGATCTGTTCGCCGCCTGCCTGAAGACCGGCGGCAACATGGACACCATCCTCGGCCGCCGCCTGTAAGGCCCGCTCACTCGGCCTTGGCGCCCGACTCCTTCACGAGGCGGGCCCAGAGCTTGGCGTCCTCGGCGAGGAAGCGGCCGAACTCCTCGGGCGAGCCCGATGCCGCGGTTTCCGTGCCTTCGCGCGCGAGGATGCGAGCGGTCTCCGGCGCCTTGAGCACCTGGCTCGTCGCGTCGAACAGCTTGCGCACCACGTCCGCGGGCGTTCCCGCCGGCACGAAGAATCCGTACCAGAAGCCGATCTCGTAGTCCGCCAGGCCGGCCTCGCCCATCCCGGGCACGCCGGGAATGAGCGCGGTCGCGTTCTTGCTCGTGATGGCAAGCGCGCGCAGGCGCCCGGCCTGCACCAGCGGCAGTACCGAAGGCGGCGTTGCGAACGCGAGCTGGGTATCGCCCGCCAGCACCGACTGCACCGCGGGCGCGCCGCCCTTGAAAGGCACATGCACCATGTCCACCTGTGCAAGGCGCAGGAAGAGCACCGCGGCCATGTGCGGAGCCGAGCCATTGCCCGAAGTCGCGTAGTTCAGCTTGCCGGGATTCTTCTTCGCGTGCGCGATCAGCTCCTGCACCGAGCTCACGCCGACCGCGGGATTGACGCTGAGGATGAGCGGCGAGGAGCTCACCTTGCCGACCGGGACCAGGTCCTTCAGCGGCTGGAAGCCCGCCTTCGGCGAGATCAGCGGGTTGACCAGGATGCTCGAGGGGCTCGCGATCAGCACGGTGTAGCCGTCGGGCGCGCTCTTCGCCACGTGCTCGGCGGCGATGCTCGAGCCCGCGCCCGGCCGGTTCTCCACCACGATCGGCTGGCCGAGCGCCTTTCCGAGCGGGTCCTGGAAAGCGCGCGACACGAAGTCGGCTGCGCCCCCGGGCGCAAACCCGACCACCAGGCGGATCGGCTTCGACGGGTAGGGTTGCGCCAGCGCTTGCGTCGCACACAAGAGAAGAAACCAAAAAATCTTCATGACAAGGCCGAGTCGAGCGCAGACATGAGGGCTCCCAGCTTGGGCGGCTTGGACTCCAGGCCGATCTTCACCTGGTACTCGCGTAGCGCCGCGGAGGCCACCGGGCCGATCGAAGCGACCAGGGTGCGATTCAAGGATTGCTGTAAGACCGCCGCCTTATCCAGTTTTTTTGCAACTGCAAACAGGTTGCGCACCTGCTCCGCGTTGGTGAACACCGCGGCGTGCATCTCGTTGCGCTCGAGCGCGCCGATGAGCTTCTCGAGCGGCTGGGTGTCTGCGGGCAGCGACCAGCGGTAGGTCGGGATCTCGGTCACCTGAGCGCCTCGCGCCTCGAGCGCGCGGTCGAGCTCGGCGTTGGCGACGCCGTAGCGCTGGACGATCACCCCCTCGCCTTTCAAGGCGATGCCCTCGATCGCAGCGAGAACCTCCTTGGTGGTGAACGGATCCGCGGCGCTGCTGTCGATGCGCACGCCCCGCGCGCGCAGCGCGCCCGTGGGCTTCGGGCCGCGCACCACGACGATCGCCTGGTCGAGCAGACGCAGGAAGAGCGGCGTCTGCTTCAATCCGTCCAGGGCGGCGAAAAGCGCACGCGTGCCGACGCCGGTCTGAAAGACGAAGAGCTTCGGCGGGCGCTGCTCCAGCGAACGCATCAGCTCGGCGATCTTCTGCGGCTCGAGGTCGGGCAGCTCGGCGAGCGCTGGCGCGTGGAACGGCACGCCGCCGCGCTGCGACACTAGGTTGACAAGCTGCTCGCCGAGCCGGCTTTCCAGAATCGCAATGCGCTTCGATTTCACGTGGCGGAGTGTTCTTTGACGTGCGCCTTCAAGTCAAGCCCGATCTTCATCGCGAGCAGCACGAGCAGCGCCCAGAGCGGCGAGCCGAGCGCCATGGCGCCGATGCCGCCGAGAATGATGGCGACGTGCAGCACCACGACGCGCACGTAGGGCTTCGTCATCAGCTCGGACATTTTCGCCCGCCGGAACTCGCCGCGGTAGAGGTAGTTCCAGGCGAACGAGAAGAAGTGGCTCGCCACCAGCACGGCCACCGGCAGCCACAGCCCGTAATCCGCGGCCGCGCGTGCGGCCGGCTCGAGCACCCAGAGACCCTGCACGTCGTAGCGCTTTCCGCCCAGCATGTCGAACACGAACACGCCGTGGATCGCGGTGAACATGCCGTAGTGAAAGCCGAAGAACGGCACCATGAAGAGCTTTGCGGCCCAGAGCGCCGGGTCGCGCGGGTCGGCGCAGAGCATCCGCGCGACGAAGAAAACGCCGACCACTACGTTTTCCATCCAGAAAAGCGCGATCAGCGCGAACGCGTCCCAGCCCCAGAACAGCACGCCCGCGAGCGGCACGAGATTGGCTGCCACCAGCACCCAGGCCGACACCGGTTTCTCGACGGGCGCCGCCTGCCCCTTTTCGGGAAGGCGCTCGATCATGGCGTCGAGCATCCGCTCTTCCACCTCGGTCGGCGCGCGACCGCGCTCGGCGAGGATCTTCTCGCGCATTTTCTCCCGGATCTCCTGCGGCCCGAGGCCGGGGTACTTCGCGCTCAGGTCGCGCGCAGCCCAGCGTCCGATGAACGGCGTTAAAAACCGGACCAGCCAGGCCGGCGCATCGACCTTGACGGTCTTACCTGGCGAGCCGGATGTTGGCGAGGGCAAGGCGGTCGGTGACGTTGCGAACCAGCGCGCGCGTGAGCTGGAGCTGGGCGCCCAGGCTCATCTTGTCCAGCGCCGAGGGCTCGAATTCGGCCAGCAGGAGCTCGGTCACCGCCTCGACGGTTGCGTTGCGCGGCTGCTCGCCGCCGCCGATGTAGGCCATCTCGCCGAAACACTCGCCGCCGTTCACCATGTTGAGCAGCTTCTTCCGCTTGATCACCTTGGCCTCGCCCTTGGCGAGGAAGAAGAAGCTCTTGCCCTTGTCGTCCTCCTGCAAGACCGGCTTCCCCTTGGCGACGCGCGTCCAGTGCCCGGCGCGCGCCAGCTCCCACAGCTCCGAATCTGCGAGCGTCGAGAGCATCGGCACCTTCTTCAGGGTCACGTACTTCTCGCTGTCCGGGATCGCGCCGGGGGGCAGCACCGCCTCGCCGACCCGGGACAGCTCGAGCGCGAGCTCGCTCCAGGTCGCGTAGCGGTGCGCGGGATTCTTCTGCAGCGCGCGCAGCACCACCGCGTCGAGCGCCTTGGGCAGGGCCTGGCGCACGGCGCTCGGCGGCGCCGGGTCGGCCTTGAGGATCTTGGCGATCAGCGCGTCGATGTTCTCGGCGACGAACGGCCGCTTGCCCGTGAGCAGCTCGTAGAGCACCACGCCGAGCGAGTACATGTCGCTGTGGAACGTGAGCGCCTTGCCTTCGATCTGCTCGGGCGACATGTAGTAGGGCGAGCCGAGCGCCGCGGTCTGCACCACCTGGCTTTTCTTCAGCACCGCGGCGCCGAAGTCGGAGATCTTCACCTCGGTGCCGCCGGCGATCATGATGTTCGCCGGCTTGATGTCGCGGTGCACGATACCTTCCTTCGACGCGTACTCGAGGGCGCCGCAGCACTTGAAGCCGATCTGCAGCACGTCGGGCACGGGCAGCAGGGTGTCGGGCGTGGCGTGCTTCGAAAGGTCGCCGCCGGTCACCAGCTCCATCGCGATGTGGCCCGAGTCCTCGCCAACCACCGCGTCGAGGATGCTCACGATGTAGGGATGGCGCAGCTTTCCGGCGAGCGAGGCCTCGTTCAGGAACTGCGAGCGGTACACCGTGCCGAACTCGGGGTCGCGGAACACCTCGGGCTCGATCGTCTTGAGCGCCACCTCCTTGCCGGTGAACGTGTCCTTCGCCAGGTACACGGTCCCGGTCGCCCCTTTGCCCAGGAGCTTCTGCACGTCATATCTCCCAACCTGGAGGCTGAGATCCATTACGGATTGGCGAGGTTCAGCGGGTTAATATTCGGCGCCTGTTTTCATGGACCTTCATAACTAGATGATATTCGATCCCGCTCAGATCCAACGCGGCGCCCGCCTCAGGCGCTCGCCGTATTTCGAGGCGACGCAGCGCGCCGGCTGCCGCGGCTACACCGTTTACAACCACATGCTGCTGCCGATCCGCTACGCGAGCTTCGAAGCGGAGTACCGGCGCCTGCTCGCCGACGTGACGCTGTGGGACGTTTCGGTGGAGCGCAACGTCGAGATCGCCGGCCGCGACGGGCTGAAGTTCGCCGAGCTCCTCACGCCGCGCGACCTTTCGAAGTGCAGGGTCGGCGAAGGACGCTACGTGCTGCTCACCGACGACGCGGGCGGCATCGTCAACGATCCGGTGCTGCTGCGCCTGGAACAGAACCGCTTCTGGCTCGCCTGCGCCGACAGCGACGTGCTGCTGTGGGCGAAAGGCGTGGCGCGCAATTCCGGCATGGACGTCGAGCTGCGCGAGCTCGACGTCGCGCCGCTGCAGATCCAGGGACCGAAGTCCCGCGATCTCGTGACCGGTCTTTTCGGCGATTGGGTTTCGAACCTGAAGTACTACGAATTCAGGAAGACCGAGCTGCAAGGCATTGCAGTCATCGTCACCCGCACCGGCTGGACCGGCGAGCTCGGCTACGAGCTCTACCTCCTCGACCCCGCGCGCGGCGTGGACCTGTGGAAACGCGTGCTCAAGGCGGGCAAGCGCTACAACATCGCGCCGACCGGGCCCTCCGACATCCGGCGCATCGAGGCCGGCATCCTCAACTACGGCATCGACATGACGCTCGACAACAATCCCTACGAGCTCGGCCTGGAGCGGCTCGTCAATCTCGACAAGGCTGCGGATTTCATCGGTCGGGATGCACTGCGAAAGATACGAACGGACGGTGCGAAGAAGAAGCTCGTGGGCGTGGAAATCGGCGGATCGAAGATGGACCTCAACATGACCCGCTACCCGATCCGCGGCGGCGGGTTCGTCACGTCGTGCGTGTACTCGCCGCGCCTCAAGAAGAATATCGGCTACGCGATGCTGCCGATCGAGAAAGCGTCTGCGAAGAAGCTCGTGGTCGAGGCGCCGAAGGGGCCGCGCAACGCCGTGGTGGTGCCGCTGCCGTTTATCGACCCGAAGAAGGAAATTCCCAAAGCCACTTGAGCGCGGCGTCGGGGTCCTCGAAGCGCTGCAGGGCGCAGCCGCGGTTCGCGGCGTCGATCTGGGCGAACTGGTAGATCCGGTCGTTGGCCGCGCTGTCGACGACCGCGATACGGCCCGGAATGCTGCGGCTGGCGAGCACCTCGCGCAGGCGACCGGCGCGGTCGCGCAGCCCGCGCACGTCGACCAGCAGGCAGCTCGCCGAGTTCTCGCGCGCCTGCCGGGCGATCTCGCGCGTGATGAAGCCCGCCGTCGGACAGGTTCCGGAGAGGGTCGCCATGAGCACCCCTCCGGAAACGCTGTACTCGATGCGGTAGCTCATTGGCGAGGCTAGGCCGCGGCGCTGCGCAGCCAGGCGAGCGCAGTCCGATGATCCTCGAAGCGCCTGAGGCGGCAGCCGAGGCGGCGCGCGGCCATCTCGGCGAAGATGCAATAGCGCTCGTTGCGCCATGCGTCGATCACCGCGACGCGTGGCGGCAGGTCCTTCGCGGCGCGGAGCGTGCGCAGCCTGCCGTGGCTGTCGTGCAGCCCGCGGACGTCGACGAGGACGTGCTCCCCCGAGGCTTCCAGAACTCCGCCGCCGACCCTGAAATCGATGCGGTAGCCCATGGTGGCAAGTTACCCGCGGGCCCCGCCGGCGTGGGCAAGACTTTGTTAGACCTGCACTTTCAGAGGTGCACGGCGCTACGCGCCACAGCCCTCCCAGGCTGTGGCGCGCGCGCTCAGGCTCCCCCTTGGGGTTTCTCGGTCAGGTTTTCTGGATCAGTGCAGCGACCGCGCGAAGGTCTTCCCGCGCAGGTAGTCGTACGCGTGCGGCTGGTCGTACACGAGGTCCGAGATCGCGATCGTGATCTCGTCGTGGATCTCGTCGTACTGCGAATCGATCTTGGGATAGATGCCGATGTCGGTGACGAACAGGTCCGCATCGGGAATGCGGTTGGGATCGACGTCCTTCGGCAGCATGGCGCGGTCCTGCACGGCGAAGCCGAACAACGTGGGGCAGCGGGCGAAAAGCGAGCGGATGCGGGCGTCGACGTCCGCCTCCAGCCTTCCCAGGAGGCTGTCGAACTGCTGGAGTGTCTTCATAGGATCCCAGAGTAAGGCCTTGTAGCGAAACGGCCAATCGGGGAATCCCTGAAACAACTACAGACGAACCCCTAGTGCAAAGTTCTCGCGAAGGTCCGGCCGCGCAGCCAGTCCCCCGCCCGGGGCTCCTCCTCGAGCAGCTCGCCGAGGGTCTGGGCGATGTCCTGGTAAATCTCGCCATACTGCTCGGCGGAGATGCGCGGCGAGATGCCGATGTCGCTCACATAGAGCTCCTGGGCCTCCTCCCGCACGGAGAACCCGCACAGGTCGGGGCAACGCTCGAAGAGCGATTCCAACTGCTCCTGGACGTGGCGATCGGTTTTCATGGCATCTAAGCTATTCCCGGTTCGTTGCACTCCGGTTGCCCCTCCCCGGGGCCGGCCGGTCTAGGCCTCTTCCCTACAACGCGATGCTGTCCCGGAAGCCGCTACATGGGGTTGAGTATCTGTCAACGCTGCCAAATAGTTGGCATGATCCCGGTCATAGGAGGCAAGGGCATGGCTAAGTTCGTGATTTCCCCGCATTTCCGGCTGCACGAGTGGGTCGCCGAGGAAAAGGGCTACTTCCGCGAGGCGGGCCTGGACTACGAATTTCGCGAGGTATTCAAGAGCCACGCCACGCCGAACAAGGTGGGCGCCTACACGAGCTTCGAAGAAGGACGCGAAACGAACGTCAGTTGCGCCTGCCACTGGACGGTCAATGTCGCGGCGTCGCAGGGCCTGGGAAAAATGTACGCGGATGCGTACTCGGTGTCACCGGGCGGCGTGTTCGTGCCGGCGGAATCTGCGATCCGCGAGCCGAAGGACTTGAAGGGGGTGCCGATCTCGGTCGGCCACCAGTCGGGCAGCCACTATTCGACCCTGCAGGCGCTCGAGCAGTACCTGCCGCGCGAGGACATCAAGCTCTCGTTCGCCGACGGGATTCTCTTCGGCCGCATGGAAAAGCTGATCGACCGCAAGGTGCCCGCGGCGGCGCTCTTCAGCGGGCCGTATTACTTCCTCGAGCAGCTCGGCTTCCGCAAGATCCTCGACACCACCTTCATGATGGCCTCGATGCTCACCGGCGATCCCGATCCCGAGGACGTGCGCAAGTATTTCCGGGCGCTGCGCCGCGCGCAGCGCGACATCGACCTGCGTCCCGAGCTCTACACCCGCCACTACGCCAAGGAGTTTCCCGCCCGCTTCCAGGGCGAGATCGACACGCGGCGCTGGGGGCCGGGCGAGCGCATCGTCTTCGAGCCCTATACGCGCGAGGTGTTCGAGGAATCCTTTAAGTGGATCGCCGAGCGCGAGATCTTCGCCCCGGGGACCATGGGGGCGGGACGGTTCGAGGAAGCCTGCGTTTCCCTAGTGCAGGGTGCGGGCGAACGTACGCCCGCGTAGCACGTCCTTCGCCGCGGGGCGCTCGAACATGAAATCGAGCAGCGCCACCGCGATCTCGTTGTAGATCTGCTCGCACTGGTCGGCGGTCAGGGACGGGTACACGCCGACGTCGCTCACCACCAGCTCGCGCTCGAGCGCGATCGAGCGCAGCGCCTCGGGCAGCGCCGAGGCATCCTGCACGGTGAAGCCGCAAAGCTGCGGGCAACGGTCGAAGATGGTCTCGATGCGGGTGGCCAGGTCCTGCTCGATCGGGGCGAGATCGCTGTTCAGGGTGCCGAGCTGGGCTGGTTTCACGCCCCTTTTCCCGCAAGTAACGGACCCGAGGGTTATCCTGTCGTGCTTGACCGACAAGAAGATCTTCTACGGCTGGCGCATGGTCGGTGCCGCGGTCGGGCTGCAATTCCTGCAAGCCGGGCTCGTGACGCAGGCCTTCGGCGCGTATCTCGCGGTGCTCGCCGAGGAGCAGGGCTGGAGCAAGACCGCGCTGTCGGGCGCGGCGGCGCTCCAGCAGATGGAGGTCGCGCTGCTCGGCCCGGTGCTCGGCTGGGCGATCGACCGCTTTGGCCCCAAGGTCTTCGTCCGCGCCGGGGTGTTCGTGTTCGGCGCCGGCCTGTGTCTCCTGAGCCAGGTGACTTCGCTGCCGACCTTCTACGGGGCGTTCATCGTTATCGCGCTCGGCGCGAGCCTGTGCGGGTACTTCCCGCTCAACGTCGCGCTGATCCACTGGTTCGAGCGCAAGCGCGCGCGCGCTCTCTCGGCGATGTCTTTCGGGCTCGCGGCGGGCGGCATCATGGTGCCGCTGGTGGCGCAGTCGCTCACCACCTTCGGCTGGCGCTCCACGGCGCTCGCCTCCGGCGTGATTGCGATCGTCATTGGGCTGCCGCTCGCGCTGGTGATCCGCAACAGCCCACACGAGCACGGCGAAGTCGTCGATGGAATACCCGAGGAAGCGCCGCCCAAGAACCAACTTGTTGAAAATGCAGAAGCGACTCGCGACTTCACCGCGTACGAGGCGCTGCGCACGCAGGCCTTCTGGCTCATCTCGCTCGGCCACGGCTTCGCGCTCTTCGCGGTGCACGCGGTCTCGGTGCACGCGATCACGCACCTCAAGGAAGGCCTCGGCTACTCGGTGGGGGCGGCTGCGTTTGTCATCAGCCTGGTCACCATCTTCCAGGTCGTCGGCGTGCTGCTCGGCTGGGCGATCGGCGACCGCTACAAGAAGCGCCTGATCGCCGCGGCGTGCATGCTCGCGCACGCGCTGGGTCTGCTCTTGCTCACTTTCGCATCCAATTGGCTGATGCTGGTTGCGTTCGCTGCGCTGCACGGCACCGCCTGGGGGCTGCGCGGCCCGTTCATGCAGGCGATGCGCGCCGACTACTTTGGCCGCAGCGCGATCGGCATGATCCTCGGCCTCTCCTTCATGATCATCGTGGTGGGCCAGGTCGGCGGGCCGATCATCCCCGGCATCTTCGCCGACATGACCGGCGACTATCGCGTCGGCTTCACCATCATCGCGATCCTCGCCGGCCTCGGCTCGGGGTTCTTCCTCTTCGCGAGGAAGCCCAAGCGACCCAGCCTCTAGAAAAAGACCAGCGCGCGCGCCTCGATGCTCTGCCGCGGCGGTGCGCCCGGCGGGGTCGACGGATCGTCGAACGACGTGTGCGGCGTGAAGCGCGCGCGCCCGTCCTTCTCCGAGTCATACACCTTGAACACCAGCGCCTCGTCGCGGCGCATCTCGGGGAAGTAGAACCAGCGGTGAGCGGGTGAATGCTTCAGGCGGTAGGTCTGCCCGACGCGGTGCGGGTAGCGCCGTTCGGCGATCAGCAGATCCTCCGGCGCGATGCTGCTTGCGTCGGCGATGGCGAGCGGATTCGACTGGATCGGCTGATTGATCGCACGCCAGGCCTGAATGATGGCAAAGCGCTTCTTGAGCAATTCGTCCGCTTCGTCGGGCAGCAATTCGCGCACCCGGTTGGGGCCCGACCAGTCCGTATAGTCGTTGTGCGCAGAGAGCACCGGCTCGCGCAGCAACTTCGCCTCGCGCTCGCCCTCGTCGCCCGAGCGAAGCGTGTGGTCGAAGACGTGCACGCGCTTCGCGCCGGACATCTTCGCGATCAGCGCGGCGACCTCGGGGTAATAGACGCTCTTCAATTCATCCGGATCAAGGAAGTCTCTGACCGCCGTTCGGTGCACGACGAAGACAAAGCCGTTCTCATCGAGAGAGGTCTTCTTCCCCCGGCCGTCGGTGATCTCCATCGGGAAAACCTGCTGGCTGCCGCTGGTGCGCCGGCGGATGTTGTTGGGCCCGAAGGTCTCGTTGACGAGCTTCTCGCCGGTAGCGACGGTGTAGGGGATGCCAGCACGCATCAATGCAGGGCTCTTACGAAGGTACGTCCCGGCAGCAGGCGCCGCGCCTCGGGCCGCGCCGCCACCGCGGCGGTGATGGCGCGCGAGATGTCGTCGTAGACCTCGTTGTACTGTTCGCTGCCCAGGCGCGGCGACAGGCCGATCTCGAAGATGAACAGCTCGCCCTTGAGGATCGTCGGGTCGAGGTGATCGGGCAGGCCGGCGCGGTCGCGCACGGTGAAACGCCACAGGTCCGGCCGG
>Ga0137428_1001188_pt1 | contig 10420 bp, 9 predicted proteins | sample EasRivERMZT718_2_FD_102305 | JGI IMG/M metagenome (GOLD analysis project Ga0137428, IMG submission 102305) | Soil microbial communities from meander-bound floodplain in the East River, Colorado, USA - East River MetaG ERMZT718_2 | ecosystem: Environmental > Terrestrial > Soil > Floodplain ...
CACTGCGGATGCGTCTTCATGTAATAGGTGGTCGAGGCAAACTCGCCGGTCTGCGCCTGATACATGTACGCGGTGCCCCTGTGGCCGGCGGGAAGGATCGCGCCGCGGTCTTTGCCGGAGATCGCGATCACCTTCGAGCGCGCATCGAGGCGTCGCAGCACGTCCCCCACGGTTTCCGCGCGCAGGTTCTTCGGGCTGGTGCCGTCGAGCCGGTGGGTCTTGTGGCCGATGTAGCTGGCGGCCGGATCGCCGGTGTTGTATTCGACCTCGCCGGTCGCGGGGTTGCGCCACTCGTTGGCGATGATTCCGGAGCGATGCGGGTAGGCGCCCGTGAGCATCGTGGCGTGGCCGGGAGCCGTCTGGGTATTGGAGTGCCCATAGTGCGCGTCGGTGAACCACGCGCCGCGGTCGAGGAAGCGGCGCAAGCCGTCGGGGGCGAGCTGATCGCGATAGTCGACCACCTGCCGCTGCGGCAGGCCATCGACCACCAGGAACACCACAAGGCGGGGTTTCTCGGCGGCGGCGGCCGGCGCCAGCGAGGCGGCGCATCCGGCCAGCGCCAATGCGGCTGCAAGCGCCGCGGAAACCCATCGCGAAATGGGAGCCATGAGGTTCCTTCCGCTCGGATTGTCCGCCATTTTTGCTCTAGCATCCCTCCGGCCGATGATCGACGCTCTCGTCCAGGGCTTGGCTCTGGTGCTGCAGTGGAATGCGTTCAGCCTGATGCTGGTCGGGATGGCGCTCGGCTTCGTGGTCGGCCTGCTGCCGGGCATCGGCGGCGCGGCGACGCTCGCGCTGATGCTGCCGTTCGTGTTCAAGATGAGCCCGGTCGAGGCGTTCGCATTCCTGCTGGGGATGCACTCGGTGGCCGCGACCACGGGCGATATCACCTCGATCCTGTTCGGCGTTCCGGGTGAGGGCTTGTCGGCCGCGACCGTGGTCGACGGGCATCCGATGGCGAAGCGGGGCGAAGCGGCGCGCGCGCTCGGCGCGGCCCTTATGAGCTCGCTCGTTGGCGCGCTGATCGGCGCCGCCGCGCTCGCGGTTTCGATCCCGATCGTGCGGCCGCTCGTGCTGACCTTCGGCTCGCCCGAGCTCTTCATGGTCACGGTGATGGGCATCGCCTGCATCACCTCGCTGAGCGGGCAGGGCACGCGCGCCCAGATCAAGGGCTTCGCGATGGGTTTCCTCGGGCTGCTGCTCGCCACCATCGGCCAGGAGCGCCAATCGGGCATCCTGCGCTTCGACTTCGGCCTGATCTATCTCTGGGAAGGGCTCGACCTGATCCCGGTGCTGGTCGGCATCTTCGCCATTCCCGAGATCATCGACCTCGCGGTGCGCGGCACCTCGATCGCCGGCAACGCGCCCGCGGCGAAGCTTGGCGCGGGGGTATGGGAAGGCATCAAGGACACCTTCAGGCACTTCTGGCTGGTGGTGCGCTGCTCCATGGTCGGCGTGTTCGTCGGCATCCTGCCGGGCGCGGGCGGCGGGGTCGCGCAGTGGATGGCCTATGCCCACGCGGCACAGAGCGCGAAGGACGCGACCGACCGCAGCCGCTTCGGCACCGGCGACGTGCGCGGCGTCCTCGGGCCCGGCGCGGCCAACAACTCGAAGGAGGGCGGCGACCTCATCCCGACGATCGCCTTCGGCGTGCCGGGCAGCGGCGCGATGGCGATCCTGCTCGGTGCCTTCCTCATCATGGGGCTGCATCCCGGCCCCGACATGCTCACCAAGCACCTCGCCGTCACCTATTCGATGGTCTGGACGCTGGTGATTGCCAACGTGATCACCGTGATCGCCTGTCTCGCGTTCCTTCCCTACCTCGCGTACGTGACACGCATCCGCGGCAGCGTGATCATCCCGTTCCTGCTGCTCCTCGTGTTCGTCGGCAGCTATACCGCGAACAAGCAGATCGCCGACCTGCTGGTGACGCTCGCGGCCGGCGCGCTCGGCTACCTCATGGTGCGCTTCGAGTGGCCGCGCGCCCCGCTGGTGCTCGGGTTCGTCCTAGGCAAGCTGGCGGAGACCTATCTCTTCATCTCGATGGCGCGCTACGGCTACTCGTGGCTGGGGCAGCCGCTGGTCATCGTGCTGATCGTGCTCACGGCGGCGGTGGTGGCGTATCCCTATTTCCAGGACCGCAGGATCCGTGCGGCTTAGCGGCGCCGCGCTTTTCAGCCTCGGGCTGGCCGCGGCGGCCGCCTACGCGGTATTCGCCGCGCTGCGCTGGCCCCCCAAGGCTGCGCTTTTTCCGCTCACCATGGGAATCCCGCTTCTCGTCCTGGCCGTCGCGCAAACCGTCGTCGAGCTGCGCGGTCCGTCGGGGCAGGGCGGTCCCGACGGCGCAACGCGCAGGGCTTTGGCGGTATTTGCGTGGATGGCGAGCTTCATCGTCCTGGTCCTGCTCGCGGGGTTCCCCATCGCGGTGCCGGTTTTCGTATTCTTGTATCTCGTCATGGAGAGCCGGGAGAAGCTGGTGCTGTCCATCGCCCTCGCGGCCGCGGCATGGGGAGGGTTCTACCTGCTGTTCCAGCGGCTGCTCCATTTTCCGTTCGAGGACGGGTTGATCAGAGGCTGGTTCCAATAAAAGGAGGAGTGATGAAAGCGAGACTCATCGCGGTGATCACCGCGCTCACGGTCACTGCGCCGGCCTGGGCGCAGGGCTCGTTCTACGAAGGCAAGACCGTTACCGTGGTGATCGGCGCCTCGGGCGGCAGTCTCGAGATCGCGGCGCGCATCGTCGCGCGCCATCTCGGCAAGCACATCCCGGGAAACCCCAGCGTCATCGTCCAGAACATGACCGGCGCCGCGCACCTCGTCGCGACCAACCACGTCTACAACGTCGCCAAGCCCGACGGCCTGACGCTGCTCGCCGCCAACCCGAACGTGGGCATCGCGCAGCTCACCAAGGTCGAGGCGGCGCGCTTCGACGCGCGGCGCTTCCAGTGGCTCGGGTCCTCCGGCGCCGACGGCGTCGCGCTCTCGATCCGCGCCGACCTGCCCTACAAGAGCTGGGACGAGGTCAAGAAGTCCGGCAAGGAGCTCGTCGTCGGCACCACCGGGCCGGGATCCAACGCGCACGACTTTCCGCTGCTCTTGAAGGAGTTCGCCGGCGCGAATTTCAAGCTGGTGTCGGGCTACCCGGCCAACGCCGACGTGCTGCTCGCCATCGAGCGCAAGGAAGTCGACGTCTGGGCCGCCTTCGCCACCACGATCAAGCTCGCTGCCGACCGCGGCGCGGTACGCCCACTGGTGCGCGGGCGCGTCGCGCTTCCCGGTTGGGAGCACCTGCCGGTCGACGAGGAGCTTGCCACCAGCGCGGTCGGCAAGGCGATCATGGGCATCCGCGCCGCGCCGCTCGCGATCGGCCGCGCCGTCGGCGCGCCGCCGGGAACGCCGGCGGACCGCGTGCAGGTCTTGCGCGAGGCCTTCGCGAAGGCGGTCAAGGATCCCGAGTTTGCCGCCGAGTCGAAGAAGGCGAAGATCGAGATCGGCTACATCGGTCCGGAAGAGGTCCTGAAGATGTTCAACGGACTGCTCGACCAGCCTGCCGAGGTTCAGAAAGAAATGGTGAAGTACATCAAGTTCGGCAGCTAATCGACCGCGGTCAGGAAGGTGCGGGGCGATTCGGCAGCCGTGACGAGATCGAAGTAGACGCGGCCGATCTCGCGTCCGTCGGTGGTCTCGACCAGCACTTTCCATTCGCCGGGTTGGTAGTTGGACTTGAAGCCGTAGCCGCGAAATCCCTGCTCGCGGCCGCCGACGATGCGGATCGGGATCGAGTCCTGCAGCGTCCAGCCGCGCGCCGGGTCCTTCCAGTGCCAGCGCACCTGTACCTGGTCCGCAAAGCGCGCGGGCGAGAACACGCGGAAGAACACGTACACCTTGTCGCCCGGCTGCGCGCGAAAGTCCTGGTCGCCGTTGTGCCAGATGCGCCACGCCGGCCGCTCGTGGCTGAGGCGGTAGCCGGCTTCGGTCTTCTCGACCTGGTGATAGACGCCGATGAACGGAATCGACAGCGGCACCGGGGGGATCAGACGGAACAGGTAGAAGGTGAGAAAGCCGATCACCACGCAGCCGAGGGGCACGAGGATCTGACGTCGCGCCGCGGGAAACTTCTCGGGCGCAACGCTGCGGATGCGCCAGGCCGCAAGCGCGAGCGGCACCGCGCCGAGCAGCATGGAGAGAAGAAACATCGTCAACCCGATCGATCCGACCAGCACTGGCAGCAGATAGGCGGAGAACGAGAGCAGGCAAAGGCTGAGTAGCGCGAACTTGAACGGCAGCCCGAGCGTCTTGACGCGCTTGAGCTCGTTCGCCAGCAGCACCACCACCAGCAGGCCGAGGAAGCCGAACGACACCAGGAGCGATGAGCTCTTGAAATAGAAGATGGCGTAGAGGTTGAGCAGCGCGCCCATCAGGAAGTGCACCAGCGGGGAGCGGTAGTCGTAGTACCACTTCTTGAGGGTAGAACGGGGCGACTCCTGCGGCGGCGCGTCCTGCTGAAGAAACATGTGCAGCAGGATGGCCATGATCACCGAGAGGTACACGGCCTGCTGCGCGATCGTGATCCAGGAATCGATGCGCCCGGTCGTCACGATGTCGAACACGAAGCCGGCGGCGAAGAACGCCGCCGCCACCCGGCCTTCGTTACGGCTGTAGTAAAGCTTGAGCCGCTCCAGCCCCGAGGAGCCGGAGAGGGCTTCTTCCTGCGGAGATGCGCCTATTGCCAGGCGCGGTTATCCACCGTGTTCTCGTAGGTGGCGCCGGCCGGCACCAGGCCCCAGCCGAGCGTCCACTGGTAGGTATGGTCGAAGCGCTCGCGCGTGTAGGGCTCGGGCGGTGCGTTCAGGATGCGCTCCATCTTGAGGTCCTTGAGCTCGAGAAGGCCGCCGGCCTCGTCGATCAGGTAGCGCGCGTAGCGCTCCGGATTTTTCTCGATCGCGTCGGCCGCTGCCGCCTCGGCGCGGAACATCTTGGCGAGCGTCGGCCCGTCAAGCTCGTCGCCCGCGGCTTCGCTGCGCGTGGAATGCGACTCGATCAGCACCCGCAGCCCGCGCTTCTCGGCGATGCTGATCCACGGCTCCATCAGGCTCGCTGCGGCGACCTCGCCCTTCGCCACCGCTTCGAGGCGCTCCTTCATGGTGCCGGCGAACGTCGTCTTGATCTGCTCGCGCTTCAGGAACCCTTCGAGGAGCTTGAGGGTGGTGAAGTGCGAACCGTTGAAAGGACTCACCGCAATCGGCCGGTCCTTGAGCTGCTCGGGCTCGTAGATGCGCGATTTCGGCGCGGTAACGATGGCGAACGACGACATCGCCGAGCCGAGCGCGACGATCTTCGCCGGCCGGTGCCCGGCGGCGACGTTCGACTCCACCGCGCGCTTCATCACGCCCCATTCGCACATGCGGAACTGGTCGCACGCCCCCTGGTCGTAGAGCGCCTCCATGGTGCGGTCGAAGACGTTCGGACGCAGCGCCTGATGGTCCGAATCGCGCTGGCCCGAGCCGGGCGTCGTCACGATCTCGACGTCGAGACCCTGGTCGCGGAAGAACCCTTCGTCGCGCGCGACCAGCAGCGGCAGGTCGTGGATCGCGTTCATCATCGAGGCTTTGACTTTCTTCATGGATTGATTCTAGCGCTCCTCCGGCGGCTTGATCCGCCGGAAGGCGGCGAGCAGCAGGAGGTCGTAGAGGATCTTCAGGCCGCCGCAGAGCAGCAACGGCCAGGCCTGGAAGCCGGCGGCGAACAGAGCCCCGGCAAGCGCCGGGCTCGCAGCGGAAGCGAGGCTGCGCGGAACGGCGGTGACGCTCGCGGCGGCCGGCCGCTCGGCCTCGGTAACCACCGCCATCACGTAGGAGGAGCGCGTGGGCACGTCCATCTGGGACAGCGCGGCGCGAAACAGGAGCAGCGTGAGGGCCCATTCCAGCGACGGCGCGAAAGCTGCGGCGATCAGGCACAGGCTGGACGGGATATGCGTGAACACCATGGTGTTCACCAAGCCGATGCGGGCACCTATCCAGGCCGCGACCGGGAACGAGAACGCCGACAGGACGCCGCTGCAGAAGAAGAACGCCCCGGCTGCGGCAAGCGACAAATCGAACTTCTCGAACAACCATAGCGCGAGCAGCGACTGGACGACGAAGCCGCCGGCGAAAGCATCGATGCTGAAAAGCGCTGCGAGCTTGTACACGATGCCGCGCGACGGCCCGAGCGGCGCTGACGTTCGGTTCTCCTTCATTGGAGCAATGCGGTGGTAGGCGAGCCCTCCGAGAAAGCCGAGGAAGGCGTAGAAGCCGAACATGATCTTGATGGCCGCAATCGTGCCAATGCCGAGCGGCGCCAGCCACTCCGGCGTGGCGGCGGCAAGCGCGCCGATCGCCCCGGCGAGCGCGCCGATCAGGCTGTAGCGCGCGAACGCCCAGGTGCGTCGCGCAGGCTCGACGGCGCCGGCGAGCACCGTGTGCTCGAGCGGGACGAACACGCTGGTACTGCCGCCGGAAGGATTGATCGTGCCGACGAAGGCGACGATCAGGAGGACCGCATAGTCGTTCGCGGCCGCGTAGGCGAGCCCGCTCGCGATCATCAGCGCGGAAGCCGCGAGCAGCAGCCCGCGGACCTCGTATCGAGCACCCAGGAGCCCGGCGCCGAGGGTCAGCAGCGCCGAGCCGAACAGCGCAGCCGTGGCGACCAGCCCGACGTCGAAAGCGGACAGGCCGAGCGTGGTGAGATAGACCGGCAGCAGGATGGCAACAAAGCCGTCGCCGAAGTCCCGCAACGCCCTCGCGAGGAAAACGCTGTTCATGAACCCTCCCATGCAGTCTTGGGACGGAAGGGTCCTGTGAGACCGGGTGACTGCGATCGACCCGGCTGCAGCCTTAAGTCTAAGCCTATGCGCCGACCTTGGACAACACGTCGGCCTTGAGGAAGCGCTCGATCACGAGCATGAAGGCCACGGAGGGCACCAATAGCACCAGCGCGGTAATCGCCGCGATCTGATAGTTGCCCGCGATGCTGGCGGTGAACATGAGGAGCGGCAGGGTGATGACGTCGGGCACGCCGACGAAGAACGTACCGGTGAACTCGTCGAGCGACTCGAGGAACACGAAGATCGCGCTCGCCATTATTCCGGGGGCGGCGAGCGGCAGGCTGACGGTGAGGAAGGTGCGCAGCGCGGAGCCGCCGAGATTGCGCGCCGCGAGCTCGAGATCGCGGTCTACCGCGGCGAACGCCGCCGCCGTGATCCAGACCGCGAACACCAGCCCGTGGACGGTGTGCACGAGGATCACGCCGAACATCGTGCCGTTCAGCTTGAAGTCGTAGAAGATGCGCGCGATGTTGATGTACACCGCGAGGCTCGGGAACGCCTGCGGCATCAGGAAGGCGAGCAGGATCGCGGTGCGCCAGGGGAGCTTCAGCCGGGCCAGCGCATAGCCCGCGGGAATCGCGAGCGCCAGGCACGCCGCCACGGTAGAGAGTGCGATCCAGATGCTGGTCATCAGCGACGCCAGGGCGTCGCCCCGCGGCTTGAACACCTGCTCCCAGAACTTCGTGCCGTAACTGACCGGAAGCTTGTGCGGGAAGTACCACTGCTCGGCCGCGGCCCACAGCACCAGGTTGGCGAGCGGGCCGAGCACGATGAACGCGAGGAGGCCGAATACGATTCCGCGGCCGATCCAGGTCATCGGATGGATCTCTTGAGATAGAACCAGGCGCAGGCCGCGGTCATCAGGTAGGAGATGAAGCCGAGAGCGTTCGCGGTGCCGTAGTCACCGTAGTTATTGATGCGGAACGCCATGTCGACGGTCATCATGGTCGGCGACTCGCCGCTGATCATGAGCGGCACCGACAGCACGCTCATCATGGTGACGAAGGACAGGATCAGTCCGACCACCAGCGTGGGCATCACCTGCGGCACGAGGATCTCGAAAAGGATCCGCAGGCGCGTGGCGCCCAAATTTCTCGCCGCCTCGATCGTCGAGCGGTCGAGCGAGGCCATGGCCCCGGCGACCAGCAGGGCGACGAAGGGAGTCTGCTTCCACACGAACGTGATGACGATGCCGCGCCAGTCGAGGAATCCGGTGGTCTGGTCGACCTCGAGAATCCCGAGCGCGACGAAGGTGTTGTTCATCAGCCCGTTCTTGGCGAGGAACGAGCGCATGCACTGCGCCGCGACCACGAACGGGATGAAGAGCGGCCAGCGGTAAAGCCAGCGCAGGAGGGCCACCGCGCGCGGATTCTCGCCCAGCGTGAGGTAGCCGCCGATCGCGATCGAAGCAAGCGCGATCAGCAGCGTCGAAAGCCCGACGATCACCAGCGTGAAGCCGATGTCGACGCTGTAGAACTCGAACGCCTTGGCGAAGTTGCCGAAGGTGAAGCCGCCGCCCTTCGCCTCGAACGCAGTGACGAGCGAGTACCCGAGCGGGTAAACGAATAGCGCCAGCACCATCAGCAGTGCCGGCGCTACCAGCAGCGGCCCAAGCCGGCCGCTATCGCGCATGCGCGACCTAGTTCAGGACCTTCCTCTCGTAGCTCTCGAGGATGTCGTCGAAGTACGGCTTGATCGGGAAGGTCTTGCCCTTGGCCGCCAGCTCCTGCGGCGTGACGTCGACGAACAGCTTGTTCCAGGTCTTGTCGTCGAGCTGCGCTTTCACGTGCTGGGCGTCGATTCCCGGGTACCAGTTGAACTTCTTCACGATGCCCTCGGCCTGGACCTGCGGGCTGGTCGCCATCTCGACGAATTTCTTCGCCGCGGCCATGTTGGCCGCTTTCGCCGGGATCACGTAGTACATCGGCTGGCCGGGCATGCCCGGGCCGATCAGCTGCAGGCGCATGTTGGGCGGCAGCTTGCCGTCGGCCATCCAGGTGTAGAACATGTCGACCCACACCGGCCCCATGGCGATCTCGCCGCGGTTCAGCATGTCGAGCGTCCCGGCGTTGCCCGGCGTGATCACCACGGTGCGGTTGAACTCCTTCAGCTTCCCGAGCGCGCCGTCCCAGTTGGCCTTGGTCGCGGCGTCGTAGGGCCCCTTCATCAGGCGGTCGGAATCGGGGGTGTTGGCGTACACCCAGCCGACCACGAAGGCGACGCCCGACATGCCGCCCTTGATGCCGTTGTAGCCGAACTTCCGCGGGTTCGCCTTGGCCCAGGCCGCGAGCTCGTCGTAGTTCTTCGGCGGCGCCTTCACCAGCGTGGGGTTCCAGGCGATTGCGGTCTGGCTCTGGAACATCGGGATCACGTAGCCGGTGACGTTGGTGCCGAGCGCGTTCTTGGAAGCCTCCGAGGTGACGAGCCTGCCGGTGGAAACGTCCCGGACATAGGGCGCGAGCAGGCCCTCGCGCACCAGATCGCCGGCCATCTTCTGGTGAATCACGGCCACGTCGACATCCCAGGCCGACTGGCTCTTCTGCGCCTGAAGCTTCTCGGCGATTTTCTGCGAGCCCGCGTCGCCGGGCCCGGTGCCCACGGCCTTCACCGTCGCGTTCGGATTGTTCTTCTCGAATTGCGGAGCGAGAAAGTCCTTCACGTAGTCGACCATGTTCTGGTCGCCGGCGGTGACGACGTTGAGATTGATCTTCTGGGCTATTGCCGGTGTCGCGGCGAGCGCTGCCGCGAACGCCAATAGAGCAACCTTGGTTTTCATGCTTCCCTCCTCGAAAAGAAGTGCAGCGAAGATACCGGCAGCCCGATTCCCACCATCTCGCCCACCGCGAGCCGCCGGGTATCGTCCACCATGAACTGATTCTGCCCCACCGCGACCGCGTAGCGGTAAAAACCTCCCGGATAGGAGGCCTGAACGATGCGGCCCCGCAACAAGAGCCGGTCGGCCGCCCGGGCATCGGCAGGCCCGAGTCGGGCCGCTTCGCTGCGGAAATGCGCCTTGACGGGGCCAGCCAGGGAGTGCCCGGATATGAAGAGGGCGTCGTTATGGGAGCCGGCCTGGATTTCGATGCCGTTGCCGGCGGGACGCGCCTCGAGCTCGAGCACATTGCCCGCGCCCATGAACGAGGCGACGAAAGGTGAATTCGGCCGGTTATAGACCTCTTCGGGCGAGCCGAGTTGGGCAATGCGCCCGGCGTCGAGGATGGCGATGCGATCGGCCATCACCATCGCTTCCTCGCGATCGTGGGTGACGTGGATGGTGGTGATTCCGAGCTTCGCCTGCAGCGCCTTGATCTCGTGGCGCACCTCTTCGCGGATGCGCGCGTCGAGGTTGGAAAGCGGCTCGTCCAGGAGGAGGAGCTCCGGGCTGATGGCGAGCGCGCGGCCGAGCGCCACGCGCTGGCGCTGCCCGCCGGAGAGCTGGGTCACGTTGCGCTCGCCGAAGCCCTCGAGCTTGAGCATCGCCAGGATCTCTGCGACGCGTTTGGCGATGTCGGGCCTGGCGACCCGGCGCAGCTTGAGGCCGTAGCCGAGGTTCTG
>Ga0137428_1001193_pt1 | contig 10395 bp, 13 predicted proteins | sample EasRivERMZT718_2_FD_102305 | JGI IMG/M metagenome (GOLD analysis project Ga0137428, IMG submission 102305) | Soil microbial communities from meander-bound floodplain in the East River, Colorado, USA - East River MetaG ERMZT718_2 | ecosystem: Environmental > Terrestrial > Soil > Floodplain ...
AACGCTCCCATCACGCGCCGACTCCAGTCGGCGTTGGGCAAACGATAAACAGCCTTGTCCTCATCGGCGCTGATTGGTGCGATTGCCAATGCAGAGGCCAGATCATCGCGATTGCGAGCGATCAACCGCTGCACGACTGGTGTGGCGGCGAACTCAAACGGATCGATAAAGCCATGCAGCTTCAGATAGAGCTCGCGCGGATGAATCATGACGTCCGCCTCGGTATCGCCGTATGCGTTGTAGTTGACTGCTTGGCCCAGGGCGCGCAGCGTCTCGAGTCGTCGCGAATCGAGTGCGACCTTAGCGGCCAGTGACTGGGCCGCCGCACTTAGGTTGTCGCCAAATGCGGCGACCACGGCCCATAGCCGGTAGCGGCCGCCAAGATAGCGATCAACCAACATTCCGGTGCACACGTCGGGTGCCGGATCGAGCACTGCCTGCAGCCGCGGATGCGAAGGCACTGCGCCCGAGTAATGGTGATCGAAATAGCGCACGCTGGCTCCTGCCTCAAGCAAGCGCTCGAGCGCAGCACGATTGCGATCGAGCGAAACATCGAGCACCGTGATCTGCGTGTCAGAAGCAGCGGTCACGCGCGCCAGCAGCTCGATATCGCGCTTGAGTCCTGTAACAAGCTCACACGGTGCATCGGCCGGCAAGGGCTCAGCCAAGCGCAGTTGGTGAAGAGCGCAAAGTCCGTCGGCGTCGCCGTTAAAGACGTCTATGTAGCGCATTGTGTCAGCGCCTAAACATGAGTCTCTTCCTCGATCAACTGCAGTGCTAGCGCTTGGCAGCGAGAAGCCAAGGCCTCCGGCGCGATGTCGGTGTGAAGCCGATAAACATGCTGCAACTCATCGCCGGCAGGCGCCTCGAACGTCTGTAGCTGATGCGCCAGCACCGCGACGGTTGCATCCGAGGCGTCGGCACCGAGCTCTGCGCGGGCTTTAACTCGTGTCTGCAATGCGATCGGACTGGCCTCGCATAGGACGACTGCAAAGCGTGCACTGAGCTTCTTTGCCAGCGTGGCAAACCGCTGCCTTATCGAACGCTGCAAGGAAGCCGCATCGACAACGGCAGTGAATCCGGCGTCGACAATCTGTGTGGCTGTCTTCTCGAGGGCCGTGTATGTGCGTTCGGTAATCGCTGCTTTGTACAGGCCGGTACCTACGGCGCTGGGCCGATGCTCAGACGCTGCAATGCCTGCAAGGCGCTTGCGTTCGATGTCGGAACGCACGCGCACTGCGCCAAGGTGCTGCAATAGATGCTGCGCGACTGTCGTCTTGCCTGATCCGCTGACACCGCACATCAACAGCAAGGTGGGACCCATTCGCTCTGGCGACAGTGCGGCCGTCGCGCCTGCGCTCAAACGTTCGGCGACGTCGAGATAGCGCAGACATAACCGTTGATCGTGCGCGCGCTCGGCCGCTGTCGTGCCCGCCTGGTCGCGGCGGATCAAAGCGACCTTGGCACGCACGAGCGCGCGATACACAGCATAGAAGCGCAGAATCGCGAGAGCGTTGTAGTCGCCAGTTGCTTCCAGATAAGCGTTCAGGAATCGCGCGGCTAGACGAGGAAGCTTTTGATCGAAGAGATCCATCCAGAGAAAGGCCGCATCGCTTGCCACGTCAATGAAGCGCAACTCGGGATTGAACTCGATGCAATCGAACGGTAGCGGCTCACCGTCCACCAGCGCTACGTTGCACAAATGAAGGTCGCCATGGCACTCGCGCACCAAGCCCGCTGCGCGACGCGCTAAAAAAACCGCGATGCGTCGATCGAACTCGGCTTCGGTCCAGTGCGCAAGCTGCGCAACACGCTGCTGGTCGTGTGCATCGCTGAACAACTGCCGCAGCTCGGCAAGATTATCGTTCACCCAGCGGCGAATCAGTTCGGGCGTGCCGAAACTGCCGTCCTGTGAAACCGGCTCGCAATCGCGATGAAAGTTCGCGACCGCTGCCGCGAGACGATCGATTAGCGGCTCCGTCAATTTTCCGTCGCGCGCCAATTGATCAAGCCGCGCATCACTGCTGAAACGTCGCATGCGCACGGCGTATTCGATCGCCTCTCCATCGCCGCAAAACCTCGGAGGTGTTCCCGCGATCGCTACCACGTCCAGATAAAGCTGCGGGGCGGTACGACAGTTAAGCCGTATTTCTTCTTCGCAGTAGTGGCGCCGCAGTGTGAGTGTGCTGAAGTCTGCAAAGCTCAGTTTTACTGGTTTTTTCAGCTTGTATGCGTAATCACCGGCGAGCAACACCGATGAGATATGCGTTTCGATCAGTTGAACATCACGGACGGCGTGCGGATATGAGGATGGATCGCGGAGCGCTTGCAGCAACGCCGTGTGATCCGAAAGGGCGTCCGGTTCAGTCAACTTATGCCTGTCGCTGTGCCGACCGGTTATTGGCCGGTTGCAGGGACTGGCTTGTGCAGCTTTTTCTGCCCTTGCTGTTTGCGCACATAGTCTTGCAGCCGGCGTTTGACTGCATCGAAGGCATCGCGTATCGCGACGTAAACGTCTTCATTTTCGTGATGGCGAGTCGAGCTGATCTCGTCACGCGGAGCCTTTAGGTCGATGTGAACAGAGTACAACTTCCCCTGATGTTTGTGTCCGGCCGACACTTCAACGGTTACGCGGCAACTGACGATGTAGTCACAAAACTCTTCGAGCTTGACGGCGTGACGGCGGATATCCGCTTCGACTGCATCGGATTTGGGGATGTCGCGAAAAGTGATTTGCATCGGTACTTGCATTTTCAATACCTCAAGAGTGCTCTGCAGAGCGTCTGTCGATCTGATCAGCCTGACATGGTTAATCCAATTTGGGATTCACCCGAACAACCAGCACTGGCGTCGTTGCCATACGGACCAAGCCTTCAGCAACGCTGCCGAGCACGATGCGATTGAAACCGCGACGCCCGTGCGTACCCAATACGATCAGATCGGCGCGCCAGCGCCTGGCATCCTTGACGATAATCGTTGCGATTCGCTCCGACGGGTCGCCGCTCTCCAACAACTCGGATTCGGATTGAACCTCGGCCCCACGAGCCTTCGCTTCCGCGTCGGCCAGGATTTGGCGGCCAGCCTGCCGAAGTCCCTCGATCACTGGCGTTACATCGAACGGATAGCCGCCGCTGGCAGCTGTCGCGTACACCGATGGATCGATCACGTGCACCAATCGAAGTTGCGCTCGCTGATCCTTGGCCAACTGGATCGCGTGATCCATCGCCAGCGCGGAACTCTCGCTGCCGTCTAACGCCACTAGGATGTGCTGATACATAGCGAGTAAAGCCTACGGCAGCCGAAGGCCAAGCTGTTGACGACGGTCAATGAGCTGCGCGAACCAGATGCGTCAACGGCAGCGCTGGGCATCTGTAGCGGCTGAGATTGCGCCACATCAACTCTCCTTGCAGCAGCTGCAGCCACACTTTCATATTATTTTGCCACGTCAGCATGAACGTAAAACGCAAGAGCGTCGTTATTGGCGAGCGATCTTTGCCTGGCGACCTAGTATTGCCCAACGATCCGCGCGGATTGGTCGTGTTTGCACATGGAAGCGGCAGTAGCCGATTGAGTCCGCGCAATAGCTATGTGGCCAGTGTCCTACACGCGCAGCAACTCGCCACGTTGTTGTTCGATTTGCTGACTGAGTCGGAGGCGGCACAGCGTGCGAATGTTTTCGATATTCCATTGCTCGGCTCGCGGGTCGAAGAGGCGCTTGACTGGATAAATACCAGTGATTGGTCGCACCTGCCAATCGGACTATTCGGCGCCAGTACCGGCGCGGCGGCCGCTTTAGTCGCCGCGGCCGTTCGACCTGCATCGGTTGCGGCAGTCGTGTCACGCGGTGGCCGCCCGGATCTGGCCGGTCAGTATCTGCCCGAGGTGGTGGCTTCGACGCTGCTGATCGTTGGTGGAAATGACTACACGGTGCTGCAACTTAACCGTGACGCGCTCGCTGCGCTGCGCTGTGAAAAGCGATTGCAGATTGTGCCTGGCGCGACCCATCTCTTCGAAGAGCCTGGCACGTTGGAATTGGTCGCGCAGTACGCCGCAGACTGGTTTGCTGCGCATCTGCAGTCGACGCGCGATGTACTAAAGACTTGAACGCGTAAGTGTGCGGGGTCTCTTACCGAAATCAGTCGAGCAGCCGTACGAGACAGGCATCTGAGATGTCGCCGGACTTACAGCTTGTAGCCGAACTTACGCAACATCTGTTTGCGCGCGGCGATGTCAGATTCGGTCTCGATGCCCTTGCTCTTCATGCCGTCGATGACACCGACGATGCCGCGCCCTCCATCCGTTTCAGCTACGACGACTTCAACTGGGTTGGCCGTTGCGCAGTAAATCCCGCAAACCTCAGGCACACTTTTGATCGTGTTCAAAATGTTGACCGGAAAGCCGCCGCTGATGAAAATGATGAAGCAGTGGCCGCAGCTGAGCGCAAGCGCATTGCTTTTCGCCATTTCCAAAAGTTCCTGGTCGTTGCCGCTCCAACGGACTAGCGCCGGACCGCTCGACTCGCAAAATGCGATCCCGAATTTCATTTGCGGCACTGTTTGCACAATCGCTTCGTGTAGATCCTCGACCGTCTTGATGAAGTGTGACTGTCCGAGGATGAAGTTGATGTCGGCCGGCTTCTCGATGGAGACAGTTTTAAGTTCCATGCGACCTCCTTCGGTCGTCAACTGTTATGGCCGTTGCGAGCGTGTACGTTAATTCCACGTCGCTGCCGTAGCCGCGGCCAATCTTCCTCATCGCGTCTCAAGGCAAAGCTTGATCCAACACAATACTCGGCGCCATTCGAAGAGTTCAATGCGGGCGCTGGAGTGGGGAAAATGCCTTGGACGCCAGACTATTACCCAACGTCGATGCGCCATTTGGAAGCGCCAGTGCGCGAAAAGGCAATTGAGATTGCTAACGCATTGCTTGCGCAAGGCACGGAAGAGGGCAAAGCGATCCGGATTGCGATCGCAAAAGCCAAGCAGTGGGCGACTCGTCACGGTTTTCTCTCCGACGCATGATTAGCCCGTTGGGCTGCGCGCTTGAGTTCGGACCGCTTAAACGCGCAGCGCAAGGCCGCTATCCGTTTTCGGTTGCCCTCTCAATTTCCATTTTTGGCGCTGAACGCGCTTAGCGCGGTGGACGTGTTGCACTTTCTTTGACCCGCTCGGCAGAGATCACATCGGCAATCGAACCGAGTTGCTGGGCCAGTACCGACAATAAGTCGTCCAGTGCCACGATGCCGGTTAGATGGCCTGTGCTGCTGGTCACCGGGAGGCGCCGGGCGCTGTGCTCGCGCATCCGTGCCAGCACATCGAGCACATCGTCGTTTTCGTCGACGGTGCCCAACGATGGGACGGAACGTCTTAGCACCGATGCGCTGACAGTGCCGGTCGGGTGCCTGCTCCGTGCTGGAACTGGCTGGGCGGTCTTCGTCGTCACCAACGGTCGTGCGGTCAAGCGCGAGGTCAAGCTCGGCGCTCGCACCGCGTCCGACGCGTGGATCGAGGCCGGCTTTCGGCCGGAGAACAGGTGATCGTCTATCCGAGCGAGGCGGTACGCGACGGCGTCCGAGTCGACATCGTGCGCAGTGAGCAGCGTAACGGGTGACGGATTGAGCGCGCTGCGCCCGAGACGACAGCATCGGCTTTGTTGACGCGCCTCAAAACGCTGCCGCACGATTGGTACGAAAATGAATACATCGGGAACGCTGGCTAATGGTCGGCACATTTCGCTGACCTATCGAAAGGCATAGAGATGAAAACTGACTCCCAAATCCAATCGGACGTTATTCAGGAACTCAAATGGGACCCGAGTGTTACCCACGAACACATCGGCGTTTCGGCAACAAGCAGTATCGTGACCTTGTCGGGAACGGTTCCGAACTACGCCGAAAAATCTGCGGCTGAAAGAGCAGCCCAACGGGTAGGCGGCGTCAAAGCTGTAGTCGAGAAAATCGAGGTGAAGCTGCCGGGCTCTTTCCAGCGCACCGATCAGGACATTGCGAAAGCAATAGTCGAGCAGTTCACTTGGGCAATACAGGTTCCCGAAGATCGCGTCAAGGCCAGTGTTGAAAACGGCTGGGTGAAGTTGAGCGGCGAAGTCGAATGGGAATATCAAAGGAGCGCCGCCGAGAGCGCCGTTAGAGGTCTCACCGGTGTCAAAGGCATAACCAACAACATCTGGATCAAGCCGAAAGTCCAGTCGAGTGACGTTAAACAGAAAATTGAGGAGGCCTTGAAGCGTGCGGCTGAACGCGAAGCACGGCGGATAAACGTCGAAACAAGAGGAAGTCGTGTGGTTCTCAGCGGAGAGGTTCGCTCGTTCGCCGAATTGCGCGATGCCAAAGGCGCGGCATGGAGTGCACCTGGTGTAACAGAGGTTGAAGATCACTTGATGGTCACCGCGTAGCTAGCGGACCGCAAAGCAGGCAGCCGCTGCTAAAGCGGTGCCTGCTGAGGCGGTGAGCCTGTTACAGGTGCGGCGGAGCCTGTTATTGACTAAGCGCAACGCGCAGCGTTAATCGCGCGGCATGCTGACACTTTAGACAGTGGACAGAGATGCGACTGTTCGCATTGCAGGCGACGCGCGACTTTGGTGAGCGAGTGGCGGCGCAACTCGGCTGCCAGCTCGCGGTTCATGAAGAGCGCGAGTTCGAGGACGGCGAATACAAAGTGCGCCCGCTGTCGGCGGTGCGCGGAGACGACGTTTACGTCGTCCAGAGTTTGCACGGCGACAGCAACCTGAGTGCCGCCGACAAGCTGGTACGTTTGCTTTTCTTTGCTGCCACGTTGCGTGACCATGGCGCCGCCCGCGTGACCGCGGTGATTCCGTATCTGGCCTACGCGCGCAAGGACCGTCGGACGCAGCCATTTGATCCGGTCACATCCCGTTATGTGGCGCAGCTAATCGAGGCGACTGGCGTTGCTGTTGTCATCGCGTTCGAAGTGCACAACGTCGCCGCGTTCGACAACGCGTTTCGTATTCCCGCTGTGCACCTGAGTTCGGCAGCGGTGCTGGTGGGCGAGGTCGCACGGCTAGTCGGTGAGGGGCCCGTTGTGGTGGCGTCACCTGACCCCGGCGGCACTAAGCGAGCACAGCTGTTTCGGGAGAGCCTTCTATCGGTGCTCGGCCGTGATTGTGGTTCGGCGTTTCTTGAGAAGCGTCGCAGCGGCGGCGTAGTCCGCGGCACCATGCTTGCCGGCGACGTTCGCGATGCGACCGTCGTTGTGGTTGACGATTTGATCAGCACTGGCGGCACCTTGGTGCGCGCAGCACGGGCGTGTTTGGAGCAGGGGGCACGCCGCGTGATCGCGTGCGCGGCACACGGCCTGTTCACTCGCGGCGCTGATGAGGCGATGGCAGACCCCGCGCTCACAGAGATTCTGATTACCGATAGCGTGCCTCCAGATCGGCTCGCGCCGACCGTACGAGCGCGACTTCGCATTGTTAGCGCGGCACCAGTGTTCGCTGAGGCAATCAAGGCCCTCAGTGCGAAGAACGCGAGACTTGCCTGAAACGTTCCGATGGCACTCAGTTCGATCCAAGACACGCTGCAATCGCCGTCGATATCGCTGATAGAGATGGGACAGTGGGCTGACGCCGCGTTCCAAGTGTCGCTTGGAACTCGTATGCAGCCCGACGTGCTGCAGCATCAAGCCTCGATCCGACTGCAATCTGTCATCAATGATGCGCGTGCCAGAGCGCCGCTGTACACGCAGCTTTATCGGAGGCTGAGGCAGTTTCTGCTGCCGGTGGACCCTTTAAGAGGAAAGGAGCGGGACGAGCGGTATGCCGAATTACGCAGAGTACTCGCGCGGCAGGAGGAAACAAGCTTGTGACATGACCGCCGCTTGCCGAAGCAGCCAAGGTGATTGAGTTGCCGCCAGTCAGCGTTGGAACCTACGCAGTCCGAATCACCGAAATATGCTCAGTGCCGCTCTCCGGTAGCCAAACTTCGCCGGCGCGGCCAAGAATTTGGCGAACGTTGGCTGCCTCTCGTGCAAAACCGAACCGCTCGAACGTTTCGCTGCCAGCGTCGAAGCGGAACATCGCATTTGTGCCCCAGTCGCTGACCCACACTTTATCGCGCTCGTCGACGTACACCGCGTACGGCCGGGGGGTTTCGCCCGGGACCTTCCACGCGTTCCACGTGTTTGCTGACGGGTTATGCATCGACAGGTTGCCGCTTAGCCATTCGCTTACCCATATGCGCCCTTTGCTGTCGCTCCACACGCGGCGTGCGCCCTGATTCTTGGTTGGTGGCTCGACGATGGTCGATTCTCCAGTGCGCCTGTCGATCCGGGCGATGTACGAGCCTGCCAGCGAGCACCACCAAACGTCGCCACTCGGTGTGGTGCAGATGCCGTACGGTCCTCGCCCGCGCGGCGAATCCTTCACGGTCACTTCTCCGGTCTTGAGTGCGACCTTCCCCACGACACCGTTTTGGCCGGTGAACCACAGGTCTCCCTCACCATCAAAAGCCGCCGTATTGAGATTGGCATTGCGAGCGTTCTGAGGCAGCGAAAAAGCACGCACCGCCCGATCGGGCCAACCCACGCGCACGATGGCGTTCAGGCCGCTGTCGGTAATCCAGGCCGCTTTATCGGGGCCTTGTATTACGCCATGCGGGGAAGAACCTTTGCCGAGTGCGATGAGCTCGGTGCGGCCGGCTTTGGGATCAAACCACCCCAGGTGGCCGCTCCGCTGAGCGCTGAACCAAACGCCGCCATCGGGCGCAGGCGCGACGTCGTGAATTCCGGTGCGCTGTGGAGTAGCCAGTGGCCACGACTGCATCTGCGCAGGTTGCGCGACCAAGTGAAGCGGAAAGGATGCGCCGGCGGCCGTAGCGGACAGCGCGATGATCGCGTCGCGCCGCGAAATCGGTTGCATGTGTCACTCCATCAGCTCGTGCATGTAATCGCATTTTGCTCCCCCAACGAGCAACAGATCTCTGTTGAGTGGGACGACTGCCATAGAAAGACTCCACAGCGATAATCCGTCGAGTCTGAGCCAGGCGCGAGAAGGACTTCGCGCGGCTTAATACATGCTGGAACTAGCGGTGGTCACCCTAAGCGGGAAGCGGCACCGCGGTAGTTTTAACTATCGCTTCGCGTACGCGTCCTTGAGCTTCTCTTCGGTCATTGCGACCTGGCGCTCCAGGGCGGCGATGCGCGCTTCGTACTCCGGGGTTAATCGACTGCCCCCACCGGCCAAGCCACGCCTCTCACCGGGCAACGGCTCGCGCCCGAGTTCGAGGTTTCTTTTCGCGACCGCGAGGTCGCGCTCTAAGGTCTCAATGGTTGCTGGCGGGGCGGCCCCCTTGGCTGGGATAGCTGGACGCACTGCGGAGCCCGGTGGGACTCCTGGGCGCGTGACAGCGGCTGTCGGCGGTGCTCCCTTACCGGGTTGAGCTGGCTGCACGTTCACGCGCGGCGTGCTTTTCGCTTCGCGCTCCTCCAGCACCTTGCCGCCCGAAGGCACGTTGTCGCTATAGAGCACGCTGCCGTCAGGCATCTGCACCTTGTAGATCATCGACTGGCCGGCGACGATCAACGGCGCGGTAGCCAGACATACGGCAAAAATCATTCGGAGCATGCGGTCCCCTTGCGGACGTTATATCGCCATTGTGTTAACGATAGCCGGTGATCGCGGCTGACAAAAGAGTTGGGCAAGCGGTATTTAAGGGCGTTCCAAAGGGTTTCGCTGGGCAATGCGGGAGGAAATGCCGCCATCTGTCGGTTATCCACAGTTTCCGCACGATCGCGATGGCAAAATCTTATCGATGAGCGGCACGCAGTTTGTACATCTTCGCCTGCATTCGGAATTTTCGGTCGTCGACGGCATCGTTCGAATCGACGATGCGATCGCCAAGGCGGCGGCGGACGGGCAGGGCGCTCTTGCGCTGACCGACAGCGCCAACATGTTCGGTGCAGTGCGCTTTTATTTGGCGGCGCGCAAACGCGGTATCAAGCCGATCATCGGCTGTGACCTGTGGATCACCAACGATCTTGATCGCGATAACCCCACCCGCATGGCGGTGCTGGTGCAAAACCGCGCCGGCTATCTGAATCTATGCGAGCTGATCACGCGTGGTTATCTCGAAAATCCGCATCGCAACCGTGCCGAGGTCCGAATCGAGTGGTTCGAAGAAGGCCAGGGCCAATCTGCACAAGGGTTGATTGCGCTTTCGGGCGCGCGGCATGGCGCAGTCGGTGCCACGTTGCTTGCCGGTAAGCCTGAAGCGGCCACGCTTGCCGCGCAACGGCTGGCCGCGTCGTTTGACGGCCGGTTCTACCTCGAGCTGCAGCGGACCGGTGATGCGCGTGATGCGGTGCAGACCAAGGCCGCACTGTCGCTGGCCACTCGCCTGCACCTACCCGTCGTCGCAACGCA
>Ga0137428_1001196_pt1 | contig 10377 bp, 20 predicted proteins | sample EasRivERMZT718_2_FD_102305 | JGI IMG/M metagenome (GOLD analysis project Ga0137428, IMG submission 102305) | Soil microbial communities from meander-bound floodplain in the East River, Colorado, USA - East River MetaG ERMZT718_2 | ecosystem: Environmental > Terrestrial > Soil > Floodplain ...
ATGAGTAATTGGCGAGATCTTACAGACTTCGAAGTGATACCGGTGAATACTTCAGCCGATGCAGCTGCGGCGATCGCTCCGCGCCTCTAGCGCAGCCCGCTCGCAGCCTAACAAGCGCCTGAAGCTGGCGGCACCGTCCTGCTGTAGTAGTCTTCTATTTGTGAAACTCCAGCCACGGCGCCGCAGCTTAGGCGCATCCCGTTAGGCGGCACACGGGATGCTCCCCAGTTCGCGGTCGTGGTTGAGGAAATCCAAATTGTCATCGGTAGAGATTTCGGCGATCTCACCCTTCTTTATCGTCAACGATGTTCCTACCTCGCTGGCCTTTTACCACGATCGGCTGGGCTTTGAGATCACTTTCCAGGGACCGGAGCCCAATGACATCTTCTTTGGCATTGTTCGTAGAGGCGGCGCGCAGATCCTCCTCAAAGCCATTGGCGTGGCTCCGGTACCAAACTGCACACGCGACGTGAAGAAGGGCATCGCACGGTGGGATGCGTTCGTCTACGTCCCGGATCCTGACGCACTGGCAGCCGAATTCACCTCACGCAACATCTCCTTCTTGGAGCCATTGAAGGATACCGATGACGGCTTGCGCGGTTTTGAACTCAAGGACGCAGACGGCTACGTCTTGTTCTTCGGCCGCACCCGATAGGGGCGCCGGCCACCATGCGCCACGCGGCCAGCGTCGATACGTGTGCCGCCTAACAAGCGCCTGAAGCTGGCGGCGCCGTCCTGCTGTAGTAGTCTTCTATTTGTGAAACTCCAGCCACGGCGCCGCAGCTTAGGCGCATCCCGTTAGGCGGCGTCTTTTGATACAATGAAGGCCCCTGTGAATCCGCGCGCCATGCGCCGCACGTTCATCCACGGCTTGTTCACCGGTTTACGGGTGGTATGGCCAGTCCTCTCGGCACTGTTGGCAGCGATGGTGGTGCTTGGCCTGGTGATCGGGTTGATCGAAGGCTGGTCGGTACAGGAGTCGATCTATTTCGCGTTTGTCTCGGGACTGACCATCGGCTACGGCGACTTTGCCCCCCATACCTTCGCGACGCGCGCGCTCGCGATCGTCATCGGTATCTGCGGGGTACTGCTGGTTGCCCTGGTGGCAGCGATCGCTGTCAAGGCTTTGAGCGCGGTGAATGTCGAAGGGGATGGCAAGGATGACGGCTACGCTCAGTGAATCGCCGCCTAACAAGCGCCTGAAGCTGTCGGCGCCGGTTTTCTGTGGAGGCCCTCTGTTTGTGAACGTGAAAGCATCGCGCCGCAGCTTAGGCGCATCCCGTTAGGCCGAACGCCACAGGTCCCGACATGAACACGTCGCCGCTGGCCAAATTCCTTCGCTGGACAGGACGAGCCACTAGCATGATTGTGTTGGCTTTCGTGCTGCTGAGCGCCACCGAGCCAGCTGCGAGTCCCTCGTTCCGTGAAGTGGTCGGACTCGTGTTTTTTCCCGGCATCCTTCTCGCGGGCTTTTTGCTCGCCTGGTGGCGGGAAGCAATGGGTGCGGCGCTGGCGACCGTCGGGCTCCTGGGATTCTACGCGTGGAGCTTGGCCAGCGGCGCACACTTTGCGCGGGGCCCCTGGTTCGTTGTTTGTTGGACCCCGACGCTATTCTTCCTGGGTTCGTGGTTCTTGCACCGCCAGCAATCGCCCCCTGGTGCGGCGTCGGCCTAACACGCGCCTGAAGCTGGCGGCGCCGCCTTTCTGCGGAGGCCATCTGTTTGTGACAATGAAAACAACGCGCCGCAGCTTAGACGCATTCCGTTAGGCCGCAAGCACACATCCGGTGCGGCAGGCGACCACACGCAACGCTCGCCAACCCTCCCGTGTCTAACGTGGGGACCCCTGAGCACGGACGGCGTCGTGTATCTGCGAACCCTTACTGCAGTTCTGAGCGTAGCCCTTGTCGCAGCCTGCGCCGGACCGCGCGTGCCTCAGGACCACGTTGCCCCTGATAGAGGCACCGACCGCGTCGAGATTCTGGCCGCCGTGCACAGACAAGGCGAGGAGGCGCGACGGGCATGGGGAACCCGCGATGCGCGGCTCATGTTCGTCGACTTGCCGGATTCGACGGTTGTTCGCACTCCCCAGGGACGAGCGATCACGAAAGCGGACATGATTGCGGACTTGCAGCGGCGTATGGACATGACCACGCGGATCGATACCATGCAAGGGCAAGTCGACAGCATTCTGTTTGTTGGCCCCGACGAGGCAGTAGCGTGGTCGTCGCAACGGTTTGTGCGGGAGATGACGCCACCTGGTCAACGCCCCCGAGTGCGGATCTCGTCGGTTGTTCATGAGCAGCGGTTCCGGCGAGACGGCGAGGTTTGGCGGGCCGCCGGCCCAATTCAGGAACACAATCAGACCGCGAGATGGGCGGATGAGCCCGCACGCCCCTGACCCCGATCTTGCGGCCTAACAAACGCCTGAAGCTGACGGCGCCGTTTTTCTGATGTAGTCTTCCATTTGTGAACACTTCAAGCTCGCGCCGCAGCTTAGGCGCATTTCGTTAGGCGGCTGGAGCCACCACGCAACTTATTCGAGAGCAACGGACCCGAGACGAAACGCTGAAATGCTTCTCGCTCGATCGTCGCGACCTCGCGCGCACATACGCGCCGGGCAAGTGGTCAGTAGCCTATGTCCTGCACCACCTCTCCGACAACGAGACCGTCTCCTTCGATCGCATCCGTCGTGTGCTCAGTGAGGCTCGTCCAGTCGTCTGGGTGATGGATCAAGATGCGTGGGCGAAGGGGCTCGACTACTCGCAGGTGCCGCTCGACATCTCGCTGCAGGTTTACGAATCAGTTCGCAACGCAATCATTTATTACGCTGGCGTGCACTCTGAGCGGAGTGGCCATCTGGAGTTCGTGCATAGTGTGGACGGCGTGCGCACGTTGCGAGATGAGTTCAACCACGTCGCTGCTCATAATGAACATCACCTGCGTCAAATCAGGTTGGCGCTTGGCCGCTCAGCCCCCTAACAAGCGCTTGACGCTCGGGGCGCGCGATCCGTTAGGCAGCCAACCCGTAACCCCACCTCCATATTGTCTGTAACGCCACCGCGACCGTATTGTAGAGCACGTGATGCTGAAAGGTGAGGCGGGACAAAATGCTCGGACTTCCTGAATGGGCAATCGGCGTCGCCCTGATCGTGGTCATTATATCCGTGGCTCAGATCGTCGGTCGCTTGGTTGCTCCCGAGGGGGCGCATCGTGGTCGGAAGGCTCGCTTCATGGATCCCACCGATACCGCTCAGGCACTCGAAGATGTCCAGGCCCGTCTCCTCGAACTCGATCAGCTCAACCAGCGTGTAGGCGAGCTTGAAGAACGGCTGGACTTCGCCGAACGGATGCTCGCCTCACACCGCGATGCTCAGCGGCTGGGCCCGCCGAGAGCTTAAAGGGCATGAGGAAGGCATCTGTTTGTGAACACCAACACACTGCGCCGCAGCCGAGGCGCATTCCGTTAGGCGCATTCCGTTAGGCAGCCCCTCAAGTGGCACTTCAGAAGGTCCTTCGAAGCTTCTTGCTCGCCGACGCCCTGCTGACGACGGCCAGCATCATCTGTACTGGTCGCCCCTGGCCGACACCTTCCGTTCTGAGGTGCGGGCTGCCTAACACGTGCTTGAAGCTGGCGGCGCGCGTAGATTAAGGAATGAATCCATTTTCAGCGCGCCGCAGCTTCAGCGCATTTCGTTAGGCACACAGGGCCCGGCATTCTACCTTGTACCTCTTGCTCAAACTTCTCCACCTCGCCGCGGTCATCGCCTTCCTTGGGAACATTACCACGGGCCTGTTTTGGCACGCGCACGCCGCTCGCACGCGCGACCCACGTCTCCTGGCCCATACCGTTGATGGCATCATTCGAAGCGATCGCCTCTTCACCATCCCGGGGGTCGTCATCATTATCGGAGGCGGCGTCGCCACAGCGATCGTCGGAGGGTACCCGATCCTCGGCACCAGCTGGATTCTCTGGTCCCTGATTCTCTTTGCTGTGTCGGGGCTCGTGTTCATCATCCGCGTGGCACCGCTCCAAGTGCGGTTGCGGGCGCTCGCCCAGGCTGGCGTTGAGCAGGGATCGTTCGACTGGGCCCGTTACCAACGCCTCGCACACACGTGGGAGCGGTGGGGCGCCGTTGCTCTGCTGACTCCAGTTGCAGCGTTCGTGTTGATGGTTCTCAAGCCCAGCCTGTAGTGCGCGCTACTCACCTCCAAGGAATCCTTCCTCACAGGAGTCTCTCAATGAACTCGGTGAAAGTGACCAAGAACCTCGGAATGCTGTTGTTGGGCATCTGGCTCATCCTGACCGGACTGATACCGCTGCTCAATCTCAGCTTTTCGGGACTGGGCACTCTCATGGCTGTCGGGGCCATCGCAGCTGGTGCCCTGATCCTCCTGGGCCGGTAAACTCGTTAGGTCGGCACAGAGGATTCTGCGATCATGAATGCAGCAATTGCCGCAGGCGCCGTGGCCGGGTCGTTTTGGGCGGCGCCGTCTAGCTGTGGTAGGCAGGCTCGCTTCTGCTTTGCCGTGGTCGTCAGCCTCACGCTGGGCTGTGCCGATGACTCCACGGGCTCCGCCGCTCTCCCCGAGTGCACCGGACCAGTAACGGTTACGGTCGGTGCCGGCACGAGCCCGCAGTTCTCATGGTCGCCGGCGTGTCGGCTGTTCTTCGTCATCGTCGAACCAGCCGCGAGCGGACAGGACCTGTGGTCCGTCATTACGGAAGGCACAAACGCGATCTCTTCACCGGTGCTGTACGGCACCGTTCCTCCCGGTGCTCAGGAGTTGGATCCCCCGACGCCACTCGTCGCTGGGACCGCGTATAAGGTCGCCGTCGCGCGATACACGGGGCCCGGCCCACAGGACGGCGCGATCATTGGCATGCAGACATTCACACCATGATGTGCCAGTTGAGCTGACGAACTGATCCGTTCGTCCTACGGCGTCACCACCACCGCCAGTCGCGCGTTCTGGAGCGCGTACTTCAGCTGGCCCGCAAAACCCTTCCCGTTGGGACGATGATCGAGCGTCGCCTTGATCCAGGTCAACCCATACCCCAATTCGAACCCGACGCGTCGAGACACGAAGTAGCGTGCGGCTGCACCGGCTTCGAATACGGTGGCGGCTTTGCGGTCGACCTTGAGGTACAGTGCGCGCGCATCGCCCTCGACGTACCACTGGTCCCCGACCTGCCAGCGCCCATAGAACCCCAGCGAACCTATCGGGCCCGTCGTCCCCTTCGCAGCGCCAAACGGGACGATCGCGGTATCCGGGCCACCGCTTGTAGCGCCCGCGATTGCGTCGAGGTCGAGATTGAGAAACAGCGCGCCAAGGCCAACCGCCAGGCCGAGCTGGCTTCGCTCCGCCACGTGCAACGCGTACCGATACGTCAGAAATCCCTGGTCAGACTTGAGCGCCGAGTTGACCCGTAGCCCCTTCGCGAAGGTCGTATCACTGAACCTGATCGTGTCGGCGAGTACCCGCGAGCCGCTGGTCCGTGCGAACAAATAACCGAGTTCCAACTCGTGGCGTCGGCCCCCCCCCCAACGCCATCGCACCGCCAGCCGCGGCTCCCAGATGTGGTTCGCTGCCCCGACGTCCTCCGGCTCAAACTCGGTTCCCGGCGTCCCGTCGCTGCGGTCGACCCGGACCGTGGATCCGAGCCACACTTGCGTCCCCGACACGGTGAATTGGTATCGGTCATACAGATGGCTGGTCGGCCCCCCCCCTGGGCTCTGCGCCTGGAGCTGGGTCGCCACCACCAAGCATGATGCCACGCACACGTTCCCACAGACGTTCACGCGCACCTCGCGATGCCGATGTGGAGACGGGATGCAAGCTGCGGGCTGCGGCGGCCGCTGACAAGACGACTACGGCAAGGAGACCTAACACGCGCCTGAAGCTGGCGGCGCCCGTCGTCTGTGGTAGAATTCCGTTTGTGACCCGCACAGTGTGGCGCCGCAGCTTCAGCGCATTCCGTTAGGCAGCAGCGTGAGCGGTCGTGTACTGTTACCACTGCTGACCGAGGGTCGGTTCGTCCACCAATCGCCCGTCGTCAAGCTTTGCCGGGGGCTGCTTACCGATGCGCTCGACCACAACTTTGAGCGCCTCGAGGTCTTGGCGCCTCGCGAGGGCTCGGCCATCGCCGAGATCCGTGCCTATCGGGGTGAGTTTGGCAGTCGATATTTCGAACTGCCCTCATCCATGCATCACACCGTTGTTCGCCGATTCAAGGCGATGGCGAGGATGAGACGCACTCGGCCCGCAGATGCGGAGGGATTCATCCGGCTCGAGCGCGCTCGGGGTAAGCCCATTCAAATCCGCGTAACCACCAATGCTCGTGCGGATGGACAAGCAGACGTGATCATGACCTTCCTTAGTGAGCGTTGACCTTGCAGGGTAGGAGCGCAACGATGGCGAAGATTACCGGAATCGGTGGCGTCTTCTTCAAGAGCAACAGCGATCACGCTGCGCTGGCAGCGTGGTATCGAAAGCACTTGGGCATGTCGCTGGAAGACTTTGGCGGCGCTATTCTCAAATGGCCGGACGACAAGGCCGAGGATCAAGGCCTGACCGTGTGGCATGTCGCGGGAAAAGACAGCAAGTGGTTCAGCCCAAGCACGTCTTCCTTCATGATCAACTATCGGGTCGACAACCTCGGCGAGCTGCTCGAGCAGTTGCGTGCGGGAGGTGTGGCAGTCATCCAAGGACCTGAATCGCACGAGAACGGCAAGTTTGCGTGGATCATGGACCCGGACGGAAACAAGGTCGAGCTCTGGGAGCCGATGGTCTGGGACGACAAGAATAAAGGCGCCTGAGAGCGCGGGAGCGACAAAATGGAGAGAGCCATTCCAGTTCTGCCAGCAGATGACCTCCGGATTGCCAAGGAGTTCTACGTCAATCGCTTGGGTTTCAGCGTTCGGTTTGAGGCGACGGAAGATGGTAGGGCAGGGCTCTTGGGCGTGGATCGCGGGGCGATCTCGCTTACACTTGATTCCCCGATGTCCGGTCATGGCAGAGAGGCTTGCGTCTCCCTTCAGGTGGAAAACGCCGATGCATACTACGATGAGTGGCGAGATCGAGTCGAGATTCGTCGGCCGCCGAAGAACGAAGCATGGGGTGCCAGGACATTTGATGTGATCGATCCATTCGGTAATACGATCTTCGTGATGGGTCCTGTGATATGACCGACGCGTGCATCCCACGGATCCGACTCGCGTTCTGCGTGATGGCGCTGTGCGGCACCGCCCTGCATCAGGTTCGGGCCCAGGATTCGCTGCCGCCCACAAACCACCTGTATGACCGGTTCCAACTGAGTTTCTCAGGGGCACAGGTGTGGCTCGGTCCCAAGGTGAAGATCGACGCCGGTGACGGCACCCCAGGGACGGAGGTGGATGGCAAGGACGTCGGAGCGTCCAACTCCACTGTGGAGCCGCGACTGGCCCTGCGGTGGCGGCCCGGCAGACGGCACGAGCTGGACGTCGGCTACCAGTTCGCGCGTCGCAGCGGGGGTCGGGTGCTGGCGGACACAATTTACGTTGCCGACACGAGCTTCGCGGCCGGGCTGCGGGTCGAGTCGGCGTTCAAGGCGGACCAGGCCTTCCTCAACTACCATTACGCGTTCCGGGTCCGCGAGCGAAGCCAGATCGGCGCCGCCGTGGGTGTGGGCGTGCTGTTCTTCCACGCCGACATCGACGCCATTGCCGGTTCCACCTCCGGCGGCCCCGACACGACCATCGTGCCGTACTCCGTGTCGAAGGGCATCAACATCCCCACGCTGTCCCTGGGCCTGTACGGGCGTTGGCGCACCGGAGACCGCTGGTACATCGAGAGTGATGCACGGGCCCTGAAGTTCGCCTACAGCCGCATCGGCGTCCTGGTCCTCGAGGGAGGCGCCGCGGCCCGCTACTTCATCAAGCCGCGTTTGGGCGTCGAGCTCGGGTACGGCGTGAGCGGCCTCCGTGTGACCCTGGACCCGAAGACCGACGGCACGCCCAGCCTGACCGGGCGGCTGCGCTTCACGCTCCAGAATCTCCGGCTCGGCGTTATCGCGACCCGCTAGCCTCCGTTGATCACCAAGCGCAACCGATGAAGCGGATGAAGGCATATGCAAGCTTCGATGAATACCTCGAGGCCCAGACTCCCGAGAATCGGGCGATCATCCGTAGTCTTCGGGGGTTTGTGAAACGCATTGCGCCCAAGTTGGACGAGGCAGTGAAGTGGGGGGGATTGCTTCAGGGCAAGGGAGGACGTGCGACACATAAAAGTTCGTGACCGGTCTGCGATCGACGAGCGGGCGTTTGCGGCATGACTCCGGCAAGCGATGCAGTCGCACTAGCAGGCACTACAGATTCTTCATGGATCAGCCGGTATGGTGTGGGGTTAAATCGTTGCACCGTTGCACCTGGAGGATCCATGCCCCGTCTCTCATTCAACGTTTCGCTGGCCGCTTTCGCCATTGCCACGCTCGGCAGTTCGGGATACCAGCCTGCGCTGCGGTTACGAATTCAAGCGCTGAGTCAGAATTCCGTTCAAGTTCGCGTGAGTATGACAGCCTCAGGAGCGCAGAGCGCACGCCGGTGGTCGGACACGGTAGTCGCGACACCCGCGGTTTTGCCCATCGCGGACTCAATTCAGGGCGTTCGTATCGTGGTAAGCGGTTTGGGATCGGTCCGTGCCACACTGACTGACAGTGAGCATCCGGGAAGGGATCTGCTCATTGCCGAGGGCCGAGATCTTACGTTATCGCGCGACGCTCGCGGTCGGTTTTCCCGTGCCTCGACGGCTCAACCAGTGGTCCCATAAATGAAGTAACTGCGCAGTTTACCACGCACCCCCTTTGTGGATCACCACGCGCCTCCCGCAGGAGGTAGTATGCACAGGTTTCTCATCGAGGTTCCGCACGAGGGCACCGCAGCGGCCTGCGCCCGTGCCGCTGAGCTCCTCCTGCGCACGGGATCACATTTCCTGACGCGTGCGGACTACGGCTGCTCCGACGGGGTGCACAAAGCCTGGATCATCGTCGAAGTGGACAGCAAGGACGAAGCGCGGAATGTGTTGCCGCCAGACCTGAGGCCGCTCGCGAGTATTGTCCGCCTGAACTATTTCAACATGGCACAGGTTGACGAACTGAAGCGGCGCCATGATGCGTAGAGTTTCTTAAACCGAAAGGTCGCATGCATCCTGCTGTGTTTCTGGTCGCGCTCCTCTCAACGTTGGGAATCGCCGCGTTCACGGTCGTCACGGTTGCGCGTCTCTTCGCCTCTCGACGAGAGCTGCCGCCGGATGTCGCGGGGCGGCTTGAAGAACTGGAAGGGGACGTTCAAAAGCTCCATCAGGAATTAGGAGAAACACAGGAGCGACTGGATTTCGCAGAGCGGTTGCTCAGCACCGTACGGGACGATCGGCGCATCGGGAGCTGACGGCGCGCGTGAGGGAGGGTCTCTGATGCTGGCGGTGATGTTACTCGTGGCGTTACTCGCCGGCGTCGTTCACGTCCTGATCTTCTGCATGGAAAGCCTCTGGTGGACGAGCCCGAGAGTACGGGCACGATTTCGCCAAACCCCCGAGCAAGCGGAGGCGACACGGCGGTTCGCGTTCAACCAGGGCTTCTACAATCTGTTCCTCGCGGTCGGAACGTTCGCGGGACTCGCGCTGGTTCTGATGGGACACCCCGGTTCCGGGCTGACACTGGTGCGTTGGAATTGCCTGTTCATGTTTGGTGCGGCAATCGTGTTGGCGGCGTCGGCACCGCAGATGCGGCGCGGCGCAGTCATTCAAGGAGCCGCCCCGTTCCTCTTTCTGTTGCTCAGTGTGGTTCACGCCGGAGCTCCGTAACCAGCTTGGAGGCAACCCGTGCCCCGTATTAGCGGCCCTTTGCAGCGGTCCCGATCAGACCGCATGATCGCCGGCGTCGTCGGAGGCCTTGCCAAGTATTTCGGTATCGATCCGACGCTGGCCCGCGCTCTGTATGTCGTCGGCTCGATTATCTCAGTCGCGTTTCCCGGCATCCTGGTCTACGTGTTGCTCTGGGCGATCATCCCTCAGGGCGACTAAGCGGCACGCGACGATCATGCATGCGACCGTTTGCGGCGTCCGCCTTCGAGCGTAGAATTGCGCTTGTGCTCCATACGACAATCATGAGGGCAAGACTCGTTGGCGCCGTGGTGGCACTCACGGCGTGCGGTGGCGACAATCGAGGAGCGCAGCAGGCGGCGCCCATCGAGGAGGCCGAGGCTCCTCCCCTCCCGCCCTCCGAGCTCGAAACCCAACTGCCGCCTTCGGTGCGCGAGGCGGTGCTGAGGCCGTTTACCGGCGACCTCGACGAGCTCGTCAAGCGACGGATCGTGCGGATCGGCGTGGCGTTCAATCGCAC
>Ga0137428_1001200_pt1 | contig 10357 bp, 12 predicted proteins | sample EasRivERMZT718_2_FD_102305 | JGI IMG/M metagenome (GOLD analysis project Ga0137428, IMG submission 102305) | Soil microbial communities from meander-bound floodplain in the East River, Colorado, USA - East River MetaG ERMZT718_2 | ecosystem: Environmental > Terrestrial > Soil > Floodplain ...
AATAAATAGAAAGCCGCTAGGCGTCAGCGTACTGAGCACAGCCTTCAGCACACTGAAGTTGATGCCCCAAACCAGAATCAGCGCACACGCCAGCAGCAGCGCCGCGCGCTGCCTCGAGCTTTCCCGGTCCCGCCACGAGTTGCCTGTATCAGGTGCAGTCACGGCTCGGGCGCGAAAAGAGATGCCATACATCGCATTTCCTATCCTCGCACTACGTCTTTGGCGTCCAAAAGAGCCGGCGCGTCCGCCGTCGATGGAGCAGGCGCTAGCAGCTCGTCAGCTAGCGTAAAGCGAATGTTTTTTCGACGCGATTCAACTTTCGTGACCAATTTGGAATCGGCTACGCCACAGGCGTGCACGACTTGAGTGCGGTCTCGAGCACTACTCCAATGCAGGAATCGAGAAGCCCAATCCGGGTGTGACGTTTGGAGCGATGCGCTACGCGCATCGATTTTGATGAGCGTACCAACCGGCGACGACCACGACTAGTTACTTCTTCAATTTCTCCCGCACGCTCTCCCTCGTTGCTGATGCCTTAGTGAGCTACTTGGCTCATCGACATCGCTTGCCGTGTCAAGCGGGCACGCTCCAGGTCTAAACGGCTGGCGAACGGCAGTTAATGTTTCGTTAATTTGGACTTTCTAGCATCCCTAGCAATTCACGGAAGGGATGCGGATGGACGCTGCTTTATCGATAGGTGCCGCCGACGGCGCGCATGCGACGTTGCCGGCGCTCGCGATACGCCGCGCGCCGGCGCGGCTCGAACGGATCGATCCAGCACATCCACATCGGGCATCGTGCGAGGAGTTCATCGCTGCCCAGTTTCAGCATGCGCATGGCGCACGCATCGTGCACTTTTCCCCGTATCTGCTCGGCGTACGCGATGCGCTCGCGCGCTTTCGGGCGGCTGCCGGCTACACACCCGCGGACAGTCGTACGCTCTTTCTCGAGCAGTATTTAGATGCGTCAATCGAGGCCAAATTAGGGCGGCTGCGCGGGCACCCTATCCGACGCGAATCGATCGCCGAGGTCGGCAATCTGGCGGCTCGATCAGCGGGAATGGCGCGAGTTCTGATCCCGCTACTTGCTTGCTATCTGCACAGACTCAGGTACGAGTGGGTTGTATTCACCGCGACGCGTAAGGTACGCAACACGTTCGCACGCTTGGGCCTGTACCCGCTCGCTATAGCCCGTGCCGACCCTGCACGGCTCGCCGATCGTGATGCAGCGTGGGGCAGCTATTACGCCAATGACCCGATCGTGATGGCCGGCAAGATCAGCCACGGCGCGCGCCTTTCGTTGCCGCCATGACTATGTCGCCACGTCCCGCGCTCTGTGGAGCGCACCAAACTCTGAGCGCCGCGGAAGTTGCAGCTCGTATAGCGCAGCTCGCCGCATCGCTGCGCGCTCTGCGGCCACGTGCACGGATGCTCGGTGTCATCGCCGACAACAGTCCCGAGTGGATCGTCGTCGATCTTGCCGCCCAACGTGCCGGCGTTAGTCTGGTTCCGCTGCCGGGATTTTTCACGCTTGCTCAGATGCAGCACGCCGTCGATACAACGGGCATGGATGCGCTCTTCTGTGCAATGCCGGAAATGGCTCTTGCGCTCGGCTTTGAGCGTAAAACGCTGGAGGGTGCGGAGCTGCCGTGGTTCAGGCGCGACGCGCAACCCGTTGCCGTTCCGGTCGGTACATCGAAAATCACCTTCACTTCGGGAACGACCGGCGCTCCGAAGGGCGTTTGCTTGAGCGCGATGCAGCAACGTGCGGTCGCGGTGGCGCTCGTCCAAGCGACGAGCCACATTCGTATCGAGCGGCATTTGTCGCTGTTGCCGCTGTCGGTGCTGCTCGAAAACGTTGCCGGCGTCACCGCGCCCCGGCTTGCTCTCGCGACGTGTTGCGTGCCACCGCTCGCCGAGGTCGGCGTTCTTGGAGCAACCGAGTTCGATCCGCTCATATGCCTCGACGCGATCGAGCGCTGGCAAGCGGACAGCGTGATCCTGCTGCCGCAGATGTTGCTCGCGCTGACCGCTGCGCTCGAGGCGGGCGTGCCGCGGCCATCGACGCTGCGCTTCGCTGCAGTCGGCGGCGCGAAGGTCGCGCCTGCACTGATCGCGCGTGCGCGCGCGGTTGGGTTACCTGCTTATGAAGGCTACGGACTATCAGAATGTGCGTCGGTCGTTGCGCTGAATGTGCCGGGAGCAGACCGGCCCGGAAGCGTTGGCCGTGCGCTTTCGCACGTCGACGTTCGCATCAACGACAACCACGAGATCGAAGTCGCTCAATCAGATCTTCTTGGCTACCTGGGTGTGGAAGCGCGCGCAAGCAAATGGCTGCACACCGGCGATCTCGGACGCATCGATGAGGATGGCTTCTTATACATCGACGGACGCTACAAGCACCAATTGATCACATCGTTCGGGCGCAATGTCGCGCCGGAATGGCCGGAAGCCGAGCTGATCTCAACTGCTGTCATTGCGCAGGCGGCGGTGTTCGGCGAAGCGCGACCGCGTCTTTGTGCGGTCATCGTTCCACGCTCGCACGCAGTCACCGATGCTGCGATCGACGCCGCGGTGCGCGTCGCCAATCATCAGCTTCCGGACTATGCGCAGATCGCGCACTGGATCCGTGCCCCCGAAGCCTTTTCGGCTCGCAATGGGCTCGCAACGCCGAACCGCCGCGTACGTCGCGATGCCGTTTGGAAACACTACCGTGCACGTCTCGAATCTCTCTATGAAACTAACTCCGATGTCCGCGCCTTTCTTTGAAGTACTCCAACAGCACACCGCCGCCGAGCGCGACGATCTGTTTGCGATTCCGATCATCCGCGACGCGCTCGCCGGCCGAGTCACGCGCGAGCAGTACATAGCGTTTCTCACCGAGGCTTATCACCACGTGAAGCAGACCGTGCCGCTGTTAATGGCGTGCGGCAGCCGGCTGCCCGAATCAGCGGGCTGGCTGCGCGCAGCGGTCGTCGAATACATCGGCGAAGAGAGCGGCCACGAAGAATGGATACTCGGCGATATCGCGGCGGCCGGTGGTGATGCAAATGCAGTACGCAACGGCGCTGCGGGACCTGAGACCGAGTTGATGGTCGCCTACGTCTATGACTTCATCGCGCGCCGCAATCCGATGGGCTTCTTCGGCATGGTGTACGTGCTCGAAGGCACCAGCGTTGCGCTTGCAACCAATGCCGCACACGTCCTACGCCATGCACTGGCGCTGCCGCCCGAGGCGTTCACCTATCTGACGTCGCACGGCACACTCGACCCACAACACATGCGCTTTTTCGCTGAGCTGATGGACCGAGTCGAGTCGCCGTTCGATCAAGCCGCGATCACGCACGTTGCCAATCGCGTGTATCGCTTGTACGGCGGCATTTTCCGTGCGCTGCCGCGCCTAGATGCGCCGCGCGCATGGAGGGCCGCATGAGCGCAGCTTCGTACCGCGTGCTTCTGACCGGAGCCGGCGGCGGAATCGGCGCGGCGATCGCCGCGACGCTTGCGCCGCTCTCGGAATCGATGTTGCTTGTTGGTCGCGACGCGGAGCGCCTAGCGCGCGTCGAACAGACCATCGCGCGGCCGGGCCTCACATGCCGCTGCTTGATTGCTGATCTCACAAGCGTCGCTGGGCGCGATTGCATCGCGCGAGCGGCGACCGAGCTGCCGCACGGCGTCAACCTGCTAATTAACAACGCCGGCACCAACGAGTTCGCCTGGTTCGTCGACCAGAGCGACGAGGCAATCACACGCATCCTCGGCGTTAACGCACTGGCGCCGATGTTGCTGACGCGCCGGCTGCTGCCGCTGCTACAACTGCAACCGGCTGCGATCATCATCAACGTGGGTTCGATTTACGGTTATCTCGGCTATCCCGGCTGCACTAGCTACAGCGCAAGCAAATTTGCGCTGCGCGGGTTCACCGAAGCATTGCGTCGCGAATTGGCGGATGGGCCAGTACGCGTTGTCTACTTCGCTCCGCGCGCGACGCGCACCGCGTTAAACAGCGAGGCACTGATCGCGCTCAACGAGGAACTCGGCACCGCGATGGACTCGCCGGCAAAGGTGGCCGATGAACTGGTGCGACTGTTGCAAAAGCCTGCGCGCGAGCGGCTGCTCGGAATGCCGGAGAAGCTATTCGCTCGCTTGAATCAAATCGTTCCGGCGCTCGTCGACGGCGCGCTGCGTAAGAAGTTGGCGGTCATACGCAACTACGCGAGCGGCCGCGTCGCGCCGCCGCCACGACCCACTACATCTTTTCATGTTTCTGAAGGAGGTTCGTTGTGATGTTCAAACCATTAAGCGTTCTGACATTTGCGTTGTCCGTTCTCGCGCTCGCAGTAGCACCGCTGGCGCGTGCGACGATGGAAGACGACGTCCGGGCGCTACAGCGCCAATGGGAGGAAATCAAGTATCAGAAACCGAAGGCGCAGCACGAAGCGGCGTTCGAGGCGTTAGCAAAGAGTGCGGGAACCGTACGCTATAAGTACCCGGATCGCGTCGAACCCGAGATCTGGTACGGAATCGTCGTCGCAAGTTATGCGGGCGCCAAAGGCGGCCTCAAAGCGCTGTCACTTGCGAAGGAAGCGAAGCAGGCGTTCGAGCACGCGCTTGAGGTCGATCCGAAAGCGCTTGATGGCTCGGCGTACACCAGCCTCGGCTCGCTCTACTACCAGGTACCGGGCTGGCCGATTGGCTTCGGCGACGATGACAAAGCACGGCAGATGCTAGAAGCAGCGCTGAAGCTGAACCCGAACGGGATCGATCCGAACTATTTTTACGGCGACTATCTGTTTCGCAAGGGCGACTTCGCGACTGCGAAAAAGGTGCTCGAGCATGCATTGAAAGCGCCTGCGCGTCCCAACCGCCCACTTGCCGACGAAGGCCGCCGTAAGGAAGTCGAGGAATTGCTCGCCAAGGTTCGCGACAAGACGAGCTGACGGGGTTCAGTCGTAAATCCCGCGAGGTATTCTGTCGCGCTCCGGTTTACGATCGGTCGCTAGGTTGTGCGTATCCTTCTGGTCGAAGACGACGATCTGCTCGCGTCCGGCATCCGCGACACGCTCGAACGCGCGCTGTATGCAGTTGAGCGGGTGCCGAGCGGGCCGCAGGCCCTTTCCGCACTACAGACGAGTAGCTTCGACCTCGTAATCCTCGACCTCGGTCTGCCCGGGCTGGACGGTCTGGAAGTGTTACGCCGCGTACGCGCCGGCGGCGCAACGACTCCGGTACTTGTGCTGAGTGCGCGTGACACAACGTCAGAGCGCGTGCTCGGTCTCGATGCCGGCGCTGATGATTACCTGATCAAGCCGTTCGACGTCAGCGAGCTGCTGGCGCGCGTGCGTGCGCAGCAGCGGCGGCTGCATGGTGCGGCGGTCAATGTGCTTGAACACGGAGAGCTGCGGCTCGATCCGACTGCGCTGTCGGTCACGTATGAAGGGAGACCGGTCGCTCTGCAGCGACGCGAGTTCATGTTGCTGCAGCGACTGCTGCAAAGTCCTGGACAGGTTCTGTCACGCGCGCAACTGGAGGAAGCGATCTACGGCTGGGACAGTAGCGTCGAGAGCAATACGGTCGACGTGCATATTCACAAGCTGCGCAAGAAGCTTTATCCGGAGGTGATCCGAACCGTGCGCGGCGTCGGTTACATCGCCGATCGGCCACCGGCTTCCGCGACATGAGCATCGCAGCGAGGCCCGCGTACTCGATGCGTGCCGTGCTGCTCGCCGGCACAATCGCGACACTGCTGGCCGTGCTCGGCGCGGCCGCATGGCTGAGTTTCGAAGGTAGCGAAGACGAAGCGCACGAGCTGTTCGACGCACGGCTCGCAACCTCGGCCCGCGTGCTGGAGGCTTTTCTCGCGCGTCAAGTCGATCACGCCACGCTCGATTCGCCGATCGTCATCAAGCTGCCCGCGGAAATCGAGGCCTCCGGACACGACGCGCCGAGTCCGCTCGGCCACTACTACGAGACCAAGATCGCGTTTCAGGTATGGAACAACGATCGTAAGTTGTTAGTGCGTTCGGAGTCGGCGCCCAGGACGCCATTTGCACCGGTGCTGGCTGGCTTCAGCGACCAGACGTTTGAAGACCAGCCGTGGCGCGTGTTCACGCTGCGCTCCGGCCAAGTCTGGATCCAAGTCGCCGAGCGCGGTGACGTGCGCGCTGAGCTCGCCCAGAAACTGGCGTCGGCGGCGGTTGTCCCGCTAATAGCAGGCACTGGCGTGCTGTTGCTCGTGCTAGCACTACTAATTGGCTACGAGCTCGCCCCGCTTGACGCACTCGCAAAGCAGATTGAGGAACGCCAGCCCGACTCAGTGGCTCCGGTGGCTCTTGAACGGGCGCCGGCCGAGATTGCGCCAGTGCTCGCGGCGCTGAACGGCCTGCTGGTTCGCGTGCGCAATGCGCTTGAGCGCGAACGCCGCTTTACCGCTGACGCCGCGCACGAGCTACGCACGCCACTAGCGGCACTCAAGGTGCATGCGCAGAATGCCGTACGCGCGCAAACGCCTGACGAACGTCAGGCTTCGCTCGAGCACATGCTGGCGGGACTCGAACGCACGATTCACCTCGCGGAACAGATGCTCGCGTTGAGTCGTGCGTCCGCCTCGGGCGATGCCGCGCAAACGTCGGTGCCACTGCGCAAGCTGGTCGCCGAAACTATCGAGAACTTGCGGCCCCGCATCCGCGAGCGCGCGTTGCGCGTCGATATTCGTTGTGAGCCAAAGGGCTCGGATATTGAAGTACGCGGTGATCGACAGAAACTCGGCAGCCTGGTTAGCAATCTGCTCGACAACGCAGTGCGCTATTCGGCGCCCGGCGGCAGGATCGACGTCGCACTTTTCCGCACCAACAGCGAAGCGTCGCTCACCGTTACCGATCAGGGCCCCGGCATTCCCGAGGATTTGCGCGAGCGTGTGTTCGAAAGCTATTACCGCATCCCGGGCGTTGCTGCGTCTGGCAGCGGGTTAGGACTGGCAATTGTCAAGGAGGTCGCGCTTACGCATCGAGCACGAGTGGAGGTTTCCGATCCGGTTGGCGGCCAGGGGACGAGCATTAGCGTTCGATTTCATATCTCATAGCCGTCACGGTCCCATGGCGATACCCGCTGGCTTCCACGTCCTTCGCCGGCCGGAGGTTCCACTCGTTTTGCAAGATCGCCTACGAGAAGTAGCTTTGCGATAGCTAGTAAGCCGAGCGGGATGAGACGGTAGCCGATCTGCTGTCGATCGAGCGGGTCAGTTTGGCGGACATGAACAAAATGCAGAGCGCTGCCAAACCCACCAATATGTAAACGATTCTGGAAAGCGACGACATGTCCCCAAACACCGCAGCCACGAGATCGAAGTTAAAAGCGCCAACCAGCAACCAGTTGAGTCCGCCAACGATTAGAAGAATCAATGCAATCCACGTAAGAGTTTTCATATGTAATCCATTAAAGAGTGAGCCGCCCGGATCAGGAGGAGCTGTTCCCTAACAATCCGCTGCGACGAGTTCAAAAGCCTCAAAAGCTGATGTGCTCCAGAAGAGCGTTTGGTACGGCCACAAGCCGGCACCGCAAAGTTCTGAGGCACGGCGATTGATGAGATCGCAGCGCCTCGCATTAAGTCATCACTTCGGCAAAATCACCGAGTCAATCACATGAATCACGCCATTGTCGGCGCTGATATCGGTCTTGATTACGGTCGCGTTATCGACCATGACCTTTCCGCCCTGCGTACGCACAGTAACGGCACTGCCCTGTGCCGTCTTGACCGCGCCAGGCTTGACATCGCTCGCCATCACCTTTCCTGGCACAACGTGATATGTCAGCACGGCGGTGAGCTTAGCTTTGTCATTTAGCAGCGCTTCAAGCTCCGCTTGCGGGATCTTTGCAAATGCTGCATCCGTAGGTGCAAAAACGGTGAACGGACCTGGTCCTTTCAGCGTGTCTACCAGTCCGGCTGCCTTTAATGCAGTGGCTAGGGTATTGAACTGCCCGGCGGACACCGCGGTGTCGACGATGTCGGCCGACAACGCCGTGGAAGCAACGGTTGCGAAGGCCAGACCGGCAATTACTCGACTCACATTGTTCATATCAAATCCTTTTCGTAGGGGTTCAGAAACGGTTACGACCGCTGCAATGTGTGACGCGCGCTCGCTAAGACTTGTTGCGGATTTCTTTCGTCGGCGATGCGAAAAAACATTGAACCGCACGCTGTTCAGCGAGTCGTTTTAAGGAACGGTCGGCAGACGCCAGGCTTTATGCTGTGGCGTCATGATGCAAACAGACTCGGAACTGGTGCGTCTCGCTCAGTCAGGCGATCATTTGGCGTTCGAAGCGCTGGTGGTTAAGTATCAGCGGCGGATCGCGCGTCATGTTGCGCGTTATGTGCCCATTGCGAGCGACGTCGAAGACGTGGTGCAGGAGGTCTTCATTCGTGCTTTTCGCGGTTTGCACTCATTTCGAGGCGACAGTGCGTTTTACACGTGGTTGTACCGAATCGCGACAAATGCTGCTCTCACTTTTCTCAGACGCGCGCCGCTTGAAGAGCAACTGGATGACTCTGAAGACGAAGGGTCGAATCTATTTGAGCCCGGAATATCCGACGGCGAGACCCCTGAGCGCACATTAATGGCGAGCCAGATTGCCGATGCTGTGCGGCAAGGCCTTGCTCGTATGCAGCCGGAGCTGGTTGATGCGCTAACTTTATTCGAGGTCGAAGGTAAGTCGTATTCCGACATTGCGCAGATGTTTGATGTCCCGGTCGGAACAGTGCGTTCGCGGATATTTCGCGCACGCGAAGCCCTCGCAAAACGCCTCGAGCCGATGCTGGCGCCGCAACGCGATAGGAGATGGTGAGATGTCGCAGAAAGTATCGCTGCTGCTCGATAGTCAACTAAATGCCGAGGACGTCGCGCGGGTGCTACAGGACCTCGGCGCAGACGACGCGCTTCGCGACCGCTTCACTATTTATGCGCTGGTCGGTGACGCGATGCGCGGCGTCAATGTGCCGGATGACGGATTCAGCACGCGAATCTTTGCGCGGTTGCGCCGTGAAGGCGTGAAAGTGGAGGGCGGGTACGACCCGCTTGCATAGCCAATTGCGGACTTCCTGGAACCTTGCGTAATGGCGCGCAAAGCGGACACAATCGTGGACACGTAAAGCAGAATGCCACGAGGACGTGAGGTGACACCAGCAGAATCTGATTTCCTCCTCCGTCTCGCTGCCCTCTCTTTGTCGTTCGTGGGCTTTTCGGCGATCGTAGTGACCCTTCGCGGTGCGCTCGGCGGTGAGCTCTCCGATCGCCATCTCCGTCTCGTGCGTCTCTATATCGAGGGCGGACTCCTAGTTACCGCTCTGGGTCTGGTTCCGACACTCCTAAATCTTCTGCATGTCCCCGAGTTCGTCACGTGGCGTGTGGCCAGCGCAGCCGCTGCTTTGATTTTTACGTTCGTACTACTAATACAGTTTCGCCGTCGCCGTGCGGTGGAGGGCCAATTTCCGCCATGGGTCGTCATTATTTTTGCGATCTCGATCGTCCTCGTCCTCGGTCTTTGGCTCAATGTCGCGGGGATTGTCTTTCGGCCGAGTGTCGGCCCATACGCCGTCACCCTAACGTGGGCCCTTTGTGTCTTTGGATTCATTTTTATCCACACTATCAAAATCTTCCTGCATCGCGAACCTCCCGCCTGAATTGACGGCCGTAACCACAAGCATGGCGGGTCGCGGCCCAAGAGCCGACCGTTGCCAACGGCAGCTTTCCGGCATCTCGATTCCTCACCAGCCTGAGGCAGGCGCAAATCAAGAGACGTAAAGCGAAGCGGCCGTTCAAGCGTGGACCAATAGCCGCCCTAGCCAGACTAGAAACCTCCGTCTTCAGGTGGTTTTCAAGACACCCGATTGGACTGCGGTCTCCAGGACGCGCAAGATCGCTCTTGCAGCGGCGGCGAGCACCGCCACGACAGCCCACGCGTTCGGTGTCTGCTCAGCAGGCTGGCTGTCACTCGGCAAGTGCCTTCAACGGCCAAAAGGAGAAAGACATGGATGCACTCTCCACGTGTATTGGAGTCCGTCGACGACCCAACCCAGCAGACTTACCACGCACGAGAACGCGTCTCCTCCGGCTGTCCATCGCTGCATTGGCTTTCGCGCTCGCGCTGGCTGGCCTGTTCAGCTCTGCCGACCTGATGGCGAGCCGCGGCGTCGAGCCCTCTGGCCGTGACGCCTACGACCCGCTGCTCTCCGAACCGGGCAATGTGTGCGCCCCAGCTGTCGCCGGACGTCCGCCCTTGCTTCAGAAGCTGATCCTCGCGCAAGGCGAGACCAAGCCCTTCAAGCCACAGCCGATGCAGGCCGCGGGCGGCGACGTGCCGCT
>Ga0137428_1001201_pt1 | contig 10357 bp, 7 predicted proteins | sample EasRivERMZT718_2_FD_102305 | JGI IMG/M metagenome (GOLD analysis project Ga0137428, IMG submission 102305) | Soil microbial communities from meander-bound floodplain in the East River, Colorado, USA - East River MetaG ERMZT718_2 | ecosystem: Environmental > Terrestrial > Soil > Floodplain ...
ATGGCGTTGGCGCTGATGGCGACGACGGGGATGTGCGCGGTGGCGGGATCCGAGCGCAGAAGTTTAAGGGCTTCGAAGCCGTCGATTCCTGGCAGGTTGATGTCCATCAACACCACATCTGGGCGCTCTTGCGGCAGAGCCTTCAAGGCCGTTTCGGCGTTCGCATATTGACTCAAACAGCGGAATCCCTCGGCGCGGTTGATGACGCGCGCCAACGTAGCGCGCAACTGATCGTTGTCTTCCACGATGGAAACGCTAATGGCCATGATTTGCGGAGTGACTTCCGATGGGCGCGGTCAGCCGGATGAGCGTGCCGCCAGTGGCTGCCGGGCCGATGGAAAAGCCGCCACCGACATCCTCCATCCGTTTTCGCATGTTGCGCAAACCATTTCTGGACGGAACGGCGGCTTCATTGATGCCGGCGACGCCGCGACCATCGTCTTCAATTTCCAGAGTGAAGGAAGCGGAGTTCAAACGCAGACGCACACAAACACTGGAGGCTTTTGCGTGTCGCACGATGTTGGTGATGGCCTCTTTGGAGGCCAGAAACACATTGTGCCGGACTTCGGGTAAAACCGGCGCGTCGGGCAGGGTAGCAGGAACATCGAGTCTGTAGCGCAGGCCGGCCACGGCCAAATAGTCCTGCGCATGCTTGCAAATGTAAGTGATCAATCCCTCCACTGTATCGTTCGACGGATTCACCGTCCACACGATCTCGTCCAGGGTGCGCGTCGTCTCACGCGCCGTTTGACAGATCTGCCGGGCGTGGGCCTCCACTTCCTCGGGGACGTCCTTGTCGCCTTCGACCAACTCGCCCAGCAGCGCGACCTGGGTCAGATTCGCGCCCAATTGATCGTGAATGTCTCGGGCAATCCGCGCCCGTTCTTTTTCAAGGGCCTCCTTTTGTCTTAAACTTTCCAATTGGCGGTGAAGTCGTTGCGTGGATAAGTAATGAACGACGCCAACGATCGTTGCCAGCAGGCTCAGGGCCGCGGCGCTGAGAAACCACCACTTCCGCCAGAACGGTGGCTGGACAACGAAGGCGAGCGAACTGCCCGTCTCATTCCAAACGCCGTCTTCATTGCAGGCCGTAACCTGAAACTGGTAGCGCCCTGCCGGCAACTTGCGATAGCGAGCAACTCGATCATCGCCTGCCTCTGTCCACGCCGTCTCGTGCCTTTTCAATCGGTACCTGAAGCGCGCCTTCTCCGGGGCGGCGAGATTAAGACTGGTGTATTTGATCTCCACGCGTTCCTTGCCAGCAGGGACCGTAATCGTCTCCGAGGGAACGACGCGGAGAGCATTGGTATTATGCACCTGTCCATCGATCAAAACCGATTCAATCACCACCGGCGGAGGATTCGTGTTGGGGAACAATCGGGCCGGATCGACAGACACCATGCCTTTGATCGTGGGAAACCACAGCTTGCCGTCGCGCCCGCGTGCTGCTCCCGGTTGAGAGCCCGAACTGCATTCGCCCGTCGGCAGACCGTCGCGCTCACCGTAGGCGCGGCAGGGAATGAGCCTGGTCAACCCCTGCGCGCAATCGTTCAGCGCCTTTTGCGGCACGCGCATCAGACCGGCGGTCGATCCGATCCACAGGTTGCCATGGCCATCTTCGATCAGATAACCGACGCTATTGCTGATAAGTCCTTCGCGTGTCGAATAGCGCGTCCATTTGCCTTTGTGGAACCGCGCCAGGCCGCTACTTGTTCCTATCCACAGAACGCCGTCGGCATCCACCCACAACGCGGAGATGCTGTCACTAGGCAGTTCGCCTTCCTTCTTCCGGTAGTGTGTGAACCGGCCGTCCCGCAAACGATTTAGTCCGCCTCGTTCCGTTCCGATCCAGAGGTTTCCTTCCTCGTCATCGGCAAGGGCGGTCACGACATTCGCCGATAGTCCATCGCGAGTCGTCAAGACCGCCCAGCCGCGTTCGTCCTTTCGTAACAAGCCGCTTTTGGTCCCCAGCCATAGCCGATGATCGCGGTCCTGGTGGATCGCCTGCATGGCAGGGTAAATCCATTCGTCCATAATCACGGGATGGAATCGATTGCTTTGGAGTTGAAGCAGACCAGCGCCGGTCGCAGCCCAGAGCTTGTTTTCCTGATCGACAAATACGGACGAGACAAAGGGACTCGTCAAACCTTCCCTTGGACCAAACCTTTTAAAAACGCCGTCCTTCCAATAACCGATTCCATTGCCGTTGGAGCCGATCCAGAGTCCACCTGAATCGTCCTCACACACGGATCGCACCACCCAGCCGCGCGATTCCTCCAAGACGTCGAACACCTGTCGTTTCACCCGGTTCAATCCACCCCCATCGGTTCCGATCCACAGTGTGCCCTCGCGGTCCACGAGCAAGGACAAGATCCAACTGTGCGACAAGCCGTCGTTGGTCGAGAGTTGCGTGACACCACCGACCTCATCAAACCAGAAAACTCCGGCCCCTTCAGTTCCGACCACCGGATTGCCCTCGCGGTCCTGGCAGGCAGCCCTTATGCCCGTGAGGCCCCGCGGGAAATAGCCCGATTCGCCTTCCGGACGGCTCATCCTCCACTTTTTGAGGGCGCCATCCGTCAGGAGCAAATGTCGATTCCACTGGCGGGCGAGCTCGGACTCGAGTTTCCTCAAGGACATATCCGCGTCGGGCTTGCGGATCTGGCCATTCTTCATCACCGCCAAGCCGCCGGTGTCAGTGGCGATCCAAAGACGTCCCTGAGCATCCTCGTACAATTTCACAATGCGGCTGCTGTCCAGTTCCGGGGTGTTATTCTCGTCAAACACGGTGAAATCGAGGCCGTCGAAACGCGCCAAACCTTTGAGCGTCCCAAGCCACAGATAGCCATCGCGCGTCTGCGTCATCGCAATGACCGAATTCTGCGGCAGTCCCCTGTCGGTTTCCCACTTGTCCACGGTATAGCGGCTGCGGGTGACGACGACAGAGTTTGACACTGCCAAGACGCCGGAGAAAGAATTGCCCAGAAGCAACCCTGCGGCGGCGAAAATCCAACGACGATTCGGCATAACTCGATTTCTGCGACGGGCCGGCGCCATGGCCAAACATCTGAGACCGGGCCGACACAGCTTGCCTTGGGTTGTGAATCGACGCAAGCGCGTCTGCCGTTCAATTAGAATAGACAACCGAATGGAGATGATCGGTGATGCCTGCTTCCGAACCAATCGCTTTTATAGAGTGACGGCCAAAAGTAATTTCCGAAAAGGTGGGGCAAACCTGCCGGTTTGCCGCAACGCCCAGCAGGGCGTCGCCCACCTTTTTGGAAATTACTTTTGGCAATCGATATAGAGTCGTGACTCCCCGGTCGTAAGCGGTCGTATTTCAGGTGAATTCCAGGCAGACCCTGGAATTTTCATCCTTCCATCCGTCGCGGATTTGTTGCAACGTCACGCCTTAAAGCGAAACGAGCATTCGAATCTATGAAACCAACGTTACTTCAGCTTGGCTTGCTGCTCGGCATCAGCGCATGCGCCTCCGAACCGCCGTCACCGGCGCCGCGTTTTGAGGGTCTGGGCCGGCATCGCCACCCCGTCACCACCAAATGGCAGTTGGCCCAACGTTATTTCGACCAGGGCTGGACGCTCTGCTATAACTTCAATCACGCGGAGGCGATTCGCTCCTTCGAGGCGGCCACCACGATCGATCCGGAATGCGCCATGGCTTATTGGGGCGTCGCTTTCGCTCTTGGACCGCACGTGAATGCCCCTATGGAAAAGTCCTCCGTCCCCAAAGCATGGGAAGCTCTCCAGAAGGCCATTAGCTTGAAGCCCAAGATCAGCGAAAGTGAACGCGACTACATAGACGCGCTGGCCAAGCGGTATGTTAAAGATCCTCCGGAGGATCGGTCCTCGCTCGACCAGGCATTTGCCGACGCCATGCGCGCGGTCGCCAGCAAGTATCCCAAAGACTTCGATGCCCAGGTGCTGTTTGCCGAGGCGCTGATGGACACCTCGCCATGGAATTACTGGCAGCCGGACCTGACACCCAAACCCGCGGCCCGCGAGGCCATCGCGGTCATTGAATCCGTGCTGGCGGGCGCGCCAGGGCATTCGGGCGCGAATCATCTTTATATTCATCTGGTCGAAGCAGGACCTCACCCGGAGAAAGGTGTTCGCAGTGCCGACCGCATCGGGAAGGCGACTCCAAAGGCAGGCCACCTGGTCCACATGGCGTCGCACATTTACGTGCGCGTAGGACGCTATCACGACGCGGCTGCGGTGAATGAACGCGCCAGCGCCGTGGACGAATCCTACTTGGACCTGACCAAACCTGCCGGCATGTATCCGGGCGGCTACTACCCGCACAATCTCCATTTCCTGTGGTACGCGACCGACCTGGAGGGCCGCAGCGAGGACAGCATTGCGGCCGCGAAGAGAACTTCGAAATACACGGTTGGCCTGATGTGCGGCGCGATCGAAGGGCCACGCCAGCGTTATCTGCCGTTGCTGGCTTGCGCGCGTTTCGGTCGATGGAATGACATTCTCCATGAGCCGCTTCCAGGCGAGCAATATCCATTCGATCGCACGATGGCACATTACGCGCGCGCGCTGGCGTTGGCAGCGCTGGGAAAGACGGACGATGCCGAGCGCGAGTTCGGCCGCTTCAAGGAATTGAAGGCGAGCGAACGCGTCCGAAGCATGGACAACCCGTATTTTCCCGGCACAAAGATCCTGGCTGTGGCCGAGCCTGTCCTTGCGGGAAAAATAGCGAGCGCAAAAGGCAACGTGGATCTGATGGTCGAGCATATGCGCAAGGCCGTGGCTGCCGAGGATGAGCTCTCATACATGGAACCGCCTTATTGGTATTACTCGGTCAAGCTCTCCCTGGGCGCAGCCCTTCTCAAAGCGGGCAAGGCGGCTGAGGCCGAAAAGATCTTCCGCGACGATCTGAAGGAGTTTCCGAATAATGGCTGGCCTCTGTTCGGTTTGGAGCAAAGCCTGCGCGCTCAGGGCAAAGTTGCCGAAGCCAGCAAGGTAGCAAAGCAATTTAAGCGCGCCTGGAAGCACGCGGACGTGAAGCTCGATGTCTCGTGGTTCTAGCCCGGAACGATTCAGTTGAGAAAAAGGAGCGCGACCGTCCCGGTCGCTCCCGTCGGCGTCCCGCCGACGGGTTTGAAGCGTCGGAGACCTCACCGAATTGTGCGCGGGTTCGACGTTTGGGAGTTTTCGGCGGGACGCCGAAAACTGCGGGCGAGACGCACCGCGCTCCCGAAAGCAACTGAATTGTTCCGGCGCAGGCCTGTTACGAGAGGCTGCGCGCGCGTCGTTGACCTGGAGTTTCAATTCACCCACCTTGGCGTTGTGCAAAACATCAAGCCGCTGCTTTCGTTTCTGGAAAATCAAATGCCGGCCGCGCTCAAGATGCTGCGCGAGATGGTGGAGATCAACAGCTTCACCCAAAATCGGCAAGGAGTGAATCAGTTGGGCCGCCGGACGGCAGAACATTTTGCATCTCTTGGCTTTATCCCGGAGTTTGTTCCCTCCACCCATCCTGCGTATGGCGACCACCTGGTTTTGACACGCCACGGGCGCTCGTCCAGGAGCATTGCGATGGTGTCGCATCTGGACACGGTCTTTCCGCCGGAGGAAGAGGCGCGCAACAATTTTCATTGGCAACCGGAGGGAGATCGCATCTACGGTCCCGGCACGCACGACATCAAAGGCGGCACCGTGATGATGTGGCTGGTGCTCTCAGCCCTCCAGGCGCAGGCGCAGGCGGTGTTCGAAGAGGTCACCTGGAAATTGTTTTGGAATTCATCGGAGGAAATGTTATCGCACGATTTTCGTCACGTCTGCCGTAGCAGATTCGATCGCGATACACTGGCGGCGTTGGTCTTTGAATCCGAAGGCCGTCTCGGTGAGGAAATCTTGATGGTCGTGGCGCGCAAAGGGCGGGCCACCTGGCGTGTGAGCGTGGCCGGACGTGGCGCACACGCGGGAGCGAAACATCGCCATGGAGCCAATGCCATCGTTGAACTGGCCCGAACCATTCAACGCATCGCCGCCCTCACCGATCATTCTCGTGACCTGACCTTCAATATTGGAACCGTTCGCGGGGGAACGGTGCTCAATCGTGTGCCGCACGAAGCTGTCGCCGAAGGGGAGTTCCGCGCCTTCACGCCTGAAGCTTACGCGCACGGCCAAAAAGCACTCCTGGCGCTCGCCGGCCCGGGCGAAGTGCGGAGCCTGGTGGATCGCTTCCCCTGCGAAGTGACCGTGGAAATCCTGGGCGAAAGCCGGCCCTGGCCGCGCAATCCCGGCACGGATGGGCTGCTGCAATTCTGGCAGGAAGCCGGCAAGGAGATGGGCATCGCCGTCCACTCCGAAGAGCGCGGCGGGTTAAGCGACGGCAATTTTCTTTGGGACGCCGTGCCGACGCTCGACGGTCTGGGTCCATGGGGTGACAACGATCATTGCTCCGAACGCAGCGCCGACGGCTCCAAGTTGCCGGAATACGTCGAGGTGACTTCGTTCGTTCCCAAGGCCGCGCTGAATACCATCGCCATCCTCAAACTCCTGGAACGCGCAGGCATGCGTCCATGAACCTTACTTGCTGACTCCCCGCTCACTCGCGCGCGTGAATTCGATCAAGCGCTGGATTTCGGGCAGCTTGGGCAGCTTGGCTTCAATGCGCTCGAGCGCATTGGGGATGGTCAGACCCTGGCGAAAAAGAATCTTGTACGCTTGTTTGAGGGCGGTCTGCGCTTCTTCCGAGACGCCATTTCGGTCCAGCGCTATCTTGTTGATCGTGCGGGTTTGCGCGGGATTGCCGTCGGCCATCATGAAGGGCGGGACGTCCTGCACTACCTTGGAGCAGCCTCCGACCATGGCCATCCTGCCAATCCGACAAAACTGGTGGATGGCGGCCAGGCCTCCGATCACCGCGTGGTCCTCGACGACGACGTGCCCGGCCAGCGTGGCGACGTTGGACATAATGATATGATTCCCCAGCGTCACATTGTGGGCGACGTGCGAGTAAGCCAGGATATGATTGTGCGAACCGATTTCCGTTGCTTCCCCGTCGGCGGTGGCGCTGTTGATGGTGACGTATTCGCGAAAGGTATTGCCATCGCCAATGCGCGTGCGCGTGATGCCCCCTTTCCATTTCAAATCCTGGGTCTTGAGGCCGATGCTGGCGAAGGGAAAGATCTTGTTGCCGTTGCCAAGCGTCGTATAGCCATCGATGACGACATGAGAATGCAAGTGGCATCCGGCTCCCAGAACCACGTGCTCGCCGATGACACAATAGGGACCCACCCAGCAATCCGCCCCGATTTGCGCCCGCGGATGAACGATCGCCGTTGGGTGAATATTCGGCGTGAGGTTCATCGGTCCATCAGCATGAAGGTTACTTCGGCCTCGCTCACCGGTTCCGAGTCAACCGAGCAAATACCCTTGGCCCGGCCGATCTTGCCGCGGGCCTTGGTCAGTTCCACCTCGATGGTCAAGACGTCACCGGGATAGACCGGCTTGCGCCACTTCACACTTTCAGCGGACATGAAGTAAGCAAGCTTCCCGAAGTTTTCGGCCTGCTTGAGCATCAGAATCCCGGCCACCTGAGCGATGGCTTCCAACTGCAACACCCCGGGCATGATGGGATGACGCGGAAAGTGCCCTTCGAAGTAAGGCTCGCCGATGCTGATGTTCTTGAGCGCGGTGATCTTGTTGCCGTCAATTTTCAGCACCTTGTCCACCATCAGGAACGGATGGCGGTGCGGAAGGATTTTCATGATTTGGTCAATATCGAGCGACGCGCCATCCCGAACTATCTCCATCACGGATTTGTCTCCCCCCTCGGCCGGCGGTCGATCCACCAATGGACGAGGAATGAACGTCTGCATGGCCACCAGCGGTTTTTGCATTTGGATTTGGATGAGGCGGGCGAGCTCACAGTTGGTGGAATGGCTGGGGCGCACGGCCACCACATGCCCCTGCAACGGGCGGCCCAGCAAGGACAGATCGCCGAGCAGGTCGAGGATCTTGTGGCGCACGAACTCATCGGGATAACGCAGCGGCTCCGTGGTCAGCACGGCATCATCGCGGATGACGACGGCGTTCTCCAGGCTGCCGCCTTTGATCAGACCGTTCTTGATCAGGTACTCGATCTCTTCAAAAAAACAAAAAGTGCGGGCATGCGCCAAATCCTTCTTCCAAATCTCCGGCGAGACCTCCACGCTTAAGAACTGAGAAAATCGTCCGGCCTTGTCGGCGCTGGTGCAGGAGATTTTCAACCGCTCATGTGGAAAGACCGACACCAGGGATTCGCTGGTCTGCAGTTCCAACGGCTCCGTGACACGATAAGGCTCGCGGTTTTCCGGTTGCGGCACGATTTCAGCCGCTTCGATCAACCGGCAGTACTCGCGGGCGCTGCCATCGGCAATGGGCGGCTCGTTGGCGTCCAGCTCAATGATCGCGTTGTCGATCTCGTAACCCGCGAAGGTGGCCAGCACGTGCTCGACGGTCTGAATTTTTGCGTTGCCCTTGGCCAGCGTCGTCGAGCGGTTGGTCTGACTGACGTTCTCAATGCGCGCTTCGATTTCGGGCTTGCCGTCGAGGTCCACCCGCCGAAAGCGGATGCCCGAGTTGGGCGGGGCGGGCAAAAAGCTCATGGTGACCCGGTTGCCGCTGTGCAGTCCGATCCCGGAGTAATTCACTCCTTGACGCAAGGTCTGTTGCTGTGACACGGCAATGATTAAACAAGGCGCGTCAAGGCGTGGCAAGCACAGGTCGTGGTGCTCGCTCCGTCCTCATGTCGTTGAGAGCTGGAAAGTCTGCTCGCCACGCGATCAAGGCTTTCAGATCCACGTCCGCGCTGATGACGCCTTGCGCGTGTGCGGCATCGCTCAGGATGTTGCCGTGGGGATCGACGATCAAGCTGCGTCCGTTGTAAGTGAGTTTCGGATCGGCGCCGCACCGGTTCGCTCCGGCCACATAAGCCTGGTTCTCAATGGCCCGGGCCTGCAGCAGGGTCACCCAATGCTGAATGCGCATAATGGGCCAGTTGGCAATGACCGCAAAAAGCTGAACCCCTTGGCGAACGGCGGCGCGAAACAGTTCCGGAAAGCGCAGGTCGTAGCAAATGAATGGCGCCACCCGACAATTCTGCCAATTGAAAGTAACAATCTCCTCTCCGGCCTCGTAATTCCGCGCTTCGCCGCCCAGGGTAAACGGCTGCATCTTGCAGTAGCGTGCCAGTCGTTTGCCTTCCGGGGAGAACACGACGGCTTCATTGCGACCGCGTCCATCCGCCGCCCCATTCACCACGCCGCCGATCAAATAAATGTCGAATTGCCGGGCGGCCTGGGCGAGAAACGTCTCTGTCTCCTGCGACCCGCCCTCGCGAACGGCGGCCACATTCATGCTGAAGCCCGTGGCGAACATTTCCGGCAGCAGCACCAAAGAACCTGCCTCCGGTTTGGCCGCCCCCAGCAATCGTTGCACCTGGTCGTAGTTAGCGGGCTTGTTCTCCCAGACAATGTCGAGTTGGACGCAATAGATTTTCATGATTCTGTGATCCGCTGTTCAGACTGCCAGTATCGCTTTCAGACCGCGCGCCAGGCGCCCAATGCCTTCGGCGGCAGTCTGCTTGCGCAGTGCGCCATACGCGACGCGCAAATAACAACCTTCTACCATTCCAAAGGCCGTGCCGGGAATAACCGCCACGCCGTGTTGGCGAATCAATTTCTCCACCAACTCCATGGGTTCACGGTCGGTATGGATTCTCAACAGGAAATAGAAAGCCCCCTCCGCTTTGGGGACCGTGCACAGCCCGGAAATCTTCTCCAACTCCGCCAGCACCACTTCGCGAACTTCCGTGATGGCGCGAAGTTTCTCCCGGCAAAATGCCGCGCCGGCCTCCAGGGCGCCCACGGCCGCATACTGCGAAATGACCGGCGCGCAGATCAGGATCGTGTCCTGGATTTTTTTCACCGATACCAGCAGGTGCTCCGGGAGGATCATGTAGCCCACTCGCCAACTCGCAAAACCATAGGCCTTCGACAGCGAAAACAAAGTGATCGTGTGGCCCGCGCTGTTCTCGATCGTTGCCGGCGAAAAATGACGCGCCCCGTCATACGTGAAATTCTCGTAGGCTTCATCGTGAATGTGATAGACGCCTCGTTCGCGACACATCTGGTTGACCTCGCGCAAAGCCGCTTCGGGATAGACCGCGCCGGTCGGGTTGTTGGGCGAAATGGTCACTACCGCTTTCGTCTTGCTCGTGATGGCCTGGCGAATGGCCGCCGGACGCAACTGGTAATTCTCGTCCGTGGCCACCAGCACCGGACGACAGCTCGCCATCGTGACAGCCATCTCATGATTGAAGTAATAGGGCGTCTGC
>Ga0137428_1001208_pt1 | contig 10301 bp, 8 predicted proteins | sample EasRivERMZT718_2_FD_102305 | JGI IMG/M metagenome (GOLD analysis project Ga0137428, IMG submission 102305) | Soil microbial communities from meander-bound floodplain in the East River, Colorado, USA - East River MetaG ERMZT718_2 | ecosystem: Environmental > Terrestrial > Soil > Floodplain ...
GCTTCGAGCTTGCTGCCCAGAGCGCCATGCCGGGTCCCTTCGGCGCCCAGTTCGCCTACACCTACCTCGATGCGACGTACAAGGAAGGCTTCTCGAGCAGGGTTCTCGGCAATACCGTGACCATTCCGGCCGGGAACGCGCTGCCCGGGGTGCCGAAAAACCAGGCTTACGGGCAGCTGAGCTACCGGCAGCCGCGCTTCTACACGTACCTGGAAGCGCTCTACCGCTCGAAGGTGCCGGTGAACGACGCTAATTCCGAGTTTGCCGCCGCTTATACCGTTTTCAACCTGGTCGGCGCTCTGGTCCAGCAGGGTCCTGGGTGGCGCATCAGCGAATACGTACGCATGGATAACATCGCCGACCGCAACTACGTAGGTTCCGTGATCGTGAACGAGGGCAACGGCCGCTTCTACGAGCCGTCACCGCGGCGCAGCATGAGTGCTGGCATCCAGGCAAGCCTTCAGTTCTAATAGCGCCTCCCCAAGAGGAGAAAATGATGAACAAGCTAGTCGCCCTCGCGGTCGCCGCGGCCTTTGCGGCTCCCGCGCTGTCCCAGGACAAACCCAAGCCGCCGCCTGCCTGGCACCAGGGCAAGCCGGCCGCGATGGCGGAATCGAAGCTCGCGCCGCACGCCGGCAAGATGACCGAAACGCCCACGGGCGACATCCCCGTGAGCAAGCTGAAGCTGCCGGCGGGGTTCAAGGCGGAGCTCTGGGCGAGCGGGATGCCCGGCGGCCGCGCGATGGCGGTGAGCGACGACGGGAAGAAGGTATACCTCGGCACGCGCGTCATCGGCCGCGTATACGAAGTCACCGATGCCGGCGACAAGCGCACGGTGCGCGTGGTGGTCGACAAGCTGACCCAGCCCTCGGGCGTGGCGTTCAACAAGGGCTCGCTCTACGTGTTCGCAATCGACAAGGTGCTCAGGTTCGACGGCATCGCCGCCAACCCGAACGCGCAGCCCCAGGACCTGACCGCCAAGTTCGACCTGCCAAAGGAGCAGCACCACAACTGGAAGTACGTGGCGTTCGGGCCCGACGGCAAGCTCTATGTGCCGTTCGGCGCACCGTGCAACATCTGCGAGCCGCCAAGCAAGGAGTACGCGCAGATCCGGCGCTACAACGCCGACGGCTCGGGCAAGGAAGTCATCGCCACCGGGGTGCGCAACTCGGTCGGCTTCGACTGGCATCCGAAGACCAAGGAGCTCTGGTTCACCGACCACGGCCGCGACTGGGCGGGCGACAAGGGCTTCGAGGACGAGCTCAACCGCGTGACCAAGGTCGGTCTGAACTTCGGCTTCCCGTACTGCCACGCCAACGGCCAGCCCGACCCGGACGTGAAGAAGGCGAAAGCCTGCGAGGGCGTGACGCGGCCGGCCCTGCTGATGGGGCCCCATGCCGCGGCGATGGGCATCAAGTGGTACACCGGCAAGATGTTCCCGGCGGAGTACCAGAACACCGCCTTTGTCGTGCGCAAGGGCTCCTGGAACCGCGAGAAGCCCTTCGGCTTCGACGTGATCAACGTGCGCGTCGGCGAGGACGGAAAGGCGACCAGCCGCCCCTTCGCCACCGGCTGGCAGGAAGGCGGCGAGGGCTACAAGTTCTGGGGCCGCCCGGCGTACGTCGCGCAGATGCCCGACGGCGCGCTGCTCGTTTCCGACGAGCAGACCGGCGCGATCTACCGCATCAGCTACCAGAAGCCGAAGGCGGCCGCGAAGAAACAGTAGTGCTTTCGCTCCGAGTGGGGCGGTGGGCCGTTGCGCTCACCGCCCTTTTTCTTTCCCCGGTGTTTTCGCAGGAACGGCTGGAGCTCTGCGCCGCCTGCCACGGTCCCGGCGGCAACTCCGTGAATCCGCAGATTCCGTCGATCGCCGGGCAGCCGAAGCTCTTCATCGAGAACCAGCTCATCCTGTTCCGCGAAGAGCTGCGCAAGTCGGAGCAGATGCTGCCGGTCGTGAAGGGGCTGAAGGACCCGGAGATCATCAAGCTCGCCGAGCATTTCTCGAAGTTGCCGGCGAAGGGGATGGAGGCGGGACCCGCCAACGCGGCGTTGATGAAGACTGGCCTTGAAAGGGCAAAGGCGCTGCGCTGCGGGATCTGCCACCTCGCCGACTACCGCGGCCAGAACCAGATCCCGCGCCTCGCCGGCCAGCGCGAGGCCTACCTCGAGGCGGAGATGCGCGCCTATCGGGACGGCAAGCGCACGGGCGGCGACACCATCATGGCGGCGGCGCTCTACGGCGTCGGCGACGCGGACCTCCGGGCGCTCGCCCACTACCTTTCGCGAAGTAGCGTTGAACGGGTCTCTCCCGGCAAAGTCTCAAAGCCATGAACCCGATTTTCCTCGGGGGCGCCGTCGTGGGCGTCGCCCTCATGTATTTCCTGGACCCGAATTCCGGACGGCGTCGCCGCGCGCGGACGCGCGACAAGGTGGTGCACGCGGCGCGCCTGGTGAACGAGGGGGCCAAGGTCACCGCTCGGGACACCGTGCACCGCGCCCAGGGGGCGTGGACGGAAGCCAAGCGCCTTTTCAACCCTGAAGAAGGGGTCGGCGACGAGGCGCTGGCGGGCCGGGTGCGCGCCGCGCTCGGGCGGATGGTGTCGCATCCGCACGCCATCGAGGTGGCGGCGGTCGGCGGGCACGTCTCGCTGATCGGGCCCATCCTCTCTTATGAAGTGCGGCCGCTCCTGAAGGCGGTGCGCCGGGTGGCCGGGGTGCGGGCGGTGAGCGACCAGCTCACGGTCTACAACGAGCCCGGCGATGTGCCCGCGCTGCAGGGCGGCGAGCCGCGCACCGGCGAGCGCTTCGAGCTCCTGCAGGAAAACTGGTCCCCCGCGGCGCGCGTCGCCGTCGGCGGCGTCGGGGCGGCCCTGATGCTCGCGGCGAGCCAGGCGCGCGGCGCGCTGAGCGCGCTGCTCGGCGTCTCGGGCGGCGCGCTGGTCGCGCGTGCGGCCACCAACCGCGACATGGCGAGCCTGATCGGCTTCGGCAGCCGCGGCATCACCGTCCAGAAGACGATCTACGTCGCCGCGCCGGTGGAGCGCGTGTTCGAGTTCTGGACCGACTACCAGAACTTCCCGCGCTTCATGCACCACGTGCGCGACGTGCGCCAGCTTGCCGACAACCGCTCGCACTGGGTGGTGACGGGCCCGGCGGGCGTTCCGGTGCAGTGGACCGCCGAGGTGACCGGCCTCGTTCCGGGCGAGCTGATCGAGTGGCGCTCGGTGAGCGAGTCGGACGTGCGCCATGAAGGCGAGGTGCGCTTCGTCGGCACCACCGATGGCGGCACGCGCATCAGCGTGCGGCTCTCCTACCTTCCGCCGGCGGGCGCCTTCGGGCACGCGGTGGCGACCATGTTCGGCGCCGACCCCAAGAGCGAGATGGACGCGGACCTGCTGCGCATGAAGTCGATGATCGAGACCGGCCACGCGCCGCACGACGCGGCGCGCCCGGGCGCGCTACCCCGCGAAAGCTAGTTCGGGGACGGAGCCCCAATTGGTTAGGGCTCCGTCCCCGAATTCTGAATTCAGGCAGCTTTCGCTGCGGGCCCCGCGCGGCTGATGAGCTCGCGCAGGACGAACGGCAGGATGCCGCCGTGGCGGTAGTAGTCGACCTCGATCGCGGTGTCGATGCGGCACTTCACGGTGATCTCGACCTTCCGGCCGTCGCCCTGCGTGATCTGCACCTTGAGGTCCTGCTGCGGCTGGATCCCGGAGAGGCCGAGGATGTCGATGGTTTCGTCGCCCTTGATGCCGAGCGTCTGGGCCGAGTCGGCGCCGGTGAATTGAAGCGGCAGCACGCCCATGCCTACCAGGTTGGCGCGGTGGATGCGCTCGAAGCTGCGTGCGATCACGGCCTTGACGCCGAGGAGCTGGGTGCCCTTCGCCGCCCAGTCGCGCGACGACCCGGTGCCGTACTCCTCTCCGCCGAACACCACGGTGGGCGTGCCCTCGGCGATGTATTTCATCGCGGCTTCGTAGATGGGCAGTTCCTCCATGTTGTAACGAGTGAAGCCACCTTCTTTGCCGCCCAGCATCAGGTTCTTGATGCGCACGTTGGCGAAGGTGCCGCGCATCATCACCTCGTGGTTGCCGCGGCGCGCGCCGTAGCTGTTGAAGTCGGCCACCGCGACGTCGTGCTCCTGCAGGAAGATGCCGGCGGGGGAGGTGGGCTTGATCGAGCCCGCGGGCGAGATATGGTCGGTGGTCACCGAGTCGCCGAAGATGCCGAGGACCTTCGCGCCGACGATGTTGCCGATGCCGCCCGGCGTCATCGAGAAGTCCTTGAAGAACGGCGGCTCGGCGATGTAGCTGGACTTCGGCCAGCTGTAGGCCTGGCCGGTCGGCGCCGAGACCTTCTTCCATAGCGGGTTGGTCTCGCCGAGGTTCGAGTACAGCCTCTTGAAAGTCGCCGGGTCCATGGCGTGCTTCATCAGCGCGCGCACTTCCTCCGCGCTCGGCCAGATATGGCCGATATAGACGTCTTCTCCGTGTTTGGATTTCCCCAGGGGTTCGCTCTTGAAGTCTCTCAAAACAGTACCGGCAATAGCGTACGCCACCACCAGCGGCGGCGAGGCGAGGAAGTTGGCGCGGATGTTGGGATGGATCCTGGCTTCGAAATTCCGGTTCCCCGACAGCACGGCCGAGCACACGAGGTCGTTCTTCACGATTGCCTCGTCGATCGACTGGGCGAGCGGCCCGGCGTTGCCGATGCACGTCGTGCAGCCGTAGGCGGCGACCGCGAAGCCGAGCTTCTCGAGGTACGGAAGGAGGCCGGCCTTCTGCAGGTAGTCGGTCACCACGCGCGAGCCCGGGGCGAGCGAGGTCTTCACATGGGGTTTCACACTCAAACCCAATTCAACGGCTTTCTTCGCCAGCAGCCCCGCCGCGAGCAGCACGCCCGGGTTCGAGGTGTTGGTGCACGAGGTGATCGCGGCGATCAGGACGTCGCCGTGGCCGAGGTCCAGGCCGTCGAAGGTCCTGTATTTCCTGGCTAGCTCGTCTGCCTTCTTGCCGAACCCGTTCTCCTTCACGGGGGCGGAGAAGAGGCGCGTGAAGGTGCTCTTCACCTTGTCGAGGTCGATGCGGTCCTGCGGCCGCTTCGGGCCGGCGAGCGAGGGATAGATGGTCGAGAGGTCGAGCTCGAGCACCTGCGAGTAGTCGATCTGGCCGGGTTGCGGCATCCCGTACAGACCCTGCGCCTTGAAATAGGCCGCGAAGCGCTCGATTTCCTCGTCGGTGCGGCCGGTGCCGCGGAAATACTCGACCGTGCGGTCGTCGACCGGGAAGAAGCCCATGGTCGCACCGTATTCGGGCGCCATGTTGCCCAGCGTGGCGCGGTCGGGGACTGCGAGCGACGCGGCGCCCTCGCCGAAGAACTCCACGAACTTGCCGACGACCTTCGCATTGCGCAGCATTTCGGTGACCGTGAGCACCAGGTCTGTTGCCGTGCACGCAGGGTGTAGTTTATTTTTCAACTGAACCCCAACGACGTCCGGCGTAAGGAAATACACCGGCTGGCCGAGCATTCCGGCCTCGGCCTCGATCCCGCCCACGCCCCAGCCGACGACGCCGATGCCGTTGATCATCGTGGTGTGGCTGTCGGTGCCGACCAGCGTGTCGGGGTAGCACACGCCATCCTTCGATTTGTGCACGCCGCGCGCCAGGTATTCGAGATTCACCTGGTGGACGATGCCGATTCCCGGCGGCACGACCTTGAAGGTGTCGAACGCCTGCATGCCCCACTTCATGAACTGGTAGCGCTCCTCGTTGCGCTTGAACTCCAGCTTCATGTTGAGGTCGAGCGCGCCCTTGCTGCCGTAGTGGTCGATCTGCACCGAGTGATCGACGACGAGGTCGACCGGCACCAGCGGCTCGATCAGCTTCGGGTTCTTTCCCATCCGCTGCGCCACGCTGCGCATGGCGGCGAGGTCGCAAAGGAGCGGCACGCCGGTGAAGTCCTGGAGCAGGATGCGCGCCAGCACGAAGGGGATCTCCTCGGTGCGCTTGGCCTTGGGCTTCCAGCTCGCGAGCTCGCACACGTGCTCCTCGGTCACCTTCTTGCCGTCGCAGTTGCGCAGCACCGACTCGAGCACGATGCGGATCGAGACCGGCAGCCGCTCGATCTTTACGTTGAGGGCCTTGCCGAGTGCGGGAAGCGAGTGAAGCTTGCCGTGCTTGAACGATTGCAGAGTGTTGAACATGACAACCCCTAGTAATCAGATCACGAACAGGTCGACGAACTGGTTGACCGGCATCGCCTCGAGCCTGGCCGGATCCATGCAAACGTCGAGAATGGCTTTCTGTTGCTGCTGCGGAAAGCGGCGCGCGAGATTGGTCTTGAACTTCTCCACCAGGACTGGCATGCCCTCGCCGCGCCGGCGCTTGTGCCCGATCGGGTATTCGCACACCACTTCCTTGAGCTTGGTTCCGTCCTTCAGCTCGACCGTGAGCGCGTTGGCGATCGAGCGCTTCTTCGGATCGTGGTAGTCGCGCGTGAAGCGCTTGTCTTCCACGCAGGTGATCTTGTCGCGCAGCGCGTCGATTCGCTTGTCCTTCGCCACGTCGTCTTCGTAATCCGCCGCCGTCAGGCGCCCGAAGATCAGCGGCACGGCGACCATGTACTGGATGCAGTGGTCGCGGTCCGCCGGATTCGCGAGCGGTCCCTTCTTGTCGATTATGCGGATCGCCGCCTCGTGCGTCCGGATCCGGATTTTCCTAATGTCGTCAGAGGCTTTGCCCATCGATTTCATCTGCTGAAAGATGGACATCGCGCATTCCACCGCGGTCTGCGAGTGGAACTCGGCGGGGAACGAGATCTTGAACAGCACGTGCTCCATCACGTAGCTGCCGAACTTGCGCTGGAACCTAAATTCTTTACCCTTGAACAGGACGTCGTAGAACCCCCAGCCCTTGGCGGTGAGCACCGAGGGGTAGCCCATCTCGCCCGTCTTGCTGATCAGCGCAAGGCGCACCGCGCGCGAAGTGGCGTCGCCCGCGGCCCAGCTCTTGCGCGAGCCGGTGTTCGGCGCGTGGCGGTAGGTGCGCAGCGACTGGCCGTCGACCCAGGCCTGCGACACCGCGTTGACGATTTGCTCGCGACTCAAACCCAATAACTGCGAAACCACCGCAGTCGAGGCGACTTTCACCAGCACCACGTGGTCCAGGCCGACGCGGTTGAAGCTGTTCTCGAGCGCGATCACCCCCTGGATCTCGTGCGCCTTGATCATGGCGGTGAGGACGTCTCGCATCACCAGCTGCTTTCCCTGGCTGCGATTCAACCAGTCTGCGGTGGCGAGAATCCCGCCGAGATTGTCGGACGGATGACCCCATTCCGCGGCGAGCCAGGTGTCGTTGAAGTCGAGCCAGCGGATCATCGTGCCGAGGTTGAACGCCGCCTGCACCGGGTCGAGCTGGAACTTCGTGCCCGGCACCCTGGCGCCGTTGGGCACCACCGTGGCCGGGTCGATCGGTCCGAGGAGCTTGGTGCACGCAGGGTATTCGAGCGCCTCGAAGCCGCAGCCGAGCGTGTCCATCAGGCAGTAGCGTGCGGTGTCGTAGGCCTCGGGGCTCTTCACGGAATACTTCGTCACGTAATCCGCGATCAGCGTGAGCACCTTGTCCGGCTTCGGCCGGACGTTGGAGATTGGGGCGGACATGTCAGAACAGCGTCGGCAGCAGCTGCAGCTTGTGCAGCTCCTCGATGAACTCCCAGAGCGCGAACGCCCACAGGAACCACATGGCGTCGAAGATTGCGCCGCGCATGTGGCGCGGCGACACGGCAACAACGGCGGGCTCCTGGTACAGGGACCAATCGGGGAGCCAGCGCGGGACGCGCGCGCAGTACTCGCGATAGCGTTCACCGAAAATATCGCCGAGGCGTGCTTCCTCCCTTGCGACGACGGCTGGATAGAACAGCGCGAAGGCGAGCCCGAACAGGGCGGCGAGATACGGCTGCTCCACGGCGAACCCGAAGCCGACGGCGCCGGCAAAGTTCCCGAGGTAGAGGGGGTTGCGCACTACCGAGTAGGGGCCGGAGGCTGCCAGCTCGCCGTTCTTGCTGCCCGCGATGAACAGCGCGCACCAGATCCGCCACAGCGCGGCGCCGGCCAGGAGGAAGTAGCCGAGCATCTCGAACAGCTCCGTAACCCAGCCGGGCGCCGACACCGACGGCGCGCCGAACACGACCAGGAGAAGCACGCCGATGACGACGGCGCGCGACCAGGCGATGCGGTGATGGGCGAAGTGGTCCGCGAACATGCCAGGCCTCATTCGTTGTCGTCGGAAGGCTCGAACGTGTGCTCGTTGCCCCCGGCGCGCGGGGTGTGCTGCATCGGCGGCACGGCGCCGCGCTCGTCCTTCGTCTTGTCCCACCATATCGCGCGGCCCTTCCTCTGCGACTCGACCTCCTCGGGATGCTCCTCGAGGAACTGGCGCATGAACTTGGTCAGGTCGGATTCGTACATTCAGTCGCCTACCTTTGGTCGATCGGGGTCCACTGCATGTTCTCGGGCCCGGTGTAGTTCGCCGCCGGGCGGATGATCTTGCCGTCGGCGCGCTGCTCGATGATGTGCGCCGACCAGCCGCTGGTTCGCGAGATCACGAACACCGGCGTGAACATTGCGGTGGGCACGCCGAGGCGGTGGTAGGACACCGCGCTGTACCAGTCCAGGTTGGCGAACATATCCTTCTCGCGCCGCATCACGTGCTCGAGCCGCTCGGCGATGTCGAACAGCTTCATGCTCTTCGCCTGCTGCGAAAGGCGCTTGGCGACGCCCTTGATGACCTGGTTGCGCGGATCGCCGGTCGTGTACACGGGGTGGCCGAAGCCGATCACGATCTCGCGCGCCTGCACGCGGCGGACAATGTCGGCTTCCGCGTCATCCGCATTTTTGTATCTCGATAGGACGTCAAAGGCGAACTCGTTGGCGCCGCCATGCTTCGGGCCGCGCAGCGCTCCGATGCCGGCGCAGATCGCGCTGTAGATGTCCGAGCCCGTTCCCGCAACGACGCGGCAGGCGAAGGTGCTGGCGTTGAACTCGTGCTCGGCGTACAGGATGAGCGAAGTGTGCATCGCCCGAACTGCCGCCTCGCTGGGCTTCTTGTTGTGCAGAAGTCTCAGGAAATGGCCGCCGATGGAGTCATCATCGGTCTCGGTATCGATGCGCTTGCCGCGGTGGCTGTAGTGGTACCAGTAGAGCAGCATCGAGCCCATCGAGGCCATCAGCCGGTCGGCGATGCGCTGCGCGCCCGCCTTGCCGTGGTCGTCCTTCTCCGGCTCGATCGTGCCCAGCACCGAGACTCCAGTGCGCAACACGTCCATCGGGTGCGCCTTCTTCGGCACCCGCTCCAGCGCGGCTTTCAGCGCCTTGGGCAGCCCGCGCATCCTTCGCAGCGATTTCTTGTACTTCTTCAGCTCGTCCCGGGTCGGCAGCTTCTCGTGCACCAGCAGGTAGGCGACCTCCTCGAACTCGGCCTGCTCGGCGAAGTCCAGGATGTCGTAGCCGCGATAGTGCAGGTCGTTGCCGCTGCGCCCGACGGTGCAGAGCGCGGTGTTGCCAGCCGCGATTCCCGAAAGCGCGACCGACTTCTTGGGCTTAGGGGTGGTTTCAGTCGCGGCAGAGGTCATCGAGTCGGTTCCGAGGGGCGGAGCAACTGAGGCAGTCCGAAAGGACGAGATTCTAACGAAGGGAAACCGTTACGCCTACGGACGAGCGATGCGGTCTCGCGGCGGAGCAAGCAAAGCGGCCATCGCGTACGCAACGAGCTCGTCAACCGCGGTCTTGACGTCCTTGGGGTCGCACAGTCCCTGCGAACGGTAGTCCAGCCAAGGGTTGCGCCGGATGATCCGCATGACGCTGCCCAGCATGAAGTAGACGCGCCAGTACGCCGTCGCGGGAGGCAGGTGCGCAAGCGCCGAGCGGATGAGGGGATGGAGCTCTTCCCAGATGCTGTCGAAACGCCGGTTGGCGAGTCGGCCCAGCTTCGCGTCCGTCTCGCCCAGGGCGCGGTTGAGGAGCTCGGCTGCGATCTGGCCGTTCCGTCCGGAAGTGCCTTCGACGAAAGCCTCGGCGATTGCGCGCACCATTGCTTCTACCTCGGCAGGGGGGGAGAGCCCCGCTGCGCGGCACCGCTTCAGGTTCTCTGTACAAGCGTCGGCGATCGGATCGAGGCGGCGGGCGATGACCGCTTCGAAGAGCTGCAGCTTGTCGTTGAAGTGATAGTGGACCGCGGCCACGTTAGAGCCGGCTGCGGCGTTGACCTCTCGCATCGAGGTGCCGTGAAATCCGGATTGGGCAAAAA
>Ga0137428_1001211_pt1 | contig 10296 bp, 11 predicted proteins | sample EasRivERMZT718_2_FD_102305 | JGI IMG/M metagenome (GOLD analysis project Ga0137428, IMG submission 102305) | Soil microbial communities from meander-bound floodplain in the East River, Colorado, USA - East River MetaG ERMZT718_2 | ecosystem: Environmental > Terrestrial > Soil > Floodplain ...
GTGCGCGCGCAGGGCGCCGGCGGCCAGAACGTCAACAAGGTCTCGAACGCGGTCCACCTGCGCTTCGACATCCGCGCCTCGTCGCTGCCCGAAGACGTGAAGGACCGGCTGCTGCGCATCGGCGACCAGCGCGTGACGCGCACCGGTGTGGTCGTGATCAAGGCGCAGCAGCACCGCAGCCTGGAACGAAACCGAAGCGAGGCTCTTGCCCGCCTGCAGTCGCTCGTCGCCGCCGCGGCGCACCTGCCGAAGAAGCGCAGGCCCACGCGGCCGACCAAGGGTTCGAAGCTAAGAAGGCTGGAATCCAAGAAACACCATTCGAGATTGAAAGCCCAGCGCTCCAGGGTCTTCGATTGAAGGAGCTGCTCGCCTCGGTGATCGCCGCGGTCGAGGCGGAGGGCGAGCGCCTCGCCGCCGAGTTCCTCGCGCCCGAGGGGCCGCGCGGCCGGCGCGGCAATGCGCCGATCGACCTCGAGATCGAGGAACGCCTGTGCGAGGAGCTCCAGTCGCTCGTCAACTGTCCCTTTACCGGCGAGGAGTCGGGCCTCCACCCCGGGGCGGAGCAGGATTCCCTCTGGCTCGTGGATCCGCACGACGGCACCTTCGAGTTCACCGGCGGCAAGCGCGGCTCGGCGATTTCCGTCGCCTTGCTCAGGAACAATGTTGCCGTGCTGGGCGTGGTGCATAGCCCGCTCTCGCCCGATCGCGGCCGCGACACCATCGCCTGGGCCGAGGGCGCCGGGCCGATCCAGCGCAACGGAAAGCCGCTCGACGTCGACCTTTCGCATCGCCTGCTCGGCGCCGGCGAGTTCGTGTTCGCCACCGGCTCTTCCACGCTGCGCCCGGGAGCGTGGGCGCGCGCCGTCGCGCCCGCGCGCTACATCGCGATGCCGAGCATCGCCTATCGCCTGGCGCGCATCGCCGCGGGCGACGGCGCCGCGACGCTGTCGACCCACGCGGTGAACGAATACGACATCGCGGCGGGCATGGCGCTGATCCGCGCCGCGGGCGGGGTCGTGCTCGACGCGGAGGGAAAACCCGTCGTCCTGGAAGGAAAACTCGAGCGTCGCCTCTCCGGCTGCTTTGCCGGCGCGCCCGGCGCCGCGGCGCAGCTCGCCGTCCACGACTGGAAGTCGCTCGAGAACGAGCCGCCGCAGAAGGCGCGCGTGTCGCTCGGCTTTCCGCGCGGGGTGTCGGAGGCCGAGCTCGCGCGCGCGCAGGGCTGCCTGCTCGGCCAGGTGATCGGCGACAGCCTGGGCTCGCTGGTCGAGTTCAAGAGCGCGGCCGAGATCGCGCAGCTCTTCCCCGGCGGCGTGCGCGACCTCGCCGACGGCGGCGTGTACCACACCATCGCCGGCCAGCCGACCGACGACAGCGAGATGGCGCTCGCGCTCGCGCGCTGCCTGGTGGCCCAGAAGGAATTCGTTGCGGACAAGGTGCTGGACGCCTACCGCGAATGGATGACCACGCGACCGCTGGACATCGGCGCCACCACCGAGCGCGGGCTCCTCGGCCTGCACGCGACCGACAGCGAGTCGAACGGCTCGCTGATGCGTGTCTCGCCGCTCGGCGTCTGGGCGGCGGGCGACCCGGCGCGCGCCGCCGCGGCCGCGCGCGCGGACTCGGCGCTCACGCACAAGAACCCGGTGTGCGTCGAAGCCTGCGCCGGCTACGCGGCTGCGATCGCGGCGGGTATCGCCGGTGCGAGCCGGGAAGAGATGCGCGAAGCGGCACTTGCCCACTCGAGAGGCAAGGCGCGCGAGGCGATCGAGCGGGGCAATCCGCCGACGGATTTCATGGCGCGGATGGGCTGGGTGCTGGTCGCTCTTCAAAATGCCTTTTTCCACTTGTCCCATTCAAATTTTGAAGAAGCGCTCATCGCCACGGTCGCCCAGGGCGGAGACACCGACACCAACGCGGCGATCTGCGGCGCGCTGCTCGGCGCCGCGCTCGGCAAGCAGGCGATTCCGCCGCGCTGGGTGCTGCCGGTGCTCGCGTGCCGCTCGACCGTCGATGCCGGCGCGCCGCGGCCGCGGCCGGCGGCCTACTGGCCCGACGACATCCTGGAGCTGGCCGAGGCGCTGTTGCAACGCAGATGAGAGGGCCGTTACCAGCAAGCCTTCTCCTCCTGGGGATTCTCTATGCCAGTCCTCTAACGGCCAGAGTGCTCGACGTCCACACCGAGATCCGCGTCGCGAAGGGCGGCGAGCTCACCGTCACCGAGCGCATCACCGTGGAGGCGCACGCGAAGACCGGCGCGCTGCAGCGAGAGCTGCCGCACGGGTCGCTCATGGTCGAGGTCATCCGCAACGGCCACCCTGAGCGCTACGCGGTCGACGACGGCATGCGCCTGCGCGCCGGCGGCGAGGCCCTGCCGGTGGGCCGGCACCTCTACCAGATCACCTACCGCTGCCCGCGCCGCATCGCGTTCCTGGCCGACCACGACGCCCTGCACTGGAACCTGAAGGGCGCAGGGCGGATCACCGCGGAGGTCATCCTGCCCTCGAGCGTTCCCGCGCGGGAGATCAAGGTCGAGGCGAGCGGCGGCAGTTACCAGAGTTTCGTCCGCAACGGGCGCGCTGCCTTCCGCGCCCAGGAGGACATCGGCATCGTGGTGCGCTTCCCGAAGGGCGTGGTCGCCGAGCCGGCCATCGACGAGCGCGCGCGCTGGTTTTTCTCCGACTACTTCGGCGCCGTGCTGGTGCTCTCCCTGATCGCCCTCACGGCCTGGTTCTTGATCCAGGCCAGAAAGTTATCCAGAACGCAGGGATATTGATGGGGCCTGCTCCTGCTCGGCGCGATCGCCTGCGGCGTAGCCGACGGAGAGCAGCACGATGAACACGACGGCGATCAAGGCGGTGGCGCGGGAGAGCTGCATTGGATGGTCCGTGTTGTCTTGGTTGCCCCTACGAGCTGCGATTGTGGCCGCGCCTGTTTACGCAGCTAGCGTGCGTGGCCACGTTTCGCATTAATCCGTGCAGCCCATGCCGCGCTGTGGATAAAGTTGAGGGCTATGAAAATCAGCCAGTTCTGGGACGACGCGATCGTCCCCTCGCTCGTCGACTACATCCGCATCCCCGCCAAGTCGCCGCATTTCGACAAGGCGTGGTCGAAGAACGGCTACATCGACGCCGCGGTCGAGCTCGCCGCCGGCTGGTGCCGCAAGCACGCGGTGCCGGGAATGAAGCTCGAGGTGGTGCGCCTCGAGGGCCGCACGCCGGTGCTGCTGATCGAGATTCCGGCGTTCCAGTCCTCCTCGAAGGAGACCGTCCTCATGTACGGCCACCTCGACAAGCAGCCCGAGATGGTCGGCTGGCGCGAGGGCTACGGGCCGTGGGATCCGCTGATCAAGGACGGCAAGCTCTACGGCCGCGGGGGGGCGGATGATGGATACGCCGTGTTTTGTGCACTGTCTTCAATCAGAGCTCTTCACGAAGACAAGCGGCCCCATGCGCGCATCGTCGTGCTCATCGAGTGCTGCGAGGAGAGCGGCAGCTACGATCTTCCCCCGTATCTCGAATTCCTTTCAAACAGAGTCCAAACACCGGGTTTGGTGGTTGGCCTCGACTCGGGCTGCGGCAATTACGAGCAGCTCTGGAGCACCACCTCGCTGCGCGGCCTGATCAACGGCGTGCTCACGGTGGAGGTGCTCACCGAGGGCGTGCACTCGGGCGACGCGAGCGGCGTGGTCGCGTCGAGCTTCCGCATCGCGCGCACGCTCCTCGACCGCATCGACGCCGCCGATACCGGGATCGTCAAGCATTCGGCCTTCCACGCCCAGGTCCCGCCCGAGCGCGCCGGGCAGGCGAAGCGCGCGGCGCAGGTGCTCGGCGAGGAGATCTGGCGCAAGTTCCCGTTCGTGCCGAACATGCAGCCGATGCAGGCGGACCTCGCCGACCTGGTGCTGAACCGCACCTGGCGGCCGTTCCTCGCCGTCACCGGCGCCGACGGCCTGCCGCCGCCGGCGAGCGCCGGCAACGTCCTGCGCCCGAAGACCGAGCTCGTGCTCTCGCTGCGCCTGCCGCCCACCGTGAAGGCCGACAGCGCCGCGCAGCAGCTCAAGGCGATCCTCGAGGCCGACCCGCCCTACGGCGCGCGCGTGACTTTCCAGGCTGGCCACGCCGGCACCGGCTGGCACGCGCCGCAGAACGCGGCGTGGCTTGAAAAAGCGGTCAACGACTCATCCAAAGCACACTACGGAAAACCCGCGATGTGGATGGGCGAGGGCGGCACCATCCCCTTCATGGCGATGCTCGGCATCAAGTACCCGCAGGCCCAGTTCCTGATCACCGGCGTCCTCGGCCCGCACTCCAACGCCCACGGCCCGAACGAGTTCCTGCACATCGACTACGCCAAGCGCCTCACCGCCTGCGTCGCCGACGTACTGGCCGCTCACGCGGCGACGTAATTCGGGGTCAGGGTCGCAATTCGTTTTTACGTACGTGAAAACTGAATTGCGACCCTGACCCCGAATTACACGGTCGTTTCGCGGCTTTTTCCCATTTGTCCGGCGAAGTTTTAGCCCAAGCCGCCGGCGGCGGCAATCGGGGTGTTCGGCAATCCTGCTCGGTAGGAGACAATTCGTGCAGTGAAATCCGCAGACTGGCTGAAAAAATTCGGCGCCGCCCTCGAGAAGGGCGACATCAACGCCGCTGCCGGGATGTTCGAGCCCGGCGGTTATTGGCGCGACCTTGTCTCCTTTACCTGGAACGTGAAGACCTGCGAAGGCCACGCGGAGATCAAGGCGATGCTCGCCGCCACGCTCGCCGGCGTGAAGCCGAAGAATTTTCACGCCCAGACCGACGAGTGGTTCACCTTCGAGACCGCGGTCGGCCGCGGCGTGGGCCACCTCCGGCTGCGCGGGAAGCACTGCTTCACGCTCCTCACCACGCTGCAGGAGCTGAAAGGCTTCGAAGAGAAAGCGGGCGTGCACCGCGAGAGCGGTGTTTCCCAGGGAAAAACCTGGTACGAAAGGCGCGAGCAGCACGTCGCCGAGCTCGGCGTGCTGCACCAGCCGTACGTCCTGATCGTGGGCGGCGGCCAGGGCGGCATCGCGCTCGCTGCGCGCCTGAAGCGCCTGCAGGTGCCCACGCTGGTCGTCGAGAAGAACGAGCGCGCCGGCGACTCGTGGCGCAAGCGCTACAAGTCGCTCTGCCTGCACGACCCGGTGTGGTACGACCACATGCCGTACCTGCCTTTCCCGGACCATTGGCCGGTGTTCTCGCCGAAGGACAAGATCGCCGACTGGCTGGAGATGTACGCGCGGGTGATGGAGCTCGACTATTGGGGCTCGACGCTGTGCAAGCGCGCGCGCTACGACGAGGCCGCCGGCGAATGGGAGGTGCTCGTCATCCACGACGGCCAGCCGCACACGCTGCGCCCGAAGCACCTCGTGCTCGCCACCGGCATGTCCGGCTTCCCGAGCATGCCGGAGATTGCCGGCGCGGAGTCGTTCGCCGGCAGGATCGTGCATTCGAGCCAATACGCCGGCGGGGCGTCGTGGCAGGGCAAGCAATGCGTGGTGGTCGGTTCGGGCACTTCCGGCCACGACATCTGCGCCGACCTTAGCGAGCAGGGCGCCGAGCAAGTAACGATGATCCAGCGCGCGCCCACCATCGTCGCGCGCTCCGAGACGCTGATGGACCTCGCCTGGGCCCCGCTCTACTCCGAGCAGGCGCTCGCGCGCGGCATCACCACCGAGATCGCCGACCTCACCGTCGCCTCGCTTCCGTTTCGTGTGTTACCCGAATTCCAAAAACCAGTTTACAAGGCGATGCGCGAACGCGACGCCGAGCTCTACGCCGGGCTGGAGAAAGCCGGCTTCCAGTACACCTTCGGCGAGGACGGCTCGGGAATCCACACGCTCTACCTGCGCCGCGGCGCCGGCTACTACATCGAAACCGGCGCCTCGCAGATGATCATCGACGGCAGGATCAAGCTGAAGTCGGGCGTTAGCCTGGAGCGAATTACCGAGAAGTCAGTAATCCTCTCCGGCGGCACCGAGCTCCCCGCGGACCTCATCGTCTTCGCCACCGGCTACGGCTCGATGAACCAGTGGGCGCGGGAGCTCATCAGCAACGCGGTCGCCGACAAGGTCGGCAAGGTCTGGGGCCTGGGCTCCGCCACCAAGGACGACCCGGGGCCGTGGGTGGGCGAGCTGCGCAACATGTGGAAGCCGACGCAGCAGCCGAACCTGTGGTTCCACGGCGGCAACCTCATGCAGTCGCGGCACTACTCGCTCTACCTCGCGCTGCAGCTCAAGGCGCGCATGGAGCAGATCCCGACGCCGGTGTACTACCTCGAGCCGGTGCACCACCTGCAATAATCCGGACAAAAAAGCACGGCGCGCTCAGGGGGGAGACGCGCCGCTAGGGGAACGTTTTTCTTACTTTGCCGGTTCCAGGTTCTTGTATGCGGCCCGGCAGAGTCGAAACTCGGTGTCGGTCCGCGGCTTGTTGCACGCGCGCTCGTACGCGTCCTTGCGCTTCTGCTGCTCCTCGACCGCGGCCCGGCGCTGCATTTCGCGCGCCACGACCTTGTCCTGCGCGGTCTGTTTCGTCGTTTCCGTCACCGCGGCGGCTTCGCCGTTTGCGTAGCCCGCTGCGAGGATGACGCCGAGGACGACAGCTACCGATGCGATCGTTGTTGATAGTTTCAAGGTGTTCCTCCCCGCTGCCCGTCCCCCACGAGCCGAGTCTTTCATTCGCTGACAGGTTCGTCGTGGCACTGCATCACGAGGGTCGATCCCGCACCGCGGCAAACTGCCAACAACTGCGCGCTAGGTGAGCCCGAGCGTGGAAAACCGCAGGTAGAGCTCGCGGCACGCCCACGCATCGGTCGCCGCATAGGCGATCTGCTGCGAGGTGAGCTGCGAGCGCGCCCAGTTGGAGGTCTTGGTGCCCTTGGGAATGCGAAAGCCGAGGAAGAGGCCGGTGAGGTTGCGCACGCCCGTCTGCTTCAGGCCGTGGCGCGTCGCCACCGCGCCGAGGTCGACGATCGAGCGCTCGGAAAATTCGACGAGCTTCTTGAGCGCCTTCAGATCGTCCGCCAGGCCTACACCCGCCTTCACCACATGCGCAGAAGCGAGCATCTGCGCCACCGCCGCGGCGGCCTCGCGGTGCCGCACCTGGAAAAGATAAACCCCGCGCGCGGTGGCGACCTGCGCGAGGCTCGGCGGATAGCTCTCGCCCGGCCTGAAGGCGGGGCGCGTCTCGGTGTCGAAGCCGACCACCGCCTCCTGCAGGATGTCCGCGAGCGCCGGCGCCAGGTCCTGCGGCGCCGATACCACGCGCACCTCGCCCTCGTAGCGGCGGATCGGCAGCGCGTTCACTTCCTCGCGCGAGACGCTGCGCAACAGCTCCGCCGGCAGGGTCATAGGGGCCGAAGAGTAGTTCGAATGGCGATTGACTGCCCGCGGACAGGGAGCGTAGGCTGGAATCGAGTCCGCAGACGGCCGCCAAAGGCAGCAAGCAACACGGCAAGAGCGATGGGATTCCCGGCAACTCGTCGGGATACCTGGCCCAGGCGAACTCTCCGCGGCTTCACCGCCGCTGTAGGTACCAGGCGCCCAGCTAGGCGCCGCCCGAGAGTTCGGGCAACCCAAGGCCCCGCCCCCGTGCGGGGCCTTTCATTTGTGCCGCCCTCCCGTCGGCTAAGCTAGCCCGGATGCGGCGCCTTGTCCTCGATACCAACGTCTGGCTGGATTGGCTGGTGTTCGACGAGCCCGCGCTCGCGCCGCTGAAAGCCGCCGTCCTGGAGCGGCGCGCCGAAATCTTTATCGACGCCGCCTGCGCGGAGGAGCTCGAGCGCGTCCTCGCCTACGACCTCGGAAAGCACAGCATCGATGCCGCCGCGCAGGCCGGCTGCCTCGCCGAGTGCCGGCGCATCGCGCGGCCGGTGGGGTCAGACCCCGATTCTCTCGGTTGGGGTCTGACCCCGAATTCCCTGCCTCGCTGCACCGATCCGGGGGACCAGATGTTCCTCGAGGCCGCGCTCGCCGCGCGCGCGGATTGCCTCGTCACCAAGGACCGCGCGCTCCTCGATCTCGGCCGCGGCGGCCGGTCGATCCCATTTCGCATCGTCACGCCCGATGCCGCGGGGTAAGCCACACCACAACGTCTACGTCATCGAGCTCGACCCGGCCATCTACAACGTCGCGCGCTTCCGCCGCGCCAACCCCGACCACGACATCACCAAGCCCTGCGTGTACGTGGGCTGCACCGGCCTCACGCCCGAGCAGCGCTTCGCCAAGCACAAGGCCGGGATCCGCGCCAATCGCTACGTGCAGCGCTTTGGGATGCGCCTGCTGCCGAGGCTGTATGCCTACGCCAACCCCATGCCCTACAACGCCGCGCGCGACATGGAGGTCGAGCTGGCGATCGCGCTACGGGAAGAGGGCTACGGAGTCTGGCAGGGCTAATTCGAAATTCGGGGTCAGGGTGCGAATTCGGTTTTTGCGTACGCGAAAACGAATTCGCACCCTGACCCCGAATTCACTCGCAAACGAACTCCATCCCCTCGACCCCCGCGCTGCGCGGGCTGCCGAACGAGATCCAGCCTTTCTTGCGCAGCGTGAGCTCCTCGCGCTCGAGCAGCACCTCGGGCTCGCCCTCCACCGTGACGTAGGTGCCGTTGGTGCTCAGGTCGGTGATCACGAAGTGGTCGTTGCGCCGCTGGATGGTGCAGTGGTGCCGCGAGGCCTGCTCGTCGTGGACCAGTAGGTCGCAGCCATTTCCTCGCCCGATACTGAGCAGATCGCCCTCGCGCCGCAGCACCATGGTCTTGCCGTGGTACTCGAGCTTGAGCTTCGCTTTCGGCCGCTTCGATACGGGCTGGACCGGGTAGAACGTCTCGCCCTGGTCGGCGCGCCATACCAGCTCGCAGAGGGCGACCTGCTCGCTGCGGCCCTTCACCGGGATCGAGTACAGGTGGCGCAGCGCACGGCGATAGGCGAGGTCGAGCGACTCCACGGTCTCGGCGGCGAGCAGGATCTGGCCGCCCGCCGCCGGCTCGACCAGGCGCGCGGCGAGGTTCACCGTGTCGCCGAAGACGTCGTTGTTGTCCTGGATGACCGGCCCGAAGTGGAAGCCGACGCCGAGCGTCAGGCCGTCCGCCCCCAGGGAGGGAAAGTCGGCGGCCGCGAGCTGCATCGCGATCGAAGCGGCGGCGGCGGAATCGGCGTTCGCCGCGAGGACCATCACCCGGCCGCCGATCGTCTTGGTGACCCGCGCGGCGCAGGTTTCCGCGGCTTTGCCGAGCGACTCGATGCAACGAGTGATGGCGTCGTGCGCGGCGGCGTCGCCGACGCGAGCGTAGAGTTCCGTCGCACCGATGAGCTCGGCGAAGAGCACCGCAGTCTGCCGGCCCCGCTCCATCGTCCTCCTGGACATTGCGATAAGCGGCCGGTTCTATGCCGGCTGCGACGCAATTGTCATAAGAGGGGACGCAGGACAACAAGGTAATTTGGCAAGATTGGGGCGAGAGCCCCGGTTTTAGTTCAGTTTTCCGGTGAACACTTATCGTCAGGAGGTAACAATGATTCACGTAATCGCCGTCATCACCGCCAAGCCCGGCAAGCGCGAGGAGGTGCTCAAGCACTTCCGGGCCAACGTCCCCGCCGTGCGCGCCGAGAAGGGCTGCATCGAGTACGGCGCCGCCGTCGACGCCGATCCCGCGCTCCCCGTCCAGACCAAGTACGGCCCGGAAACCTTCGTCGTGGTCGAGAAGTGGGAGAGCATGGATGCGCTCAAGGCGCACGCCGCCGCGCCCCACATGGCGGCCTACGGCGCCAAGACGAAAGAGCTCCTGGCGAGCCGGGTCATCCACATTCTTTCCCCAGCCTAGAATTCGGGGTCAGGGTGCGAATTCGGTTTTTGCGTACGCGAAAACGAATTCGCACCCTGACCCCGAATTAGGAGCTTTCATGGCCACGCACCTCAAGCGCCGCATCGCCGCCGCCGTCACCGACGAGATGGACCGCAAGGTCCGCGAGACGGTCGAAGGAATCCTCGCCGACGTGAAGAAGCGCGGCGACGCCGCGGTGCGCGAATACTCCGAGAAGTTCGACAAGTGGGCGCCGAAGAAGCTGGGCAAGGGCGAGATCGACGCCATCCTCGCGCGCGTCTCGCCCAAGACCCTCAGCGACATCCAGTTCGCCCAGGCGCAGATCCGCAACTTCGCCGAGCACCAGCGCGCGGCGATCCGCGACATCGAGGTCGAGACCCTGCCGGGCGTGAAGCTCGGCCACAAGAACATCCCGGTGGAATCGGTCGGCTGCTACGTGCCGGGCGGCCGCTA
>Ga0137428_1001212_pt1 | contig 10293 bp, 8 predicted proteins | sample EasRivERMZT718_2_FD_102305 | JGI IMG/M metagenome (GOLD analysis project Ga0137428, IMG submission 102305) | Soil microbial communities from meander-bound floodplain in the East River, Colorado, USA - East River MetaG ERMZT718_2 | ecosystem: Environmental > Terrestrial > Soil > Floodplain ...
ACTGACTCCGGCCCGTCCCCGGCGCTCCGCTGCTGCTCGGGACTCCGGCCGAGCGAGCAGCGCTCCCCAGAGCGGGCCCGACATGAAGACGAGGAGCGGGACATTGCGCACCGCCGTCGCCGATCGTTCGCAAGAAGACCCACAGGTGGTAAACGCCGCTCCAGGTCCCGAACCCATGGGGCGAGATGAGGGTCGCGATCAGGGTGACTAGGAGGAGCTGCCCGAGGGGCTTCCACTCGCGGCGCCGGCCGGGCGAGAGCGCCACGGTCGCGAGTCGGGCTGCGACCAGCATCGGTCCCAGAACGAAGTAGCCGTGCATATTGGCCCATAGGGCCTCGGTCGCGCCGAAGAGCAGCATCCTCCGCCACCCGATCTCCGCCGCTTTCCAGCTCGTTAGCCAGGTGATCTGGACCACCAGGATGAGATAGGAGAAGACCTCGGGCCGCAGCTCGAAACGGCTCTGCACGATCAGGGTGGCGATCAGCGCGAGCGAGAGCCCGATCTCCGGTCGCCGCCGGAGGCCGGCGGTGCGGAGCCAGAGCCCCAGCGCACCGAACCACGCCGCCGCGAACAAGAGGCTCGCCGCGATCACCCCCCCCAACCGATAGGCGGCGAGCACGATGAGCTGGAAGAGCCAGTAGACGTTGACGAAGGTGGGCTGCTGGACGAGGAGCTGGTCCGGAGGCGCTGCCGAGCCGGTCTCGAGCATGCGCTGGCCGAGGTAGAGATGATAGAAGATGTCCGGCCCTTGCCAGACGAAGCAGAGGAGGAGAGCGAGCAGAGTCCCGATCAGGACCCATGCCATCGTGATCATCCCGCCGGAATCTAACTCCCCTACCCACGCGCCAACCAGTGGTCCCGCACCACCCAAACCAAAAGCGGAACGGGCCGCAGCCCGTTCCGCCGAGCGGCGCGATTGGGGTCGCGCCTGGTTTCTTGGGATGTCCGTCGGCGGCACTAATCGGCCGCCGCCCGTTCCCTCGCCGACACTTCCACCTCGAGCGGGGCCTGGAGTCGGAATTCGATCCGCGTCCCGGCCGGGAGCTCCAATTCCTTGCCCTTGGTGGTCAGGACGACTCCGGTTCCCGCCGCGCCGCCGATCGCCGCGCCGAGGCCCGGCCGATCGCCGATGATCTCGCCCAGGACCGCGCCGGCGGCCGCGGCACCCCCGATCGTGGCCGCATCCCGCTTCTTGGTGCCAGGGGCCACGAGCACCCCGGCGACCATCGTCCCGGTGACGTTCTTCCAGCCATCCACGGTTCGGATGGAGGTGATCTCCATCGCCATGCTCGCCCGGCCCTTCACGCGACCGGACTCTTCCACCGCGGTGATCACGCCGTGAGCCTGGGCACCGTCGGCGACCACGACCTTGTTGTCGCTCACCATGCCACCGACCACCTGCCCATCGATGCCCTCGCCCGAAGCGTTGTTGTCGCTAGAGAGCGTATGGTTGAGCGCCACGGTGAAGACCGTCCCGGCGGGCACGGACACCTTGGTCTTGGTATCGAACACCGAGGCCAGGAGGCCCGGATTCTCGTCCGCCTTGCGGGTTTCGTCGCGCTCCTGCTCCGCATTCTTGCCACAGCTTGCCAGCCCGAGTGACAGGGCGAGCAAGGGAACCAGGCCGCATGACAGCTGCACGATCTTCGATCGGGCCGCGGCGGGAGTCGTGAATTTGCGGTTCATGGATGCTACCTCCTGGTGAGATTGGGATAGAGCGGGGGACCAGTCGTCGGGGAGAAAGGCCGCATCTCCCCCCGGAATGAGCTCGATCCCCCGCCACCCTTCCGCTGGCCCCGAAGACGGGCCAACTCTCTGTTCAGCCCGGTGATAAAGCGCCCGGCGGGGATGTCAGACTCTCGTGTTCATCCATTCCCGCCGGGCGCTGGTGCTCGGTTCGCCGTCTCGGATTCGGCGAAACCCCTCCTCCCCCCGGCGCGCCCACCCTCGAGAGGATGAGCCATAGCGCCGGGGAGAGGGGTTCGGCGCGCCATCCCTGACGCGCCCTTTCCGCTATCTGCTCGACGCAGGAATGGACTATCAAGCCCTATGCCAAAGGACGGCCAGGCGGGAGGTTTTGTATCCTGTGCAATATCAATGGTTCCAGAGGATCCCAAGATCCAGCCAGTTCCGGCTCCGGCCTTTGAACCCGGTCAACCCTTCCGACCGTTACGAAATTACCGGGCCACCGCGGTACCTGGTAGGCTTGGAGAAGACAGGAACCGGAGCCTCCCTCGAATGGTCAATGGGCGGTGCCCCGCCCGCAGGAGTTGGAGCGAGTTAGATGGATGAAGCTCATCGGATCTTGGTCATCGATGACGAGCAGACGATCCGACAAGGACTCGTCAATTTCCTGCGCGAGCTCGGCCACGAGGTGGAAGCCGTGGCCGATGCGGAGCGGGGGATGGAGCGGGCCTTGGACTTCGGGCCCGATCTCGTCATCGTGGATCTCAATCTCCCGGGGAAGAACGGCCTCGACTTCATCGCGGATCTGATGGCCCAGGAGGCCGAATCCACGGTCATTGTCCTGACCGGTCACGCCACGATCGACTCGGCCATCGCGGCCACTCGGCGCGGCGTGTACGACTATCTCGAAAAGCCGATCGATCGCGAGCGATTGTCCTCGGTGGTGCGCAAGGGCCTCGAGCGGGCCACCCTCCACCAAGAAGTGGCCCATCTCCGGCGGGAAATGGCCCGCAGCGGGCGCCTCCAAGATCTGGTCGGCAAGTCGCCCCGGATGATCGAGCTCTATCGGATCATCGATCAGATCGCTCCCACCAACGCCTCGGTCCTCATCACCGGCGAGAGCGGGACCGGAAAGGATGTCACCGCGCGCACGATCCACCGCTTGAGCCCCCGGGTCGGGGGGCGTTTGGTCTCGATCAACTGCGCGGCGATTCCGGAGACCCTCCTCGAGAGCGAGATTTTCGGCCACGAGCGCGGGTCCTTCACCGGAGCCACGTCCAGCCGGCAAGGCTGCTTCGAGCTGGCGCACCAGGGCACGATCTTCCTGGACGAGATCGGACAGATGCCGATTCATCTGCAGAGCAAGCTCCTGCGCATCCTGGAAGACAGTGTGGTGCGCCGAGTGGGCGGGTCGACGGAGATCAAAGTGGACGTCCGCCTGCTGGCCGCCACCAACGCTCCGATCGAAGAGCAGATCGCCAAGGGTACCTTCCGGGAAGATCTCTATTATCGCCTGAACGTGTTCAATCTCCACTTGCCGCCGCTCCGTGAACGCACGGAAGACATCCCGCTCCTCGCCGAGCACTTCTTGCGCGAGTTCAACCCCGATGGCGTGAAGCCCATTCTCGGCTTCTCAGCCCCGGCCCTGAACCTCTTGATCAGCCACCCGTGGCCGGGCAACGTGCGTGAGCTCAGAAATGCCGTGCAGCGGAGCGTGATCCTGTGCCAGGAAGGTGAGATTCAGGCTCATCACCTGCCGGATTCGATCCGATCGGACTCGGCTCCCCGCGCGGGCATCCCCGCCGCGGCGCCGGAAGGCGCCTCGCCTCCCGCCGGTGCCGTCGCCGAGCGCGCCGGAGTAGTGCGCTTGGAAGTGGGCACGCCCCTGGCCGAAGCGGAGCGCACTCTCATTCACGAGACCTTGGCCTCTTGTCACGGGAACAAGACGAAGACCGCTTCCTTGCTCGGGATCAGTGTCAAGACCCTCTACACGAAGCTACGCCTCTATGCCGACGCCGACGCCAATCCATCGCCATCGTCATGAAGCCGCCGTCCCAGAATCGGCTGGCTCTGCTGGCCGCTGCCGCCATCCTGTTCGGAGTGACCGGAGCGGTCGTACTGGAGTTAGCGAGCGACGTCCGCCTCACGATCGAGGGCTCATCGACTGAGGGCCGGCTGGTCTCGGAGGCCGTGCGCCATCAGCTCGAGACCCTCGCCCGCGAAGAGCCGCAAGCTTCGCTCGCCGCCATGGGCGAGAACCCCAGGCTCCAGCAAGCCCTGGAGAAGGCGATCGCCAATGCGCCTTCGGTGCTCTCGGTGGCGGTCTTCGACCCCCAGGGCATCGCCGTCGCGCACAATGTGGAGAGCGAGCGGGGAAGTCGTCTCGCGCACCAACCAACTCTTCCTCGTCCCCGGAACTTTCTCGAATCCTTCTCCGTGCTCTGGGACCTCCGCCATCCGGGCCAAGCCTATGAGATCTTCACGCAGCTCATGGTGGGTGAGAAGCCGTTTGCATCCCTGCAGGTGACGATCGCGGGCTCCTTCCTACGGGATCACATCCGAGGCGCGTTCTTCCGCGGCGTCGTCGTCGCCGTCATCATCGCCACGTTGATCGTGTTCGCCACCATGATGCTCTCGCGCGGGGCGGTCCGTCGATTGCGAGCCATGGAAGCCGGGGTCACCGCCATGCGCACCGGGCACTTCACCGATTTGCCGGTCGACGGACCGGATGCGCTCAGCGGGCTCGCGCGCGGACTCAACCTCTTGGGCGAGCAATTCAGGAAGTCGGAGCGCGGAATCCAGGGACCGGTCGATCAGTCCCGGCTGCTCGCGGGGATTGGCGACACCGCCGCCGGGATGGCCCATGAGCTGCGCGGAACCCTGCAGGGATTGACCCTCGAGCTCGACGCCATTGCGGCCTCGGCCAGGAAGGGCTCGCATTCGGACGTGCAGGAGCACGTCGTCCGCGCCCGGCAGCGGTTGAATCATCTCAACCGCGCGATCGGCGGCTTCTTGAAAATCGCGCGCTTGGGCCCGGCCGACGTGCGGTTGTTCGACATCCGAGAGCTGATCCAGGAGCTGCACGGCGTGCTGGCGACCGATGCCAACCTGGCGGGGATGGAGCTCGAGCTGGATCCGGCCGCCGAGAGCGCGGTCATCCTCGCCGATCGCGAAGTCCTACGCCAAGCGATGGAGAACCTGATTCGGAATGCTCTGCAGGCTCAGCCGTCGCGGAGCGGCAAGATCACCTTGCGGAGCGAAGTGAATGCCGGCACGGTTCACATCTCGGTCGCCGATTCCGGACCCGGCATCGAGCCCGAGGTGCTGTCGAAGGTCTTCGACCCCTTCTTCACCACCCGCAAGGATGGCTCCGGGATCGGGCTGGCCCTCGTCCGGCAGACGGTCGAAATGTTCGGCGGTCAGGTCACGATCGATTCCACTCCCGGGCTGGGAGCGGTGGTGGGCATGAAGCTCCCCTTGCATACGGCGCCCTGACCGAGGACGATCAGGGCTTCCCCGATCGAGCGCGAGGTTTCGACCCGATGCCAAGTTGGATCATTGCCCCCCGGGCAGGTTTCCTCTCCCTCGTCACCTTGCTGGCCGCCGCTTCTGGCTGCGCGTCGTCCCGCTCGGCAACGGTGATCGAATCGCCTCCGGCTCCGTCGGCGGCCCCGGACAGCGCGCTGTCCCAAGCTTCGCTCACGGGCCCGGGCCCGAGCACTAGCGGCGATTCCGCACGGATGCGGGCCCGATCGGACTCCCTGGCATCGAACGCCCCATTGCCGCCCGAGAATCCGCGAACGGCTCCACGCGCCACGAGCGATACGTTGCGCGAGAGTGCGGAGGGCGTTCCCGCCCCCGCCGCCCAGGAGGCCGCGGCTCCGACGGCAGCCGCTCCGGTGGGCATCTCGATCGAGCTCGGCGCGGAGGAAGCGGCCGAGCTCGGGCGACAGATCGCCGAGGACCTGGATCATGCGGAGCAATCGATCCGGACGTTGAACCGAGCGCAGCTGGCCGGGGAGGATGCGGTGCGGCTCGAGACCGCAGAGACCCTGATCAGGGATGCACGGCAGGAACGGGACGAGGGAGATCTCCGGGCAGCGGCGACGCTCGCGCACAAAGCGAAGCTCTTGGCGGAAGAGCTATCGGCGGAGTGAGTGCGGCCGAGTGAGGGGCGAACTCATTCGCCCCCAAGCTCCAAGGGGGGTGCGTGGACCGGTTTGCCCCCCAGTTCCGGCACCACGCTCCCCCCTGGAAATCTTCGGTTTTGAGGCGCTCAGCGCCTGCGCACCGGCTGATTGAGCCGCAGCACGATTTCCGATCCCGCCGGCAGCACCGCATACTCAGTCGGGCTGTCACTGAAGCGAATCGCGGCGCCAACCGCCGCGCCGGCGAGCGCCCCGATGGCCCCTCCAGCTTCACTCCCGCTCATGAAGCGTCCGATATGGGCGCCAGCCGCGGCTCCCTCGGCGCTCTTCTGATCTTCCGTGGCCCATGCGCTCGAACGGAATCTGCCTTCTGGGTGAACTGCGATCAAGGTCGCCCGGATCGGATAGATGGCACCGCGGTCGGCGATCGCAGTGAATTCGAATGCCACCCGTCCCGGATCGTCCTCGCTCGTCCATTCCTCGACCTCGGTGACCGTCCCCCGCACCTCCGCCGACGACGACAGGAGCGGGATGCCACCGATCATCAATGGGTCCTCCACCCAGGCCGAGAACTCGTCGCCCGGGCGGTTGGTCATCGAGCTCAATTCGTCTTCGAGCCCCACCCGAATCGCCAGACCAGCGGGCAGCAACGTATCCACCGACTCTCCAAACAGCTGCTCCGTGTGATGGGCTAGGAATTGGGACTCGTTCCGATCGCTCATTGAATCAGTCCCCGATTCGTCGCAAGAAATCTCGGCCGCCGCACAGGCAAGGACGAGGGCCACCCGGTGGAGTCGAAGTCCAGCCCCGAGTTGGCGGGTGATCCCGATCGTTTAAGATCTCCAGGCACTGGGACCAGTGCCGCGAAAGGGCTCAGCGACGACCACCTTGACGCCGCGAATCGTACCGACCACTGCCTTACGGACCGAATCCATGGCCTTGTTGCCGACCTGGTCCGCCGCTTCGAGAGCTCCGGTGGCCGCAGCTGCTGCCGCGCGCTCGGCATCCACCCCCAGCTCCTCCGCACCCTCGATCGCGCCCTCGACCGCACCGCGCGCCGCGCGGGCGAAATCGCCCCCGGTCGCCACCGTGCTCGAGACCAGCGCATGCGCCGTGTCGCGAGCGGCTCCGACCGCTTCGACGCCGACTAATTGCGCGCCCCGCAAGACACCGACCATCCCGCCGCGCGCGGTGGCGCCGATCTCGGCTCCCAGCGAATGGGCCGCTTCGACCGTACTCATGATCGTGTTCGAGATCAGGCCGCCGGCCGCCCCGCCCACGTCGGTGGTCCCTTCCAGCGCCTTTACGATAGTCTTGCTCACAGCGTCCACCGTCGCGGTGGAGACGTCCCCGGCCCCCTCGATGGCTTCCATCATGCCGTTTTTCACCGATTCGACGACCGAGGTTGGGTTCCTCGCGATCATGACCTACTCCTTAGGCTCCACTTGGTGTGGCGCTCGAGTCGAACTTCCTGCGAAAGAGCGAAGCAAAGGACGTACCACCGCCTCCGTCACCGTCCGGCACTCCTCATGAACGTTTATTTGCTTGAAACGACGCAGGATAGGCCCTGGGCGGGGGGCGGGGCGAGCCCGGCGGCTGGTTGGGGGGTCGCGGGGGGACCTGGAGTTTTCTCCCCGCCTCGGTAGATTCTTCCGAGACTCGGAGACCAAGCCTTCCGACTCGGGCGATGCGCAAGCGCGGGAGGTGAGGACCCGCTGCTATCATGGAGATGGACCTCGGACCCCACGCCTCGGCCCCGAACCCCTGGAGAGTCCCATGCGATCCCCCCTCACCCCCCGCCGCCTTTCGTTCCTGGGCCTCGTGCTCGTGCTCCTGGGATGGGTGGGGGTGCTCGTCTGGCGCGAGCTCCGTTCCCCGGACGGAGGCGCCTCCCACCTGGCTGCGAACCCGCTAGCCGGCGGCGACCCCGGACCGAGCCCGGCGAGCGGCCTCCCCGAACCCGAGACCACGGCCTATGCCCCCGAGCCCGCAGGCACCATCACGTCCCCGGCCGGCCGAGTCTGGCGCTTCGGCGAGACCGACGAGCTCGGGTACGTGCTCCCGCTCGACATCCGCCGTCCCCGCCCCGAGCGGTCGCTCGGCCCGCCCCCGGCTCGCGCCGAGATCCTCGCCCGGCGGTCCGAGAGCGCGGCTTCCCTGTTCGAGGAGCACCGGGTCAGCTTCGACGATGGCCACACCCAGAACGAAACCGCGATCGCCACCGACGTGAACACGGTCCTGGCCGCCTTCCACACCTACACCGACCCGGCGCTGCTGCTCGCCATTGCGCGCTCGCTCGACGGCGGACACACCTGGCTCACGAGCGCGGTGAGCGGGTTCCACACCAATCTGACCGACCCCTCGATCCAGGCCGCCGGCAGCGGTCGCTGGCACCTCTCCTACATCGCTGCGGGCGGCGTGGGCGGCTCGGATCTGGACGTCTTCGTGCGCACCTCGACCGACGCGGGCGCTACCTTCGGCGCGCCGGTCGCGGTCACCAACGACGCCAATTTCGATGACAAGCCGTACATGGCGGCCCGCGGCAACGATGTCCTCGTCGCCTACGCCGACTTCGGAGTCTCCCCCGCCAAAGTGCATGCGGTGCGCTCGACGGACGGCGGCGCGTCGTTCGATCACGACACGATCCTCGCTAACAACTCGGTCGGCGGGAACGGCGCCTGCCCGGTGATCGACTCGAGCGGTCGCTACTATGTCTTCTGGCGGGACAGCTTTCAGGACAGCCTATGGGTGTCGAAGTCCACCGATGGCGGCGTGACCTGGAGCGCCGATCGCGGGATCGCGGAGATGTTTCCGTTGCCGTCGCAGCTGCCGGGGGGATTTCGGATCATCAACCTGCCGTCGGCGGCCGCCGATCCGCTGACCGGCGCTCTGGTGGTCGTGTGGAACGACCAGCGCTTCGGCGGTCCGGATATTGCCGCCACGCGCTCGACCGACGGTGGTACGACCTGGAGCACCCCCGTGCGCGTGAACGACGACGCCGGAGCGACGGCGCAGTTCTTCCCCTGGATCACCTTCGATCCGCATGGGAACGCGCATGTCGCTTGGTACGATCGTCGCGAGGACGGATTCAAGATCGATGTCTACCATGCGCGCTCGGTCGACCTCGGGCAGAGCTTCGAGGCCAACTCCCGGGTCACGGCTCAGGCCTTCACCCCGGTCCTGCCCTGGGATACGTCCGTGGCCTTCATCGGCGACTACAATGCGATCGCCGCCAACGCCACGACCGTCTTTCCGTGCTACCAGGACGCGCGGGAGGGAAACCAGGATGTCTACGTGGCGCTGGTCCCAGGGGGCCCGGCCACCGGTCTCGCGAGCGCCCCAGCGCCCGCCGCCGAGGTCGTGCTCACGGCCGCTCCCCGCCTGTTCTCCGGCTCGGTGCACTTGCGTGCCGCTGCTCGTCCGGGCGCCACGGTCGAGATTGCGAGCCCCCTTGGCCGGCGAGTCCGCCGAATCACGCTCGGCGGCGACGGCAGCGCTGTCTGGGATGGGCGGGCAGACGGCGGCGAGCGGGTCGCCCGCGGGCTCTACTTCGCCCGCCTGGCGGACGGCGGCGGGGCCTTGAAGCTGGTGAAGCTCGACTGAGGCGCGCTCACTCGGTCCTTCGTCCCCGGGCGTAGCGGTCGCGCAGCCCTCGGTGGCAGGCCTTGGTGTAGCTCAGGATGATCACGCGCCGGCTCCGGAAGCTCCGATTGGGCGGGCTTCGGTGCGGGGTGAGGCTGTGCATCACAACCACGTCTCCCGGAGCCAGCTGGAGCAGCTGGCCCCGAGTCAGATCGATCAGACTCTCGTCGCTGTCGAGCGGATCCTCGGGGGGCGGCGGCACGCGCGCAGCATGGAGCCCGGGAAACATCTCGATCGAGCCGCTCTCCGCGTCGAACGGATCGAGGGGAAAGAAGCAGATCACGTAGTCGCTCGCGGGAACTCCGAGATGCTCCCAGTAGGGATAGTCCTGATGCATCCCATAGCCTAGAGTCCCGGGCCGCTTCATGATCACCTTGTCCTTGAAGATCGCGGGCGCCTCTCCGAGCAGCGTGCAGGCAAGCGCGATCAATCGCGGATCTTCCGCCATGGCCGCGAAGAGCGGCGAGAGGTCGATCACGGGATCCAGGCGATCCGCCACCCGTGCACCATCGATGAGCCCGCGCCATTGCACGCGCGGGTTCCCCTCGTGGATCGGCTCTTGGGCCCAGATCCGCTCGCACTCCGCGCGCAAGCCGTCGACGGCGGATTCGCCCAGGAAACCACGCACAATCACGTAACCGTCCCGCAGATAATCGGCGATCTGACCGGAGGTCAACGGCGCGCCCCGGGACTCCATATCAGTCCCGACCTGCGCCGAGCGGCTTCACCCATTCGATCTGCCGAATCACCACCCGATAACCGGCCCCCGGATAGACCCGGGCCCCCACTTCACCCACGATCGCGAAGCACCCCACCG
>Ga0137428_1001213_pt1 | contig 10289 bp, 4 predicted proteins | sample EasRivERMZT718_2_FD_102305 | JGI IMG/M metagenome (GOLD analysis project Ga0137428, IMG submission 102305) | Soil microbial communities from meander-bound floodplain in the East River, Colorado, USA - East River MetaG ERMZT718_2 | ecosystem: Environmental > Terrestrial > Soil > Floodplain ...
AGACCGAAGCTCTCAGATGGCCAGGTGACGCGCGCTGAACCGTTCGACACGAAGGCAGCTCGCGGGAGCCCAGCCACAGTGGCGACCTTGCAGAACGCGGGTCTCGCCGTCCCGCAGGTCACCCTTGTCGGTGGGGGAGAAGACTGGATCGCCCAGCCGGACCTCCTCGGCAGCGACCGGTTCTCCGCCGAGTTCGTCCTGGAAACCGCCAACGACGGCAGCGCAACGATCCGCTTCGGTGACGGGCAGTTCGGAAAGAGTCCGGCGGCTGAGGCGTCTTTTCTTGCCAGGGTTCGCGTCGGGAACGGACCCATGGGGTTGATCGGCGCGGACTCCATCGGTCACATCATCACGGACGACCCGGATCTCATCTCGAAGGTAACCAACCCGCTCCCTGCCGAGGGTGGCGCCCCTCCAGAGCACCTCATCGCCGCGAAGATCAGTGCGCCCCGGGCCTTTCGCACTCAAAAGCGCGCCGTTACTGCAGCCGACTACTCGGCTTCCACGTCGAAGCACGAAGCCGTGCAGCGCGCCGTCACTGAGCGACGCTGGACGGGTAGCTGGTACACGATGTTCGTGGCGGTGGATCCCAGGGACGAAAAAGAGGTCGATCAGGCGTTCGAGGACGAGATCCGCTCTTACCTTGAGCCGCTCCGACTTGCAGGACACGACCTCGAGATCGAGCGGCCAAAGTACGTCGCCCTCGATATCGCACTCGTTGTTTGCGTAGACGAGGGTCACTATGCCGCCGAGGTCGAGGCGGCACTGCTCAACGCATTCTCCTCCAAGTTGCAGTTGGATGGAACACGGGGCTTCTTCCATCCCGACAACTTCACGTTCGGCACTCCGGTCCGCCTCAGCAAGATCATCGCCCATGCCATGGCGGTCCCCGGTGTGAAATGGATCGGCATGCGCCTGGAAGGGATTGATGAGACGGGACACTTCCGGCGGCTCGATGACCCATCGACGGACTATGCGGAGACAGGCATTCTGCCCACCAGCGCCCGAGAAGTCGCACGGCTCGACAACGACCCCAATGTGCCAGAGAACGGCCGGCTTCGTTTCGTCATGGAGGGCGGGGGATGAACCTCTGCAAAGACCGTTCAGCTGTCGAACCTTGCGGCTCTACAGCTCTCGATCCACGCCGCCCCGAGAACCGCGCCGCACTCTCCGGCATCGCTTACCGTATCGGGGTGCATACGGATTTTCTCCAGCGCATGCTCTCCCGCATCTCACGGGAGGCCATCAGTGATCCCGCGACGGGAGAGGCCGGAATTCCCCTGAAGTCGCTGAACGCACGAACAACGGACGATCCGTCAGTGGCTCTCATGGACGCGTGGGCTTGTGCCCTCGACGTGCTCTCGTTCTACGAGGAGAGGATCGCTAACGAGGGATTCATCCGCACCGCGAAAGAGCGCCTTTCAGCCTTGGAGCTGACGCGTACGATTGGATACGAGCTCAATCCAGGAGTGGCGGCTTCCTCCTATCTCGCTTTCACCGTCGAAGACGCCGACGATCCGTATCGAGAGGTCGAAGTACCCGAAGGCACGCAGGTCATGAGCGTTCCTCAGGAGTCCGAAGGGCAGCCGCAGATCTTCGAAACGATCGAGACCATCGAGGCTCGCGCCGAGTGGAACGAAATTCCGGCGCGCACCGAGCGGGATCAGAACCTGGCGATTTTCCGCAATACCGACGACGATGATGATGTAAACAACGGCACTCTCTATCTCCTGGATGTCGACAACAGCTTCGACCTCTCCGGGGCCAATTCTGACGACCTCGTGGAGATCACGTTCGATAACCTCGATAACTTTCTGCCTGTGACCGCCGACCTTGACCTGAGAACGACGCTGGAAGAGCTGGAGGAGGATGCCGCTCTGAACCCGGAGATCGAGGTCATTATCCGTGGGATCGCGGTCGACCATGTACAGCTCAAAGGGACGGGGCTCGCGCTCGAAGCAGGCGATCGCATTCTAGTAGTTGGAGTCGTTGGTGCAGCCGATTCCGGCGACTTGAAGGTGGAGGTGGTCCCGTACCGAATCGCGGCCGTCGAGGAAAGCACCGACTACGCCATGACGCGTGTGGACTTTTCCCCGATCGACCTGATCGAGGAGCTTCCAAGGCCGCGCAAGGTCCTCCGCGTGACCTTTCGCCCGGCGGTGCTGAAGTTCGGGGTCGTGACAACGCGAAAGATCGAATTCAACCAGGTCAATGCGAAAACGCTGGTGCGGCGGGCGACGTGGAGGGGGGCGGCGCTTTCTGCGTTTGTCAAGACACAGTCTTGGCCGAGAGTGAATCTGATGCATCTGTTTCGCCAGCCGTCGAACGTCGCTTCACCGGCGGTAGGTACCGTTGAGCCGGGAGTCTACGTCTTCCGGCAAAGCGTGAGCTTCTTCGGAAACACAGCGCCGAAGTGGGAGCTTCAGGCGAAGTACGACGAGACCCGGGGCAATTCCGCTAACCCCCAAGAAAGTGATCCGTATTTGAAGTCGTGGGAGCCCGGCGGAGCCCCGCGCACGATCTGGACCAACTCGCAGGATGTGCCACTCACCACCAATGACGGGGTGGACGTGTTTCTCGAACGAGCGGTCGAGGAGATCGTCCCCGGGAGGTGGGCCCTCTTCGAGACACCCCAAGGAGATACGAAGGCCTTCCTCGTCAGCGCCGCGGCAACGCAATCCCGCAGCGACTTCGGCCTGAGTGGCAAAACCACCGGCCTCCTGCTTCGCGAGAAAGACGACACGGATCTCGAGGCTTTCGACAGCAACGGTGTCCTCAGGGACGATCTCGAGAAATTCACCTTCCGCACCGCGATCGCTCGGGTGGCCAGCGAGGCTCTGCCGTTGGCGGGCATCCCGGTTCTCGAGGACCTGGAAGCCGGTGCTGACGAGGTCATGCTCGACAACCTCTATCTCGATCTGGAGCCAGGCCGAGCCGTCTCCCTGGGCGGCGAGAGGTCGGACGCCGAAGGAGTGGAGGAAGCAGAGACGCTCATCGTCAAGGACGTGATTCACAGCGGGGGTTTCACCCGTATCGCCTTTGAGTCAGGACCGGAGTACTCCTATAAGCGGGCAACGGTCCGCGTGAATGCGAACGTCGCGTCCGCCACACATGGCGAGACCGTGGAGGAGTCCCTGGGGGACGGTGTTGCGACGCGAGCCAACCAAGCCTTCGCGCTCGCCAAGCCTCCCCTCACGCACGTCTCTGCAGCAACCGAAACTGGCTCAGAGACGACCCTCACCATCCGTGTCAACGGTATTGTCTGGCAGGAGGTCCCATCCCTCCACGACGCAGGCCCGGACGACAGGGTGTGCATGGTTCGGATCGACAACGACGGGACGACCCGCGTCGTATTTGGCGATGGCATTCACGGAATGCGGCTCCCCACCGGGTCGCTAATCGTCACTGCGTCCTACCGAAGCGGAATGGGAACGGACGGCGAGGTCGATGACGAAACGCTCACCCTGCTTAGAACCCGTCCACTCGGTGTGCGGGGTGTGACGAACGCGTCGCGGGCATCGGGAGCCGCAGAAGCTGAGACGCTGGAGGACGCTCGCTCCCGGGGGCCGCAGAGCGTCCGCACGCTGGGACGGATTGTCTCGCTGCTCGATTACGAGGATTTCGCCCGATCGTTTGCCGGAATTGGAAAGGCACTTGCGGTGGCGCTGTGGCGCGGCCGAGAGCGGATCGTCCATGTCACGGTCGCTCCGTCCACCGACAGCGTCTTCACCGACGCTGACGTCACGCTCGTCAATCTCCGCGACGCCATGAACGAGCTTCGAGATCCGGCGCGTCCGTTGATCGTGGCCCCTCACGAGCCGAGGTTCTTTCAACTTTCAGCGCGAGTGTTTCACGATCGCAGCTATCTGGCGGACGATGTCGAGGCAGAGGTCCTGGCTCGGCTGGAGACAGTGTTCGGTTACGATGCGCGCTCACTTGGCCAACCAGTCAGCGCTGCCGAGGTCATTGCTACCATCCAGGCGGTCGACGGCGTCGCGCACGTTGATCTGGACACCCTGGAGCCGTATCGAGACGATGATACGGGCGTCGAGCCCAGCCTGGCTTCTGTGCTCCGTGCCTATTCTGCTCGGCTAGCGGAGTCTGACGATCCGCCGGACGTCCTAGCTGCAGAGCTGATGACCGTGCTTCCGGCGGCCATTGTCCTCTCGATGGAGGCAGCCGATGCGTAACCGGAACCTCGATCGCTTGTACCTGCTTCTTCCAGGACACATTCGTGTTCGAGACTACGAAGAGGGGCGTCCCCTCCAGGCGTTGATGCGAGTCCTCACCCGGGAGCTGGAGGTCGTCGAGGCGGACATCGACTATCTGTACGACAACTGGTTCATAGAAACCTGCGAAGACTGGGTGGTGCCGTACATTGGCGATCTCGTGGGCGCCCGACGGCTCCGCTCGTTCGGCGATGATGGTGGCGCGCTGCGTGCCTACGTTGCCAACACGCTCTCCTATCGCCAGGCCAAGGGCACTGTAGCTGTGCTTGAGCAACTGACGCGTGACGTGACGGGGTGGCCGGCGCATGCCGTGGAGTTCTTCCGTCGCCTCATCCAGACGCAGAATGTCAACCACGTCCGGCCGGATAACCTCGGCACTGTATCGGTCCGGGATGCTGATGGCGCCTCGCAAGCGGGGGGACCATTCGAATCCACTGCGCACAGCATCGACGTGCGCGCGATTGCAACTGGTGAAGGTCGTTATGACATCCCCAACGTCGGGCTCTTTGTCTGGCGGCTGCAGAGTTTCTTCATTCCATACGTGTTCGACGATGAAGCGGGCTACCGTGGCGCCGCTCAACCCAAGCAGGCGGCTCAGGGCGCCGGTCATTATCATCTCGATCCCATCGGGCGGGACTTGCAGCTGTTCAATCGCTCGAGAACTGAACCGGCGCTCGCTCATCTGGCTACGGAAGTGGATCTGCCCGGGCCGCTTCGTCGCCGCCCTCTTCATGACGATCTTGATGAACTTCGGTCCGAAATGCCTGGGAGCGGTGCTTACTTCGGCTCTCAGCCTGTGCTTTCGATTCGCCTGGACGGTGGTGCCGTTCCTGCGGAGAACCTCCATTGCTGCAACCTGGAGGACCGGGACGATGGATCATGGCGGCGCCCGCAGCAGCCTGGCGAAGTCTTCTTCGATCCCGTACTGGGCCGCCTCTCCCTGCATGAGGACGATGAGGGACGGTTGGTCGAAGCAAGCTACGCGTATGGGGCGCCGCACGAAATTGGCGGAGGTCCGTACGACCGCCGGGCATCGTGGGAGGAGTGGAGAGCATCTCTCGAGCCTCCTGAGGGAGAGACCCTCTGGCAAGTCGGCGTAACTGCCCGAGACGAGGAGATCACCGACGATGAGGATCAGGGCGGTCCTGTGGTCGGAACCATCGCCGAAGCAATCGAACGGTGGAATGAGGAGGCTGACTCCGGAAGTCGCGGCATCATTGCGATCATGGACAGCGCGAGCTACCGGGAGGACTTGACGGATGAGGCGCACCACATCCGAATCCCCGCTGGAGCTTGGCTTGCAGTGGTCGCGGCGAACTGGCCCGCTGAGGGCATCGCTGGGGCCGCCCGGCGAAGGGAGCCAGGGGTCCTCGCAGCGCAAGATCGCCGGCCTCACATCGCAAGCGGGCTTGCCGTAATTGGCGAAGCCGAGGAGGGCGACGAGCCCGGCACGCTGATATTGGACGGAGTCCTCGTCGAGGGCACAATCACTGTCCTCGCCGGCAACCTTGGACGGCTCGAGCTACGGCACAGTACGGCGGGAGCCGCCTCTGACGACCTGGTACCGGGCATCGAAGTCATGAGCGACGACGAGAACAGGAACGCCCGGCTTTCGGCCCTTCTCAAGAGCTCCGTCTCCGGCGGGATCGACCTTGGCTCCGCTGCGGCAACCTTCGAGGCTTGCGACTCTATTTTAGGGGAGGACAAGAGCGCGAACCCCGATCCAGACTCTGTTCCGACCGTTCTTGCAGCGAGTGATGCGGACGTCGTCCTCCACCGCTGCACGGTTCTCGGCCGGATGGAAGCTCGTACGCTGGATGCCGATGACACCCTTTTCGTCGGCCGGCCCGATGTCTCCCGGCGCCAATGCGGGTGTCTGCGCTTTTGCTACTTGCCAGCCGGCGCGCGGACTCCCCGTCGCTACCGCTGCGTCCCGGACCTGCAGATCTCAAGGGAGCAAGAACGGCTTGAACGAAAGCTGACCGAGGACGAGGAAAGAGCCTTGCGGATACGGCTTCGCCCCGTTTTCACCTCCAGCGCCTTCGGTACGCCCGCCTTCGGCCAGCTCGCTTCGAACTGCCCGGCCGAGATTCTGGAAGGAGGAGAGAACGAAAGCGAGATCGGCGCAATGAACGCGCTCGGGAATCGGGCGCGGATTGCGAACCTGCGGGACGCGCTCGAAGAGTACCTGCCCTTCGGATTGGAAGCCGGTCTGATCTACGTAACGTGATGATGGTGAGGAGCGTGCAATGAGCGGCGACTATACGAGGTATACCTTTCGGCGCGAGAAGCGGTTCACTGCCGTCCGGCTCCAGCAGGGTCGGGTTCAGATGGACGCGGATTGGAACGAAAGCGTCGACATCGCCAACCATCGCGAGCGTGTCGCTCTCAACGATGTGATCGGCCCCACCGGAATGCCCGAGGATGCGCCAGGCTTCTCGCTGACCCCTGTCCAAGTAGGAGACCACATCGACCTCGTAATCGGCGCCGGCCGCGCGTACGTCAAGGGAGTCCTTGTCGAACACGAGCAGGCGGAAGAAACCACGCTACAGAAGGTCTCCGGCGAGGGCGCGGAGACCATCTGGGAGGTCTCGAGCGGACCGCGCCTTCTGATCGACCAGTGGATCGGTCCGGCGGCGAACCCGCTGTCCAATCCTGTGCCGGTCACGGAAATCGTGGAACCAGATGGCGAATCCGAGGATCGTCAGCGAGTCAAACTGGCCGAGGACATCGGGTCCGGAACGAAGACCGTCGTCGGGCTCGCAAGTTATGGGACGCAGCCTCATCTTCCAGATCTTCCAAAGGAGGTGGCAGATGGATTCTATCTTGCGTACCTCCACGTATGGGAGCGCGAGATCACTGCGCTCGAAGACGAGTCGCTGAGGGACGTTGCCCTTGGCGGCCCCGACACGGCGGTCAGAACGCAAGTGGTGTGGCAGGTCAAGCTGCTGACTCTGAAGGATCTCATTGACGAGGGAGAGGTCGCGGACCCGCCGACCTGCAAGGTATTCGGAGCCGACTGGACTCCTGACGGTAACGTCGGTGGGATGACTCTGGCGGCACGCACGAATCCAGCCGAGGAGACGCCCGATCCTTGCGCCTTGCCGTCGACGGGGGGGTATCGGAGTCTCGAGAACAGACTCTATCGAGTTCAGATTCATGCTGGCGCAGCTCCTGATGATGACTCGGTCCTTGTCAAGTGGTCTCGGGACAACGGCATTCATCGCAGCCGCTTGCTCGATGTCGAGGACGGAAGTCTTGTCGTCGAGGAGATCGGGAAGGACGACGCTACGGCCTTCAAACCCGGCGAGTTCCTGGAGGTGCTGGACGAAGGACGAATCCTTCGCGGCGAGCCGGGTTTCTTTGTAGAGCTGTCTGAAGTCGTCGATACGCGGCTTGGAATCAGCGCTGTCTACGACCCGGAAACCGTGGAGCCGATCACTGACAACGGCGAACCGGACACGGACGTTCTTCCGAAGTTGGGGCTGGTGCGGCGCTGGGAAGGTGGGCTTCCCGTCGAGGCCCAGCGGGGGGAGTGGCTGGCACTGGAAAACGGCGTGGAGATTCAGATTGGAGAGGGACGGGCGCGCACATGTGACCACTGGCTGATCGCGGCCAGGACGCTGACGGCGAGTATCGAGTGGCCGGCCGACGAGGGCAGTGGCGAGGCTGCCTTCCAGCCGCCCGTGGGAATCGCTCATCGTTTTTGTGCACTCGCGATCCTCGAGTTCAAGACCGAGGGGTGGACTGTTGTCAATGACTGTCGGCCTATCTTCCCGCCGCTCACGCGGCTCGAGAGCTTCTTCTATCTCGGGGGAGACGGCCAGGAGGGGATGCCGGATCTGTCCGGCGACGGCGAGGGGGAGGGCGTCCTCCTTGGCGCGCCGTTACGAGTCGGTGTGGCACGTGGGAAGACGCCCGTTCAAGGGCGCCTCGTTCGATTCCGTGTGACCGACCCGGAAGCGGAGCGGGGGCAGCTCAGCCCGGCGACCGGAACGGCCCCCGAGGACATCGTGAGGGACACCGGAGACGAGCTGATCGTGCGAACGGGGGACGACGGCGTGGCGCAGGCCGCGCTCGCGCTTGATCGTCGACGCCATTATCACCACGTAGTTGCTGAGCTTCTTGACGCAATCGCTCCAGAGCAAGCCGATCCTATACATCTCCCCATCCACTTCACTGCGAATACCTCCGTCGCCTCGGAGGTGGGCTACGACCCGGACAATTGCCCATACCAGGCGGAAGCTGGGATCGCCCCCGGGACGTCAACGACCGTCCAGAGCGCGATCGACAAGTTGTGCCCGCGGGTCGAGCTAGTCCTGTTGGGCGGAGACGGTCAGGAACTGTGCGTCAATATGGTTGCCCCAGCCAAGCTCACAGTCGGTCTGTTCTGGGGCAAGGAAGCCCTGAGCGATGTTCAGGTCTCGTTCGAAGTTTTGAAGGGCAGCGCTACAGTCACTCGCGATAAGGTCCGGACCGAGCAGGGGATCGCATGGACTGAGCTCAAGGCAGGAGACGAGCCATTAGAGAAGAACAACGGTGTTGTCGTTGTTGAGGCTAAAGTCGCGGACGCTCGGTTTCAGGCTTTTCCCAGGTCGCTGACCTTTACCGCGCGATTCGTGAACGCACAATGCATCTACGTCGATGGGAACGTGTGCCCAGAGGGGCAGGCTCAATCCGGGAACACGGTTTCCGGTCTGATTGGATATCTTTGCTCTCGAACGAGCGGAGGCAACCAGGACCCAGGGATCCATGTCCACCGAGTTCTTTACAGCAACATCCAAGGAGTGGTTAAGCCGCTTCCGCTTCACGGCCAGGTTGTGCCAAGCGAGTTAAATCTGATCATCTTCGTTCTCGACACACCCGTCGACAGCAAGGTCTTTCTTCAAGGACACGTCGGAGAGATCGTGATCGATCTTCCCTTTCCCGACACTAGCTCGGGGGTATTGGCCTGGTGGCTCGCCAACCAGAGTATGTCGCAGAGCCAATTCGGATTCCGGTCAACAAAGCTCCGCGGGCGCTTCAGCCTTCCGGATCCACAAACCATCATCTGGACGCCGGACGATGTAGTTAAACGCTGGTTGACGGAGAAACTATTGAATGCTCTCGCACAGATGGGTCTTGCGAAGGTACAGGCAAGGGCAGTGCTCTTCGGTAACACCATCTGGGCTCAGAATGACAGTTCCATCTTACTCGACGGGGATCTCTTTGCAAATCCAAACGACCGGGAAACCGGGATAAGCTACCCAACCGGTGATGGCCGGCGGGGGGGAGACTTGGTTCTGCCCTTCTACTTGGGCCAAGCGGGTGCGGTGCCCGTTCCGGGGGGCAGCAACTTCATTGGTTTCGTTCCCGTCATCAACGCAGGCTTCTTCACTGGGTTCACGGCGGACGATGTTTCGAACCTGGGCATCGCCCTGGACGCTGGGCTGGACCGAAAGACGGTAGATGCTGCAAAGGTCGTTCCGGAGGAGGTACCATTTGACACCAGTCGCAGCCCCGATACCGCTACCGCCAAGGATCGCATGCGGCGGCTTCGGCTCACGACGAACAGCCTCCGAGTACTTGTCCACAAGGACCACGCGGCGCTCTTCAATGCGATGAAGGGCAGCTTGACAGAAGCGACCGGACTTCAACTCGAAGCGGTGGCAACCACGTCTACCACTCCAGCTGACGGGATCATCAATAGATTGAAACGTGACGATCCGGAGGTAGACGTCGTTCTCGTCGATGCAAGTATCTTCAAGGCCCTCAGTGAAAATGAATCTACGAGCGACAAGGTAGGCGCGACACTGTTCACGCTATGACTATCTCACATCTGAAGCAGCGCACGACTACGGTACCTGCTCGAGCACGCGTCGCGCAGAGCCATGAGGAGAACTCAATCCTTCACTCGCACCGCGTGATCGGGAATCAGGCCGTACAGCGGTTGCCACAGGCTAGTGTCCTGAGTTAGAGATTCGCTGACAAAAGCGAGCGATCGAGGCGAGAATCTCATCGGCACTCTTGGTCCAGACGAAGGGCTTCGGCTTCTCATTGGTGATCTCAAGGTAGGCCATG
>Ga0137428_1001217_pt1 | contig 10243 bp, 3 predicted proteins | sample EasRivERMZT718_2_FD_102305 | JGI IMG/M metagenome (GOLD analysis project Ga0137428, IMG submission 102305) | Soil microbial communities from meander-bound floodplain in the East River, Colorado, USA - East River MetaG ERMZT718_2 | ecosystem: Environmental > Terrestrial > Soil > Floodplain ...
ACGAGCCCGGTGCCGTTGAAGGGGGTGCCTGCGGGCTTGATCTCGAACTGGAGCCGCACCCGCCCCCGCCCGGCCGGGGTCCGGCCGAGGGTCTTCAAGCGGAGAGCGGTGGCGTTCGCACGCCCGAGAACCTGGATCGGCGCCGAGTCATCCACCTGCGCCATGCGGGCATTGCGCGCCAGACCGTCGTTCCAGTTGCCATGGATGAAGGCCTTGCCCATGTCGACTTGCGGGCCGTCGAAGCCCGGAGCGCCGATGATGACATCCGAGAAGCCGTCGCCGTCGACGTCGCCAGCAGTCCCCACCGATGCGCCATAGCGCGCGCTCGCCATGTTCTCCCCGCCCTGCCAGCGCTGGAAGTCGAGCCCGGAAGGGGTGCCGAGGAACACGGTTGCGCCGTATAGGTCTTCATCGATGAAGACGCTCAGGGCACCGATGACGAGATCCGAGTAGCCGTCACCATTGATGTCCCCGGCGGTCCCGAGCGAGATGCCATAGGCCCCGTCGAGGATGTTGCCCTCCGAGGTCCAGTTCGGTAGCGAGAAAGGTCCCGATGACGAGCCGTGGTAGACGAAAGCGCGCCCGGCATTCGGGGCCGTCGTGTCGAACCCCTGGGCTCCGATCGCGACATCGGAGAACCCATCGCCGTTCACGTCGCCCGCGGTCCCCACCGCCGCTCCATAGAGGGAGCCGGCCTGATTGCTCTCCGCGGTCCAGGCGGGCGTCGCTGCCGGCCCGCCCGCGCCACCCAGGTAGATGAGCGCCCGCCCCTCGCCCGTCTGTCCGTTGCTGAACATGGGGGCGCCGATCACGATGTCCGAGAAGCCGTTGCCGTTGACGTCTCCGGCCGACGCCACCGCCCCGCCGAACGAGCTCCCGGCTTGATTCGACTCGGCCGTCCAGGTGGGGGAGAGGGAGAGGCCGCTCGACGATCCCACATAGAGGAAGGCCCGCCCCTCATCGACCTGACCGTTGTCGAACCGGGGTGCGCCCACCAGCACATCCGCAAAGCCGTCGCCGTTCACGTCGCCGGCGGAGGCGACGGCCGTTCCGTAGCCCGCCGAGACTTGCGCAATCGACCCGGTCCACGAAGGCGTTGTCGCAAGCCCGGTGGCGGAGCCCAGGTAGACGAACGCGCGCTCCTGGGTGCCGGTGGCGGCCGTGCCCACGATGACGTCCGAGTAGCCGTCGCCGTTCACGTCGCCCGCCCCGGCGACCGCGAAGCCGAGCTGCTGGTTGGCCACGTTCGACTCCACGCTCCAGGCGGGGGAGGTGGCGGACCCGGTCGCCGATCCCAGATAGACCAGCGCCCGTCCCTCCCTCGTCTGCCCGTTGGTGAATCCCGGAGCGCCGACGATGACGTCGGAGTAGCCGTCCCCGTTCACATCGCCGGCATTGCCGACCGAACGTCCGAACTCCAGCTGCGCGGCATTGCCTTCGGCGGTCCAGGAAGTAAAGAACGAGACCCCGAGCGCATTGCCCGTGAAGACCGATACCTGGCCCTCGTTTGTTTGACCGTTGTCGTACTGATAGGCGCCGACCACCAGCTCGGAGACCCCGTCGCCGTTCACGTCGCCGGCGGTTCCCGCCGAGGTGCCGAACTGGGAGTTCGACTGATCGGACCCCATCGGAAAGAAGGAGAAGTTCTGGAGTCCGGTGGCCGAGCCGGCATAGACGAAGATCCCGCCGCACGTGGGCGGAACGCTGCTGAAGGTAGGCGCGCCGATCACGACGTCCGCGTAGCTATCGCCGTTGACGTCGCCTGCAGTCGCGACCGAGAACCCCCAGTTGGAGCCCGTCTGATGCGACTCGGCCCGCCAGGCCTCAGTGGTCGCGAGCCCGGTTGCCGAACCGTGATAAACGAAGGCGGCGCCTTCGGAGGGTTGGACATTCGAATACTGATTCGCGCCGACGATGACGTCCGCGTAGCCGTCCCCGTTCACATCCCCGGCCCCGGCCACGGAGCGGCCGAAGGCGGAAGAGGGCTGATTGGATTCCGATGTCCAGGCCGCGGCGGCGCTGAGCCCCGACGCCGACCCGTGGTAGACATAGGCCCGGCCCTCATCCGCCTGGCCGTTATCGAAGTTGGGCGCGCCGACGATCACGTCGGCAAAGCCGTCGCTGTTCACGTCGCCGGCGGTGGCGACACTGGTTCCGAATTGAGCCGCAGCCTGGTTGGATTCGCCGGTCCAGGCCGGGGTCGCAGCGAGGCCCGCGGCCGAGCCCAGGTAGACGAACGCTCGTCCTTCGTTCTGCTGGCCGTTGTCATAGAGCGGCGCGCCGATGATGACGTCGTCGAACCCGTCACCGTTCACGTCGCCCGCCGTGCCGACCGCGTTCCCCATCGTCATGTCGGTTTGCTCGGCTTCCAAGGTCCAGGCGGGCGTCATCGCCAGACCGGCCGCTGAGCCGTGGAAGACGAAGATCTTGCCGTCACCCGCTTCGGTGCTCGTCATGCCGGCGGCGCCGATGAGGACGTCGTCGAACCCGTCGCCGTTCACGTCGCCCGCTGTTGCCACTCCGGTCCCGAAGCGGGCGCCGTCCTGCGGGCCGGACAGGAACCAGCTGGGAGCGGCGGGTAGTCCGGTCGCTAAGCCATGGAAGACATAGACCCGGCCTTCGGAGGGGAAGGCGCCGTCGAAGTTGGGCGCCCCCACGATCAGGTCCGAGAACCTGTCGCCGTTCACGTCGCCGGCAGTTCCCACCGCAGCGCCGCCGCTCGCGTTCGCCTGATTGGGCTCGAAGGTCCAGGGGGGGAACAGGACCTGCTCGGCCGCTTCGATCCGACCGGTCCCCAGGCCCGGGGCCTGGGCGAGGAGAAGGGCCAAGATCGCGGCGTTGAACCGGCCGGCGCGGTGGCCGGCAGGGCGGCCTGCGGACCGAACGATCGGGGCACTGGCGGCTGAAATCCCTGAAAGACGCATGGCAACTCCCTGTGGCTGGTGCTTGTCCCTATTACGCCTCGGGAGGCCCAACCGAACAGGGAATCTGTGGCGGTAAATGGCGGGTTGGGGGCTGCGGGCCGGCCTGAGGCAGGCGCCGCAACGGGCCAGGTTAGGGGTCGGCGGGAAGGCTCCGATCCAGCGTGCGCAGGAGCCTCTCCAGGCCCCCGAGTACGGCTTCCACCGGGAGCTCAGCCAGGTTTCTGGGATCGTCGGAAGCTACCACCTCGTGCGGCACGCCGATCGGCCGCCACGGGGTCACGTTCTCTCCAATCATCAAATCCAGAACCGGAGTGGCCATGGCGGAGGCAGCATGAGCGAACGAGGTATCGGGGGTGATCAAGAGCGCCACATGGGGGAGGAACGACATCATCACCCGGAAGTCTTCCGCCGGCGGGAGCTGGACGACCGGTTGGCCGGCGAACCGTTGTACGAACTGCTCTGCGTCGCGCGGATTCCTCGGGTCCGTGATGATCACCCAGCCGGCGATTCGGTCCCGATGCCTTGCGATCGCCGATCGCAGGAGCTCTGCATACTTCTCGCGGGGCCACTCCCGGCGTTCGAGGCCGGCCGATAGATTGAGCGCTCCGATCGGCGTCGAGTCCGATTGGATGCCCAACTGCGACCTGACGAGACGTTCCAACTCAGCCGCTTTGGCTCGGATGTCACCATCGTAAGAGATCCATGGCGTTTCCGTGTGGGTGACGTGCGCCCCGGCGACGTCTGCGGCCAAGAGGAACAGGCGCTCGAGCATGTGGATCTCGCGCTTGGGTGGCAGATCGACCAGGCGGTTATAGAGGTACCCGTATCGCTCCTGGTCGCCGGCCGCGCGGATCGCTCCGGGGCCGATCAATCGAGCCAGCATTCCAAAGGTGAAGGAGGGATAGACCACGAGATTGCAGAGGTAGTCGTAGCGCCTCGAGCGCAGCTGGGCGACGAGTCCGGCGATCTCCAGCGGCTGTTTCTGATACCAGTAGACGTGGTCGACGAGCCGGTTCCCGGCCAGCACGCCGCCGTTCTTCCGGTCGCACAGGACATCGATCTCCACGCCGGGGAATCGGGCCTTTGCAGCCCTGAAGACCGGCAGCGACAGAATCATGTCCCCGATGCCTCCATAGCGCAGGAACAGAATGCGCTCGAAGGGCGGCTGGGGATTTCGAGGTGGTTGCGCCAGGAGCTGGCGCAGAGTCGCTGCGGTGAGCTCCTTCAGGCCGATTTCCAGCTGCTTGCCCAGGCGCATTCCTTGCCTCGAAACGAAGGGGACGGGGGATTGTACCGGCTCTTGCGGAAGTGTGGTGGTGGGACTAGAATCTCTTCGAGAGCCGAATACAACTCAAGCCAGGTCCCTGTGGAGAGTCTCATCATGGCACGGAATCCACACCCCCGGGGCCGCACTCAATTCATCCTGCTCCTCACCGCCATCGTCGGATTCGCCATCCTTGCCCGGGAGGCGCACAGCGCCCCCGACTTCCAACGCATTGCCGTGACTGGGGATCAGGCTCCGGGCACCGCGCCCGGCATCGTCTTCGAGGAGTTCGGCGGCCTCCCCGGAATCGGGGACGACTTCCCGCCCCGAATCGACGATGAAAGGAGCGTCGCTTTTCACGCCAAGCTCGTCGGTCCGGGAGTCAACAACGGCAACTTATTCGACGGGAACGCGCTCGGCGTCTGGAAGCGAACCGACTCCGGACTTTCCCTCGTCGCTCGCCAGGACGATCCCGCCCCGGGCACCGAGCCGGGAGTCGAGTTCATGGGCTTCCCGAGCCCGCTCTTCACCGACCCTCCCCTCATCGCCGGGACGCACGCCGCCTTTCTCGGCGGGCTGCGCGGTCCGGGGATCGACCAGAACTTTCTGACCAATGCGATCGGCATCTGGGCGGACACGCCGGGAGCGCTCGAGCTCCTCTATCGCTTGGGCGATCAGGCGCCCGACTTGCCGCCGGGGAACGTGTTCCGCCAGATCGCGCTTCCCCTGTTCACGAGCGAGGGGCAGATCACCTTCAACGCGCTGTGGCGAGCTCCGGGCCAATCGCCGGGCCTCCTCGTTCCGAATCAGGAAGGGTTCTGGAGCGACCGCTCGGGCACTCTGCGCGCGGTGGCCAAAGGCGGCGATCCAGCCCCGATGACGGAACCTGGTGTCGTTTTTGGCGAAGGAGCGCAGTTTGCTGTGGGCGGAGCGTTTCGAAACTGGGACGCGAACCCGGATCGCCTCACTTGCATCGGAAATCTGAGCGGGCCGGGGATCGACGATCTGAACGACGAAGGGATCTGGGTGGAGGGTCCGAATGGGCTCTCTTTGGTGGCCCGAGAAGGTGGTATCGCTCCGGGAGCTGGCGCGGGCGTGCGCTTCGGAGCTTCCAATGGTATCGACTGCTTCAGCGATGGCGTCGCGTTGCGGATCGATGCCGCCGGGCACGTGATGTTCGGAGCGCGCTTGAGAGGTCCTCAGGTGCCCTTCATGCGCTCGATCTGGACCAACCGCAACGGCAATCTGGAGATCGTGGCTCGCGGCACCTTACCGCTCCCCGGGAGCGCGGCCGGTGATCCCGCCCCCGGGTTGCCGCCCGGATACACGTTTTCATCGCTCGTGATCGCCGATCTCAACGCCCCGGGACGGATCGCATTCACCGGCGTCGTCACCTTCAACATGAATTTCGATGATCAGTCCCAAGGTATCTGGTGGGAGAACCCCGGGGGCGCTCCGGGCCCCTTGAGCCTCCTCGCGTTCGAGGGGGATCCCGCTCCGGGCACGGAGCCTGGCGTGCTCTACGACGGACTCAATCGATTCCTGAGCTTTGGCGACAACGGGCAGGCTGCCTTCCTGGCCCTCCTTCGCGGAGCCGGCGTGAACGCGTCGAACAACGCGGCGCTCTTCCTCACCAATCTCGCCGGTGAGACCGAGCTCGTCCTCCGAACCGGCACTCTGTTCGAGGTCGGCAGTGAGAGAGATCAGCGCATGATCGCCAACATCGAGCCCGGCCAGATGAATGCCGCCGGCGAGCTGCCGATGGAGCTCGATTTCACCGATGGATCGAGCGGGCTCTTCGTGGCCAGCCTCGCCGCTACCACGGCGGTGATCGAGCCCGACTCGAAGGGCGTGGTCCCGCCCGCGGCCATGCTGCGCTTGGATCCGAGCTACCCCAATCCGATGGCCGCTTCGACCACGATTCCGTTCCTCCTCGCCGGCCCGAGCCGAATCCAACTTCGAATCCATGATGTGGCGGGCCGCATCGTGACTCGCCTGGTCGACGAGTCCCGAGCCGGTGGCCGGCAGGTCGCGACCTGGGATGGCCGGGACGGGGCCGGGAGGCCGGTAGCCAACGGGGTCTACTTCGTGGAGCTCACTGCCGGTGACACGAAGGCCCGTGAGCGGCTGATCGTGGATCGCTAGCGGAAGGAGCCGGAGCTACCACGCGATTTCGGTCTGGTCCGCGGCGCCGGCGGGCCCGCCCGGATACGTGATGCCGATCCCGTCGATCCGCGCAAATTCGGCCATGCGATGCGGGGACGAGCGCTGGGGGCTCGTGATGTGCTCGACCTGGGCTCCGCGGACCAGGAGCGCATCGGCGATGAGCGAGCGATGGCAGCGCCATGGCACGGCTTCGGCGCACATGAGAGCCACTTTGCCCTCGGCCGCGAGATCGTGGAGTTGAGAGAGGCCGGCGGCGAACCCTTCGCTCTGCATGTAGTCAGCGAAGCCGCGAAAGCCCGAGTTGCGACAGCCCGTGTTGACCGAATCCGGGCGCGGCTTGCGCAAGCCGCCGAGCTCGGGGAGGTGGGCGTAGCCGATATGCTGCTGGCGGAGGCCGGAAGCGAGGGCATCAAAATTGAACTGGGGATTGTGCCGGGACCGAGGAAGGGTGCGAATGTCGGCGGCTAGCGTGATGTCGAACGCCCTGAGGATCTCCACGAGCTCGGCGAGCGTGCGGGTCGAGTGCCCAACGGTGTAGATACGAATGCCACGCCAATCTTGCGGGAAGTCCATGGCGAATCACGATATCACGGCCGGTCGAGGTGACCAGGGCGGGGACAACGGGCTCGCGCCCGAGGCGGTTGGCTGGGTGGAAGATGTCGCTTATCCACATTGTACTTATCCACCAGGAGGCCAGGAGACGGCAGGAGGCCAGGAGACGGTTTGAACTCATAGGACCGGCGACTTGGTCGCGCAGCTTGCTTTGCAAGAGATTTCATGCTATAATCATAGTTTGGCTGTTGATGCGAGAGCCGTTTCCTGCCCAAGGTTGCTCGGCTCTCGTCCTCGTGGATGGCCGTCCAACCAATTCCACGTGGCAGCCAGCGCAGGACGGCGTGGAGGCACAGGTGCGTTTGGCTGCAGCCGCCCGTTTCAGGTCCACTGTGCATTGCTGCGCTTGTTTTCGGGTCCCCAAGAATCTCACCCATCGATCGCATTCCTCTGGCCCATTGGCGCTGAGGTCGTTTCGGTTCGAGAGCAGCTGGGTGCTCACGGCCCCGATTCCGACCTCCATCAGGAGATTCCCATGAACAAGGCCGTGAACGCTCTCGCGTTGCTCCTCCTTGCCGGTTTCGTGACTCCGGGGGCGCATGCACAGAGCGTCGGGAACTACGCGCCAGTCGTGCGTACGACGGGCATCACGTATTCCTCCATCTCGGGGACCGGAAACACCCTTTCGTGGCGACTCACCAGCATCGACGACAACCGGAGCTTCCCCACGCCGATCGGCTTCACCTTCCATTACGACGGCCAGCCGTATACCCAGTTCAGTATGTCCACCAACGGATTCATGGACTTCTCGTCGTCCACGGCTGACGGATCGGGGACCGGCGCTTACAGCCGGGCGAACAATAACCAGTACACCGCCCCCAATGGGACTCTGAACGCGCTCGCGCCGTTCTACGATGACATGACGGCGCCCACCGGCGGCACCCTCCCTGGGAACTTCAAGTACCTGACGACTGGCAGCGCCGGAAGCCAGGTGCTCACCGTCGAGTGGATCGGCCTCGATCTCTTCGGGAATGCCGCCTCGGACCACAACTTCCAGGTGAAGCTCTACGAGGGGACGGGAGTCATCGAGTACATCTATGGTTCGAACACTGCGACCGGGGCTTACACCTATACGATCGGCGTCAATGGTCCGACCATGTCGGCGGTGCCGACCGCGGCCGAGCTCCTCACTCAGCAGACGGCCAATACCGCCACTTTTTCGAACGTGGCTCAGAACATTCTCGCCACCATCCCGGCGAGCAGCACCCAGCTCACTTTCACACCGATCCAGAACGTGACCCCGGCCGATCCGACCGACATCACGTTCTCGTCGGTCACCCAGTCGAGCTTCACGGTGGGCTGGACCGACAACTCGACGACCGAGACGTATTTCGCGGTGTCCCGCTCGCTCGACGGCTCCAACTTCTCCCCCGTGGGGGTCGTCAATTCGACCACGATCGGCGGTACGGGGACCACGTATTCCCTGCCGCAGACGGGGCTCGTGCCCGGAACCACCTACTTCTTCCGGATCACCGCCAACAACGAAGCAAGTGCCGCCAGCAACTTCTTGGCGGGGAGCCAGGCCACGAACGCGCCGGGCTCGATCACGGCGACCGGGAGCGGCAACTGGAGCTCGACCACCCCGGACGCACCATGGCCTGGGGGTGTGCTTCCGACCGCCTTTGACAATGTCACGATCGCCGACGGACAGACGGTGACGATCGACGTGGCGGCTGTGTGCTTGAACCTCACGGTGGGGCAGGGCGCCTCGGGTGTCCTCGAGTACGAAACCACGACCGCGCGAACCTTGACCGCCACTTTCAATGTCACGGTGGCCGCGGGAGGCACCTTCCAGACCGGAGCCGCCGGCACGGTGACGACCCACGTCCTCTCGCTGGGTGGGAACCTCACCAACAACGGCACCCTCGACTTCAGCACCAATGCCAATACGGCCGGCGCTGGGGTTACATTTACAGGCGCGAGCGCCGCCAGCTTCTCGGGCAGCGGCGGCACGACCGATCTCCGTACCCTCACTGTCAGCAAGGGCACGAGCACGGCAAACATCCTCGAGATCATGCCCTCGACACTCACCGTGCAGGGTGTGAACACGGATGTGGCTGGGTTCCTCACCCTCACGGGTGGCACGGCCAAGTTCTCCGGGAGCTACACCCTGACGAACCGGCTCTTCAGCACGGTTAACTACACGATCGCCGCCAACACCGGACTCTGGCTCAACAACCCGAACCTCACGGTGGCGGCTCAGGCATCGAACCCCGCGACCGTGACCGGACTCCTCCGCGTGACCAGCGGCACCCTGAACGTTGGTAACGCGCAGAGTCATTCGGTGGCTCTGTCGTCCGGCAGCGCAGTGACGGTCGAGGGCGGAGCAATCAATGTCGCCGGCAGATTCGGCGTTGCTGCGGCCGCCAATGTCGTGACCTACAACCAATCGGGCGGCACGCTCACCCTCAACACGGCGACCGGGCACACCTCCACGACGGTCGCCAGCTTCGACCTCGGGACCTCGGCCACGACCGCGGGGACAATCAGCGGTGGCACAATCATCCTCCGCAATGCCGGGATCGCCACGTCCGGCCCACGCGACTACCGGAACAGCACCAACATCGGGCCTACCGGGGGCACGCTCCAGCTCGGAGACGCGAGCTCGGGGGCGCACAAGATCTACTTCCTGGCGGGCTCGATCGGGAATCTCGTCCTCACTAACACATCAGCGCCTCACACCGCGGTCTGCGGCGCGCAGACGAACGTCTTCCTGAATACCACGATCCCGGCTGGCGACAGCCTCCGGCTAGGCGTGACGACCGGCTTCCCGTTCCTCCAGATCGGGCCGACCTTCACCAATGACGGCGTCTTGAGTGGCACGGTCGCCGGCAGCCGGCTCTACTTCCTGGGCGTCGGCGCCCTCGCGTTCAACGGGGATCCGTCCAAGTACGAGGCTGAGGGCTACGCGATCCCGCTCACGGCACCCGGTATGGAAGAGGCCAGCCAGTCGCTAGCTACTGCTGCGACTACTTACACCGGCACCGGATCGGTGGTGGCGGCGCTCGCCGACATCACGCTCGATAACCCGGCGGGGGTGACGATCGACCCCGGCCTCGCGGCCAACATCGTGAGCCTGCGGTGCAACTTGTTCCGCGGCAATCTGACCAATACCAACAAGGTGACCCTGGGGAACGCGGCCGCGACCTCGGCCTTGACGCAGATCGGTGTCGCCGCGTCCACGGCGCCCGGCGGCAACTACGACGGGTTCCCGGTCTTGAACCCCGGCACCGCGGGCAACATCGTCCTCTACATCCAGGAGTCGGTCCCGCGTACG
>Ga0137428_1001221_pt1 | contig 10236 bp, 9 predicted proteins | sample EasRivERMZT718_2_FD_102305 | JGI IMG/M metagenome (GOLD analysis project Ga0137428, IMG submission 102305) | Soil microbial communities from meander-bound floodplain in the East River, Colorado, USA - East River MetaG ERMZT718_2 | ecosystem: Environmental > Terrestrial > Soil > Floodplain ...
ATCATCATTCTCCATTCATTCGCCAAGCTTATTCAGAATATCAGTGGTCTTGTTTTCCATAGATCTGGCGCACGATCGTGTAAGGGCGTCTTTTTGTCTCAGAGAATATTTTAGAGAGATAGATACCAACCACGCCAATAAAGGAAATGACCAAGCCGCCGAGCAGCCAGATCGAGGCCATGACGGAAGTCCAGCCGCTCAGGGGTTTGGCAAAAAACATCCAGTAACTAAGAAGATAAAGCGTGTACCCCCCCGCCAGAAGTGACATGGCCACTCCGATGTAAAAGATGCCGATCAGCGGTGCATTGCTGAATGAAGTGACGGAGTTCACAAGCAAAGAGAGTTTGCGGCTAAAGGAGTAGGTGGTTTGGCTCGTGCTGTGTTTCGTAATGGTTTGCGGGCGCTGGTCGAAACCGGTGGTATGCCACAGGCCCGCCATAAAGACCTCGCGTTCGTCATGGGTTAGCAAGGCGTCGACATAACGGCGGGTCATCAGCCTGGCGGTGACGACGTTTTCCGGGAGCGCCATGCCCGTGAGGGCCTTGAAGAAATGGTAGTACCACTGGCCGCTCCAACGCTCGAAAAGGCCGCCCTTGCGCCGGTCTTGCACACCATATACGACATCACAGCCATCCCGTGCCATCTGTTCAGAGAAACCGATCAGCCACTCGGGTTCCTCTTCGAGGTCACTATCGATTAAAAATATGCGCTTGCCCCTAGCATGCGCCAACCCAGTCATCATGGCCTTGTAATGGCCAAAGTTGCGGGAGAGATCGACAACGACTACTCGTGGGTCTGATTCTGAGACGCGCACCGCCAACTCGAGACTCCTGTCGGGCGAGCCGTCATTGACGAGGACGATTTCGTAGTCGTCGCCGGCGAGCTGACGCGCCGAAGCTCCGGCTCGACGGCAAAACTCCTCGATATAGGGCGCGGACTGGTAAAGGGTGGCGACGAATGAAAGTCTCATCGGCTACCTTACGTGCTTCATATAACGGGGTGCCTCATGACCGCAATTGAACAGCAAATCGAGGATACTGACGGCGTGGGTGAATTCACCCCATAACTGAGGGTATTCTGTATACCCGGCATAGTCGATCCAGCTGAGTTTGATGCAGCGCTCGCTAAAGCAGCGCTCTTCGACGTAATCCTTGGCGGCAGGGCCGGAGATATACTCCGTGCCCCCGGCTTGCGCGCAAAGTTCGGCCAGGCGCTCGGTCTTGCCCTCGATCAAGGTGTAGTCCCAAGAGTTGGTGATTTTCGTACGAATACCGAGGTAAGCGCACACAGTCTCGATCAAGCCGCGATTGAGCGGCGACAAATGCGTGTACTGGCGCCGGAGGTAGAGCGGCTCGAATAACGCTGCAACTTCATCGAAATGCCGTGCGCGGCGGTAGTTCTGGGTTAAAGCCTTCCAGTGTGTTTCCGCCCATTGGGTCCCATCAATCTCTGTTTCGCGTATGGTCTGGTGGTATTTGCCCTTGACCTTGACTGGAACGGTGAGCCATTGTTGCCCCTCGGGAGTCTTGATCCGATTGCGATTGCGCCAGTCGCGCCGGGTGAACTGCATGTCGTCGTAAAGAATAAACTCATCCACCGCGGCGATGATGTCGAAGTAACCTTTCCACGGAACGTAGTTGGACTGGAGGATGGCGACCTTTTTCAGATTACTTCTCGGTCTTTTTGACTTCCAAAAGACATTCCCTTTGACGTATTATTTCAGCGTCACCCGCACGAAGAATCTAGTACCTTCGCGATATCATAAACAGAGACATGGTTTGACCTAAATGATTCTGGAAAGCGGACTGAATCCGCCGTGCTGGTCATGTCATAGGCGACTAGCCATGTGATACCACGTTTGGCAAGCATGCGAAACGATTCGCAGCCGTGATTCGTTAAATCAATAGCGTTCAAGAATTCCATTCGTTCATCGGCTACCAAACCGCGCTGCGGGTCGCGCAACTTTTGCATGGGATAGCGGGCCAAATACATGGGTATGTCAGCAAGGCTGGCGAATATGGTTCCCCGATCCGCAAGAGCAGATGTGGGTTCCGTCGGAAGAAGGGCTACCACGTCCGTGGGTCGTCTCCTCGCTCGGACATACAGTGCTGCTGACACCAAGTCCTGGTCTACAGGCGTGCCATAAAAGCCTCTGCTCCATCCAAAAGTAGGGACCCGTGGCGGTGTGTAACCGATAAAGCTTATAACCACAGCGCCAAGGATGGCTGCAGGTAGGGCTAGCTTCAAGAATCGGGCGGGTCTTTTAAGACGCTCTGAACCCAGGCGGCTTATGAAAACAACAGTCCATACCAAGAACACGACGTATAAGAGTGGAAATGAACGGTGCTTGAACTCGGTAAAGTCTCCCCACGGTGTCGACGGGGTGGTCACAATCATCCCGATAAATGCCAGGATCAAGAACACCGGAAAAGTCTGGAGATAATCTAGCGCGGACCGGTTTTTAGACCAGACCGAGATTGCAGGATAAATCAAGATAAGTGACCCCAAAGCCCCAACGGGGACGAGAACGATTCCCAAGATCATAGCGAAGAATGGTGATGTATTTGTGGTCATCCATTTTGCTATATCCGAATAGCCGGTGGGGTCTTGGTTGAGGTGAGCGAAGCTCACAAAATCAGCAGCACGGGAATAATCCAGCCAGATCTTTTTTGCAGATGGAATCATTAAAAGGACTATAATAGCCGTCGCAGTTAAGCCAATCACCATGAGAACCACACGAAGACGATATTGTTTCGACGAGTTTTCAAACACCATAGTCGTCAAAATGGCAGGCACATAAAGAAAAAACATTTGGATTCTAAAAAAAAGAACTGCGACTGTTGTTGCAATAGCCAAAAATAAAGCAGAACGACTTGCTTTTGTACGCCATAGATACAAAAGCGAGCAGGCAGTTAGAACCATACCCAGTGCGTAACCCGTTCCCGGGGAAGTCACTAAAAGCCAGTGGAAGCCAAAAAAACCATTCTTAAAGCCGTACGTAGAAGCATCGGGAAGGAAAAGCACTAGAAGAGCGCAGAGAAGTCCAGTTGTTCTTGATACGAGCAAGGTGCCCCAAACGTAAACCCCGCAAACCAAAACAAAGATGCCGTAGGGCGTAAGAAACGCTGTGGCCAAGCCCAGAGGTGGAATTTCCACGAATGCGGCGAGGATAGAACACACGCCCAAGTAGGCGTAATGGTAAAAAGGTATAGACTCACCGGCGAGAAGCATGGAGCCGCGACCGGAGGAGAAAACGCTCCCTAATTGGGAAATTTCTGTGGCATGAATATAGTAGTCTATCCAGGCGTGCAAAGCAGAAGTGGTTTTGAGCATTGGGAGAGTGCGCGCTAGATCGGCCGACCAGGAAGCCACGATGATAAATAGAACGGCGAGTATGCAGAGATCAACGATGCCGTTTTTTGCCGCGATCTCTTTCGATTTGTTCACCAACGATTTGTTAATGAAAAAAAAGTTAATGATGGCGAACGGGGCATAAATCTTGAATACTGTGAATGCCTGAGTCTGAAAAAGAAAGCCGGAGGTTGCAATCAGACTCACGACGACAGTCCCGAGTATCAATGCAAGCGGGATACGTATTGCGGTGTTAGGTAACTTAAAGAGCTTAAAGACCATTTCACCGGTTATCCACAAGACCAAGCCTACAAGAAAAATGTTCAATGCTGAACGCCAATTAATTTCCGCACCGGCAATAAAAAGTAAGTAAAGTACAAACGAGGTAAAACTCAGGGCGATAAAAACCCCTTCGAATATTTGCATTCGTGAGAGTAGTCTCGAGGCGATTAGCGATGACATGATATTCTTCTTAATAGCAGTTTAATGGGGAGTCCATAGCTGGAAACTTAAAAGCCGTTATTTGAGGAGGCGGGGTCGTCCGGATCACATCGCTGCGGGCGCCGTTATTACCAAACTTCGCGCCCGAGCAGCGAAATCAACCTAGTCGTGAAGAATGTTTCCTATGCGGGTTGCCGAGAACAGTTCTTAAAGGGAGTTGTACTAAGGCTCCAACCCTCATTTTTGGTGGAGCCCGATGAAATGCTTTCGTAGTCCAGAAAGTAACTATGGTGAATGCCGCAATGCTTTAGTCGTCCAGCTCATCGGACTCCTCCTCCTCTTCTTCCGGCCCAATGGCGAATGTATTCTTGTCGCCGGTGGGTCGGCGCTCTTCGATTTCATTCGAAGATGCGCCGTCGAGAACCTGGGCCAGATCCGCCATCACCTCAGGGGTATCCCGATAAGCTGAATGCGATTCGATCAGTGTGCTGCAATCAATTTGAAACGCGTTCTTGGGCAAACGGCCGGGTCGTTCGGCTCCCGCCAACCCCAGACGGCCATCATGATTAACCACCTGTGAAATGCCCAGCACCGGATCCTTGTAGGAAAAGTAGGAGGTCAGCCGGCTGGCTTCAGCAACGGCAAGATTCCCATCTTCTCCAGGCTCCAGAGCTTCATTGCTCACGTCCGCGGCAAAAAAAGTCATCTCATCGACGATAAAACTTCCGGGCAATGGTTCGGCAATGGCATCGATGCGCGAATAAGCGGCCAGCGCCCGAATCAACAGATAGGCACCCAGACTGTGCGTGTTGACGTGGAATTTATGCTCTCCCAGCAACGGGCGGTACGCTAGAAGAAAATTAAGAAATGCAAACGAGGCGTACTCGACCTGCTCTATGTCGCCGAAGTACTGGAACCATTCCCCATAGCTCGGCCAGGTGAACCCGATGACGTTCCCCTTGAACCCGGCCCGGTGAACTTTCTTATCGAAACCAAGATAGGCGGCCGTCACCTCTTTAAAGTCGTTATTGAATCCATGAATCAGGAGCAACGTGTCTTTGTTCGTTGGGATATCCTCGAGCGTTTTCTGTTGCGCGTCCTTCCCGTCAGATGCCTTAGAAATCTCGTACACGGCGTAGTCGCCCTTCGGCATTCTTCCGTGTCCGAAGGTTTTATCAGGATTGCGTTTACGTGTATTGATCAGAAACATGGAACCTCCCGCTCAATTATTCTCGGATGAGAACAGACGGAACTTGTGCGATTGCCCGAGTGACTCTCGGAAGACCCCGGACTATTTGAGCTGGTAACTGGCCGGCATCGGTATGCGAAGGATATTTATCCCTTCGGTCTCTTCGATGTAGCGGATGAAACGGTACTTGTTCTCCAGCTCGTCGTAGCGGAGCGGCGGCGCCTCGGCCCTGCCGGCTTCGATAAGGGCGCAGATGAAATGCGGGCCGTCGTGGCTCAAGGCGCGGCTGACCGCCGTTTTCAACTCGTCGACGGTGGAGACCGAGGTGGAGCTTTGAATGCCTGCGTTGCGCGCGACGCCGGCGAAATCGATGTTTCCGGCCGTGGAGACCGTGGGCTCGCCGCCGGACGACTCGTATTGTTTGTTGTCCCAACAGATGTGGATCAGATTCTTCGGGCGATGCAAGCCGATGGTCGCCAGCGATCCCATATTCATCCACAGGGCGCCGTCGCCGTCGAAGACGAAGACTTTCCGTTTGGGCAGCGAGAGCGCGAGTCCCAGGCCGATGGAAGAGCAAAGCCCGAGAGTCTTCACCTGGATATTGCCGTCACTGGGTCGCACGGCGTTCCACTCGGCGGTGGCGCCCCCGGCGGTAGTGACAAATAGCTCGTCTTTGACCAGAGCCGCGATCGCCTGCAGACATTCGAAGCGTTTCATAACAATCGGTTCTTACAACACGGCCCGGGTCAGCAACAAAGCCACCGGTCGTTTGGAGCTCGCCGCGGCCATCACCGCCCCGGCGATATCTTGCTTCACCTTGGCCGGGTCGCGCATCACCGTGTACTTGATGCCCAATCCCTGCAGCACGGGCTCGGTGGCCAGGCCCACCATATGGAAGGCGTTGTCGCCCATATCACCTGCGTAGTAGACGAGCAGCAAGATCGGGATGCCGAACTGAAGCGCCGTGGTGGTGAGACCGTTGCAGCTGTTCAGCAAGCCGCCGTTTTGCATCAACATCGCCGGTTGCTTTCCGGCCAGGTGCGCGCCGGTGCAAACGCCGATGCCTTCCTCTTCACGTCCGACCGGCACATGCGCTATCTCCTTATCTTCGCATAGGAGATTGATGAGCTGAAGCATATTGATGTCAGGAACGCTCGCTATCAGATTGATGCCTGCCGCTTTGAGTCCGGCGAGAATTTGTCTCGCCCCTTCGGTGGTGCCCATATTGATGACGCCTCAGGTTTCCAATGCCGCAGTAAAGTGTTCTTCTTCGCTTGAGCGATCGTGTCACAATTCGGCAGATGATCAGGTTGCCATCCCGAACGAACGCGAGGGGTCTTCTACGATTCCGCGCTGCCCTCAAACGATTAACTGGTTTCCTTCTAGAAGATTCTCACCGACGCTGTCAAGCTGCTAGGGCAAATGGTTTGACACTTAACAGTTGATTCTGTTAGCAGAGAGCGACAGACCGCCGGAAGGGAAGGGAGCTATGAGAATTTTCAAGAGGGTTCAAAGCCGAGTCTGCTACTTGCTTCTCACTCTCACTTTGGTTTGTTCGCCGGCGCTACAGGCGGCCGATTACCCAACCAAGACCGTTCAAATCATCAATCCGTTTCCGCCGGGCGCGGTCACGGACATCGTCGCGCGCCTCATTAGTCCGAAAATGTCCGCGCTTTTGGGCCAGCCGGTGGTGATTGTTAATAAACCCGGAGGGGGCGGAGCGGTGGGCATCCAGGCAGCGAAGGATGCGGCTCCGGACGGCTATACGATCCTCGTAACACCCCCACCCATCCTACTGATCCCGCTCGTAAGTAAAAGCAGCGGTTTCACTTTGAAGGACTTTACCCCTCTCGGCCTCGCGACCAGCAGTCCCAACACCACGGTGGTTAGAAAAGAGTCAACCTGGAAAACCCTGGAGGAATTGATCGCGGAGGCGAAAAAGAATCCTGGCCAGCTTACCTACGGTTCCGCCGGGCCGGGGACGACGCCTCACTTCATCGGTGAGCTGGTCAAGTTGAAAACCGGCGTGGATTTGACGCACGTCCCGCTGGGATCCGAATCTGCAGCGGCAACGGCGCTTTTAGGCGGTCACGTCAATGTCAGCTTCCTCACTTTGGGCACGACTCAAAGCCACCTCGAAGCCGGTACGTTAAGAGCGCTTGCGGTGGCTTCCAACCGCCGGCTGAAGGATTTTCCAAACGTCCCGACCACTGTGGAAAAAGGGTTCCCGGAACTGAATCTCAAAATCTGGGTTGGATTCTTTGCTCCGGTGAAGACTCCGGCGCCCATTGTCAAAAGACTGGCGGAAGTCATCAATGAGAGTTTGAAAGACGCTGAAACCGTCGCCAGGATCGAGAAGAGCCAGGCACTGGTGGAAAATCTCGGCCCTGAGGAAACCGCAAAATTTCTTGCCGCCGAGGAACGCAAGTGGTCCGAGGTGGCGCGAGTGGCCAAGATCGGCCAGTAGGTTAAGGTGTTCGCCCTTCGACAAAGCTCAGGACGAACGGAGATCTCATCCTATCTCCATAGTAAGCCGTTGACTTAACTCACGACAGCCTCATTGACTGTTCGTGGCGGGCTGCCGACATTCGCTATGAGACGATCCGACATCGCCGTTAGTTTGTTCCTGATCGGACTTGCCGGCTTTATTCTGCTACAAACCCAAGGCCTCACATTCGGCAACATCAGGACGCCGCAAACTGGATTCTTCCCGTTTCTTTTAGCCTGCCTTTTGATCGTTTTGTCTATCATTCTGTTGGTGCAGGCGCTTCGTCAGTCCGCCACCGGCCCGAGCCTTCGGCTGATCGGCGCGAAAGGCTGGCAGCGAATCGGCACTATCTTTCTTGTGCTTGTCGGTTTTGCTTTGGCGCTCGAGAGCGCCGGTTACCTGATCAGCTCATTTCTGTTGATGGTTGTGCTTCTTCGCGTTATCGAACCGCAGAAGTGGGGGCTGGTTATATTGCTGGCTGGCGCAACCGCACTGGCTACGTACTTGATTTTTGCCAGGCTCCTCAATGTTCCTCTGCCTCAGGGATTCCTCCCATTTTGCTGAACCGGACTGCTATGCTTGGTTGCGCTCGATGGCCTGACCATGTGTCAGCGGGCCTGCTCTCCAAAATCTTTTTGAGCAGGTCGCGCATAGGGTGCAACCTGAAAGGGATCTAAGGTGGATCTCTTCGCCAACGTGGCTCTCGGATTCTCCGTCGCGTTCACGCCATCAAATCTAATGTTCTGTTTTCTTGGCGCCCTTGTCGGGACCCTCGTCGGCGTCTTGCCGGGGTTGGGTCCGGTGGGCGCTGTCGCATTTCTGCTGTCGTTGACCTTCAAGATGGAGCCCGCCAGCGCGATCATCATGCTCGCGGGAATTTATTATGGGGCGATGTATGGCGGCTCCACGACGTCGATTCTGGTCAACATTCCCGGTGAGACCGCTTCGGTGGTCACTTGTCTCGACGGCTATCGAATGGCGCGACAAGGACGAGCCGGGGTCGCCCTGGGGATCGCCGCCTTCGCTTCGTTCATCGCCGGCACCATCGGTGTGATCGGTCTCATGTGTTTGGCGCCGCTGTTGGGAAGAGTAGCACTGAGCTTCGGTCCCCCGGAATATTTCGCTCTAACCCTCACGGGCTTGACCCTGGTCTCCTATCTGTCTCAAGGCTCCATGATCAAGGCGCTGATCATGGCGGTTTTGGGACTGCTGGCAGGCACGATGGGAATGGACCCGATCTCGGGTGAAGAGCGCTTCACTTTCGGCAGCCTGACTTTGAGAGATGGCTTGGGACTTGTGCCGGTGGCCATCGGTCTGTTCGGAATTGCCGAAGTATTGGACAATCTAGTTGGTACCGCCGGACAGACGGTTTACGAGACCAAGATCAAAGGACTCCTGCCTAACCTCAAAGACTGGAAGGACAGCTTGTGGCCCATTCTGCGCGGCTCCGGCCTCGGCCTTTGCCTCGGTATCTTGCCGGGACCGGGACCCGTCATCGCGTCCTTTGTCTCCTACGCGATGGAAAAGCGTGTTTCCCGTTACCCGGAGAGATTCGGCACCGGCGTCATCGAAGGCGTGGCGGGACCCGAGGCCGCCAACAATGCCGCCAGCGCCGCATCTTTCATCCCGTTGCTTTCCCTTGGCATTCCCACCAGCGCCATCATGGCGCTTTTCATGGGGGCACTGATGATCCACGGCATCCAACCCGGCCCGCTATTCATCGGCAAGTATCCGGAACTTTTCTGGGGCGTCATCGCCAGCATGTATGTGGGCAACGCCATGCTGCTGGTGCTGAATCTTCCTCTCATCGGTATCTGGATAAGAGTGCTCAAGATTCGTTACGCGATCCTGTTTCCGCTGATTTTGCTCTTCTGCCTGATCGGCGTCTATAGTTTGAACGCGAATGCGGCGGAGATCATCATCACGTTGGTCTTTGGCATCCTGGGCTTTCTGATGCGCAGGGCCGGCTTTGAAGGGGCGCCGTTTATACTCGCCATGGTCCTCGGTCTGATCATGGAGACGTCGTTGCGCCAGTCACTGCTGATCTCCCGCGGCAGCTTCAACATTTTTTTCACCCGGCCGATTTGCCTGGCTCTGATAATTCTCACCGTGATTTTCCTGGTTTCGTCGTTTATCACCCGAAGGCGAACCTCGAGCCCAGTTTAGTTTCCCAGCCCAGGGTAGTGCGTGGAATCCGTGGGACCGGTGGTTTATTGCCGGGGCAGATTGAGGTCGCGGCGGGCCTTTTCGAGAAAACTATAATCGACGACCTGGGCGACCGTGAAGGGTTGGGAAACTTTTGAGTCTTCCCGCACCAGATCAATCATCAATTGCATCCCCTCAGGCTTGGCTGACAGGTCGCGGGTCACGCCGCGGTCAAGCTGCTTGAGCATTTCCCCTGCGAGCCGTCTATCGGTGAGCTTCCATTGTTTGAGAATGACGTTAATGACTTCATCGCGATTACGACTGTCCAGACTGAAAATGAGTCCTCGAAGCGTTGCCCGCACCATGCCGTAGACTTCCTGCGGGCTTTCCTGGATCTTTTTCGCCGAAGCGCCGAAACCGTTTTGGGGAAAATTGACGATGTCGCCGACAAACAGCAGCTCGTTATAGCCCTTGTCAATGGCGATAATGTTCTCCGGCACACCGAGGAGCGCGGCGTCCACAGCGCCGGACTCAAGCGCGGCAACCCGGTTTCCGCGGAGAGGAACCACCGCCACGTCGCGGCCCGGCTCGAGACCAAAGTGTTTGAGCGCCAGGTCCGCCA
>Ga0137428_1001222_pt1 | contig 10228 bp, 9 predicted proteins | sample EasRivERMZT718_2_FD_102305 | JGI IMG/M metagenome (GOLD analysis project Ga0137428, IMG submission 102305) | Soil microbial communities from meander-bound floodplain in the East River, Colorado, USA - East River MetaG ERMZT718_2 | ecosystem: Environmental > Terrestrial > Soil > Floodplain ...
AAAGGAGCCCACCATGATCGCGTTTCCGGTGCACCCAGCCCGAAAGACGCACGGCCCGGCCGGCGTCAGCGTGGCGAAGTTCGCCGCAGGTGTGCGTGCGGTAGGTGTGCATGCGGGGCTCCAACGGGAGGGAAAAAATAAGGCCGGAAAGGCGCAGGAGTACGAGCACGCCTTGGTAATCATGCGAACAGCTTACGACAGCGTCCGCTTACGATCCATTTGGGCTATGACTGGCACGTCTGCAATTGGCCCGACAGCGGAATCCATCATTTGTCTCGTTTCGACCCCATAGCTGACGTTGTTGCCGGCGCAAAGCGGACGTGATTCGTTAGCCTCAAAGCGGACGCGTAACGTCTGAGTTAAGCCGCGCCGCGAATCGGCGCCGGCTTGGACGAATTGTTAAGCGCGAGCCGGTTCAGGCTCGCAGCGACCAGCGCCATTGATCTAATGCGGGCCGACCTATACGAACCGCCAGTTCTTCGACCTGCAGCTTAGGGCCCTCAACACTTCCTTCAGTCCAATTGTCCCACTCACATTTCAGCGTGACACCCTGTTTCCGGAGCTTGACACATCCGTAATCGATCCAGGCGTCAAAGCCTGTGTACTCGTACGTGCGGCGCCATCCCTCTTGCTGAAGCGACGCGACCAGTGCATTGAACTCTCTTGTTGGAATGTCCGCGATCGTGGCGAGACCCCGCAGCTTGAACAGAGCCTTGCGGATGCTTCTCAGCGTCACGATCGTGTGTGCCGGCGAGTACATCGGGCTGGAGGAAATCGACGACGGCGCATGGAACGTGTACTTTGGCGCTTTGAAGCTCGGCCGCTGGCTCGAACGACACCTGCGCATGGAAGATGCGTATGGTCGGCTCAAGCGTCACCGCTACTAACAGGAGCGGCGACTACGCTTCGCTGCGTCGCCGCCGAAAAAGAAAAGGACTTAACCGCACTCGGAGATCTAGAACGCAGAATCTGTAACGCATGTCTCTCGCGTTTCTGTCACCTATCTCTCCGGCCGGTCATCGTGGGTTGCTAGCGTGGCGCGTCGCCGACGGAAGGCAACGCCGGGCGAACGCTGCCTGTGACCAGAAGGTAGCCTCTGGTTCTCCCGGAGTCAGAGTCAACCGTGTTCATGGCGCTCCAGAGCTTAGACACCGGAACCCACGCGTAAGGGTACTTGTAGGCCGCGACATCGAGGACCAGCAAATGGTCTGTTGACGGGCTGAATGCGCCAATGGGCGAGATGTGTCCGGCACCGGACTGTCCAAGCCCCCGGCGGTCGTAGTTGGTCACCAAGAACGTGAGAGGTTCGGAGAGGGCAGACTGTGCGGCGTTTCGAAACGAGGCAACGTCGGAGTGTTCTGCGTGAACGATTGTGACCTGCAGGCCGTGTGCACGTAGGACCTTCGCGAGTTCCTCGAGGGTGAGCCCAGAGAACGACACGGCCAGTTCGCTCTTGATCGCACTGACGGCGGGGCTGAAGAGTGAAGATTGAGTGACCCTGGTTTGGGGCCCAAGCGCAGCATTGATTACTGCAGCACTCGTCGCAGGGCCGCAGAAGGCACGGCGCTCTTGGGGCAACAGGTAGGGTTCGAGTTGCCCATAGTCGGTCCTGTTCGGAGACGCCGCCAGTAGCTCCCGACCTTCCTTAGAAGAGACGGCAATGAGGTCCGTAGCGAGCGGCAGGTTCTCGACCAGGGGCGCTGAGAACGCGTACCGTGCGACGCCCGATGTAATCAACAGGGCTGTCGTTGGGATAGCGAGAGCCACAAGCTTGAGGGTTCGTCTCCTGGGGTCCCCGGCGTCCTTTGTGGGGCCTAACGCTTGCACGATGATCTCCAGACATTGGTGGGTAGGCTAAGTGTGGATATGACCAATACTTGAAGCCAACGCCTATTTCGAGATGCAATTGTTGAAAATTCACGTCGAGAGGTCTTGACATCTGCACTCCGACCACTCCTTGGCAAATCGGAGCCAAGAGACTATGGCCGGTCTTGGGCCGCTTGCTGCCATTAAGTCTGACGGAGCAGTGCGCGGCCATGCGACTTGCCAAGGCTGGTTGTGCCGCAAGTGTGCCGTGATTGATGCTTGAAACTCGATGGCAAGCGCTGCAAGTCGTTGATTAACAAAAGTCCGAATTTGCTTTCAACCGCCTACGAACCAAGGGGTCGTGGGTTCGAATCCTGCCGGGCGCGCCAAGAAATCAACGGGTTGCAGCAATGCAGCCCGTTTCCATTTGAGGTTGGGTCAAGCGGGGTGCGGTAGGCAGCGCGTTCCGTTCCAAATACTTGAGCTCCACCGCGGTCGCCACCCTCGTGCTTTCGCTGCGAACACAATCACGGCGAGATCACGATCAGCGGCGACGTCGTTTGCATGCACCGGGGGCGGCGCCACATCAAGGCGCAAGCGGAATTCGGCTGCGTCTACTGGTTGCGCGCCACGGGCAGCGACGACGATAAGTGAACCGGCCACCAGCACTGAGAAGTTATCGAAGCAAAGCGCTGCAGCGATACAGCTTCAACGTGCGATTGTGTTGTTTCTTGACCACCAGGATTACATCTCCGCGATCGATGTCTGTGAATCCCACACCGTTGACGAGTCCGACTTTGCGATCTATCGATTCACGGCAGTCGTGGTTCGCTTAGCCCCGATCGAAATCCCGCATGCGTCCGCGCCGGTAATCTAAAGCCACGGGCCGGCACAGCGGCCAGTTCGACCAGATGGCGAACCCGCTGGCTTAAGTATTCTTCTCACCTATGCCAAGATTGCTTCAACATGAAGGGGGGCGCATGAAAGCACATATCTTTCATTACGGTTTTGGCTTCTTGTGCCTTAACTTATGCCTCGCGCCCGCCCGGGCAGATTTGGTGAACCTTATCCCAGGACTCTACGGCGGCGATGGAATAACCCTTGCCACTGGTGGCGGAGGTGGCGGTGGTACTGGGGGCGGCGGTGGCGGGGGTGGCGGCGGCGGTGGTGGTCCACTCTGCGGGACAGTGCCAGACCATCGAGCACATTTTACGGTGGACAGTGCAGCCAGAATTAATCAGTTGAATCGCAACATCTCCGCGCAAGTCGCCATTTTTCCTTTTAACTCTATGTCCTCTGCTTTTTCGTTTGCCTACGACGCCGGTCTTGGGACCTTTCTTAGTACCACTGAAAGTCTCGGCCCTATTTATGCAGAACGGCCGCGTACTGTGGGTAAAGGCAAATTTAATGTAAACCTGTCTTACACCACGTTTGAGTATGACAAGTTCGAAGGCGCGAGCCTTGATAATTTGCAGGCCCCCGCCCTGCACGCTGCTGATTCCTTGGCCCCATCAAATCAGCGCACCTGTTTTGAATTGGATGAACTCGCTTTAAATTTTAATATTGACATTAAAACTAACATTCTTGCGCTCACCTCTACCTACGGCGTAACCGATAATCTCGATATCGGTATCCTTATTCCTTACGTCGATGTCCGCGTCAGGGTAAAAAGTCGTGCCGTCTTGCAAATTTCGCCCAATAACCCAACCCCGGGGGAGCATCGGTTCGGCCCCGAGAGCCCTGATGACGAGGCAAGCGGCAAAGCCCGTGGTTTGGGGGATATCCTGCTACAAGCAAAATATCATTGGCACAAAAGCGATACCCACAACCTAGCCGGAGCAGTGCTGGTTAAGACCGCTACCGGCGATGAGAGAAACTTTTTAGGGACAGGTGATACCACCGTGCGGCCCTATCTCATTTATGCAACTTCGTTTGGCAATTTTTCGCCCCACTTGAATTTGGGCTACAAGTTTAATCTGGACGATTCCGGAAAAAGTGCTATCGAATACGTCGCGGGGTTTGACTACGGCCGCGGGAACTATACGGTGGCGTTAGATGTATTTGGCTCCCGCCAAAAGGCGAACGGCATTGGCGATAATATTATCAACGGTTCGCTGGGAATAAAATGGCGCCCTGCCAATGAATACATCTTGTTCGCGAATATTCTCGTTCCTTTGAACAATTCGGGCTTACGCTCCAATCTAATTACCACCGTGGCCCTGGCGCGCAGTTTCTAAGCCCATACCAAGTTCCGCGCCAATTCATGGAAGTACTGCTCTGCGCGCTTCCCGGCGTTGCTCTTGTGAGCTTTCCCCGAATCCACGGATACTAGCCTAACCTCAACGGCGTCGCTCGAAGTCGACGGGGCTGATGTGTCCCAAGGGTTGAGTGTGTTTTCCATTTCGGTTTGTGCCGAGTAGAGGGGTTGACTCAGTGAGGGTACTGTGTCCTTTGCGATTGGCAACCGTTGCCGTTGCGGTTTCGGTAACCCCTCTTTACGCCAACGCCGCTGGAGATATCGCGGTCATCAGAAGCCGTGACCTCGAGCCGTACAACCAGGCATTCGCGGGCTTCTCCGAGGCTTGTTCCAGCCATATCAACCAATATACGCTCGGCGGGAATAGGGCTTCGCAACAGCGCATGGCGCAGGAAATCGCCGAGACGAAACCGCGCCTGGTCTTGGCGATCGGCTTGGTGGCTGCCAAGCTTGCCAAAGAAGATCTCAAAGATATTCGGACGCTGTACATCATGGTTTCCAATCCAAAAAAACATGACCTCGTCGGCAACAATATCGCCGGAATCACGCTGAATATTCCCGTAGACACGCAATTTAAGGCTTACAAGACCCTGGTGCCAGGGCTTAGAACGATAGGTGTCGTCTACGACGCTAATAATTCAGGGGAGCTTATTCGCGAGGCAAATGCCGTGGCGAAAAAACTTGGGGTGGAGATCGTCGCCGTTTCCGTTCAATCGCAAAAGGAAGTCCCGGAAGCGCTGCGCGGCATGCTGGGGAAAGTGGATGCGGTCTGGATGGTGCCCGATGAGACCGTCGTCACGACGGATTCATTCAAGTATTTCCTGCTGACAACGCTAGAAAACGGTGTTCCGTTTTTTGCGGCTTCGGATATCTTTGTTGAAGCAGGGGCTTTGGCAGCGCTCACGCCGGATTACACCGATGTCGGCCGGCAGGGTTGCCAACTGGCGATGGGATTCACAGACGGCCAACTTACCTTGGCCGAGGCAGGCGCCAGGCCACCGAGAAAAGTCAATCTGTCGCTCAATTTGAAGACGGCCAAAAAGATTGGCCTGGCGATTCCCACACCGGTCATAGAATCGGCAAAGTTGGTATATCGATAACGTGTTTCCTCACCGAAACCGCAGTTATGGATTTTCCAGTTAGCAATCTATTTAGGCGTTCGCTCAAGGTTAAGGCGATCTCATTCATCGCCTTAATTATTTTAGCGGTGAGCGGCTTCTTAAGCTGGCGATTTTTAAGCCAGTCGGAAGAAATATTGACCACGGAACTGCAGAGTCGGGCGCTGGCATTCAGCATTAATCTAGCTCGCAGCAGCAAATACGGCGTTCTTACGGAAGACCGAGAGATCCTGCGGGAAGCGGCAGACGGCGCCCTGCAGGAAGAAAGCGTGGTCTATGTTCGGATCAGCAACGCTCAGGGCAACGTGCTCGCCGAGCAGTTCAAATATCCCATAGAGGCAAAATCAGCGCTTGCCGACGGCTTCCGGCACATCACCACCGTAGATCCAGCGTGGAACAAGCCATTCATAACCTATCACCTGTCAAATGGTGTCGGCATCTACCATACGTTTGTGCAAGTGGAAACGACTCGCGGCGGAACGGCTAGCCGTCTTTCGTCGGAGCTGATGCTGCTTGGTGAAGGAAATGCAACCACCGGAGACAATGAGCCCAAGATTATTCAGCATGGAAACGTACAGATCCTTCTGTCATCCGAGAAAGTGATAGATAAGATCCGCAGGACGCTGTTTGGCGGCATATTGCTGACGCTTGTCATTGTCGGAATTGCCCAACTCATATCTTTTTACGGCGTCGATTACATCACCAAGCCGCTTCGTGCCATGGCGCAAGCAGCGCTGAATATCTCTCGCGGCGATTTGTCACAGCGCGTCCCGGTCCGGTCCAGGGATGAGATCGGCGTGCTGGCGACTGCCTTCAACCACATGACCGAATCGTTGTCCACGATGACCCAGGCGCAACAGCGGCGGCTAGCCGAACTTTCGACACTTCATGACATCGGTATCGATATGAGTTCGACCCTGGATCAAGAAAGACTGATTGATTTGACGCTCCAAGCGGTCGTAGGGCGGCTCTGTTATGACCGAGGGACCTTTTTTAGGTATAGCGAGGACAGACGGGCGCTGGTTGAGGGACGGTTAGCAGGCGCATCAAAAGACCTCGAACATACCCTGCTCGGCCTTGAAATTCCTTTGGATGACGCAAATGGATTTTGCGCTACGGTTGCGCAGAGGGGCCAGGCGGTGCTGGTTGCAGATGTGAGCACAGCAAAGCCACCCATCGACGCTTCGCTGGCGCACGTTCGCGACGCCCGCTCTTTCCTAGCCGCTCCGGTGAAATTTGAGGATCGCACCCTCGGCATCCTAGTGGTGGAAAGCCTTAGCAAGACCCTCACCGATGCGGATTTGACCTTAGTAGCGACGCTGTGCAGCCATCTCGCGGTGGCGATGGCGAACGCTTCGGGTTACCGCCAGATCGAGCAGCTCAACGTAAACCTCGAACAAAAGGTCTCGGCACGGACAGCGGAACTGCAGATGCAGCAGGATCAGCTCAAAGAGGTTAACGAAAGGCTACGGCAAGCGACGCGTCATAAATCCGAGTTCCTGGCGAGAATGTCGCATGAGCTCCGCACGCCGCTGAACGCCATTATCGGCTATAGCGAAATGCTCATGGAAGAACACGAGAGTCCCGCCGAGAAGTCACTTACGGATGATTTGAAGAAGATTCATTCCTCGGGAAATCATTTGCTGTCGCTGATCAACGATATTCTCGATCTATCGAAGGTCGAAGCGGGCAAAATGGAGCGCTATATAGAGAGCGTCGACGTCGCATCGCTTGTTAACGACGTGAAGGCAACGGTGCGCCCGCTAGTGGAAAAAAGCGGCAATACATTTTCTGTCGTCTGTCCCGCGAACATACCGCCGATACGAACCGATATAACCAAGCTGCGACAGATCCTGTTCAATCTACTGAGCAATGCGGGAAAGTTTACTAACAGAGGAGCGGTTTCTCTGACGGTGAGCGAAGTGAACAAAGCCGGCAAACGCTGGCTGAGCTTCGTCGTGAAGGATTCCGGAATAGGCATAAGCCCGCAACAAATGGAACATTTGTTTCGGGAGTTTTCGCAGGCGGATGTATCAACCTCGCGCAGATACGGTGGAACTGGCCTCGGCCTTGCCATCTGCAAGCGCTACTGTGAAATGATGGGCGGTTATATCGACGCGGAGAGCAAGTTGGGGCAAGGCACCAAACTGACGGTCTGGTTGCCGTCAGAGATTTCTGAGGGGAGTTCTTCTCGCGCGCAGAATGATGCTGCCGATCTTCAGACGGAGGAAGGCGACGAGCCCAAGGCGAAACGCACCGTTCTTATCATTGACGACGACGCATCCACGCGAGAAATCATCAGCCGTTTTCTGTCCAAGGACGGGTTCCGAACCGTGTCGGCGTCAAACGGCGAAAGCGGGCTCAAGCTCGCCAAGCAAGTTCATCCGACCGCGATCACGCTCGATGTCATGATGCCAGGTGTCGACGGTTGGACGGTTTTGGCCGAACTGAAAGCAGATCCCGACCTGGCGGATATACCGGTAATTGTCGTAACGATTCTGGATGAAAAGGACATGGGCTATTCGTTGGGTGCCGCGGACTATATGACCAAACCAATCGATCGCGAGCGGCTGCTCGCAATAGTCAGGAAGCATTGTTGCGATTCTCCGCATGGCCGGGTATTGGTGGTTGAGGACGACGACAGTTCGCGGACGATGATCAGCCGAATGATTGCCAAGGACGGTTGGACCGTCGTCGAAGCGGAAAACGGGCGCGTTGCGCTGGATATACTTGCCGAGCAGGAGCCGCCTGAGATCATTCTGCTCGATTTGATAATGCCGGTGATGGATGGACTCCAGTTCATAGATGAGGTACGTAAGCATGCGCAATGGCGGATGATCCCGATCGTCGTCTTAACGGCGAAGGATCTGACCCAGGAGGAGTGCGTTCGACTAAATGAGGATGTGCAACAGATACTCGAAAAATCCACGTTGAGCCGCGACGCCTTGCTGCGTGAAATGACCAATTCAATTGGCCGCGTACGTGAAGCGGTGTTACGGGCATGATCCTGGCTCATCAGGCTGGTAATTGAGGCGAAGCGACGAACGCAGGATCTGAGAAATCGTAAACACACCCTGACCCACGCCACATGGTTCATTTGGCCCACGGAGTGCGCAAGCTGCCGTTGCACGAGAACGCAGTCGGCTTTCGGGCTCGTTTGGAGAAGGGTCTGCCACCCGTCGAGGACGTAGGGCGGTGGAAGGCTAGACCGCCGGCAACTCGACCATGACCAAAATTCTGCTAGCGGAAGACAATGAACTGAACCGCGACATGCTGCTGCGCCGCCTGGAACGCCGGGGCTATCAAGTCGTGGTGGCAACGAACGGTGAGGAAGCGATCGAAAAAATGAGGGCTGATGGCCCCGACCTGCTTTTGCTGGATATCAGTCTGCCGGTATTGGACGGTCTTGAAGTCGCAAGTCGTATTCGGGCGGACCCTCAATTGCGCGCGCTGCCGATTCTCGGCCTGTCCGCTCACGCCATGCAGGGCGATAGGGAGCGAGCGCTTGCGGCAGGCTGTGACGATTACGATACCAAACCGGTCGAGATGGAGCGCTTGGTCGACAAAATTCAATTGCTTTTGCAGACCGCATCCAAGCCATGAACCCCGATACCGGAACGCTGCTGGTCGTCGACGATAATGAGATGAACCGGGATATTTTGTCGCGTCGCTTAGTCCGAAAGGGCTACGACGTGATCGTCGCGGAGAACGGGCAAAGCGCGCTTAACAAATTGCTGGAGCGCAAGTTCGACTTGGTTCTGCTCGATATCGAAATGCCGGGCATTGACGGCGTAGCTGTTCTCAAGCTGATACGCAAGACTTATTCGATGACCGAATTGCCTGTCATTATGGTGACGGCGAGGGGCGAAACCGCCGATATCGTCGGCGCCCTCGAGTTGGGCGCCAATGATTACATCATGAAACCGCTTGATCTCGTGGTGGTGCCAGCGCGTGTGCGAACACAGCTCGCGCTCAAGCGCGTTTCGGATGAAGCAAAAATGCTTACATGCCAATTGGAAGCGCGCAACGCGCTCATTCGAAAAGTCTTCGGGCGCTATGTCGCGAACGAAGTCGTTGATAAGTTGCTGGGGTCGCCTGAAGCGCTCGAGTTTGGCGGCGAGCTCCGCACCGTGACCGTTCTGGTAGCCGATTTGAGAGGATTTACTTTGATTTCGGAGGGCCCGACCACGCCTGCTCAAATCGTGCAGATGCTCAACAATTATCTTGGCGCAATGACCGAGATTATTTCTGATCACCATGGTGTCGTCGACGAAATTCTGTGCGACGGAATGCTCGCGTTTTTTGGAGCGCCAAGCGAACAGCCGGATCATGCGCAGCGCGCCGTCGGCTGCGCGGTTGCGATGCAGAAGGCGATGGAGTCCGTTAATGCGTATAACCAAACGCACGGCTTGCCGGAACTTTCCATGGGAATCGGGATTCACACTGGAGAAGCCATTGTGGGGAATATTGGCTCCGAAACGCGGTCGAAATACAGTGTGGTGGGCAAACATGCCAATCTGGCAACGCGCATCGAGTCCTGCTCTTGCGGAAACCAGATCCTGATATCCGAAGCGACTTTGTCGCATACGGGGGCGATAGTCAGAATCGATGGACAAATTATCGTGCGTCCGAAAGGTTTCGCGAAGCCGGTTACCGTCTATGAAGCGGGCGGCATAGCCGGGGCATATAATTCTTTCCTACCCCGCTATACCGATGCGCTCCAACCTTTGAGCCAAGCGGTGACCGTCGACTGCGCCATCGTCGATGAAAAGTCTATTAGCGAAGAAAAATTCGCTGGCAGCCTTACCAAACTGTCTGCCAAAGCCGCGGAAATCGTTACCACCCGACCGGTGGCCCCCCTCACGAATCTCGCAATCTATCTAGTCCAGGACGATTTCACCGATCAGACGACATGCCTTTATGGAAAGGTGATCGCTTCTAGTAACGGCGACAACTGTATTTGCGTGCGCTTTACCTGCATGCTTCCGCAGACCTTGACTGTGCTTACCGACTTGCTGCGTCGCCACGGTCAGGACCGTGAAGCCGC
>Ga0137428_1001226_pt1 | contig 10220 bp, 7 predicted proteins | sample EasRivERMZT718_2_FD_102305 | JGI IMG/M metagenome (GOLD analysis project Ga0137428, IMG submission 102305) | Soil microbial communities from meander-bound floodplain in the East River, Colorado, USA - East River MetaG ERMZT718_2 | ecosystem: Environmental > Terrestrial > Soil > Floodplain ...
CGATCGAGCCCTTGGCGCAAGGCCTCGGCATTCAATGCCGCGAGATCGGCCGAATGGGTGAGCGTCACGATGATCGGCACCTGGGTTCCAGGAGCGAGGGCCGAGAGCTCGGCGGCGAGGGCCGGAGCCACTCGGGCCCGGGCCTCGGCCGGGAGGCCGTGATCCCAATCGGGGGCCGAAGCAGCGGTGCGTGCGAGCGTGACGGTGAGGAGGAGGACGGCTATTCTCGCCGGGCGCGAGGGGGAGCATGGGCGAACTTGCATGTCACCTCCAGGAGCGCAGGAAATCATTCCGATCGGCGGCACGAAGCCTTCCAATAATATCCCAGAATCATGCAGCGATCAATGAGCAGAGGCGGGCGATGGACTGCGGGCGCCCTCGTCTTCGGGCTGGCGGTTGGCCTGCGACTCGCCGTCGCCTTCGGAGGCCGAGCGACAGCGATCGAGGACGGACGCGTGGTGATCCGGGATCCGGATGCCTGTTACCACTTGCGGCGCGCGGGAATCATCGCCGATCGCTTCCCGGATTTCGCGCTCTTCGACTCCTACATGAATCATCCTCGCGGCGCGCACGTCATCTGGCCGCCGCTCTACGACCTCGTGCTCGCCGGCGCGCTCCGAGTCTTCCCGGCTGAGCCGCCGGGCACGAGCGCGGCCGTGGCGCTCCTGCCGCCGCTCCTCTTCGCCAGCGCCGTGCTCGTTCTCTTTCGCCTCGCCTGGGCGCTGTGGCCGAATCGCCCCGGGTTCGCGATCCTCGCCGCCCTGACCCCCGCGCTCCTGCCGGCGAGCCTCCCCTATACCGGGTTCGGCCTCCTCGATCATCACGCGGCCGAGCTGCTCATGACGGCGATCGTGGTGGCGGCGATCGGAGGCGCACTCGCCCGCGGCGAAGAAGACACCGTGCCCCCTTGGCGCGCGGCCTGGGGTCTCGGGCTCGCGATGGCCGGCGCTCTTCTGACCCAGCTCTCGCTCGTCGTTCTCTTGGCGTTCGCGCCTCTGTGCGCGCTGTTCGCCGCGCGCGGCCTGCGCTCGCGGGCGCTCGCCACGATGGCCTGGGCGCTCGCGCTCGCGGCGCTTCTCGTCCTCCCCTGGGGACTTCTCTATGCGCGCGGCGGAGCACCCTTCCGCCACTACCAGTTCGGGCTCTTCCAGCCGGCGCTCGCCGCCGCGGCCGCGCTCGGAACCGCGGTGATCTCGGCGCTCGCGGGCCGCCATCCCAAGCGGATCTGGATCGCGATCGGTTGCGCGCTCCCGCTCCTCGCGCTCGCGCTCCTGCTCGGGAACGAGATCGCCGGTGGATTCGGATACGTCGGCCGGAGCGCCCCCTGGCTCGCATCGATCGGCGAGAGCCAGCCGCTTTTCGCCGCCGGAGGAGCGGCGGGAGTGCGCGAGCTCCTGATCCAGCTCTCGGTGCTCGCGCTCCTCCTGCCGGTGGCCTGGCTTCGGATCCTGCGCGGAGGCGGTCACGATCCCCGCCGGCGGACGATTCTCCTCGCGTCCATGCTGTTCGCCATCCTCGGACTGGCCCAGCGTCGGTTCTTGCCGCACCTCTCGCTCTTCATCGGGTTCGGAGCCGCCATCGCCCTCGAGCCGCTGCTCGTGCGCTCGCCCCGGCGCCCGATCCGACCGGTATTCGCTGCCCTGACCGCGATCGCGCTCGCGGCCGCATTCTTGCCGTGCATTGCCGCGCTCCGCCGGGAAGAGGAGCCGGTGATCGCCTTCGATCGCGCCCGGCCGGTGCTCGACTACCTCCGCACACGCACCCCGCCTACCTCGCACTTCGATCACCCGCGCGCGCCCGGCGAGTACGGCGTGCTCGCCGAATGGTCCTTCGGGCACTTCATCCAGTACTACGGCCAGCGGCCGGCGGTCACCGACAACTTCGGCGATCATGCCGGCGATCCCTTGCGCCCGCGCGAGTTCTTCCTCGCCACTCAGGAGGAGAAGGCGCTCGCCCTCACCGACTCGCTCCGGGTGCGATACATCCTCGTGCGCGATCTGGCCGCCGGCTTCGAGGGACTCATCCCCGATGCGGAAACCTACCGGCGGTTCGTGGCGCGGGCGGTTCCGCAGGGCGTTGACCGCGGCCGGATCGAGTTCGCACCCGCGATCGAGCCGACCCTCTTGTATCGCCTGGCCTGGCGGTACGGGAGCGGCTTCCCTGGCGCCGGCGGATTCGTTCCGCCGGTCGCGCATCTGCGGCTCGTGGCCGAGAGCCAGGCGCTCGAGCCGGTTTCCGGCGGGGGCGAAGTGCCCTACGTGAAGCTCTACGAGATCGTGCCTGGGGCGAAGCTCGAGATCGCCGGTCTCGAGCCCAACGAGGATGGCGTGTTCCTGTCCGCCGTGCGCTCCCCGACCGGCCGCCGCTTCCCGTTTGTCATGCTCCTCCAGGCCGATCCGGCGGGAACGATAGCGGTCACGATCCCCTATCCGACGACCGCCGCCGAAGAGGGCGAGAGCTGGATCGACGAGGGCGAGATCCGGATCGGACGCGAGACGGGGCGGCGGCTGCCGCTGCCGGCGATCACGAACGCGGACGTGGAGAGCGGCCGCCGGATCGCAGTGGGCGATTCGCTGGGCGCCGGCAGCGCGGCGATTGGAACACGATGATTGAATCCCAGGCTCCGCCGATCGACATTGCGCTCGTGACCTATCGCGGAGCACCCGGGCTCGATCCCGACGACGAGCCACTCGCCCGCGCCCTCGCGGCGCGAGGGATCGCGTGCGCGCCGGTGCCGTGGGACATGGCGGGCTTCGACTGGTCCAGTCCCAGAATCGCGCTCCTTCGCTCCACCTGGGACTATCATCATCGGTACCAAGAGTTCCTCGCCTGGGCCCGAGCCACGGCCGCCGGCACGACGCTCTTGAATCCGCTGGCGGTGATCGAATGGAACACGCACAAGGGCTATCTCGCGGAGCTCGCGGCCCGCGGCGCGCCGGTCGTGCCCACGGTGCTCGTCAAAGCTGGCCAACCCTGCGATCTCTCCCAGCTCCTCGCCGAGCGAGGCTGGGAGCGGGCAGTGGTGAAGCCGGCGATCTCCGCCGACTCGTTTGCCACCTTGCGCGTGGAGGCGCAGGAGCCCGGCCCCGGGGCGGCGCATCTCGCCCAGTACGGGGTGGAGCGGGATATGATGATCCAGCCGTTCCTGGAATCCGTGGAGACGACGGGAGAGCGGTGTCTCGTCTTCATCGGCGGCGAGCTGACGCATGCGGTGCGCAAGAACTCGCTCTTCCGCGGTGGCCGGCATGTCGGACCGGAAGGGATCGCGGTCCCGCCCGAGCCCGATGAGATCGCAGCGGCTCGCCGGGTGCTGGCCGTCGCCGGTTGCGAGGACCTCCTTTACGCGCGGGCGGATCTGGCCCGCGATGCGCAAGGCGCGCCCATCCTCCTCGAGCTCGAGCTCGTCGAGCCCACCCTCTTCCTCTTGGAGTCCGCGAGCGGAGCCGACAAGCTCGCGACCGCTCTCGACGCCCGACTGAATCCGAATTTGAACCCGAGCCCTGAACCGGCTCGACGACCTGGAGATCCTGATGTCCGCTGATTCGCCGATCCGCGTCGCGCTCTTCGGAAACGGCTTCGCCCGCACCGTGATACTGCCGTGTCTTAGAAACGTGCCGGAGATGTCCGTGGTGGGAATCGCGAGCCCCAATCTGGAGCGAGCCCAAGCCACCGCTCGCGAGTTCGGGATCGAGCAGGTTTCGGCGGACCACCGCGAACTTCTAAAGTCCGCGAAACCCGAGCTCGTGTTCGTGGTCACCCCTCCGCTTCGCCATCTAGAAATGTCGCGGGACGCGCTCATGGCCGGCTGTCACGTGGTGTGCGAGAAGCCGACCGCGCTCTCCGCCACCGAGAGCGCGGCGATGGGAGTCGCGGCCGCGGCGGCGCCCCAGAGCGCACGCGGTAGCCACCCGCTCGCCCTCATCGACCACGAGCTCCGGTTCGATCCGCGCCGGATCGCGCTCCGGAACCTGATCCGAGCGGGCCAGCTCGGGGATATCCTGCACGCGAGCTACACCCTCCACACCCCTGGCCGGCGAGACGCGGCCGCTCCCTGGACCTGGTGGAGCGATGCGGCGCAAGGCGGGGGGATGTGGGGAGCGGTCGGATCGCACGCAGTCGATGCGCTCAGGGTCCTGCTCGGTGAAGTGGCAAAAGTCCGCGGGCGACTCCACACGTTCGTGCGCGAGCGGACCGATCCGGCAACCGGGAAGCCGCGTCCGGTGACGAGCGACGACTACGCCGCGGCCTGGCTCGGGCTCCGGTCCGGAATCCCGGCGGCGATCACGGTCTCGGCCGTCGAGGGCGAGCGGCGGCACGAAGTGGTGGTGACGGGGAACCGCGGCGTGGCTCGACTCGCAGAGGGGCAGCCGCTGCTCGTGAAGGAGGGGAATGGCGAGTGGCGCGAGGCGGCCAACGATCGCGACTTGCCACCCTCCGCAGAGCTCGGGATCCCGGACACCGACTGGGCCCGGGGCTTCATCCGCTACGCGCGAGCGATCGCAGGAGCGATCCAGAGCGGTCAGGAACGACTGGAGGGTGCCGCCGATTTCACCGATGGGCACCGGAACCAGGTGGTGCTCGACGCTGTCCGCCGGTCCTCGAGCGCGGCCAACTGGGTGCCGATTCCAGGCTAAACCAACCGTCTCGCTTCGCGCTGGATCTCGTCCATCCAGTAGCGGAGATCTGCCGCATAGACACGCGGCACGCACTCGCCACAGATGTCGTTCGCCAGGACCGCCATCGCATGGAGCGTGGCGGTCATCGCATGCGAGCGCGGGTAGTTCACCGGCAGACAGGTGAGCAAGTCGCCGAGTTCCCGGCATCCGGAGGCGACGCTGGCCAGGATCGACTCGAGCACTTCCTCTTCCGGGATCTGCTGCGGCCGATACAGGAGATCGTGCACGGTACGCATCTCGCCCAGGAAGACGCTCGCAGCGCTCTCGGAGCGAATCATCGTCTCCGACGGGCGAACCTCCGGGTTGGCGCACATGGCGGCGATCGCCTGCAGCTCCGAATGGACGAAGTGCAAGTTGGTCCGCACCCGGCCGAGCCGGTCCTCGAAGGTGATGCGATGGATCTCTGCCGTCAGCTCCTCCTGATGCCTCGAAACGAGCTTCGAGATCACGACCCCGAAGAGAAGGAGCCCGGAAGCACCCTCGGCGATTGCGAGCAACCGGAACCAGCCCACCGGCACCACATCGCCGTAGCCGATCGAGAGCGCGGTGACGAAGCTGAAGTAGACGGCGGTCAGGAGCCCGGCCAAGTTGGAGGCGATCGGCTCCTGGCCGGCACGGAGCCCATGCCCGCACACGACCCCCGCGAGCCAGTACACCACGCCAAAGATGGCGATCATCCAGAACCAGATGCTGATCAGGTTTGCGACCGAGCGATCTCCGAGCGAATCCAGGAGCCGGACCAGCGGGCGCGTCAAGGCTCGGCGACCGCGCGCCGGGGCAACGGTGGATGGACGAGCAACGACGGCGGCGGGCGCTTCTCTGAGAGGCTCCGCCCGCTCGGGCAAGACGGGGGCGGCCATCGCCCTTCCGCGCTCGAGCGGCCCTCCCGTCATCAACCACTCCTCCATTCCGCCCGCGTAGTGACGGACGTGCTCGTAACCGAGAGCGCTCAGCAGGCCGACCGCCTGCTCACCCTTGGGTCAAGTCGGGCCGCCGCAGTAGACCGCGACATCGGCTGTGAGATCCGGGAGGACCATGCGGGCGCGAGCGTCGATCTCCGCGAACGGAAGGCTCAGAGCGCGAACAATGTGGGCCTCGTCATAGGCCACTTGCGGCAGGACGTCCACGATCTGGAGCGCAGAATCGTCGAGCCGGGCGAGGAGCTCCTCACGGCTGATCTCCGAGGCGTGAGCCTCGGACGTTTGTGGGCCTGGACTCGCTGGCATCATGATGAATCTATCATGAGATGCTGGCGACTTTGCGCCGGATTCGGCCATAATCCCGCGATGAGCGACCATCGTCTGGCCGGGGTCTATGCGGCCGCAGTCACTCCGCTCCACCCGAACGGAACTCCCGATCCTGGCGGGCTCGTTCGGCTCTTGGATCATCTCGCCCGCCGCGGCTGCCACGGAGCGCTGCTCCTCGGAACCACCGGCGAAGGGCCGTCGTTCTCGGCTCGCGAGCGGCTCGACCTCTGTCGCGCGGCACTCGAGGTGCGCGTCACCCATCCCGGATTCCGGCTCCTCGCCGGCACCGGCACGCCGAGCCTCGATGAGACGATCCAATTGACGAGCGCCGCCTTCAGCCTCGGCTTCGATGGCGCGGTGGTGCTGCCTCCGTACTTCTTCCGGCAAGTGACCGACGAAGGTCTCTTCGCCTGGTACGAGGCGGTGCTCCGGCGCGCAGTGCCCCGCGGCGGCACCCTCCTCGGCTATCACATTCCGGGCGTCTCGGGCGTTCCGCTCTCGCTCGACCTCCTGGCCCGACTCCGGAGCGGTTACCCGGAGCAATTCGGGGGTATCAAAGATTCCTCCGCCGATCGCGGCTGGGCGCAGGCGCTCGGACAACGCTTCGGCGACCGGCTCCTGGTGCTGAACGGGACCGATTCGCTCCTCGACGACGCGCTCGATGCGGGGGCGCAAGGCTGCATCACCGCGGCCGCGAACCTGATCTCCCCCGATCTGCGCCAGGTATGGGACGCCCATCGCGGGCACGGCGATCGCTCGGAGCCGATGGTCCGAGTGCGCGCCGCGAGGGCGGCGCTCGAGCGCCATCCGCCGCTCCCGGCGATCGTGAAGGCGCTCCTCGCTCGCCTGTTCGACTTCCCGCGCTGGCCGGTGCGGCTTCCGCTCCGCGCCGCGACCCGCGAGGCCGAAGATGACGTCGCGGCGGCCTTCCTCGCCACGGGCATTCGCTGAGGTCGCGCTGGACTCGGCGGACGTGTGATGGACTCGGCGGAGGTGGTGATCGCGGGCGGGGGCATCGCCGGGATCGCGGCCGCCCACGAGCTCGCGGTTGAGCTCGGCATCGGCCCGATGATGATTGTCGACGATCAACCGCCGATGAGCGTCACGAGCGACAAATCGACCGAGTGCTATCGCAACTTCTGGCCCGGACCGGACGGCGCGATGGTGGCGCTCATGAATCGGAGCATCGATCGGCTGGAGGCGTTGGCTGCGGCGACCGGCAATGCCTTCCGGATGAACCGCCGTGGGTACTTGTACGTGACGGCGGATCCCACTCGGATTTCGCTCCTCCGAGCGACCGCGACGGCGGCCGCGGCGCAAGGGGCAGGAGCCGCACGCGAAGCCGGATATGTCTCGAACGCCGAGTGCGGAGCGGACGGCACCCACGGGATCGTCGACTTCAGCCGCTATCCGACCGGCTCCGATCTGGTCACCGATCGGAACCTGATCCGCCGGTACTTCCCGGCGCTCGCCCCCGATACGGCGGCAGTCCTGCACGTGCGGCGGGCGGGGTGGATGAGTGGCCAAGAGCTCGGGATGCAGCTCTTGCAGGCGGCCCTTGGCCGCGGCGTCCGGATCGAGCCGGGGCGAGTGACGGCGATCGAGCGGGACGCGCGCGGCGTGACGGCGGTGAAGCTTTCGACCGGCACCCGGATCGCCACTCGGCGGGTCGTCCTCGCCCCGGGCCCTTGGCTCCGAGAAGCGGCGAAGCTCACGGGCGACGACCTACCCGTCTTAACGGAGCTCCACACGAAGGTCGCCTTCCACGACCATCGCGGTGTCGTGCCGCGCGACTCGCCGCTCCTCATCTGGGCCGATCCCCAAGCGCTCGGGTGGACTGACGAGGAACGCGCCGTGCTCGCCGAGGGGAGCGAGTCCGACTCGGTCCTCCTCGGCGAGCTACCCCCCGGCGCCCACACCCGTCCCGAAGGTGGCAGCGGGAGCGACGTCGCGCTCATGCTCTGGGCCTACGACGCGCGCCCGGTTCCCGAGCGCTGGCCGCCGGCCTTCGATCCGATCTTCCCCGAGGTGGTCCTGCGAGGTCTCGCCCGCATGCTGCCGGGACTCGCCGCCTACATCGGCCGCGCGCCGCAGCCGATCGTGGACGGCGGCTACTACACGAAGACGCGCGAGAACCGACCGCTCATCGGGCCGCTCTCGACTCCCGGGGCGTACGTGATGGGCGCCTTCTCGGGTTACGGACTGATGGCCGCCGCAGCCGGCGCCGAGCTCCTCGCTGCGCACTTGACGGGAAGCGAGCTACCCGACTACGCGGCGGCCTTCGTCCCCGCCCGCTATGCCGATCCGGACTACGCTCAACGCTTCGCGGGCGTAGGCGACGCGGGCCAGCTCTAGCGCGACGACCCTCATCACCATTCGAGGAGAACCAGCTTCCGCGTGGCAGCGAAGCCCGGTGAATCGAGCTCGTTTCCCGGGGCTCGGTCGGATCCCTGGAGAGCGGCTATCGTTGCCACTCATCCCACTGGCGGAATAGACGCCCGAGGATGGGGAAGTCCACGAACAGGAGGAGGGCGGAGATGATCCCGGCTACGGCGATCAGCGCCAGGAGACCCGGGAGGGTGTGGAGCCGCTCGGGTCGTTGCGCGGGGCTGTCGGGCAGGAACCCGATGTGCAGATAGCGCGCCATGGCCAGGCAGACGAATGGGGTCGCGAGGACCAGCTCCAATCGATAGCGGGCGATGAAGACGCCCGAGAACATGGCAAAGAGCGCGGCATAGAACACGATGCTCGCCAAGAGCCGCTCTTCGTTGTAGTACCCGAACGAGCGTCGGTAGCGCGTCGCCACCGTGGGGTCTCCGATCACGCGGAATTCGGCCAGCCTTTTCGTGGCCATCAGGAAGGCGCCGAACATCCAGTAGGCCAGGAGCACCGACAAGGTGGGAAACGAGCCGTACCCGGTTGAGTACCAGCCCAACGCCATGCGGATCGGATTGTTGATCGATTCGGCCAGGACGTCGGCGTAGGGCACGTCTTTGAGCCGGATGGGTGGTGCGTTGTACAGGATCCCCATCACCCAGAGGAGTGCCGCCGCGGCCAGGAAGCGCGGCCCGATCCAGGCCCCGATCCCGAGCCCGACGGCCGCGAGCCCGAGCCATTCGACGTACGCCACCCGAATCGCCAGCTGTCCGCTCGCGATCGGGCGCTGGCGCTTGACCGGATGGAAGCGATCGGAGGGCGCATCCAGGATTTCGTTCAGGACGTAATTGCTCGACGCCACGAAGCAAGCCGAAACCACGCCCAGGACGATCTTGAGCAGGGAGAAGCGGGTGATGAAGGCGGGATCGAAGAAGAAGACCAGGAAGATCCCGGGCAGCATGAAGACGTTCTTGAACCAATGGCTCGGCCGGGCGATCCGGACATAGGCCCCTAGACCGCCCCCGGCGCCGCCGCCGGCCGCGCGCTTCGGCGCTGCGCTCGCCGACCGCACCGCTCGCTCGGTCATCTCGGCTCCTGGTCGTAGACCGCGAAGAGGTTCAAGTAGCTGACCCGGTCGCTCAGCCGCTCGAGCCTGAGCTGCGGATGGGCCCGGCCCACGATCGACACGAACCGATCCGGAAATGCCGTGACCACGTAGCAATCTGGATTCCGATCGCGGAGAACCCCCTTCTGCCGCAGGAGGGCGTAGAGCGTGCGGAACTCCTTCCCTTCGGCATCTGCGGGCAGCTCGAACTCGAGCTCAGTGTGGGTGAGGGGCGGCCAGCTCTGCTTGCCATTCGTCCGCCAGTATGTGCCCAGGTAACGGGTCTGGCCTCCGGCCCCCGCTCTCACCTCATCGATCGAAACGGTAACGAAGTACGGGACATCGAACCGGTTGAAGTGAAAGCTCGTGGTGAAGCGATCGACGTCGTCCACCCCGATCACCGGCCGGCGAGCCTGCGCCAGCAGAGCGGCGTAGCGCCGAGTGTCCGCATCCGGGGTGAAATGATCCGACAGATAATAGTTGTAGAGAATGTCCTGATCCCGGGTCCCGGTCGTCAGATCCTCGAGCAAGCGACCCTGGATGTTGTGATGCGCGTAGACCAGGGTGGCTATGCAGTAGATGTAGAGCGCGATCGGAGCGACGAGCGGCCGGGGTCGAAGGAACGTTAGCGAGCGCACCAGGGCTTGGATCGCCACCCCGACCACCAGCGCTAAGATCGGGACCAGGTGGATGAACGTGCGATCGAAGGGCAGCTCGTTCCGCAGGAAGGAAACCCCGAACGGCAACAGCAGGAGGACGTTGAGCTGCGTGAATCTGTAGAGCTCGCTTCGAGCTCCCGAGCGGTCGGCCGCTTCC
>Ga0137428_1001227_pt1 | contig 10217 bp, 9 predicted proteins | sample EasRivERMZT718_2_FD_102305 | JGI IMG/M metagenome (GOLD analysis project Ga0137428, IMG submission 102305) | Soil microbial communities from meander-bound floodplain in the East River, Colorado, USA - East River MetaG ERMZT718_2 | ecosystem: Environmental > Terrestrial > Soil > Floodplain ...
CACGACCACCAGGACGGCGACGAGCTGTTCCTCGAGCTGGCCGCGGGCAACCGCTTCTGGCTCGAGCCGTACCCCGGGCCCTTCATGCGCTTCGATCTCATCCTGCGCCACCGCCACCAGGGCCGAGACCACCAGGACGGCGCGCTCGACCACGACACGGGCGGCGACCTGACCACGCTCGGCGCCAACCTCGCGTTCCGGCCGCGGCCCTCGCTCGACTTCCAGGTCGGCGTCGAGACGCCCGTCGCCGAGCAGGTCGAGGGCACGCAGCTCGCCGCCGGGACCGCGCTGGTCTTCAACCTCGGGTATCGTTTCTGACTGCCTCGCGCCGATCGGAGCCCTCCATGCGCACTGTCCTTCCCTCGCTGCTGATCGGCTGGACCGCCGCCGTCGCGCTCGCCGTGTCGCTGCTGCCGTCCTGCGCCGCGCCGGGCGTCGCGGTGAATCCGCAGCCCGGCGACTTCGCCTTCCTCGAGATCAACCTGCGCGGCTGAACCTGAAACGAGGAGCTGCTCGGCCTCGAGCGGCTCATGCGGAGCCAGTTCGGCTCCACACCGCAGATCGACCTCGACCTCCAGATTGCCCGCGTGCGGGTGCTCGCGCCGATGGCGCTCGACTTCGCGGCCCTGGTCGACGGGGTGCGACGGATGAACGTCGGCGTCGCAGGCATCACGCTGCAGGCGACGGCCCGCGTCGAGGACGAGCCGGGGGGCGAAGGCAGGACCAGCAGCACCGTCGTCGTGATCGAGCCGGGCGGGCAGCGGTTCCCGCTCGAGGGTCCGCCGCCGCCGGACCGGTCGGCGAGCTGGCGGTCGCTGCGCGTGCACGGCTTCGAGACGCCGGGCGGCGCGACGCTCGAAGTGATCTCCGGCCGCTGAGGGCTCGGCCGCGAGCGGATACGATCCGTCCATGGGTCGCCGGGGCGCACTCGGTCTCGGGCTGGCGGCGCTCGCGCTCGTCGCGGGGGTCGCGTGGTGGTTGTCCGGGGATGACGGCAGCGAGGTGGCGTCGAGGCGGCCGGACGCGGCGGGCACTGCGGCGGACAGCGGGCCGACTCCACCGCCGAGCTTCCCCGTCGTCGAGCCCGACGCCGAACCGGTGCAGCTCGAGCCGGGTGCCGAGGTCGCGGACCTCGCTACCACGACATCCGGGTCTCCGGCGACAGGCGTCCTCGTCGTCGAGCTGCGTCATGCGGGCGACGACTCTCCGGTCGCCGGCGCGGAGATCAGGCTCCGCGCGACGATCACCGACAGCGATGCGCCGAGACAGCACCGCGCCTCCGGCCGCACCTCCGACGACGGCACATGGCGAGCGGAGTTCGACCACGCCATCCAGGTCTGGCACGTGATCGCCCTGCCCGGCGACGGTCACGCGCTGGTCGAGATGAACACGGACGTCGTCGAGGTCCCGATCGGCGCCAGCGAGCGCGTGGTGCTGAAGGCCCCGCGCGGCGCCGTCGTGCGCGGCCAGGTCGTCGACGGCGCCGATCGGCCGGTTCCAGGGGCCGCGGTCCTGGCCTGGAGCGAGAGGCGGTGGACCCTCGAGCACGGCGACGATCCCGTGCCTGAGCCTCACGCGCGCACGACCTGCGACAGCGCCGGCCGGTTCGAGCTGGGCGGCCTTGGACCGGAGCTCGTGCTCATGCCCGAGGCGCCGGGACTGGCCGCCTCGAGAGGCGTCTCCGGACCGGTTCTCGACGGCGCCCTCGTGGATGGCGTGACGCTCGTGCTCGGTCCCGCGCTCGAGCTGCGCGGACGGGTCGTCGACCCGGAGGGCCGCCCCGTGCCCGAGGTCCGGGTCGGCGGTGGACACTTGAACTACACGCCAACCCAAGCCGGGCTCGATCCGGCGCGGGCCCTCAAGGTCGTGGACGCCACCGACCTCGACGGCCGCTTCGTGCTCGCGCCGCTGGCCGGCCCACGGTGCGGCGTGTCGGTGCACGCGGACGGCTTCCAGCCCTGGTCGCAGGCCGTCACGCTCGAAGGGACGGAGCTGCTGATCCAGCTCTCGCGCGGGCTGTCGCTGGGCGGCGTCGTGCTCGGCGCCGACGGCGCGCCGCTCGACGGCGCCGAGGTGCGGCTGGCCGGCGCCACGGAGGACGAGTTCGGCCGAGACACGATCACGGTGCAGACCGAGGGCGGGCGCTTCACCTTCGGGGCGCTCGTGGCGACGGACGACGCCATCCTCGGAGTGGCCGCCGCCGGCCATGCGATCCTCGTGCGCGAGGGCGTGGCCGTCGGGAGCGACGACGCGACGCCGCTCGAGCTGCGGCTGGAGCCCGAGAGCCCGATAGCCGGACACATCGTCGACGAGCGCGACCAGCCCATCGAGGGTGCCGAGGTCTCGGTGCGCGGCGATCGGCGCATCGAGACGAGGCGCTTCAGCGGCCTGCCCTGGGAGGACTGGTTCTGGGTCGGGTCGGCCCGGTCGGACACCGACGGGCGCTTCCGCCTCGAGCGCCTCTATGACGGCAACTTCGAGCTGGCCGTCGAGGACCCGCGCCACGAGGGACTGCGGCACACGCAGAGCGTGCGCTCGGGCGTGGAGGACCTGCTGGTGCGCCTCGACTCCGCGGCGCTGCGCCGCGCGGTGCTCACCGGAAGGGTCTTCGACGCGCTGAGCGGCGCGCCGCTCGACGACTTCCACGTGTGGCTCGAGCCGCTAGAGCCCGAGCGCCGCTTCGTGGGCACGCGCGTTCCGGTCGGCCGGTTCCAGGACGCCGCCGGCACCTTCCGCATGGAGGGCATCGAACCCGGACGCTGGCGGCCCGCCGTCGACGCCGAGGGCTACGCACGCAGCACCGGCGCCGAGCTCGAGCTGCGCGAGGGCGAGCAGCAGGTCGAGATCGCGATCCGCCCCGCGCGCACGCTGCGGCTGCGCGTCGTCGACCAGGACGGCGCGCCCGTGCGCCACGTCTTCGTGTCGTTCGAGGACTCGCGTGGCGAGCGCATCGACCTGCAGGCCCAGCCCGTCGGCGACGGCACGATCGGCATGTCGGACAAGGCCGGCGAGCTCACGGCGCACGGGCTGCCCGCCGATCTCGTGACTGTCGTGCTCCGGGTGCCGCTCGTGCCCGGCGCGCAAGTCGCCACGCGGCACCTGCGCATTCCGGTGGACCTGCGCGTGCAGCCGGAGGGCGTGCAGGAGCTCGCGATCGAGCGGCGCAGCCAGCGCTGCCTGGTCCTCTCGTTGCACGAGACGGCCGCGACGCTGGCCACGTCCGTCTTCGATACCGACGATGACGCGGCCACCGACGTGCTGAAGCCTCTGGTCGAGGGCGACGCGCTGCACTCGGTCGAGCGGCCGATCACGGTCACGGTGACGGACGCCGCCGGCTCGGTCGTGGACACCGCGCACTGCGCTCCGAATCCCGGCGTGGCCGGTGCGTGGCGCGTGACCTCGTCGGTCTGCGACTCGGAAGGCGAGCCCACCTCCTGGCTCGCGACCGCGCTGCCGGCAGGCGCGTCGACGGCGGTGATCGCGGCTGAGGGCTACGAGAGCGTGACCCTCGAGCTGCCCGCGGGCGAGGGGCACCTCAAGCGCCTGGTGCTCCTCCGCCAGCCCTGATCAGTGATCGGCGTCGAACTCGGCCCAGACCGGAAGCTCGGCGCCGCGGCCCTGGTTGATGACCTCGTCCCAGAAGTTCCACACGACCAGCCCGTCGTCCGACTCGGGGTCGAGCAGGTGGAAGGCGACGCGCGCGAGCGGCTGGTCCATGGGCACGCGCACCGTGCCGGCGGGCAGCTTGCGCACGCCCTCGTGCACGTCCCACGTGACCTGGCGCGGGCGGTGGCCGCCGGTCAGGGGGAAGGGCTCGACCAGCGGGCCCGGATCGAAGAGCAGGAAGGTCTGCACGAGGTGCGTGTAGGTCTCGCCGAGCACCTCGTAGCGGATGCCGTGCGCGTCGAGCAGGCCGACGATGTCGCCGCGCTCGGGCGGGAACAGGTAGGCGCGCGGCACGGGCTTGGCCGCGCGGGCCTCGAAGCTCACGAAGATCGGGACCTCGACGGTCGTGCGCGGGCCGGCGGCGACCTGCACCTCCTCGCCGGTCTCGATGTCGGGCCGCTTCTCGACGCCGCGCAGCAGCAGCGGCTCGACGCCGCGGCTGACCAGCTCGGCGGAGGTCGCCTGGAGCAGCACGCCGGCCGCGGCCTGCGCCGCGGTCTCCTCGTCCAGGCGGCGGCACAGCGCCTCGATCTGCTCGCCGCGCTCGGCGCTCATCCGCAGGATCTCGGCGATGAAGGCCTTGCTGGCCGCGATGCGCACCGGGAAATCGGCGTAGCTGTAAGCCTCGCTCAGGATCGCCAGGCGGTTGCGCAGGCCGACGTAGTTGTTGCCGAAGCGCGGGCGGTGGTCGAACGAGCGCCAGCCCGAGACCGCGTCCGGGTCGTCCTTGAACTCGGCCTCCTCGCCCGTGCTGGTCATGAAGTTGCCGTAGTCGAAGACCTCGAAGGACCAGCGCTCGCGCATCCGCGCGCGCAGCTCGGGCAGCCAGTCGCGGTTCAGCGTGTCGAGCAGCAGCGGGTGCGCCGAGGGCGACAGCGGCGGCGCGTAGGTCAGCTCGTAGCCGTGCGCGCTGCCGTCGGTCGTGTGCAGGTCGACGACGACCTGCGGGTCCCAGGCCTGCATGAGCCCGACGAGCGCGCGCGACTCGGGCGCCTCGAGCTTGAGGTAGTCGCGGTTCAGGTCGAGGCCCGCGGCGGTCGGGCGCTGGCCGTTGAGCGCCGGCCCGTTCTGCAGCGGCCGGTTCTTGGGGCCGAAGCGGTCGTTGCCGTCGGCGTTGTAGATCGGCGCGAGCAGCAGCACGACGTGGCCGACGGGGTAGGGCTCGGCGCCTCGCGCGCCGCCCGTCCCCCACACGACCTCGCGCAGCAGCTCGAGGCAGGCCTCCTTGCCCTCGACCTCGCCGGCGTGGATGTTCGCCATGACGAGCACGCGCGGCTTGCCCGCGGCCAGCGCGGCCGCGGCGTCGGCCACCGGCGGATCGGCCACGACGACCAGCGGCAGCTCGCGTCCCTCGGGCGTGGTGCCGAACGTCGTGCGCACGACGCGCGGGTCGCCAGCCGCCTCGACCGCGTCGAGGAAGGCCAGCACCTCGGCGTGGCTCGAAGTGCGGCGGTAGCCGGAGGACTCGGGGACGGTGAGGGGCTGTTTCAAGGCGAGGCGGCCAACGGTGTCCGCGCCGGACAGAGGGCGACTGGCGGAATCGCCGCCCGCGCTGCAGCCGGCCAGCAGGAGCACCAGCGAGCCCCACGACGCGAGCAGCCGCCGCATATGCGGGCGAACCGACTGCCCGCGCGCGCCCGGGCCGGGACCGACTTCGTTCATGGCACGACGAGATCGTGCCCGATCAGCACCACTCCGAGCAACTCGGAGGCCTGCAGCCCGTAGACGAGGCGAAGCGTTCCGCTCGCGGTCGGCGTGACCTTGACCGAGTACAGGTAGCTCTTGCCGACACGCGCACGCGGCTGCCGGAAGAGCGCCGTCTGGTCGATGACTTCCCTCGTCGAACCGAATTCCTCGGGCGTCACGCCCAGCTTGCCGAAGTCGCACTCGGCGACCGTCGTGAACACGCGGACGTGGCTGAGGCCAGTCTCCCCGAGGACCGGCTGGGATCGCGGGGACGAGCGGGTCCTCAGGAGGAGTTGCGCCTCGACCTCCGTTCCGACGGCGGGCGAGCCCAGCATGTCGAAGGTGAGCTGATCGGGCTGGAAGCCCGCCGGGACGACGGGGGCTCCGCTCGCGTCGATATGGACGTAGTTGTAGCGCAGCGTGGGCACCGTGAGCCTGATCACGCGTCGACCTCCGCAGCGTTCGCCGCCTGATGCACGGCGCTCAAGTGATCCCCACCGTCTCGATGGTTTCGGCGGCGGTCGCGTAGTTGGCGCAGGTGACCCGGAACGTCAGGCGGTACGACTTCCCCGCTGCGCCGGCGCTCGGGGTGAACTTGAGCTCGAAGGTCGTGTTCGTGTTCTTCGCCAAGGAGGCCTTGGTCCAGACCGACTCGTACTGCGAGCCGGTGCTCGGCAACAGCGTGTTCGTCCAGACCGCGGCCGCCAGGGGCTGGAATGGATTGGCGCCCGTGAGCGGAAGATCCGAGTGCAGCGTGATCGACACGCACACGTTCGAGAGCATCTGCGACTTGCAGCGGAAGATGAAGCGGGCTGAGTGCTGGACGCTGTTTGCCTTGTTCCCGAGCGGCTCCTCAATCTCGATCTGGTCATTGACCAGCGGATCCGGCATGGGGTTGCCGTAGGTGCCGATCGGCACGGAGTAGAGAACGACCATTCAGCGCGACTCCTCTGGGGGGTGTTCGGTGTCGGGCGGCGCAGCGCCCTCGAGGCCGGCGAACAGCTGGGCGCGCTTCGCGGCGTTCGGGTCGCCCGGAGGCGTACGCGCGACGAGCTCGCGCGCCAGCTCGAGGGCCTCGGCCGGTCGGCCGTCCTTCTTGCACAGGACCGTGAGGCTGTGGATCGCGGAGAGCGCTGGTCTCGAGTCGTGCACGGGAGCCCGTCGGTCGGACTCGAGCACCTCCCGCCAGAGCGCCTCGGCTGCTGCTTTCTCGCCGAGCTCGTACAGGCACACTGCAAGGCTGTTGCGCGCGCCGAGAGCCGAGCGACTGTCGGGTCCGGTGGCACGCTTGGCGGTCTGCAAGGCGTCCTCGAGCACGGCGCGCGCCTCGTCGCGCCGCCCGCGCTCGCGCAGGAAGCTCCCGAAGTTGATCAGCGCGTTGGCCACGTCCTCCCGCGGCAGCGGGTCGATCTCGCGGAGGCGTGCGACCCCCCCGCGGTACAGGACCTCGGCCTGCTCGTCCTCGACAGCTGCCCGCGCGGGATCGGTCGCAGCGGCGGCGCGCCCACGGAAGTCGCGCAGGTGCGCGACGCGGAACCCCAGGCCCACCCACTCACGCTCCGGATAGACGCCCTGCGCGCGCGCCTGGACCTCGAGCAGGTGCTCGGCGGCCTCCTGGTAGCGGCCGGCGTCCAGCAGGAACGTCCCGAGGAACTGCCGCGCCCAGAGCAGTTCGGGCGCATTCCGGTCGCCGCCCTCCCAGTCCGAGACGACTTCTCGGATCATCGCCTCGGCGTTGTCAGGGCGGCCGGAGTCGATGAAGAGCCGAGCCAGCTCCATGCCGGCCAACGCCGCCTTGTCGCTGCGCGCGCCGTACAGCCGGATGAAGGCGGTGCGCGCCGAGGTCGCCAGGTCTCGGGCCTCGTCCCAGCGTCCGGTCCAGTGCCGCAGCTTGGCGAGCTGAAGCGAGCTGTACGCGACCCGGAAGGCGAAATCCTCCTCGTCCACCAGCGACTGCGCCGTGGCCAGTGAAGCGGTCAGCAGCCGGTCGGCGTCGTCGAACAGCGACATGTTGCGGTAGTGGATCCCGGTGAAGACCTGGAGCTGCCACTTGAGCTCGGGGAGCTGGTCCACGGTGCGGGAAGCCGTGTCGCCGTTCTGCACGATCCGGCGGAAGACGTCCGTCTCGGGCGGCGGCGGCGAAGGTCCGGCCACGTCCAGGCTGGCACCATCCGTGCGGAGCAGCTCACGGAGGAGGGTCTCCACGGCGAGCCGGTGCTCGGCGTCGGCCTTGATCGCTCGCTTGGAGTTCGCATCGGCGTCTCTCCACGCGGCCGTCACCGCCACGGCCGCGACGAGAGTCACTGAGCCGACCGAACTGAGCAGCGGGTGCCGGCGCACCCACTTGCCGGCGCGCAGAACCGGGCCGGGAGGCCGCGCGCGGATCGGCTCGTGGAGCAGGAAGCGCCGCAGCTCGTCCCCGAGCTCGGCCGCCGACTGGTAACGCCGATCCCGACGCTTCTCCAGCGCCCGCATGCAGATGATCGCCAGCTCGCGTGGAACAGAAGGCCGCACCTTGCGCGGGTCGCGCGGGTCCTGCGTCAGAATGCGCCCGACGACCTGGTCGCGGGTCTCGCCGTCGAAGGGGCGCGTCAGCGTGAGCGCCTCGTAGAGCGTCGTGCCCAGCGAGAACACGTCCGTGCGCCGGTCGAGCCCGGCGCGGCCGCCGGCCGCCTGCTCGGGGCTCATGTAGAAGGGCGTGCCGATCATCTCACCCGAGCGCGAGCGGTGCAGGTCGTCCAGCACCATCGCCAGCCCGAAGTCGGCCACCTTGGGCTGACCCTCGGGGGTCAGCAGGATGTTCCCCGGCTTGAGGTCGCGATGGATGATGCCGGCCTCGTGCGCCGCGTGCACCGCTTCGGCGACCTGCACGAAGACGTGGGCCATGCGCTCGAACCAGTCGCGCGGCAGCTCGGGCTGGGCGCGCCCGGCCGTGATCTCGTCGCCCAGCGTGCGCCCGCCGGCCACCAGCTCCTGGGCGATGTAGTGGTAGCCGTCATGCTCGCCCACCGAATGCACGCCGACCGTGTTGGGATGGTCGAGCCGCCCGCCGGCCTCGGCCTCGCGCTTGAAGCGCTGCACGCGCTCAGGGTTGAAGGTCAGGTACGGCGGCAGCACTTTGAGCGCGACCAGGCGGCCGAGCGACTCCTGGCGCGCCTCGTAGACCTCGCCCTGCGCGCCCCGGCCGAGCTGTCGCAGCAGCGTGAAGTCGCCGAGGCGCGTGCCCGAGCTCGGGTCGCGCCCGGTGAGACTGTCCGCCGCCACGGTCGTGACTGTCGACGCGACGGTGGACGCGACGGTGACCTGTGAACGGTCCAATGGAGATTCCAAGCGCCCGGCGGACTATACGCATTCGGTGTCGAACAAGGGCAAGCGCGCCCGCCGGCTGTCATGGCGGGAACGACATCAGATTCCGAAACCGCTCGGGGTCGCGCGGCTCGAGCCGGGCCGTGCGATCCAAGTCAGCGCGGGGCGGCCGGGCCGGCGGGCTGCAGGTCCACGTCGAGGAACAGGCGGATCGGCCGCTTGAGTTCGGAGGCCTGCACCTTGAACTCGAAGCGGTGGGCCCCCGGGTCGCGCACGGCGTAGTCGATGGCGTAGTCCATCTGGCTCCCCGTCCGGGCGGCGCGCTGCTCCCAGAAGGCGGTCTCCCCCACGATCGACGCGGTGTCGATGAAGGGGATGTCCGGCGACAGGCCCGTGATCTCGCAGCCCGGCGCCTCGATCGAGATTCGCACGTGCGTGAGGCTGCGTCCCGTGCTGCCCGGCTCGCTGGGCTTGCCGGGCGACACGGCGCTGAGATGGAGCACGGCGCGACCCTGGCCCGGGCCCGTCGTCCGCGTGTCCAGCCACAGGTAGTCGGTCGCCGCCCTCTCACCCAGCGAGTAGTCGTACTCCATCGACGGCACGTTGTAGTGGATCAAGCCGCACACCCTTTCTCCCCGGCATTGGTCCGTTCATCGTCCTATCCGGCCAGGCGACTTGCGACGCCGGCCCGCGTGAGCGCGCGAGCGCGATGCTCGCGCGCTCACGACCCCTCGCTCAGCACTGGAAGCCGGCCGACACGTCGACCTGCAGCCGCACGGGATTCGGCAGCTCGGCGGCCTGCAGCACGAACTCGAAGCGGCTGTGGGCCGGGCCGGTCAGCACGAAGTTCACGCTGTACTGCTGCTGGCTCCCCTTGAACACGTCGCCGACGTTCCAGAAGGCGACGTGCCCTCCGCTGATGACGTCCGCGTCGATCACGTCCTCCTTCTTCGGGATCAGCGTGGCCAGGTTGCAGCGAGGCGCCGAGATCGACACGCGCACGTTCGTCAGGCTGAGGTCGTTGCCCTGGTTCTCGGGTTTTCCCGGCGACTGCGGGTCGAGGATCAGACGCGCCAGCCCCGCGTTCGCGGAGCTGCCCTCGGACTGGATCTGCACGTCGAGGAGGTCGGTGGGCTGCGCCGCCGTCAGCGCGTAGCCGTAGCGTGCGCTCGGGACGTTGAACTTCATGCGACCACCAGGTCGAACGTGGTCTCGGTCGGATCGGTCGGCAACAGCTGTGTGGCCTGCACCCGGTAGGTGATGCGGAAGGTTCCGCCCGTCGTGCCCGTGTTGAACTGGACGGCGAACGGATAGGCGGAGCCGACGGCCAAGTCGGGGGCGCTCGCCTGCATGACCCAGCGCGCCTCGTAGGGGTCGTTCGTCGGGTTGACGCTGAAGGTCCAGGGCGTGCCAGACCCGGCCGCAGGACCGAGGTTGGCCGCGGCACCGGCCGTGATGTGCTGAGAGCGCGTGAGCGTGATCGTTGCGATCACGTTGGCGAGCGGCTTGTTCTTGACGTTCAGCGTGAAGCTCGCGGTCTGCTGCGAGTTCTGCGGCAC
>Ga0137428_1001229_pt1 | contig 10203 bp, 9 predicted proteins | sample EasRivERMZT718_2_FD_102305 | JGI IMG/M metagenome (GOLD analysis project Ga0137428, IMG submission 102305) | Soil microbial communities from meander-bound floodplain in the East River, Colorado, USA - East River MetaG ERMZT718_2 | ecosystem: Environmental > Terrestrial > Soil > Floodplain ...
GCGATCGGCAACGCGACCGCGGTCTTCGGGAACGATTATCTCAAGGTGATCGCGAAGCCCACGTTGTTGGTGCAGGGGACGGCGGACCGCGTGGGGCCGATCGCCGATGTGGAGGCCGCGGTGGCTTCGGTTCTTGCGGGGGGGGCGGGGTTGGCCCGGCTGGCGCGGATCGAAGGCGCCGAGCACCTCTTTGGCGGGCACGAGATGGAGGTCTACGCGGCCGTGCGGGCATTCTTGAGCGAGATCACGGGGAGCACGGGAGACACGGGGAGCACGGGGGACACGAGGAGCACGGGAGACACGAGGGGCACGACGAGCCCATGAGCGGATTCGAACCGACCGTCCACCCCTGGGGCGAGCCGTCCTTGCGGGTGACCCTCATGCCCCGCGACACGAATGCCTGGGGCACGATCTTTGGCGGCGTCATCCTGAGCTATATCGACTTGGCGGGCGGGGTCGAGGCGCGAAAGCACGCTGATCGCTTGTTCGTGACGGTGGCGATGCGCGAGGTGATCTTCCACGAGCCAGTGTTCGTCGGGGATCTGGTGAGCTTCTATACGCAAACGGCGCGCATCGGCCACACCTCCATCACGATCAAGGTGTTGGTGGAGACGCTCCGGGCCCGGGAGGGCGGGCGCCGAGTGAAGGTGACCGAGGCCGAGGTGGTGTACGTCGCCATGGACGAGTCCCGACGCCCGACTCCCGTCCTGGGGGAGGTGGGGCCGACGGGGGCTCGCAAATCGGCGCGCGCACGTCCTGGGAAGTCATCAGAGAAGGCGGAGTCGCGGGCCAAATTCGCGGATGCGACAAGGAAAGTTACTGTTCAGAGGCCCAAGAGGGCCCCAGCCCGAGCTCGCCGGCGATCCAAATGAAACTGCCGGCGCCCGTCGGGTGTAGGACTCGGGCGACCGGGGGCGTGGTGTGCGAACGTGGCCGGGCCACCGCGCAGCCTGTGCTCGGGCAGCGGAATCCTGACGCCATCCAGGGAAGGGCACGTTCGATCCCCCGTGATAAAGGGCGCCGCCAGCGGGCCGCTGGCGGCGCCCGCTTTACTTCGGATCCCGCTCCCTCCGGCCGTGCGCGCGTCGTCGCGCGCACCCTCCAAGCCTTCGACGGCTCGGTCGCCCGCGCTGCCGAGACCTACACCGAAGCAGGCGAGCTGGCTCTCGAAGCCACCAAATGGTTCGCCCCCGGCGATCGGGACCGCCGGCACGACTCGATCCTCGAAGTCATCACCCGCTGGCGGGCTGGAAGCCTCCTCGAAGTGGGATCGGGCGCCGGCGACTTCTACGCCCGCCTTCGCCGCCGGGCGCCGTCGGTCGCCGCCTACACCGGGGTGGACCTCTCGCCGGCAATGGTCGCGCTCGCTCGCCGGCGTTTCCCGGGTGTCGACTTCCGGGCGTCGGACGTCCTCCGGTGGCCGAAGACACCGGTCGCCGATGTCGTGACCGCGGTGGGAGTGTTCGCGTTGTTGGTGGACCGTCCCGCCGCGCACTGGCAGCTCATGCGCTCGCTGATTCGCCAGATGCTGAGCCTCGCGCGGGTCGGGATCGTGTTCGACTTCTACGACTTCTTCACGGATGAGGAGGCCAAGCGGCCGGGGGATTACTTCGCCCGGGAGCTCCAGCGCAGCGACGACACGCCCATCTTCTGTGTCCGCCCGCTGCGCCTCCGCCGCTTTGCCCGGAGATTGGGGCCGGTGGCGATGACGCGGATTCATGGGGTGGATGGGCGGGTGTGGAGGTGCGTGCTTCGGCGGCGGCCGCTCGGGTAGCCGGGACACCGGACACCCTGCGGACACAGACCCCGGTGGGGGCCCCTCAATTGGGTGAGCCAGTTGGGTGCCCACTCGAACACCCTTTTATGCGTGCTAAGCTCCTGCGCTCACGTTTCTTGATCACCGTCATCCATCGAGGAGGTCGCGAACATGATTGGGCGCCCACGCGCATTTGTCCTGAACCTTGTTGTCCTTCTGGCCGTCGTCGCGGTGTCGTCGGTGCCGGCGATTGCCGATGACGCGACGGACGCCAAGGCGAAGGCGTTGATCATTGGGGCCGGGCGTCCCTGACCGAGTTGCACTGGGCCTATCGATTGGGTGCCCAACTGGCTCACCCAATCGATAGGCCCAAACCCCTCCCGCCCCTCACACCCCGACCGCGAAGAACCCCCCGTCCACATGCACGATTTCGCCGGTGACGGCGCTTGCGAGGTCGCTCATCAAGAACACCGCGGCCCGACCCACGTCGTCGAGATCGATGTTGCGCCGGAGCGGAGCCCGCTCGGCCGTCATCTTGAGCATGCTCGAGAGATCGGAGACGGCGGAGGCCGAGAGCGTCTTCACGGGCCCGGCCGAGATCGCGTTCACGCGCACACCCGAGGGCCCGAGGTCATTCGCGAGGTAGCGGACGCTCGCCTCGAGGGCCGCCTTCGCCACTCCCATCACGTTGTAGTTGGGGATCACCCGCTCGGCGCCCAGGTACGTGAGGGTGACGACCGCTCCGCCCGGGCGGAGGAGCGGGCGAGCGATCCGACAAAGGGCGGTGAGCGAGTAGGCGCTCACTTCCAGGGCCTGGAGGAACTGGGCCTTCGTCACCGCCATGTAGTCCCCCTGGAGGGTCGACTTGTCGGCGTAGGCGACGGCGTGAACCAGGAGATCGAGTCCGCCGAAGACCGATTGGCAGCGGTCCATCACCCGCTGGAGCTGGTCCTCGTCCGTGATGTCGCAGGGCTCGAGCAGCGGCGAGCCGAGTTGTTCGGCAAGCGGCCGCACGCGCTTCTCGAACGGCTCGCCCTGGTACGTGAAGCCGAGACGCGCGCCGGCGCCGTGGAGCGCTCGCGCGATCCCCCACGCGAGGCTCCGCTCGTTCGCCACCCCGACCACGAGCCCGGTCTTTCCCTGGAGCAGGTCCATCCCTGGTTCCTCCGCTGGGCACTGGCGGGCGACCGTATAACACCCGCCGCCACGGCGGGCAAGCAGGACGCGGGGACACCCTCAGCCCAGCTCGAGCTCGGTTGTCTCCGCGGCCGACTCTTCCCCCATCTCCGCCGCCTCAGCTGCCCTCCGAGCCGCGAGATGTCGCTCCAATCGGCCGGCGACGTAGATCTGGCCGAGCCCCCAGAGGAGGCCCGGAATCATGAACACGCACCCCAGGACGCGGGCGATGAAGCGCGGGTCCATGTCGGGGAGGTCGATCGCCCAGCCGGTGAAGTAGCTCGAAGCCGACATCGAGAGCGTGACGAGCGCCCATTCCGCGGCGAACACGCGGCCCCGGAAGCGATCGGGGACCGCCATCTGAAGGAGGGTCGTCGAGAAGACCCAGAGAATCGAGCCACCCACGTGCGCGCCAAGCAGAGCGATGACGGCGAGCGGCAGGTTCGGGGCATAGCTGAAGCCGATGTAGAAGCACCCCGCACACAGGAAGGCGACGAGGATCGAGCGCCGCATGGATGGCGGCGAGTCGCCTCCGAAGCGACGCGCGAGGAGCGGGCCGATACCGGAGCCGAGGCCGCGCGCCGCGTAGAGGATGCCGACGCCCAGCGCCCCCCCGGGGGGCACGAAGACCCGCTCGCCAAAGATGACGAGGAGCAGGAGGACCCCGCCCCCCAATCCCCACCCGAGCTTGATCGAGAGGAGCCAGGCGACGATGGGATGTCGCCAGACGTAGGCGGCGCCCTCGGCGATGTCGGCGGCACCGGTGAGGGCGGATAAGGTGAGGCGTGGTTGCCTGGTGGCCGTGGAGTCGGACACCGGCGTTCTCGAGGACGGCGGTTGGCGTTCGGGGATCCGCACCCCTCGCACCATCCAGGCCGAGAAGAGATAGCTCAGGGCATCGATCACGAACGCCGCATTCCGTCCGAGCCCGTGCGTCACGAGCCCGCCGAGCGCCGCACCCAGGGTCAGCATGGCCGACCAGCTGATGCCCGAGAGCGCGTTCGCCGGGAGGAGCTCCTCGCGGGTCGTGATCGTCGGGACGGCGGCGTCGCGCGCGGGCTGGAAGAAAGCGGAGAGCGAGAGCTGGAGGGCCGTGAGCACGTAGACGAGCCCCACCTGGCTCGAATCGCGGACCAGGAGGAAGCCGAGGACGACGAGCGCGCGGAGGACATCGGAGACAATGAGGATCTTCCGGCGCGAGACGCGATCGGCCACCACGCCCGCTGCGGCGCTGAAGACGAGGGTCGGGAGGAAGCGCGCGACGAGGACGAGCGCCAGCGCCTGCCCCGATCCACCCGAGAGTTCGCTCACCAGGTCGTAGACGGCGAGGGTGTTGAACCAGTCGCCGAGGAAGCTCACGAGCTGAGCGATCCAGAGCCGGCGGAAGTTTGGGTTCCGGCGGAGGAGCTGGCGAATCGTGATCGGTGGTGGCAAGAACGCTCCGGGCGGGGCGAGCGGAGGCTAGGGGGCGGGACGGGTTTAGTCAAACATGGACGGACGTCCGAACTTGCCTGCTGCTCTGCCTGGCGCTACGGTCTTGGCGATGCGTCTTCCAATCACAGTTCCACCGAACTTCCGGCTCGACACCGTGGTGCGGAGCCATGGCTGGTACGACCTGCCGCCGTTCTCGCGGGGGGAGGACGGAAGCCTGCGGTTAGTGGCCTCGATCGAGGGGCGAGCAGCCTCGTGCACCGTCTACGAACCCTCGGGGGCGACGACCGGACTGGAGATAGAGGTCGTCATCGAAGGCGGTTCGAGCCCCGAAGTGCAAGCCGCCGCCGAGGCCACCGCCCGCGCCGTCCTCGCCCTCGATTGGGAGATCGAGCCGCTCCACGCGCTGACCGACGCCGATCCGTCGCTCGCCTGGGTGCGGGCTGCAGGCGCCGGTCGGCTGTTGCGAGCCCCAACGGTGTTCGAGGATCTGACGAAGCTCATCTGTACGACCAACTGCACGTGGGACGCCACGCGCCGGATGGTGGGCGCGCTCGTCGAGCACCTGGGGCCGGTAGCCCCGGATGGCCGCCGCGGCTTCCCGTCGCCTTCGGACATGGCCGCCGTCCCGGAGTCGTTCTATCGCGATGTGGTGCGGGCCGGCTATCGCGCCCGGAGCTTGCGGGAGCTGGCGGAGCGCACCGCCCGGGAGCCCGAAGCGCTCGAGCGGCTGCGGAATGTGCCCTGGCCGAGCTTCGATCTACGACGCGCCCTGCTCACTCTGCACGGAGTGGGTCCCTATGCGGCCGAGCACCTGATGCGGCTTCTCGGCCGTCACGACTTCCTCGCGCTCGACAGCTGGTGCCGGGCGAAGTTCGCCCGGCTGCGCGATTCTCGGCGGCCGATCAGTGACGTCCGAATTGCACGCGCCTACTCTCGATACGGCGCTTTCCAGGGGCTTGCGATGTGGCTGGACCTGACCCGGGATTGGCCGTGCTATGCGGTAGGTGAGGTGGTATCGGCAGCGGCGGACGTCTAGCTCAAGGTCCGGCGAACAACCGCTCGAGCTCACTCCTCGCGATCCTCGCCAGCCCCACCTCTCCCCCCTTTGGCACGCTCCGCGCATAAATGCCGTTGAACCAGAGGTAGACCTGCCCGCCGATCTCCATCGCTTCCATCCCGTAGACCATCTGATCGTCCCAACTCCCGTCGCGCGACGGGGCCAAGACGATCTGCCTGGCCGCCGGATCGAACGTCAAGCCATCCGCCGAGCGCATCGCATAGATCTCGAACTCCCGGGCGGAATTCGGCAGCGAAACGAAGAGCGTGTAGCCATCGGGGTCCTGTAACACCTCGAGCGTGTACGCCCCGGAGGGATTCCCCTCGAACTTGACCAGCGGATTCTCTGGAGACTTGACCCAGTTCATGCCATCGGCGGACAAAGCGAGCCCCACCTGAAAATACCCGTCCGCGTCTCGCGACCCGCAGTAGTACATCCGATATCCATCCGCCACCTGGATCACCGTCGGATCCACGACCTGGCTCGAATCCCACTCGCCGTCCCCGCCCGCCGCGAGCGCCCGCCCGGCCCGCACCCAGTCCCGGCCGTTCGGCGACGTCGCGTAGCCGATCCCATCGTAGAGGGCCCCGCTCTTCCCTGCGTACCACATGCGAAACCGCTCTGCCGGTGCTCGCTCGGCCGAATACAACACGCACGGAAAAGCGATCGTGCTCGAGTCCCAATCGGAAGTCGTCGTGTCGGGAACGATCACCGAACCCAACTTCGTCCAATGGATCCCATCGGTCGATTGCGCAGCCGCGATCTCCCAGTGATGTCGCGCTCCGAAGGCAGAGTAATACATCCAGGCCGTGTCCCCCACGAAGACGACGCTCGGATACTCGGCATGCCCCGAGTCATGGCTCCCGCGCTTCCCAAGGGGCAATACTGGATTCATGGGGAACTTGACGCCGAGCGCGCTCGAAGCGCCGGTGTTCGGACGGGCCCAAGGAGGCGCCGCCTCCTTCCTGCGCGGTCGGAGCGCGTTCTTCGCGGCGGGCGGCCCACCCGAATCGGTCGAGTCCCCGTTGGTCGGGACCGGGCTCGTCGCCTCGGGCGGGGCGGGGGGCTGGGGATCGACGAGCGCTCGTGCCCAGGCTTCGGCGATCGGGTCGCGCGAGGAGATCGTGGGGTGCGGAGCCGTTTCGGGCGCTGGCGTCGCCGTCTTGGCCCCCCCGGCCAACGCGGCGGCGAGCGCTACGATCGCCCCCAAAAGGATTCCGAGGAAGGACCGGGCGCCAAGGATTCGCCGGCGCCGGCCGCCCGTTGCCGCTTCCATGGCGCGGGATTCTCGCACAAAGACCGTCGGCGGCCGAAGAGTGGATTGCGACCGGCTCCTCGGCCGTGCCGTCCGCCCACCTCGACCGCCCTCGACGCCACTGCTATGCTCCTCCCCGACCCATTCCCCGACTCTCTGGAGGCCTCGATCCATGTCCGCGACACCTCGAGCCGGCGCTGCGCGCGCCGCCATGACCCGTTCCGCCGCCAGCGCGACGTCCACCGCTGCCGGCACCTCCGCCCCTCCCACCCCCCCGACCGCCGAATTCAAGAACGAGCCCCTCGCCGATTTCTCCCGGCCCGACGTCAAGGAGCGCCAGCTCGCGGCCCTCACCCAGGTCCGCACCCGGCTCGGCCGCACCTACGATCTCGCGATCGGCGGCAAGCGCCAGAAGGCGCCGGCGACCTTCAACTCGACCAACCCGGCGTGCCCCGAAGAAGTCATCGGCACGTTCCAGCGCGCCTCTCGCGAGCAGGCTCAGCAGGCGATCGAGGCCGCCGCCCAGGCCTTCACCACCTGGAGCCGCGTCCCCGCCGCCCAGCGCTCGGACCTGCTCTTCCAGACCGCCCGCCGGCTGCGGGAACGGCGTTTCGAGTTCAATGCCTGGATGATCCTGGAAGTCGGAAAGACCTGGCGCGAAGCCGACGCCGACACCGCCGAAGCAATCGATTTTCTGGATTTCTATGCCCGCGAAAACTTGCGCTATGCCGCGGATCAGCCGCTGACCCGGATCCCCGGCGAGAAGAACAACCTGGTCTATATCCCGCTCGGTGTCGGCGCCGTGATCCCACCCTGGAACTTCCCGCTCGCCATCATGGCCGGCATGACCACCGCCGCGATCGTCACCGGCAACACGGTGGTCCTCAAGCCCGCCAGCGACTCACCGGCGATCGCGGCCCAGTTCTTCGCCCTTCTCGAAGAGTGCGGCCTGCCGGCCGGCGTCGCCAACTTCCTGACCGGCTCGGGCGGCGAAGTAGGGAACACGCTCGTCGAGCATCCGAAGACCCGCTTCATCTGTTTCACCGGCTCGCGCGACGTCGGGCTCGACATCAATTCGCTCGCCGCCCAGCCGCGCTCGGGGCAGATCTGGATCAAACGCGTGGTGGCGGAGATGGGGGGCAAGGACGGGATCATCGTCGACGACGAGGCGGATCTGGATGCCGCCGCCGCCGGTGTCGCGGCGGCCGCGTTCGGTTTCCAGGGCCAGAAGTGTTCGGCCTGCTCGCGGGTGATCGTGGTCGACAAGGTCTACGACGAATTCGTCGCGCGCCTGAAGCCCAAGGTCGAAGCGCTCAAGATCGGCGACCCGGCGGACGCCGACACCGACGTCGGCCCGGTCATCAACGAAGGCGCCAAGCGGAAGATCCTCGAGTACGTCGAGATCGGGAAGAAGGAAGGCAAGGTCCTGACGGGCGGCGGTCCCGTGAGCCGGCCCGGGCACTTCATCGCGCCCACGGTCGTGACCGACGTCCAGCCCAAGGCGCGCCTCTCCCTCGAAGAGATCTTCGGGCCCGTCCTGGCCGTGATCCGGGCCAAGGACTATGACGACGCGCTCCAGATCGCCAACAACACCGAGTACGGTCTCACGGGCGCCGTCTACAGCCGGAATCGGGAGAAGCTCGAGCGTGCGAAGCGCGAGTTCCACGTCGGGAACCTGTATCTGAACCGGAAGTGCACGGGCGCGATGGTGGGCGTGCACCCCTTCGGCGGCTTCAACATGTCGGGTACCGACTCGAAGGCCGGCGGCCGCGACTACCTGGGCCTCTTCATGCAGGCGAAGGCGACTTCGGAGGCGGTCTGAGCACGGCCGCCGAAACCTCCGGTCGCCCGCAAACTTCCGCGATGCGCGAGCCCCAGGTAGGCGATCTGGTCCGCTGTCGCTCGACCGAGTACGCGTCGGCCCTCGGGGTCGCGGGGCTCAAAGGCGTGGTGCTCGAGCCGCGCTCGGCCCACAGCCTGGTCTTCTTCGACGAGCGCCAGGCGAGCTATTGGATCCCGAGCGGAGGCCTAATCATCGTCCAGGCCGCCGAAGCCGCGGCCGCGCCCGAGCTCCTTCGGATGCTCGGCCAGCTCCTCACTCTCCTCGACGCCACCGAGGTGCAAGTCGACCCGGCGCATGCGGACGTATTGATCGTCGAGGCCAATCACGGGCCGCTCAGCCTGGCTTCGGTCGAAGCGGTGCGCGATCTCCTGGGCCCGGCGCTCGAGAGCTTCGTGATTCAACCGGGCGGGATGGCCTTCATGACCTCGAGCATCCGGTTCCGGCGCCCGGCGTAGGTATGCCGGGGGGTTGCCCCTGCGGCTACGAACCCTTCCCTTCGCTCGCGAGCTCGATGTAACGCAGGCGCCCTCGGATCATGTTTCCGAGGTGCGTGTAGCCCGACTCGATTTCCTGCGCCTCTTCGTAGCGTTTGGTGGCATCGTCGTACCGCTTCGCGGCGAGATCCAACTCGCCGAGCCGGATCAGACTCATCAGGCGCGTGGATTCGAAGCCACCGTCGTTCCCTTCGGCCACGACCTGCTCGTACGATTTGCGGGCGGCGGCCAGGTCGCCCAGCGAGCGATGCAGCTCCGCCTCCAGGTACGTGAGGCGCGCGTCGTCGCCATGCTGGGCTCGGATCTCCTCGACCCGCTGCAATGCCGCTTGGGGATTCGGGCTCGTGCCGTAGAGATCGCGCCGCACTTCGGCGAGACCGGCCGCGAGCTGTTGCTGGCTCTTCCCCACCCGGAGCGTGACGAAACGCTTGGCGGCGGGGTGATAGCGGGACCAGTCCTTCTTCGCCAGCACCTGCTGCGCGTAGCGCATCGATTCCGCCGCCTCCCCAGCATTGGCCGCCAGCTGGGCGAGCCCCAGGAGCGCGCGCGGGGTGATCCAGAAGGGATCGTTGGGCGACTTCGCGACCACCCGATTCAAATCCTCCTTCGCCGCCTCGTAATCGCCCATCTGGTTCGAGACCCGGGCGCGGGCATAGAGCAGGCGATAGAGGAAGATGTCGTCCCAGCCGCGGACCCGGGTGCCGAAGCCATCGATGATGCGCGACTGAGCCTCGCGCGCCCGAGCGCTCGTCTCGGGATGGAAGATCGCGACCGAACCCAGGAGCTCGTTCACTCGCGGGTTCGACGGGAAACGCTCCGCCAGATCGACGAACTTGCTCTCCGATTCCTCGACCCGTCCTTCGAAGAAGTACTCGATCACCGCCAGCACGACCTCCGCGTCCACTCCGGTGTAGCCGTCGGACCCGCGGCCGGCGGCGAGGAGCTCGAGCCCCTTATCCCGGTTTCCCCCTGGGACCCGCGCGAAGAACTTGAGGAACTTGACCACCTTCGGGAGGATGTCGGCGAAGTAGAGATAGCCCCCGAGAATGACCCCCGCATCCACGTCCTGCGGAGCCGTGGCCAAGTACCGACTGAGGTCGTTCTTCCCCTTCCGGCTCTCGCCGCCCGCCGGCCAGATCTCGGTGGCGATCGCGTGCACCTGGGCCTTCATCATGTAGGCCCAGCCGC
>Ga0137428_1001234_pt1 | contig 10169 bp, 10 predicted proteins | sample EasRivERMZT718_2_FD_102305 | JGI IMG/M metagenome (GOLD analysis project Ga0137428, IMG submission 102305) | Soil microbial communities from meander-bound floodplain in the East River, Colorado, USA - East River MetaG ERMZT718_2 | ecosystem: Environmental > Terrestrial > Soil > Floodplain ...
CTCCTCGTGCTCGTGCAGTGGGCGTGGAACTACTTGACCTGGAACCGCGGGGCGCGGTTGATCGCCAATACCGAACCGACGGAAGGAGAGCAGAGAAAGACGGCGTGATGAACAAGGACTGATTTCGTGGTATGATCGAAACGTCGTCCCACGGAAAGGCGTTGCGATGGCGCCATCGCTCCTTCCAGTATGAAAGCGCGTGTCGCTGTCACTCTCCTATTGGCTGCGATTTCGACTCCTGCCCATGCTGAAATCCGCCTGCGCTTGTCACAGCCTCTCTACGAAGTGGGCCAGCCAGTGTCGTTCAGGCTGTCCAACGAGTCCAAGTGGGTCATTACCTTGCCCAATGCGATTGGGTGGTGGCATATCTCCGACTCACAAATGATCGTTGGTGGTTGCACAATTCACCCGACGGAGGTGGATATGTATCCAGGCTATTGGTTCGAGGATACCTGGGATCAGCATGCTTGCGACAAAGGGCCGCAGGTGCCACCGGGTTTCTACTATCTGGGGGTCGCCTATCATAGCGAGTGCTGCCCGGGCGAATACCACACGATCACGATCAGATTCGAAATCGGAGCGGTGCCAATCGAGCCTGCGAGCTGGGGCCGCGTGAAGGCAATCTTTCGAGCGGACTAGGCCCGGTTACACGCTGAAGCGCACCGCCAGCACGTCCCCGTCTAGGACCACGTAGTCCTTGCCTTCGAGGCGGAGGCGGCCGCTCTTGCGACAGGCCTCGAGCGAGCCCGCGGCGAGGAGGTCGGCCGCGCTCACCGCTTCGGCGCGGATGAACCCGCGTTCGAGATCGGAGTGGATCTCGCCCGCGGCGGCTTGCGCGCGCAGGCCGGCCGGGATGGTCCACGCCCGAACCTCGTCGTCGCCCACCGTGAAGAAGGCGATGAGGCCGAGGATCCGGAAGGACGCGCGCACGAGCCGTTCGAGGGCCGGCTCGGTGAGCCCGAGATCCGCGAGGAAGGTCTGGCGATCGGCAGGCTCGAGGCCCGCGATCTCGGCTTCGATCCGGGCGGCGACCGCGAGCGGTGGATCGGCACCCCACGCCTTGGCGATTGCGCTTTCGGCGGCGGCCAGCTCTTCACTCACGTTGATCACCCTGAGGAGCGGCTTCTGGGTGAGGAGCTGGAACCCGGCGAGAAGGGTGCGCTCTTCGGGCGTGAGCTCGAGCGTGCGGAGCGTCCGTCCATCTCCGAGTGCCGCTTCGCAGCGCGCGAGGAGCGCGTCCTCGCGCTCGTCCTCGGGGCGCTTCCCCTTCTTCATCTGCTTCCCGAGCCGCTCGCGCCGATTCTCGACGATCTGAAGATCCGAGACCAGCATCTCGGTCTCGATGGCTTCGGCATCCGACTTCCAGCTGGCGATGCGCGCGCCGAGCTCGGCCGGCTGATCTTCCGCGAAGCCGCCGATCACCTCGACCAGCGCTCGGGCGTTCTTGATCTGGGCGAGGATCGTGCCCGGAACGCCCTGCCCGCGCTCCCGCCGGAGGTCGAGGCCGGGAACATCCAGGTACTCGATCGTCGCCGGCACCCGGCGCGCCTTGGGCCAGAGCGCGTGCAGCTGGTCGAGCCGGGGATCGGGCACCCGCACCACCGAGCGGGCGACGGTCCCGGGCGCCGATTGCGGCACCCCGGCGCCGGCATAGGCGGCCAGCGTGTGGAAGAGAGTGGTCTTGCCGGTCCACGGCAGGCCGATGAGCGCGATTTGCATGGGTCAGTGTGGGTATGGAGTGGGAGGCGGTCGCCGCGGGTAGAGCCGCGGGAACGAGCTCGGCTCGAGGCCCCGCCCTTGCCAGGCGCGGGCGGCGGAGTCTACCATCGATGCTCGGCGAACACCATGCGTGAAGTCACTCTGACCGGCGATCAGTTCATTCTCGTCATCGCACTCGTGAAGCTGGGCGTCATGGCCAGCCTCACGAGCCTCCTCGTGCGTTCCCGTCGGTTCACCAACGCCATCTTCTCCGCCCAGCGCACGATCGGCACCCAGGCGGTGATCGCGCTCTCGATCGGGCTTCCGTTCATGATCGGCGTTCTCCTGCGCGTGGTGCTCGGCTACGAAGCGCTCGACATGTCGATCGAAGGCCCGTACGTGGCAGGGCTCCTGGGCGGGGTGCATCCCGGGCTCATGGTCGGCGCGCTCACCGGCTGGCCGGGGCTCGCCAAGGGCGAGTGGCTCTCCTTGCCGGTGGGCCTCTTCACGGGAGCCCTCGCCGGATTCATCGGGCGCGGCTGGCTCCTCGGCGACCAGGTCTGGAAGCTCTCGATGTTCCCGCCCTACGACCTCTACCAGATCGGACGCCGGGCGCTCCTCGGGCGCGAGCTGGATCCGCGGGCGCTGATCGTGGGCTCGGTGTGCGTGGTGGCGGCGCTCCGCGACTTCCTGAGCGGGCTCAAGCCCACCTGGCTCCACACACTCCATCCGGTCCACCTGGGGACCACGGTCGCGATCTGGGCCGGGATCGTGTCCACGATCGGGATCGCGATCAAGGTGTTCAACTCGGAGCGGATCGAATCCAAGCTCGAGGATCAGGCCCGGCTCCTGGCGCAGGCCCGCTACGAAGTCCTCCGGAGCCAGATCAATCCGCACTTTCTCTTCAACACCTTGAACTCGATCAGCTCCTCGATCCGGACCAATTCGGACCGCGCCCGCGAGATGATCATCAAGCTCTCGGCCATCCTCCGCCGGGTTCTCGAGCCGCGGGAGGACAGCGTGCCGCTCCGGGACGAGATCGCCTTCATCGATGCTTACCTCGACATCGAGACCGTGCGTTTCGGGCCGCACATGCTCCGGGTGGTGAAGGAGATCGATCCCACGCTCCTCGGGGTGCCGGTGCCTTCGATGCTCCTCCAGCCGCTGGTCGAGAACGCGATCAAGCACGGGATTCAGGGCTCGCTCGCGGGGGGCACGATCTGCATTCGGGCCGAGCGCCAGGATGGTCAGATGCTGCTCACGATCGCGGACGACGGGGCGGGGATGCCGGCGGGGCGGGTCTCGGAGGCGCTCACCGGCGGGATCGGAGTCCGGAACGTGAACGAGCGCCTGAAGGTGATCTACGGCGCCGATCACGGGCTCGAGCTCGAGAGCCAGCTCGGCGAGGGGACCCAGGTCCGGATCCGGATCCCCACCGGGGAGGGTGGCCGAATCCCGCTCGAGGCGTTAGGCTAGCCCCATGAAGCCACGGAGCGAGACCCCGGCGGCCGCGGGTGCCGCTCCAGGAACGGCGGTGGCTTCCGCCCCGGCCGCGGGGGCCGTGGCGTTGCCGGGAACGGTCCGGCTGCGCGCGGTGGTGGTAGACGACGAGCCGCCGGCCCGCGAGGAGTTGATCCACCTCCTGGCTGAAATCCCGGCGGTCGAGCTGATCGGCGAAGCCGCGAACGGCGTCGAGGCGGTCGAGCTGATCGAATCCAAGCGTCCCGATCTCGCCTTCCTCGACATCCGGATGCCGGGGCTCGACGGTTTCCAGGTGGTGCGGCACCTGAGCCGGCGCCAGCTGGTGCCGCAGATCATCTTCGTCACCGCGTTCGATCAGTATGCGATCCGCGCCTTCGAGGTGAGCGCCACCGACTACTTGTTGAAGCCGGTCGAGCGCAAGCGGCTGGTCGCCGCCATCGACAAGGTGAAAGGGCGGGTCGGGAAGGTGGAGGCGCCACCGAGCCTCGAGACGCTCCTGGGTGCGCTTGCCGCGCGGCGCGGCGAGCATCTGAGCCGGATCCCGGTCCGGCGCGGCGAGCGGCTCGGGCTCGTGGATGCGCAGGCGCTCGTCTACGCGTACATCGCCGACGGCACGGTCTACGTGGTGGCGGGCGGAGCTTCCGAAGTCACGAGCTACCGGACCCTCGAAGAGCTCGAGGCCGATCTGGATCCCGCGGTCTTCATGCGGGTCCACCGGAGCTACCTGGCCAACATCAACAAGGTGACCGAGATCATTCCCTGGTTCTCGGGCACCTATCGCTTGAAGATGCAGGACAAGGCGGCGACCGAGATCCCGCTCTCGCGGGCCCAGGCCAAACGGCTCCGCAAGCTCCTCAAGTGGTAAGAGCCGAGATCCGGTCGCCGGGATCGGCGGACCTTGGCCTCAGTCGCGGATGTCGGGCAGCTGACTCAGGTACGGAACGATCGAGAAGATATCGGGGCTCGTATCGGCGCCGCGCGTGACGGGTTGCTGCGCGGTGAGCGCATCGGGCTCGATCGAGATCACGATCCGCTCGAAGTCGAGCGGCTCCGGCACCCCATCGCCATCTCCGTCCCCGGGGTTCATCACGCCGGTAGAGCCGAAATCACCCACCGCATTGGGGTTGAAGCGCAGGATGTTCTGGTAGCGGGGGAAGGTCCCGTCATCGTCCACGAACCAGGCCTGATAAATGATGCCGGGATCCTGGGGCGGCGTGGAGCGGGAGATGTAGGGCATCTGCGTGAGCGTCAAGGCGAACTCACCGGTGGCCACGTTCACGAGCGCCTGGCCCTGGATCGAAGAAAAATCGCCAATCGTTCCCAGCTCTTCGTTCACCGGGATCACGAGCTCGATCTCGTCGGTGGCGGGAAGGTCGCTCTCTCCGATGAGGAGATGGGTCCGCCCCGGGCCCTCATCGGCATCCGGATCCGGCTCGATGGCGATGAAGAACCGGCTCTCCTGGAACTCGAGCGTATCGGGCATGGGTGCCCCGTGCGTGAGCGCCGTTCCACCCGCTTGGACGGTCAAGGTCCCGCTCCGATCGTAGGTGAAGCGAATGTTGCCGGTGGGGTACTCCGGGTTGGTGCTGGCTTCCGCCACCCGGAAGCGGCCCGTGGAGACGTAGGCGCGCACGGTGCCGGTATCGGGGTAGCTGATCCATCCGCTGTAGACGTAGCCCGAGACGTTCCCGGAGTGGAGCGGCAGGATCGGGAGGCCGTTCACGTCGGCGCTCAAGGACTGACCGCTGCCCTCGACGGTCAGCTCGCCCGTGGGCACGATCGCTCCTCCGGCGTCGAAAACAATCTCCGCCACCCGTTGATTGGTGGTGAGGCGACCGGGATCGTCGACTCCACAGCCGGCGATGCCGCACAGGAAAACTCCCGCGACCAGGATCGACCGGGTGCCAGCGCCGGCGCGCATCTCATTGGGGCTGGCCGCAAATCGGCTGGAAAGACGCATCGAACTCCCGTGGGCTCGTTGGGCCCCGGCTCAAGATCGCCGTTCCGCTCCCGGGCGGCCGTGCGATCGATTCAACTCGAGGGGAAAGAAGCAGTTACACTAGGAGGGATGGTGCCGGCTGTCAAGCGGCGGCTCCGGCCAGGCCGGGGCGAGGGGAGGGGCGATTGATCCTCCGCAGGAAGCGCTTGGTCGCCGTGTTCGCGCATCCCGACGACGAGAGCTTCGGGCCGGGCGGGACCTTCGCCCGCTATGCGGCGGCGGGGGTCGAGATGACGCTCGTCTGCGGGACGCGGGGCGAGGCGGGGTCGATTGGCCACTCGAAACGCTACGGCCCGGACCTGCTCGGCCGGATCCGGCAGGCCGAGCTCGAAGCGGCGGTGGAGGTGCTCGGGTTCCGGGCGCTCCATCTCCTCGGGTACCCCGATCGTGAGGTCCCTGCGATCGGCGGCGAGCGCGGCTCGGCGGACGTGCTCGCCATTCTCAAGGCGGTGGATCCCGAGGTGGTGATCGCCTTCCATCCGAGCGGCATCTCAGGGCACGCGGATCATCGGGCGATGACCGCCTACGCCGAGCTCGCCGTCGACCGGTTCACGGCCGAGACCGGCCGCCGGCTCGTGCTCCAGTACTGGACGTTGCCTTTGTCAGTGACGAGCCAGGTGAAGGACCGGGAGCTCCCGCCGGTCCCCGACGAGGACATCACGGTCATCCTCGACACCGCGCCCTTTGCCGAAGTGAAGCGCCGCGCGGTGCACTGCCATCGCACGCAGCTCGCCTTCTATGAGCAGCTCCTGAACATGCCGGGACCCGACGGACAGTTTGGGGTCGAACGCTACGTGACGGCGGGAGCGCCGCGCCGCTCACCCCTGGCCCGGGGACTCTTCCCGGAGGAGCTCGAGGGCGGCGATCAGGTCGAAGGCTCGGCCTAGCAGGCTCTGGAATTTTCAGCACCCTGCTAGGGCTCGGCTGGCCCGGTGCTCGGATGAAAGAAGGCGTGGATCCGCTCGGCGGTCCGCCGGCCCACGATCGGTACCAGCGCCTCGAGTCCTGCTGACTTGACGGCCGCCAGGGATCCGAGCCGGGTCAGGAGCGCTTGGCGGCGCTTGGGCCCGATCCCCGGAATCGCGTCGAGCTCCGAGCGGACGATCGTTCGCCGCTTGAGCTGCCGCTGATAGCGGAGCGCGAAGCGGTGGGCTTCGTCCCGCATCCGGACCAGGAGATGGTTCTCGGGCGAGTCCTGCTTCAAGACGATGGGATCCGCCCGATCTTCCTTCACCACGCGCTCGTCGGAGCGCTCGATGCGGCCGCCACGCCGGCGGATCCGCCGGGCCTTGGCGAGGCCGATGACGTCGACGTCCACGATGTTCAACCGCCGGAGCACGTCGATCGCGCGTCCGAGCTGCGCCTTTCCGCCGTCGATCATGATCAGATCGGGGAGCTCGCCTTCGGTGATGCCCCGCTCGAGCCGGCGCGAGAGCACCTCCTCGAGGGCGGCGAAGTCGTCGCCTCCGCCGGCGGTCCGAAGCCGGTAGCGGCGATAGCGGTCCTTGTCCGCGACTCCGCTCACGAACGTGACCCGTGACCCGACCGTCTCACGCCCGCCCAAGTGCGAGATGTCGTAGCACTCGATGACTTCCGGATGATTCAGGAGCCCGAGCTTGTCGCGCAGGGACTCGAGGAGCTCGGCCTGCCGCTCCCGCTCCCGGACTTCGGCGCGCAAGGCCTGCGCGGCGTTCGAGCCGGCGAGCTCCACCTGGGCGCGCTTGTCGCCCCGCTTCGGGCAGTGGAGGCGCACGCTCCGGCCCGCTTTTTCCGCCAGCCAGTCGGCGACCGTGGACGCATCCTCGATCGCCACCGGGAGCAGGATCTCGGGCGGAATCTGCCGTTCGCCGTCGTAGAACTGGACGAGGAAGCTCCCGAGGAGCTCGCCCACCGGGAGGAGGGCGCGGAAGCGATGGGCGCTCGAATGGGTGAGCTTCCCGTCCCGATAGAAGAGCGCCTGGATCGCGAGCTCGTCCCCCGACCAGTGGTAACCGAACACGTCCCGGTCATAGGTCTCGCCCGTCTCCTCGGTGTGCTGTCGCTCGACCGTGACCTCGATGGCGGCGATGCGGTCGCGGAGCTCGGCCGCCTCCTCGTAGCGGCGCTCGAGTGCGGCGTCCCGCATGCGGGATCGGAGGCCGTCGAGCACGGCGCGATCGCGACCCTTCATGAACTGGATGAAGCCCGACACGTGCTCCTGATAGGCGGCCTCGTCGATCCGTTCGACGCAGGGCGCCGAGCACATCCGGATGTCGTAGTAGACGCAGGGCCGGACGCGGTTCTCGAGCGTGTGATCGCTGCAGAGCCGAAGCGGGAAGATGCGCTGGAGCGCGCGGACCGTGCTCCGCACCTTGTCGGCGGAGGAAAAGGGGCCGAAATAGACCGAGCCGTCCTCCCGGTAGCCGCGGGTGACGAGCGCTCGCGGCCAGCGATGGCCGACGTTCACTTTCAAGATCACATACGACTTATCGTCCCGGAGCCGAACGTTGAACCGCGGCCGGAGCCGCTTGATGAGGTTGTTCTCGAGGAGGAGGGCATCCTTCTCGCTGGCGGTCACCAGGAACTCGAGATCGTGCACCCGATCGACCAGATGCTCCACCTGGATCCGGCCGTCGGTGGTGCCCCGGAAGTATGAGCGCACTCGGCTTTTGAGATTTTTGGCCTTGCCGATGTAGAGCGTCACGCCGCCGGCGTCCTTCATGAGGTAGACGCCAGGCGAGCGGGGAGCTGAGTCGAGCCGCGCCGCGAGGCGGGCGGCAGGGTCGGAAAGGCGCGTGGACATGGAGAATCCGGCGGGTGATGGGGGTGCGGCCGCCGTTGCAGGGATCCTAGGCTGCGGCTAAGATAACAGATTGGACGGCGGGCCACGTGCGCGCCGGAAGTGGCAGCCGCGATCTTCGGCTGCCGGCGCTTTTCAGCAGCCCTTTCAGCAGCCCTTTCAGCATCCTAATGATAACCAGTCCCACGCCACTCCAGATCCAGAGGACGGCCATCGAGCTCGTAAGGGGCGACCTCACCGAGCTCCAAGTGGATGCGATCGTGAACGCAGCCAACTGCGAGCTCGTTCTCGGGGCCGGGGTGGCGGGCGCCATCCGGGCCAAGGGCGGTCCCACGATCCAGGCCGAGTGCGATCGGCTGGCCCCGATCGCGACCGGTCAGGCGGTCATGACCGGGGCCGGAGAGCTCCGGGCGCGGCACGTCATCCATGCGGTCGGCCCCCGCTACGGGGCCGGACCGGAGGGCAGGGACGAGGACGCCGAAGAGAAGCTCGCCGAGGCCACGCGCCGGAGCCTCGCCCTCGCCGAGCGGGCGGGACTCCGTTCGCTCGCCTTCCCCGCCATCTCGACCGGGGTCTACGGGTTCCCGATGGATCGCTGTGCGGAGATCATGTTGGGGACCACCCTCGCGTTCGTGGCGGGCGGGAGCCATCTCGAGCGCATCGTCTTCTGTCTCTATGGGAACGAGGCGCTCCGCGTCTTCGAGCGGGCGCTCGCCGAGCTCGGGTCCGATCCGGAGGACCACGGGCGGGAAGCCGGAGCGGGAACCCAAGAGCGAACCCAGGAGCGAACCCAAGAGCGAACCCAGGAGCGAACCCAAGAGCGAACCCAGGTGCAGGTCCGGTTCTTCGCTCTCACCCGCGAAGTCGTGGGCCAGGAAGCGATGGCGCTCGCGCTCGCTCCGGGGGCCACCGCCGGCGACGCGCTCTCGGCGCTCGTCGCCCTTTTCCCGGCGCTCCAAGGACACGCGAAGAGCCTCCGCCTGGCCGTGAACCTGGCCTACGTCGAGCCTTCGCACCTTCTCCGGGACGGGGACGAGCTGGTCCTCATCCCTCCCACCTGCGGTGGATAGAGGTGGACCAGGTCGTCCTCACGCCCGATGCGCTCGATCCCGCCGCGATCCGCGCCCCGCTCCAGAGCCTGGAGGCCGGAGCCATCTGCGTGTTCGAAGGCACCGTGCGGCGCTCGAACCGGGACCGGGAGGTCCTTCGTCTGGTCTACGAGGCCTACGAGCCGATGGCGATCGAAGTGATTCGCACGATCACCGCCGAGGCGCGCGCCCGCTTCGATATCCTCGCGGTCTCAGCCAGTCATCGCACCGGTCAGTTGGCCCTGGGAGAGACGGCGGTCGTGATCGCGGTCGCCGCGCGGCATCGGGACCAAGCCTTCCTGGCTTGCCGGTACGTCATCGACGAGCTGAAGGCCCGGGCGCCGATCTGGAAGAAAGAGTTCTATCGTGACGGAGCCGAATGGCTGAGTCACACCCCCTGACGGTCGAAGCGTGATCGTCCCGATGAGCTACGCCATCATCGCGCTCGAGCTCGCCTCGCTCCTGGCGCTCGTCGTCACCGCTTTCTTGGGCTATGTGCTCGGCCAGACTCTCGGCCCGGCAGTGACCGGGGCGGGGGCGGGGGATGCCGCGGGCTTAGCGGCGGTGGTCGGGGTGGCCTTCCGCCGCCATTTCATCCTCGGGCTCGCCGGCACGCTCACCGCACTCTTCGCCGAGTCGATGATCTTCTTCTATTTCATCGGCACCGGAGTCGCGATCAAGAAAGCGGTGGCGCTCTACGATCTCGACCGGCGCTACCTGGTCCAGGTGCGGGCCTTCAAGCAGCGCACGTCGGGCATCGCCTTCCTGGCCCTCCTGGCCTTGATCGCCGCCTTCGTGCTCGGGGGCGGCGCCGCCACCCGAGCCGTGCCCGCGCTCGTGCACGAGATCGTGGCCTGGGCCGCGATCTCGTGCCATGCGCTCTCGGCCTGGGCTTCCACCCGCGCCATTCGCGAGAACGTCGGGCTCTTGGCCGAGCTCGACCAGGTCGTGGGCGAGAAGGCCGCGCGCGGCGAGGTGGCGGTCGAACGGACGGTGGTCTAGGTGCCGGGCGAGGTGCAATCGGCCGCCGGCGAACGCCTGCAGGTCGCCCGCGAGGCGGCGACCGAGGCCGGCGAGATGTTGGTCGGGCGGTTCCGGAAGCCGGTGGCGGCGCGCTTCAAGC
>Ga0137428_1001236_pt1 | contig 10167 bp, 7 predicted proteins | sample EasRivERMZT718_2_FD_102305 | JGI IMG/M metagenome (GOLD analysis project Ga0137428, IMG submission 102305) | Soil microbial communities from meander-bound floodplain in the East River, Colorado, USA - East River MetaG ERMZT718_2 | ecosystem: Environmental > Terrestrial > Soil > Floodplain ...
CTTCCTGAAGTTCCTGCGCGGGGAGTGACGCGCGAGACGGCGCCGCGTGGAACAGCGCGGCACCGTCGGCGCGCGGCGCGAGGCCCGTATGGGGCACGCAGTCGATCGTGTCCGAATCGACTGACCTCGAGGCGCTTCGACTAGTGTTGGCGGATTCGAGATCGCGAAACTCGGCCAGCATGTCGACGACGAGGCACTTCGGCGCGACATTGCGGCGCGGGTACCGACGGCTCGCGGCCGTGCCTTGACGCTACGCCGCGGCCCGGCGATCGAAGTTCAAGTGGCCGCCGAGTCGCGCGCGCGGCAGGATGGCGCTGACATGGCTCGCGGCTTCCACTTCCGGTTCGACCAGCCGATTCCCGATCCGTTTAGGTGGTCGCTCGTGGTCGTTGTGCTCGGTGTATTCCGTGAGCGCATGTCGGAGAAACTCCGACCCGACGAACAGCATCTGCGGACGAGTGCGGGCCATGCGCGCGACGGACATCTCCCCACGGCCGCTCAAGCCCGGTGCGCCGGACAGTCGGGACGACGCCGCAACCGAGGAGCCCCTCGCGCCGTGCTCCCTCCCAGTACCCTGCAGCCCTCTCCCTACCTCAACACAGGGGTCTTGGCCAGAGAACGCAGATCACGTCCCACTCAAGCAACCGACCGAGCGACCCGAACTCTCGCGGCCACTGCGGGTTCGAGTCCCACTCGGGCACCCCAAAGGCGGACTTGAACCCTGGCGGCTCCTTCCGTTTCGAGTCCTAATCGGGCGCCCCAAAGGCGGACGCGAACCAAAAACAGTTCGCACTTCCGTCCCACTCGGGGAGCCAGAGGCGACTCTCGAGCAAGACGGGACGCGCAGATGGGGGAGACGCAGGTCGGGTTTCCGAGCGCGGCGTCCAGGATTCTGGCGCGCCCGAATCCTGCGCGAGGCGCACGCGCTACCGCTACCTGGGGGCAGATGTCAGCCAGTCGCCCCGACGAGCTCCTTGACTTCCTCTAGATCGCTCGGAACCAGCTCCGTCTCCCACGTCGGTGGGTCGTGAGTAGCCTCCCAACCCCGGGCTGCCGCCCGTTCGGCTTCGGCGGCAACTGCCGGGGACACCAGCGAGGCCTCCGCGCATGCGTTCGACCTCCACCGTCACGCGCGGAATTGCGCTGGCCGGAGTCGCGGTCGGCGTCGTCTTCCAGGTCGTCGCGCTGGCCGGGCGGCAGGAGTTCGCCGCGTGGCGCGGCGTGCTCGCGGTCGCGGCGTTCGGCGGGGCGGCGTTTCCTTCGGGGCTCCGCTTCCGGCGCGCCGTGCCGCTCGCGGATCTGCTGCGGCTCGCCGGACTCGCGGCGACGGCGGCGTTCGCGTGGGCCGGCCTCCTCGAAGGGGTGCTGCTCGCGAAGCCGCTCCTCGCGCGCGAGCTGCTGCTCGTGGCCGTGGGCGCGACCCTGCACGTGCTCGTGCTCTTCGCCGCCGACTCGATCGGGCACGCATCCGCGGCAGCGCCGCGCGTCGTCTGCAGGAGCTGGTTCGCGGTGACGTCGGCCGTGCTGTGCGCGTGCCTGGTCGAATGGGTGTTCACGTGGCGCATGCCGGCGTGGATCTACGACGTGGTTCCCGACGATCCGCGGCTGGGATCGATGTTCGTCGCGCATCCGCCCCTCGTCCACGCGCTGCGCCCGGGCTTCCGCGGCCGCTTCGTCCACCCCGAATTCCCGGGTCTGCGCGTCGAGATCAACGCGCTCGGCATGCGCGACCGCCCCGAGGAGGGCGTGCTGCCCGCGACGGGCGACGCGGTGGTGCTGGTGCTCGGCGATTCGTTCGCATTCGGGACCGGCGTGCGGCTCGAGGAGACGTTCCAGGAGCGGCTCGAGGCGCGCGCCGCGGAGCTCACGACGCGGCCGCTGCGCGTCTACGGCGCGGGCGTCCCCGGCTACGGGCAGTTCGATTCCCTGGCGCAGCTCGAGGAGATCGGCGCGTCGCTGCACCCCGACGTGGTCGTCGAGGCGCTCTACGAGGGCAACGATCTCCAGGACAACCTGCGCGGGATGGCGATGGCGAACGGGCCGGTCCCGCGGCGGCGCGCACCGCGCGAGCCGACGGCGATCGCGACGTTGCTGCGCGACCAGTGGACGAGGGCCGGCCAGCTCTCCTACTGGAGGGGCAGCTCGTCGGCGCTTCAGTTCCTCTGGCCGGCGCTCGAGAAGCCGCTGGCCGCGCTCGGGCTCGTCCCCGCGACGTTTCCCACCAATCGCGTGCTGACGCAGATGCTCCGAAGCGAGCCGCCGCCGTCGCTCCTCCGGCTCGGGCTCGAGACGTTCGAGGCATTGCGCAGGATGCGCGTGATGTCCGGCGAGCTCGGGGCGGCGTTCGTCGTCCTGGTGATCCCCGCCTCGATGCAGGTCGACGAGCAGCTGTTCGAAGCGTTCGTCCGCCAGGCGGCGGCCGGCGACGGCGGCGCCTGCGAACGGACGCGCTTCCATCGCCGTCTGGTCGATGCGCTGCGTCAGGACGGCTTCTCCGTCGCCGATCCCCTCCCTGCGCTCGAGGCCGCCGCGCGCGCCGGTCGCGGCGGATACCACCACGAGGGACACCTCAACCTGAACGGCCACCAGATCGTCGCCGGGACGCTGTTCGATCCGGTGAAGCGGGCGCTGGAGCGGTGAGGCGGGTTGCGTCGCGCTACTGCCCGAATCCCAGGTCGAGTCCCGGCGTGAACGAAACCTGGCGCGACGCCCCGTCGTCGAGCTCGAGCGCCTGCACGTAGGCGTGCATCCCGAAGAGCGCCTCGTCGTAGGGCACGTCGAAGGTGAGCAGCGCGCCTTCGGGCGGCAGCAGGAAGGGCAGGAACAAGAACGACTGGACCAGGAGCGTGCCGCCCTTGCCGCTCACGATCGACTGGGTGTCGAAGCCGGCCATGACGAAGCCGACGGTCCAGAACTGGAGCGAGTTCTCGATCGCGATCGTCGCGGTCGACCCGAACACCGGCAGCGTCGCGGCCGTGATCGCGGGGACGCCGTAGGTGCCGGGCCAGCCGGTCCCGTAGTTCGACGCGGAGGCCGTCGGGTACGCGATCGTGCGGTCGCGGACGAACATGTCGGAGTCGGTGTTGGTGTCGCCGGGGACCAGGTCGGTCGCCCCGCTCGCGAACGCGATCTGCAGATGGTCGTCCGAGAGGCCGTAGCCGAACGAGCTCCCGTCCGCGTCGCCGATCGGGCGGACGCTCACCTTCTCGATCGTTCCCGCGGCGAGGTCGCGCAGGAACACGTTCGCGACGTGGTGGACCGACAGGCCGACGAGGTTGTCCGCCGGACTGGTGAAGAGCACCGCCGTGCCATCCCGCGAGAGGTGCGGCGCCGAGGCGGGTCCATCGGCCGCGATCCCGTCGGGCGTCTCGCTCATGCGCGTGACCAGGCCCGTCGCCGCGTCGAACAGGAAGACGTCGGGGCCGCCGTTCACGTCGTTCGCGACGAGGTTCGTCGCGAGGCTCTCGAACACCACGCGCCCGCCGTCGCCCGAGATGCGCGGCGCGGTGCTGTCGCCGTCGGCGCCGCCGTCGATCGCCACGCTCGCGAGCGTCGTCTTCCCGGTCGCCAGCTCGTACAGGAAGACGTCGTTGTGGCCGTTGGTGTCGTTCGGAACGAGGTTGGTCGCGCCGCTCAGGAAGGCGACGAACTTCCCGTCGGACGAGATGCGCGTGAGGACGCTCCCCCCGTCGGCCTCCTGGCCGTCCCAGCCGACGCTCACGCGCGTCGTCGTGCCCGTCGCGCGGTCGCGCACGAACGCGTCGATCGTGCCGTTGGTGTCGCCGCTCACGAGGTTCGACGCGTCGCTCGAGAACGCGACGAATCGACCGTCCCCGGAGACGCTGGGGTAGTAGCTGTAGCTGTCGCCCTGCACGCCGTTCGCGCCGAGGCTCACCCGTTCGAGCGTCGCGGGCTGCTCGTCGAAGATGCCGTTCCCGTCGGGGTCGCGGTCGAGCAGGAAGACGTCGGCCGTGCCGTTCGTGTCGTTCGCGACGAACGTCGGGCAGTTGCCGAAGAACACGACGAACCGGCCGTCCGCGCTGATGTCCTCGCCGTTGACCCCGCCGGATCCCGCGAAGCCGGCGAGCGTGACGTCGACCAGCGTCGTCGTGCCGTTCCCCTCGTCGAAGACGCCGTTCCCGTCCGGGTCGCGGTCGTGCAGGAAGACGTTCTCGCCGTTCCCGTTGTGGTCGCGCGGATCGAGGTTGTCGGCGAAGCTGCCGAACACGACGTACCGCCCGTTGCCGCTGATCGCGGCGCCGTACTGGCCCGAGCTGCCGGCGGCCTGCGACCCGTCGGACGCGACGCTGACGCGCGCCACGCCGTCGCCGGCCGAGGCGACGGGCGCGAAGGTGACGGAAGTGACGACGGTGAAGAGGATCGAGGTGCGCATCATCGTTCGAACTCCGCGGGGGGGTCGACGGGCCGCGGTTCGCGGCGCGATCCAACCCTCCCAGAATCCGCGTCCGCGGCTCTTTTGCAATCCCGGGATTCACCGGAGCACTTCGCGCGCGAGGCGATCCAAGTGACGATCGAGCGCGACGATGCGTACTGACGCGCCGACCCGCGCGATGTACTTCGCACCCGAGACGAGGTCGCGCGTGCGCTGCTCCAAGCGGGTCACTCCGTCACCGTGCGGCCGGCGTCTCCTCGGGATCACCGGTTCTACGGCTCTGGAACGCTCCTTACCTCGCGCATCGTTCAGCCCGTTCCCAGATTCCTCTCCCAGGTCGGCATAATCCCGCGCCCTGCCGAGCACGCGGAACGGGACTGGAGTCCTCGCCGAAGCGCGTCTCGGATCCGAGGAACACGTCGTGAGTTGCGACACGCTCTCCGAGGTTTTGCGCGCGGTGCGGCTGACGGGCGCCGTCTTCTTCGACGTCGAGGCGTCGTCGCCGTGGGTGGAGCAGTCGCCGCCCGGCAAGGTGATCGCGTCGACGGTGCTGCCCGGCGTCCAGCACCTGATCTCGTACCACGTCGTCGTCGAGGGCAGCTGCTTCGGAGGCCTGATCGGCAAGCCGCCCGTCCTCCTCGAGGCGGGTGACGTGATCGTCTTCCCGCACGGCGACGCGCACGTGATGTCGAGCGCGCCCGGGATGCTGTCGCCCCCGAGGCTCGAGAACTACACGCCTCCGCCCCGGACGCAGCTGCCGATGCCGGTGAAGTCGGGCGGCGGCGGCTCCGAGCGCGCGCACCTCGTCTGCGGTTTCCTCGGCTGCGACATCCGTCCGTTCAATCCGCTCATCTCGACGCTGCCGCGGCTCCTGCACGTGCGCGACCGGGACGGGGCGGCGCGCGGGTGGCTCAGCCACTTCGTGCAGGTCGCGCTCGCGGAATCGCGCGACAAGCGGGCGGGCGGCGAGTCGGTGCTCGCGCGCCTGAGCGAGCTCATGTTCGTCCAGGCGATCCGGCGCCACCTCGAAGCGATGCCGAACGAGCAGACGGGATGGCTCGCCGGCCTGCGCGACCCCTACGTCGGGCGCGCTCTCGCGGTGCTGCACGAGCGACCGACCCACGACTGGAGCCTCGACGAGCTCGCGCGCGAGGCGTCGCTGTCGCGCTCGGCGCTGGCCGACCGTTTCGGGCGGCTGGTCGGCAAGCCGCCGATGATGTACCTCGCGCAGTGGCGCATGCAGATCGCGGCGGGCCTGCTCGCGCGCGGCGCGAAGGTCTCCGCCGTCGCCTCCGAGGTGGGCTACGACTCGGAGGCCGCTTTCAATCGCGCGTTCAAACGGTTCGTCGGGATCCCTCCCGCGACCTGGCGCGACAGCGCGCCGCCGCCGCCGGCAGCATCGTCGGCGACGGCAGCGGCCGTGATCGGGAGAGAGGCTTCGCCGAACCGCCGAAGCCCCCCTCCCGCCACGAAACGTCCGATCAGTTCTTCGAAGAGACCGGCGTCGGCGCCGGCCCGGCGAGCGGCCGCAGCGCGTGCTCGAACACCCAGGTCCCCATCTCCTCGCCCTGGCGGTAGCCCGCGTTGACCGCGGTCCGGAAGTGGATCCCGGCGAGGATGCGCGACGCGCCGTTCTCCTGAGCCGCCTGCGAGAAGCTCCAGAAGCTGCGCGTGATGCCGGGGTACGGCGCACCGCTGGTCATCGAGAAGTTCACGAAGTCGGTCTCGAAGCAGCGCGCGAGCACCGCCGCGGCCGCCGCGCCGAGCACGGTGTGGTTCGACGGGTAGTCCGGGATGGGCGGCGTCGGCAGCTGGCTCAGCCATTCCGCATCGCCCGCCGCGCGGATCGCGGTCGCGGGGCGCCAGTAGTTGTAGAGGTACTTCGCCTCGAAGCCGACGATGAAGCCCTCCGCCATCGCGAGGTTCACCAGCGCGAACATCCGGGCGCGGACGGTCGCGTCCATGGGCCGGCCGGCCGACGCCTCGCGCGCCACGCGGTTCCATCCCTGCGGCGAGTTCTCGTACCAGAACTTGGCGATCTCGGTCTGCTCGACGTTGCGGGTCGAATGCGCCAGCGCGCCGATCGAGCGGACCTCCTCGACGTCGCGCTTCGCGAGGTCGCTGTCGACCGACGGAGGCGGCTCCGGACGGAATTGCGCCGCGGACTCGAGCACGAAGGGCTTCACGCGACCCCAGTGGGTCATCCACGCGGGCGTGAAGTCGGGCGGCGTCGGCCGGTAGTCCCCCGGCTTCGCGCCGGGCTTGTAGTCCAGCGTCAGGGTCGAGCCGTCGTCCTTGCGCAGCGCGAGGATCGCCGCGGCCGCGCTGCGGCCGAGCTCGATGCCGGCCGACTTCGCGTCGCCCTCCGGGATCGCGGCGAGCGCCTCCTTCATCGTCTTGTCGAGCGCCGTCCGGCAGGACGGGATCAGCTCGACGAGCGTCGCGCAGGTCGCCGACGCGATGGCGGCGTCGATCGACGCGCCGCGCTGGGCCGGCAGCTTCGCCGCGTACTTCTCGAAGCGCGGATCGATCGAGTTCACCGCGTCGTACACGGCGACCTGCACGATGGCCAGGATCCGCGACTCGGCCAGCGGATTGCCGCCGATCTCGCTCGCGGCCGTGGTGTCGGTGGCCACGCGATTCCAGCGCGAGACCTCGTCCTCGCCCGCGAACGCCGACGCTCCGACCAGCGTGAACAGCGCGACCGATCGAATCGTGACCCTGCCGAGCGAATACCTCGCGGGCCGCTTCCCTACGAACCAGTTCATCTTCCGACCTCCTGAATGGGGTTCACGCGCACTCGTGCGTCGCGATCCCGTGCCTGGGTTCCGATGGCGAGAACCTAGGGGAGATTCGGAAGCGGGACCTTGATTGGGCGTCCGGTTCGAAGGCTCGCGCGTCCGCGTTCGGCGCGCGAGTTGATCAGGAGTCCGCGCGGGTTGATCGCGCGTACGCGGACGTCAGACCTCGAGCGTTCGCGCGGCGAGGTCGAAGTCTTCCGCTCGCACGTAGATGAGGTAGGCGAAGCTGCCCTTCCCGTCGGCGATGCCGCTCGACGCGTAGACGTTGATGTTGGCGTCGTAGAGCCGCTTGTGGATGCGGGCGAGGACGCCGAGCTCGTCGTCCCCCTGGACGAGCAGCGCGAAGTGACCTCCATCGAGCGCGAGGCGGGCGTGGGTCGCCTCGGACCGCAGCAGCGCCGGGTCGTCGGGGAAGATGGCGAGCTGCGCGCACGTCGGTCCGACCGGGACCGCGGTGAACGCGACGAGATTGACACCCCGGCCCGCGAGCGCGGAAAGGACCTTGAACGCCTCGCCGGGCTGGTCCCGGACGGTGGCGTAGAAGTACTCGACCCTCCGAACCCGGAAAGCCATCGCGTTCTCCACACCTTCGCGTCGATCGCAGCGCGTGCGCCGCAACCGGACGACACGATAACGCCGGTGCATCGTGGGGAATCCCGGCCGCGAGTCGGTGATTGCTGCCCGGTCGGATCGCCGACGGGGTCGTGCGGCCCGGCGCTCGCGCCGGGAATGGACGTTGCGGTCATCGGCAGCAGGTGTCGCCATACCAGGAGGTGCCGCCATGCTTCGAAGCGCAATCGTCTGCATCGCCGTTCTCTCGAGTCCCGCCGCGGCCCAGGACCCGATCACGCGCGTCTCCGATGCGCCGGACGGCACGCAAGGCAACTGGAACACGCTCGACGTCACGATCTCGGCCGACGGGAATTCCATCGCGTTCACGAGCTTCTCGTCGAACCTCGTGCCCGGCGACAACAATGCATGGGCGGACGCCGGCGGCGACGTCTTCGTCCGCGACCGCGTGACGGGCGCGGTGGTGCGCGTGAGCGTGAGTTCCGCGGGCGACGAGGCCGCCGGCTGCAGCTATTCCCCCGCGATCTCGGCGGACGGCCGCTTCGTCCTGTTCCAGAGCTACGCCGACAACCTGGTGCCGGGCGACACGAACGGTCTCCCCGACCTCTTCGTCCACGATCGCGATCCCGACGCCAACGGCGTCTTCGACGAGGGCAACGGCGTCACGACGCGCGTGAACGTGGCGTCGGACGGGACCCAGAGCGACGCCGACGGCTACAACGGGACGATCTCGGCCGACGGCACGCTCGTCTGCTTCTGCTCGGCCGCGACGAACCTCGTGGCCGGCGATGGGAACGGGGTGAACGACGTCTTCGTGCGCGACCTCTCGGCCGGGACGACGACGCGCGTGAGCGTCGACTCGAACGGCGCCGAAGGCGACGACGTCAGCTCGGGCGCGTCGATCTCCGCGGACGGCCGCTACGTCGTCTTCACCAGCTTCGCCACCAACCTGGCGCCGAACGACGTGAACGGTTTCGGCGACGTCTTCCTCCACGATCGCGGTACCGGCGCGACGACCCTCGTCAGCCTCGACTCGTCCGGCGCCCAGGGCAACGGCTTCAGCCAGGCCGGCCGCCTCTCCGCGGACGACCAGATCCTCGGCTTCAACAGCTACGCGAGCAACCTCGTCGCGGGCGACACGAACGGCGGCGGCGACTGCTTCCTGCGCGACCTGGCCACCGGGATCACGACGCGCGTCAGCGTCGGCACCGGCGGCGTCGAGTGCGCCAGCGGCAGCAGCTTCGACGGCATGTCGGGGGACGCACGCTTCGTCGTCTTCACCACCTGGGCCGACAACATGGTCGCCGGCGACGACAATGAAGTGCTCGACGTCTTCGTCCACGACGCCCTGCTGGACTCGACGACGCTCGTCAGCTGCTCGCGCACGGGCGAGATCGGGAACGACAGCCTCGCGCTGAACGGGATCGGATCGTTCGGCGGTCCGATCTCGGCGGACGGCCGTTTCGTCACCCTTCTCAGCTACGCCACGAACCTCGTCAGCTACGACACGAACGACTTCGAGGACGCGTTCCTGCGCGACCGCTCGATCTCGATCGACGCGACCTGGAGCAACTACGGCGAAGGCTTCTCCGGACTGCTCGGCGTCCCGACGCTGACTTCGAGCGCCGATCCGGTCTTCGGCACGACGATCACGCTCGACGTGGGCAATTCGAGCGGCGCCGCGACCGTTGGCCTCCTGCTCATCGGCTTCACGCCGGCGTCGATCCAGACCAGCGCCGGCGGCACCATCCTCGTCGACGTGATGTTGATGCTGCCGTTCCCGCTCGAGTCGACCGGCGCGTCGATCGTCGAGAGCATCCCCTACGACGACTGGCTGTACGACCAGTCCGCCTTCCTCCAGGCGCTCGAGCTCGATCCGGGAGCGGCGAAGAAGATCGCGTTCACGCCCGGACTCGAGCTTCGGTTCGGAAGCTAGGTCGGCGCGCGGAGCGCCGCCACTGACCGGGCGCCGGTGGTACTCGTTTCCCATGGCCGGGGAGGCCTGCGCATGAATGCGAAGAGCTGCGAAGCCGGCCTGCGGAAGCTCCTGCTGCTCGGGTCGTTCTTGGTGGCGTCGGCGTGCTCCTACCTCGTGATCCCCGACGAGGCCCCTGCGCTCGAAGAGTCGAAGGAGCTGACGCTCGCGGGCGCGACCGTGGCGGTGCTCAATGCGGAGCCGGACGACGCGGACTTCGTGATCTACGCGTCGTCCCGCCACGGGAGCTTCAGCGGGAGCCGCAGGAAGTGGTGCGACACGCTCGCGGCGGCGCTCTCGAGCGAGTTGACGAAGCGCGGCGCGACCATCTCCGCCGAAGCCGCGAACCGGTTGCGGCTCGCGATCCCGGAGATCACCGGACACTCGGGATGGGCGACGGTCGGATTCAAGGTGAAGGCCGTCGTCAC
>Ga0137428_1001244_pt1 | contig 10139 bp, 10 predicted proteins | sample EasRivERMZT718_2_FD_102305 | JGI IMG/M metagenome (GOLD analysis project Ga0137428, IMG submission 102305) | Soil microbial communities from meander-bound floodplain in the East River, Colorado, USA - East River MetaG ERMZT718_2 | ecosystem: Environmental > Terrestrial > Soil > Floodplain ...
GGCGATGGCGAGTCAGGACGCCGAGCCCGCTCCCCTGGCCGCCGGCGAGGATCATCCCCACGACCTGCCGCACGCCTTACCTCCCCTGCGCCCGGGAGCGCTCTTTGGCCCCGGGTCCGGCCGCGAGCGCCGCCGTGAGCTCGCGCACCGCGCGCTCTGGATCCGGCGCCCCGGCGACCGCCGAGATGACGGCGACCCCGCTCGCCCCGGCGGCCATCACTTGGGCCACGGCGGCCCCGCGGATGCCGCCGATCGCCAGCACCGGCACGGTAGAGGCCGCTGCCACCGCGGGCAACGGTTCGATCCCCACCGGACGCCGATCGGACTTGGTGGCGCTCGGAAACACCTGGCCGAAGAGGAGCCACTCGGCTCCACCGCGCACGGCGGCGCGGGCCCCCACGAGATCGTGCACCGAACGCCCGAGGTGGAGCGCCGCTCCCACCCAGCCCCGCACCCGCTCGACCGGCAGCGCATGCTCGGGGAGCTGCACGCCGAAAGCTCCGCTCGCGAGCGCGACATCGACTCGGTCGGCGACCAGCACGCGCAGGCCCTGCTCGGTGAGCGAGCGGGCGAGCTCGCCGAGCGTCCGGGCGGCGAGCGCCGGCTCCCGGAGATAGAACGCCCAAGCGCCGCCGGAGAGTGCGGCCAGACCGAGAGCGCGAATGCGCGCCGGATCGCCGCCGCCGTCCGACACCACGAGGAGCGCGGGGCGATCGAGCCCGAGATCCGCGCCGGCCTCGGCACGAGAGCGACCGGTGGGCGGCACCATGGGGTTTGGCACCTTGAGTCTCGCGGCCGGCTCCGGGATGCCGCGGATCTACCCGGCTCCGGCCGGGATCGGGCTGCCGATCCCGGCGCCGGGACTCGAGGGGGATGCGTATCGCTTGGCCTCCATCCGTCCGGCTTCGAACGCCAGCCGGCCGGCGAGCACGGCGTGCCGCATGGCCTCGGCCATCGCGACCGGATCGCGGGCGAGAGCGATCCCCGAGTTCATGAGGATCCCATCGACTCCGAGCTCCATCGCCACCGCGGCGTCGGACGCGGTGCCGACCCCCGCGTCGACGATCACCGGCACCGCCACCGCCTCGCGCAGGAGCTGGATCTGGAGCGGATTCCGGATCCCGAGGCCGGAGCCGATCGGGGATCCGAGGGGCATCACGCAGGCTGCACCGGCGTCCACCAGCCGGCGGGCCACGATCGGGTCATCGGTCGTGTAGGGCAGGACGGTGAACCCCTCCTTGGCGAGCACCGCGGTCGCGGCAATGAGCTCGACCACATCCGGGAGGAGCGTGCGCGGATCGCCGATCACCTCGAGCTTCACGAGGTCGCCCAAGTCGGCTTCCCGGGCCAAGCGCGCGATGCGCATCGCATCCTTGGCGTTGTAGGCGCCGGCGGTGTTGGGAAGGATGGTGAGCTCGAGCCCCTTGAGCTCCTCGAGGATGTTCCCCTGACCGTGCCGGCCGAGATCCACGCGGCCGACCGCCACCGTGATCATCTCCGCTCCGGACGCCGCCACCGCGCGCCGCATGATCTCGGAGCTCGGATACTTGCCGGTGCCCACGATCAGGCGCGAGCGGAAGCGGTGCGATCCGATGTGCCATTCGCCAGCCATGCGCATCTCCTGATCGGGACTGGGGTTCGAGTCCCGAAGCATCCTAGCGCCGGGAATCCGCGCGGTCAATCCGGTGGGGAGGACGCGCTAAGTCCGTTCGGAGAACCGGCCGCGAGCAGCCGTCGAGCTCAGCCGCCCGCGATCATCTGGATGATCTCGACGCGATCGCCGGCCGAGAGGACCGTCGCTTGGAGGTCGGCGCGGCGGATGACCTCTTCGTTCCGCTCGACCACCACGGTTCGCGGCTCGAGCCCGAGCTCGGCGAGGAGGGCTCCGGCCGTGATGGCGGCGGTCACTTCCCGCGGCGCGCCGTTCAAGACGATTTGCACACGACCTCCGTCCGCCGGGAGGAGGCGGGGCGAGCTCAACGGGCAGCTAGAACCGGTAGGAGCCGCCGATCCGATGCGAGGAATCGAAGGCCGGATGGTCGCCCACGAACGCATAGTCGATGCCGAAGCCCTGGTACCGGAATCCCGCCCCACCGGTGATCGCGTTCGTCATGCCGCCGAAGCGGAGGGCCAAGGTGCGCTCGTACCAGTACTCGAGGCCGCCGTGGAAGTCGGCTCCGAGCACTGTCTCCCCGAACGAGACTCCGCTCGCCGTCTTGCGATTGTCGAAGCTCATGTCCATATCGCCGGCCACCGTCACCACCCCGCGCAACGGCTCGAAGGCCCGCGTGTACTGAGCCCCGATCGTCACCGCCGGGGCAATCGTCTCGCGGCGGCCCGAGTCCCAGGCCAGGAGGGTGGTCGTCACATCGCTCACCTTGAGTCCCGCGGACAGGGTGGGGATCGGCGAATAGATGATTCCGAGGTCGGCTCCGATGCCGAAGCTCGAATTGCCTGGAAGCGACTGGCGGATGATCTTGGCGGTGCCGCCGATCGCGAGCTTCGATCCGAGCTCGCGGCCGTAGGCGAACAGGAACGCCATCTCGGCCTCGGAGTCCATGTACACCGGGATGTTCTCGATGAACAGCCGCTCCGAGCCGGTGGGATCGTCGGGATCGAAATCCCAGTGCCCGTTCCCGTTCACGTCCTCGAACTCGACGTCCGGGATCAGATCTTCCGGATCCTTGTTGCGGATCGCGATGTCGTCGACGCTCGACCGGACGAAGCCGAAGGCGATGGTCTGGGAGTGCCCGCCGCCGGTCGCGGCGAGCGGTTGCTCGAACGCGAGGAAGTCGTGGTTCACCAAGTCGCCGAACTGCTCGGCGTGCTCGGCCCAGGCCTGCCGCTGGCTCGCGAACACGAGCCCGGCGGGATTCCAATACACCGCCGTCGCGTCGTCCGCGAGCGCGACGAAGGCACTCCCCATGCCCAACGCCCGCGCCCCGACCGGGATCTTCAGGAACTCACCGGCGTACTTGTCGATCGCATGGGCCTCGGCCCACGGAACTGCAATCAGGCCGACGAGGGCGAGCCGCGCGAGAAGCGCGGATCGACGAGCGGCCAGCCGGGGAAACCGCAAGCGGAGCCCGGCGCAGGGATGGGATGACACGACGACCTCCCGTGACAGCCGATGGCCACCGGCACCTCCGGGCCCGGGTTCCGGCTTGGGCGTCGGTTGCGGGCGGGGCCGGCCCCCGGGCGGGCCGGGGTCACCATTCAAACAGCATACCGGATCGCCGGTTCCGAGGCGGCTTCCGGGAACTCGCGGGGGAGCTGCCGGAGGGTCCTCGGGTCCGATCTCGGGTCCGACCCCGGGGTCGACCCCGGGCCGGGCCGGCCCCATCTCGGACGCGCGGCGGGCCGGGAAATCAGCCGTCGGCGCTCTCGATCAACGAGCGCTCGAAGCGCCATTGGACGTAGCCCTCGATCCGGCGGTGATCGGCCGGCGAGAGGTGCAGGAAGGCCACCGCCAGGGAGTAGCGCTCGGGCGTGGAATCCTCGCCCAACGGCTCGCAGCGCACGACGATGCCCTCGGCCTGGATGATCTCCGGGGTGACTTCCGACTCGGCGTCGGGCTTCGCCTGGGGAGCGCGCTTCGGGATGCTCCCGAGCTCTTCCTCGGGGAGCGAGAACGGGGGCAGGACGAGGCTCATCTCGAGCTTCGTCAGGGGAGCGAAATAGCGCGGGGTCAGCGCCAGGAAGCCCCCCCCCGAGAGGTTGAGGGCATGGGCCTCGATCTCGGGCGTGCCGAGCCCGACGAGCTGCACATCGAGGTCGGTCGCGACGCGGCGAGCCTTGCGGCGCTCCTTCGGATGACGGCCGGTCTCGCTCATCTTCCTCCTTCCCGCGGCCCCAAGCTGAGGGCGCCGCCGACCAGTGTCAGGTCGAGCTCCCGATCCAGGAGCGAGATGCGCTCGATGCGCACCTGCACCCGTTGTCCGAGCGCGAAGCGGGTCCCGCGCCGCCGGCCCGCGAGCGAATGGCCCCGCGGTCCCAGGTCGTAACGATCGGCGGGCAGGCGCTCGCGGCGGACGAATCCCTCCACGGGCACCGGGTCCAGCTGGACGAACATTCCGGCGCCCAGAGTTGCGACCACCATCCCGTCCATCTCCTTCCCCAGCTGGGGCAAGAGGAGGCGAAGCGCTTTCACGCGCAAGACGACCCGCTCCGCGTCTTGGGCTACGACCTCGCGGGCCGAGGTCTCCTCGCCGAGCTGATCGAGACCGGGACGGTACCGGTCTCGCACCGGTCGAAGCAAGCGTTCGGAATCCGCCTGCGCCCGATGCTCGTCGCTGCCGCCTCCGAGCGCCTCGACCGCCGCGCGGAACACGCGGTGGTTGTGCAGATCCGGATAGCGGCGGATGGGCGACGTGAAATGCGTATAGGCTTCGACCCCGAGCCCGTAGTGCCCGCGGTCCGTAGCCGCGTAGCGCGCCTTCTCGAGCGAGCGCAGGAGATAGGTCGAGACGAGCTCCCCCACTCCCCGCTCCGCGGCGGCGGTGACCACCCGGCGCAGAACGGCCGGATCGGACAGATTGAGTCCCCGATGAACGATCCCGAGCTCGTCCAGGACGAGGCCGAACTCGAGCAGCCGCGGCCAGCGGGGCCGCTCGTGGATCCGATAAAGGATCGGCAGTTCCGCCGCCCGAGCAAAGCTCCCCGTGAGCTCGTTCGCGAGCAGCATCAGCTCCTCGACCAGACGGTGGGACGGGCCCTGGCGCCGGGGCGTCAGGTCGAGCGGCCGCCCGAGCTCGTCCAGCCGCACGCGGTACTCGGGGACATCCAGGTAGAGCCCGCCCCGCGCCTCCCGCCGCTCGCGGAGCCGGAGAGCGATCGCGCCCAGCCGGGCGAGCCCGGCAATCCACCCGCCGTCTCCCGGGTCTTGGATCCCGACCGCAGCCGGCGGCTGGCCGCCGAGGAGGCCCTCCGCCTGGCCGTAGGTGAGCCGCATCCGGCTCCGGATGAGCGAGCGCTCGAGGGTCCAGCGCTCGACCTCGCCCGCCGTATTCAGGATCGCGAGCACCGAGAAGGCGCGGCGATCCACCCGCGGCTTCAGGCTGGCCGCGTCGCTCGAGATCGAGTCGGGCACCATCGGCAGGACGAGCCCGGGCAAGTAGGCGCTCGTCCCGCGCGTGCGGGCCTCGACATCCACCGCCCCGCCCTCGGGGACGTCGTGGGTGACATCGGCGATGTGGACCCCCACCTCGTCCCGTCCCCCCGGAAGCGGTCGCCAGGACACCGCGTCGTCGAAGTCCGCCGCTTCCTCGGGGTCGATCGTGATCGCATCGAGCATCCGGAGATCCAGCCGAGCTCCGAGCTCGACCGGCACGCGCGCGGCGGCGGTGGCTTGGGCGAGGGCGGCCGGAGAGAAGACCCGCGGGAGCCCGAGCTCGATCGCGACGTCTCGGGCGTCGCTCTGGGGATCGGTGGGGTCGCCGAGCGCCTCGGCAAAATCGTAGCGGGCGGGGCCCGGATCGCGGCCGCCGCGGAGCAAGGCCACCACTCGATCCCCGCTCCGGATCTCCGGCGGCAGCGCCTTGAGCGGCCCGCGCGCATAGCGGGGCTGGATGGGCTGGAATGCGGCGCGTTCGCCGTCCCGGTGGACGAGCCCCGCGAGTCGGCGCGGCTCCCGGGCCAGGACTTCGACCACCCGGGCGCGCGGGCGGCCGCGCATTCCCTGGCGATGGCGGAGGATCTGGAACTCGACCAGATCCCCGTGGGTCCCGGCGCCGAGATCGTGATCCTCGACCACCATCTCGTCCTCGGTGCCGACCGCGGTCAGGATCGCGCCGCCCATCCGGCGGACGGCCAAGATGCCTTGCCCCGGTCCTCCCCGGCGGCCGGTGGGGGCGCCGCGGCGCCCGGGCGGCCGCGTCCCGCGCCGGCTCTTTGGACCTCCCGGCCGGCGCTTCACCGCCCACCAGCAAAAGAGCGGGGACTCGTCCCCGCTCTTTCAACCGCGGCCGGAATGGCGGAAGGCGCTGGGCGATATCCGCCCGCGCCCTCCCGCCAAAAGCTACCGGACCCGCTTCTTGTGGCGGTTGGCCCGCTGCCGCTTCTTTCGCTTGTGAGTTGCGATCTTCTTCCGCTTGCGCTTCTTGCCACTGCCCATGTCATGTTCCTTGAACGGTCAGGCCGGGGCGAGCGAGCCTCGCCCGCCTCGGCGGGCCGAGCTCAGCTCCGGGAGCGATCGCCCTCGGACTCCGGCCGCGAATCCATCGTGATGTCGTCCTGCCAGCGGTCGGACGGAGCCAGATCACCTCGCACCATCGCCTTCAGCTGGTTCGACGGTTTGAACACCGGCACGAGTTTCGCCGGTACGGCCACCTCGGCTCCGGTGCGCGGATTGCGCGCGCGACGGGAACGCCGCGCTCGAACTTTGAAGGTCCCGAACCCGCGAATCTCGATGTGGTGTCCCTCGCTCAAGGCCTGAGCGACGGCATTCAAGATCTCGTCCACGATTCGCGAGTTCTCGCTCTTCGAAAGTCGACTTCGCTTGCAGATTTCCTCGACCAGGTCGGCTTTCGTCATGGCTCCCTCCGAGGCGTTGAGCCTTCGGCACCGAGCGTCACGAACCCCCGGCTCCGGATGAGGATGCCACCTCCCGAGCGCGGGCGCTCGCGAGGCGAGAGCGAACCACCCGGTGGCGAGGGCGGCCCCCCCCCACGTGCGACCTAGGCACGCTAACATCGGCCAAACGACGCTGTCAACGGGACTTTCAGCCGCCGAGGAGCCGCCGGTCGAGCTGGCCGGAGGGCCTAGCGCCAGCGGAACTCGAGGTGGGGCGAACGGACGTCGAGCGGAAGGTCCGGTACCCGCTCCTCGAGCCATTGATCCCAGGCGCGGCGGAAGCGCCGCTTCCGCACCACTTCGGGCTCCCCTTCGATCCCGGCCATCTCGCCCGCGGCGGCGATCGCAGTCTCGAGGTCGCCGATCCGATCGGCGAGACCCGAATCGCAGGCCATGCGCCCGGTGAAGAAGCGCCCGTCGGCCAAGACCCGCACCGAGTCGGGAGCGAGCCCACGGCCCTCGGCCACCGCGGAGACGAATTGCTCTTGGACGTCGTCGAGCACGGTGCCGATCCAGGCCCGTTCCTCGGGGTTCAATGGCCGGAAGGGGGATCCCGCGTCCTTGAAGGGTCCGGCCTTCACCACCTGCCAGTCGACTCCCACCTTCTTCATCAGTGCCGACACATCGGGGAAGCTCATGATGACCCCGATCGAGCCGGTGAGCGTGCCGGGGAGGGCGAAGATGGAATCGGCGGCGGTCGCGACATAGTAACCGCCGGACGCGGCGACATCGTCGAGCGCAGCCACGATCGGGATATCCAGCTCATCGAGCCGCGCAACGATGCGCTGGGTGGTGCCGACCGAGCCGCCGGGACTGTTGACGTGGAGGACGAGCGCTTCGATCTGATCGTCGTCGGCGAACTCCTCGAGCTGCTCGAGGACCGCGTCATCTTCGCCGATCACGCCGAAGACCTCGACCACGCCGACTTTGGGCCCGAGCTTCCAGCTCGAAAGGGTGCCGTCGGCCATGAACGCAAAGCCGATCAGCAAGGCGCCCGCGATCATCAAGCAGAGCACGAGCAGGGCGCAACCGAGGAGCCATCCTCGACTGGGCGAGGGCATGCGAGCGTTTCCTCCGCGGGAATCGGATCCGGCGGCGGACGCTAACAAGCCGTGCTTACGCTGTCAAATCGTGGCGGGTGCGAAGGAGCGAAGCGCAGGAGCCGGAAGCGCGGAGACAAAGAAAGAGGGCTCCCCACATTGCCGTTCGCCGGGTCGTGATTCACTGCACCGTGTAAGCATGGGATCACAGCCCACGGCCCGCCGTGGCGAGCAGCGCAGGGAGCCTAAGCTCGGGTGCAGTCACGAGGACTGCGAGGCTCTCTCCGGCCCGGGAAGACTCGGCGCTCGGGGAGGGAACCCCTTCGGTGCAGCTTTGGCTGCGATCGCCGGGGCATCAGTGCAGCGCCTGTGCCAGCCCCGCGATCCGGCTCCGGCCCGAGTCCACCTCCTTGCGCGATGGCCGTTTGCGTGCGCCGGTGGGTACCGGCCAGGAGCCGACGATCGCCGGGCGTGCCTTCGGCTCTGGGGGATCCGGCGCGGGATCTGAGCCGAACCGCGCACCGAGGCGCGACGGGGCCCCGGCGTGCGGAGCGGGGCCGCCGGCCGCCGGCTCAGAGGGTGCGATCGACCCGGATGCAGCTCACCCAGTGGTCCGGGCGCTTCTCCTCGAGCACGGGCGTGATCCGGCTGCAGTCCGGGATCGCTTCTGGGCAGCGGGGATGGAAGGCGCACCCGGGGGGCGGATCGGCAGGACTCGGCACGTCCCCCGCGAGCGGCGTGCGGGTGGCGCGCCTTTTCGGATCCGGCACCGGGACCGCGGCCAGCAGCGCCTGCGTGTAGGGATGGAGCGGGTTCTGATAGAGCGCTCGGGCGCTCGCGACCTCGACGATCTTTCCCAAGTACATGACCGCCACCCGATCCGAGACGTGCTCCACCACGCTCAGATCGTGGGCAATGAAGAGATACGAGAGGCCGAGCTTGGCCTTGAGATCGGCCAAGAGATTCACGATCTGCGCCTGGATCGAGACATCGAGCGCCGACACCGGCTCGTCGGCCACGATCAACTCGGGTCCCACTGCCAGGGCGCGCGCGACCCCGATCCGCTGTCGCTGGCCGCCGGAGAACTCGTGCGGATAGCGCCGCGCGTGCTCCGGGGCGAGCCCCACCAAGGTCAGGAGCTCGGCCACGCGCTCCCGCGCCGCGCGCCCGCGGGCCAAGCGATGGATGGTGAGCGCCTCCCCGAGGATCGCGCCGACGGTCATGCGCGGGTTCAGGCTCGAGAAGGGATCCTGGAAGATGATCTGCATCTTCCGCCGCATGGCGCGCAGCGCCGATCGGTCGAGGCCGAAGACCTCCTGGCCGCGGAAGGTCACTTGCCCACTGGTGGCGGGAATGAGGCGCAGGATGAGCCGCCCGGTGGTCGTCTTCCCGCATCCCGACTCACCCACGAGACCCAGGGTCTCCCCCGCTCCGAGCTCGAACGACACGCCATCGACGGCTTTGACCTGGCCCACGACCTTGGACAGGAGCCCGCGCCGGATCGGAAAGTACTTCCGGAGATCCCGCACTGTGAGCAGTGGCTCGCCGCCATTCTGCTTGGTCTGGGGTTCGGCGCTCGCGCTCACGCGACCCCTTGGGTGGGAACCGCTGCGAAGGCGATCTCGCCGGCCTTGAAGCACGCCACCTCATGTCCCGCGCCATGCGCGACGAGCGCCGGGATCTCCTGCCGGCAACGCTCATCGGCGAGCGGACAGCGCGGATGGAACGTGCAGCCGGCGGGGAGATGGGCCGGATTGGGCACCACGCCGGGGATCACGGCCAACCGCACGAGCTCCTTGCCGAGCCGCGGGATCGCGTTCAAGAGTCCCTGGGTGTAGGGATGGAGCGGACGAGCGAAGATCTCCTCGACCGACGCGTGCTCGACGATCCGGCCGCCGTACATGACTGCGACCCGATCGGCCACTTCCGCCACGACGCCCAAGTCGTGCGTGATGAGGAGCACCGCCATCCCGAGCTCCTTCCGGAGCTGCCCGATCAGAGCCAGGATCTGGGCCTGGATCGTGACGTCGAGAGCGGTCGTCGGTTCATCGGCGATCAAGAGCGCTGGATGGCAGGAGAGCGCCATCGCGATCATCACCCGCTGGCGCATGCCCCCCGAGAGCTGGTGCGGATACTCGTCCACCCGCTGTTCGGGCGCAGGAATCCCGACCAAACGCAGCATGCCGATCGCCTGCTCCCGGGCCTGGGCCCGGTTGCGATGCTGGTGGAGCTGGATCGCCTCCATGATCTGGAAGCCGCAGGTGTAGACCGGATTCAAGGCGGTCATCGGCTCCTGGAAGACCATCGAGATCTCGTTGCCCCGGATCTTCCGCATCTCGGGCTCGCTCTTCTGGAGCAGATCCTCGCCCCGGAAGCGGATGGGCCCGCCTTGCACCACCCCGTTCGGACGCTGGATCAAGCGCATGATGGAGAGCGAGGTCACGCTCTTCCCACAACCGGATTCACCGACGAGACCGACGGTCTCGCCGCGGCCCACCTTGAAGCTCACGCCGTCGACGGCCCTGAACA
>Ga0137428_1001245_pt1 | contig 10136 bp, 9 predicted proteins | sample EasRivERMZT718_2_FD_102305 | JGI IMG/M metagenome (GOLD analysis project Ga0137428, IMG submission 102305) | Soil microbial communities from meander-bound floodplain in the East River, Colorado, USA - East River MetaG ERMZT718_2 | ecosystem: Environmental > Terrestrial > Soil > Floodplain ...
CCATGTTGGAAGCTCTCTCCTGTCTGTTCGCGGGAGCCCTCTTGGTGCAGGAGCCCGCGCCCGCACCGCGTCCGCCCAAGCCCGACGAGCGCCGCCCCGCCGTCGCGCTCGACCCCGAGCTGCGGCGCGCCGTCGACCTGCTGCGCGCGGCGCACGGGATGCGCTTCGAAGCGGTCGTCAACGCGCACGCCCCGCAGCCGCGCGCGCTCGCCGACGCGGCGAAGCGGCCGCCGTCGCGCGCGCCCGACGTCGCCGACGAGGTCCGCCTGACGACGCGCGCCGAACGCGACCGGCCGCTGCAGGTCGAGCACGAGCGGCTCGATGCCTTCCGGCTCGGCGAGCGCGTGGTGTGGAAGGCGAAGGGGAGCGAGGAGTGGCAGCTCTTCACTCTCAAGCGCAGCGACGAAGGTCCGCCGGCCACGCGGCCGCAGCCGGCCGTCCTCCCCGCCGGCGAGGATGCCCGGGTCCTGCGCGTCGTCGCGCAGCTCACCACGCCGCGCGACCTGCTCGAAGCGGTCGAGGGCCGCGTCACGAGCTGCACGAAGGTGTCGGCGCGCGACGGCGAGGAGACGGGGACGGTCTTCGAGTGCGGGCTCGAGCCCGACGTGGCGCGGCGCGCCTTCGCGGCGCTGCTCGAAGGCGAGGCGCCGCGCGTCGACGTGCTCACCGCCGTCTACTCGCTGCGCATCGCCGTGGTCCAGGGCCAGGTCGCGCAGCTCGCGCTCGAGCACCGCGTCCCGCTGCGCGGCGCCCCGGCCGACGCCGACGGCCAGGTCGAGACGCTTCGCCGCTACCGGATCCGGGAGACGGGCAACGTCAAGGTCGAGGTCCCCGAGGAGGTGAAGCGCCTCCTCGAAGGTGAGTCGGGGGCCGACGAGCCGGGGACGGCCGACCGGAAGACCCGCTGATCGGCCGTTACGATCCCACCCCGCGCCGCGCTTCCCGGCCGCATCGCCGGGAGCCGCGGCGCGGAGTGCCATGGCCCACATCACCTTCCCCGCCGTCCTCGCGCGCCACGTCGACTGCCCGCCGGTCGACGTGAAGGGGGCGACCGTCCGCGCGGCGCTCGACGCCGCGTTCACCCTGAATCCGCGCCTGCGCGGCTACCTGCTCGACGACGACGGCTCGCTGCGGCTCCACATGGCCGTGTGGGTCGACGGCAAGTTCCTCCGCGACCGCAAGAAACTGTCGGACGCGATCGCGCCCGACGCCCGCATCGACGTGTTCCAAGCCATCTCGGGAGGTTGAGCGTGCCCCCATCGCTGCTCGTCGCCACGAAAAAGGGTCTCTTCGAGTTCCGCCGCCGCGGCAAGGGGAGCTGGAAGGCCCAAGCTCCGGCGTTCCTCGGCGCACCGGTCTCGGCGAGCCTCGGCGATCCGCGCGACGGCACCGTCTACGCGGCGCTCGACCACGGCCACTTCGGGACGAAGCTCCACCGGCGCGGCCGCGACGGGAAGTGGGAGGAGCTCGCGACGCCGAAGTACCCGCCGCGCGCGAAGGGGACGAAGAGCGAGGACTCGATGGGTCGGCCGCTCTCCTCGACGCTCAAGATGATCTGGACGATGGAGATCGATCCGCGCCGCGCGGGCTCGCTCTGGTGCGGGACGCTGCCGGGCGGCCTCTTCCACAGCAAGGACCGCGGCGCCACGTGGGAGATCGTGCGCGGCCTCTGGAGCCGGCCCGAGCGCAAGCAGTGGATGGGCGGCGGCTACAACGACCCGGGCATCCACTCGATCTGCGTCGACCCGCGCGACGGCGGGCGCATCGCGGCCGGCATCTCGTGCGGCGGCGTGTGGCGGACGGTCGACGGCGGGACGACGTGGGAGCAGGCCGCGCACGGCATGCGCCAGGACTACGTGCCGGCGGAGCAGGCGTACGACCCGCAGACGCAGGACGTCCACCGCGTCGTGCAGTGCCGCGCCGCGCCCGACCGCTTCTGGGCGCAGCACCACAACGGGATCTTCAAGAAGCCGGCGCAGGGCAAGTGGCAGGAGGTCGAGGCGAAGGCGCCGAGCCGCTTCGGCTTCGCGTGCGCGGTCGACCCGAACGATCCCGAGGTCGCCTGGTTCGTGCCGGCCGTCAAGGACGAGTGCCGCGTGCCGGTCGGCGGCCGCCTCGTCGTCACGCGCACGCGCGACGGCGGGAAGAGCTTCGAGGTGCTGAAGCAGGGGCTGCCGAAGGAGACGGTCTGGGACCTCGTCTACCGCCACGGCCTCGACATCAGCGCCGACGGCCGCATGCTCGTCATGGGCTCGACGACGGGAGGGCTCTGGGTCAGCGAGGACGGCGGACGCGGCTGGAGCGAGCTCTCGAGCCACCTGCCGCCGATCTACGGGGTGCGCTTCTTCGCCGATTGAGCGCGCCGCTCAGCGCGCCCCCGCGGCCTTCCACTCCTTCATCAGCGTGCGCAGCCCTTCGCGGTAGCCCTCGGGGAAGCTCGGGTCCTTGCTCTTCTCGAGCGCCTGCTCGATCCAGGGGAGCGCCGGCTCCTCGTCGTCGAGCTCGTGGAGGATGCGGCCCTTCCATTCGCAGGTCCACGCGTTCGACTCGATCGCGTGCGCCTCTTCGATGAGCTTCAGCGCGGCGTCGAGCTTCTCCTTGCGCTTGCACCAGTACTGGGCGACCTGGAGGCGCGTCGACCAGTCCTTCGGGCCCGCCTTGGCGAGCGCCTCGTCGATGCGCTTCGAGACGATCGCGTCGACGTCGATCCTGATCGGGACGACGACCCGCACGTCGTCCCACGCGACGGAGAGCTCCGCGCCGTCGGCCCCCGTCGGATCGAGCGCGATCGTGAACCACTCGCGCCGCGCCGGCTTCGGCGCGCGCTCGACCTTCACGACGAACTGGGCGACATCCTTCGTCGAGTCGTAGAAGTAGGAGCCCCACTGCTTCGCCACCTGGTTCAGGACGAAGGTCCAGCGCTCCGCCTCGACTTTCGCGAAGAGCGCGTACGTGCCGGCCGGCAGCTCCTTCCCTCCGATCGTGAACGGGTCGCTGCAGGTGAAGGTCGTCGCCTCGTTCGCGCCGAGGCGCCAGACGGGGCCGGCGGCGGCGACGTCCTTCATCACGTCACGGCCGCGCAACGCCGGCCGGTGGTAGTTCACCGTGAGCGTCGAGACGCCCACGTCGAGCGTGAGCGTCGCCGCCGGGCTCTCCTGCGGCAGCTTCATCTGGGCCGGCGCGCGCGGAGAGAGGAGGAGAGAGGCGGCGACGGCGAGGAAGAGCGATTCGAGACGGTGCGGCGCACGGGACATGGCAGGAGCTCCGGTCAGACGTCGAGGCGCTGCGCGTACGGGACCGTCTCCCCCGCCTCGACGTGGCGGCGCAGGAGGCGCAGGTACATCGCCCAGCAGAAGCACGAGACGCGAAAGTGTTCGTTCCCGGCCGGCCACCCGCGGTGGTGGAAGCGCAGCCGGGTCGACGCGCCCTGGGCCTCGAGCTCGAAGCCGATGCGCGTCCCCTGCCAGTCGGCGTCGGCCTGCGTCATCTCGAGCTCGAAGCGGACGCCCGGCTCGCACGCGGAGACGCGCGCACGCCAGTCGAAGTCCGGGGGGAACCACAATTCGAAGGTGGCCCCGGGCCGGGCCGTCCCCTTCGAGCGCTCGGTCCACCACGCGTCGAGCCCCGCCGGCGTGCTGACCGCCTCGAACACGCGTGCTGCAGGCGCCTCGATGGGAAAGTCGAAGAGGATGTCGGCCACGAGGGCTCCCTCCGGTCGGCGCGGTCGCGGGAGCGTAGCCGCCCGAACCCCCGTCGCGCATTGACCTGCGCCGCCGGATCGGACAGGCTGCCAGGCTCGGGTCCGGTCGGAAGTGGGCGCGCCACCCGCAGCGGAGAAGGGGGCGTTTGAGAGAAGGGGAACGACCGGGTCGGCGCGGTGCTCGGGGTGGAGCGCGGCTCGTCGCGCTCGCGCTCGCGTCCGTCGTTTCGGCCTGCTACGGACCGGTGGTCAAGAACGACGCGCACGAGCTCTACGAGCCGGCAGAGCACGGGCGCGACGGCTTCGTCCGCGTCCTCGGCATGAACGTCCACTACGTCGAGGCGGGGCCGGACGAGGCGACCGCCGCGAGCGACCCGCCGATCGTCCTGATCCCCGGTGCGTTCAGCACCTACCGCGTCTGGAACCGCGTGCTGCCGCTGCTCGCCGCGCGCCACCGCGTCTTCGCGCTCGACTACATCGGCACCGGCGACTCCGACAAGCCGGAGGAGGGCTTCGGCTACACCGTCGGCGAGGAGGCCGACGTGGTCGCCGCGTTCGTCCGCGAGCTCGGGCTCGAGAAGCCGCTGCTCGCCGGCGTCTCCTACGGCGCGTCGATCGCGCTCAACGTCGCGGCCCGCTACCCCGAGCTGCCGGGCCGCGTGGTCTGCGTCGAAGGCGGCGTCGTGATCGCGCCCGACGTCCTCAAGTACGGCCACTTCGACGCCATCTTCGCCGTCCCGGTCTTCGGCGACGTGGTCCTGTTCCTCGGACGCCTCGGGTTCTTCCGCGAGGCGATCTCGAAGTCGATCATGGCCGGAGCGTGGGACCAGCTCTCCGAGGAGGAGCGCGACCAGATCGTCGCGATCCAGGCGTCCTACGTGAAGACGACCGTGCGCAGCGCGATGTACGACGTCTACTGCGCGATCACGGGCTACATCGACTTCACGGCCGAGATGGGACGCGCCACGGCGCCGATCCTCTACCTCTATGGAGAGTCGTCGCGCTACCGCGACGTGGCCGAGGCGAACATCGCCTTCTTCCGCGAGCGCCGCTGCAACGTCGAGACGCTCCTCCTGAAGAACGGCATCCACGACCTCCAGCTGCAGTACCCGCGTGCGGTCGCGGAGATCATCCTCGACGACGCGCGGCGCGCCGGCGATCCCGCGCCCCCCCCGCGTCCGGCCGGGCCGGTCGCCATCGACTCCGTCGCCTGCGTGCGCGGGCCCAACTTCGCCGCGGCGCCCCGCCCCGGCCGCGCCGGCGTCCACGCGCTGCGCACGCAAGTGCCGCCCATGATGGGCGAGGACCCGCGCCCGATCCCCTACCTCGATCCCGAGGAGTGAGGGCGCGCGCCTCCGGGCGCGGCGCCGCGGACGCGAGCTATGCTGCCGCGCCCTTCCGAGGGACCGGCCGCTCCCCGCTCGACGGTCGCCGCCTCGGCAGGACGTGCGAAACCAAGAGCCAAGGAGAAGAACGTGACCGCCACCTGGAAGAAGATCGCCGGCGCGAGCCTGCTGCTGCTGGTCGTGAACGCCAACGCGTTCGGACAGAAGACCGGGAGCACCAACCGCAACGCCCCCAAGGTCTCGCAGACGCTGACCATCGGCAAGGAGACGCTCAAGCTCGACTACACGTCGATCACGTGGGGCGAGGGGCAGTGGGCGAAGCAGCTCTCGGACGAGGCGACCAAGGCCGCCGCGAAGGCCAACCTGAACAAGGCGGCCGAGAAGGAGGCCCTCGGCTCGTTCGAGACGAGCGTGGCGCTCACGATCGGCGGCCAGAAGGTCGCCGCGGGCGCCTACAAGCTGCGCTTCACGCTCGACGACAACTACAAGTGGCAGATCGTGCTGGCGGGCGACGCCGCGTCGGTGACCCTGCCGCTCGACCTGAAGCAGGTCGAGGACGAGACGAAGCGGCTGCGCGTCGGGTTGCTCGCCGGAGAGAAGGACAACACCGGCGAGATCCACGTCGCGTTCGGCAAGCAGCGCTGCCGCATCGCCGTCGCTCCCGACGCGAAGTGAACGGCGCGCGTCGGCCGGCGTGAGCGACGCGTACCCCTCGCGCATCGTCTGCCTCACCGAGGAGCCGACCGAGGTCCTCTACGCGCTCGGCGAGGAGCGCCGCATCGTCGGCATCTCCGGCTTCACGGTCCGCCCGCCGCGGGCCCGCAAGGAGAAGCCGCGCGTCTCGGCGTTCATCTCGGCGAAGATCGACGCGATCCTGGCACTCGAGCCCGACCTCGCGATCGGTTTCTCCGACCTCCAGGCCGACATCGCACGCGATCTCGTCCGCGCCGGCGTCGAGGTCTGGATCAGCAACCACCGCAGCGTCGCCGGGATCCTCGCCTACGTGCGCCGCCTCGGCGCGCTGGTCGGCGCCGCGGCGCGCGCCGACGACTTCGCGCGCGGCCTCGAGCGCCACGTCGAGGAGGTCGGCCGCGCCGCGCGGCAGCTCGCCCGCCGGCCGCGCGTCTGGTTCGAGGAGTGGGACGACCCGCTGATCAGCGGGATCGAGTGGGTCGCCGAGCTGGTCCGCATCGCGGGCGGCGACGACGTCTTCCCCGAGCTCGCCGCCAAGCGCCTCGCCAAGGACCGCATCGTCGCCGACCCGGCCGAGGTCGTGCGCCGCCGGCCCGACGTGATCTTCGCGTCGTGGTGCGGGAAGAAGTTCGTCCCCGCTCGCGTCACGGCGCGCCCCGGCTGGGACGCGCTCCCCGCCGTGCGCGACGGCGAGCTGCACGACGTCCCCTCGCCGCTCATCCTGCAGCCCGGGCCGGCGGCGCTGACCGACGGGCTCGACGCGCTGCACTCCGTGATCGCGCGCTGGGCGGCACGGCCGTGACGGCGCGGTCGCTCGCGGCGCCGGCGACGCTCCTCCTGCTCGTCGGCACCGGCTGCGCCGGCGTCGAGCTCACCCCCGCCGCCGTCGAGCGCGCCCTGGTCGAGGCGCCGGCGCCGGCCCGGGCCGCCGCGACGTGGCGCAAGGCGGTCGCCCTCGCCAACGAGTTCCTCGCGTCGGCGCAGCGGCGCACGCTGCCGGAGGGCCGCATCGAGCTCTCCGACGCCGCGGGCATGCGCTTCGTCACGAGCGCGGGCACCTGGCCGATCGCCGTGCGTTGCACGACGTGGGGCGACGTCTGCCTCGCGTTCGGCTTCGCGGCGCAGGAGCGGGAGTGGGGCTTCGTCGTCGGCTCGAAGGAGCCCGAGCGCGACCGCCTCGTCGACAACTCGCTCTTCGTCGCGCCCGGCGGCATGCGCAAGTCGGCGAGCGCCGTCGCCCACCTGATCCTGCACGAGACGACGCACGTCGTCTGGCGCGAGGGCACCGTCGGCTTCTGGAACGGCGTGTCCTACTACCTCGAGTCGATCTTCCTCTTCCGCTACTCGAACCACTCCGACGAGCGCCGCCCCAACGCGACCGACGAGGAGTTCGACTGGTTCGTGAACGAGCGGGCGCTGCGCGCGGCGGACGACGCCGCGCGGCTCGCCGCACTTGTCTCGTACATCGAGCGCCACCTCGGCGAAGCGCACGACACCTGCCGCCACGGCCCGTTCGAGGAGGCGCCGCCCGCGCCACCGGACCCGCGTTGACGAGCGCGCGCTAGCATTTCGCGCCTTCTGAACCGATCCGGAGCCGACCCGTGCCCACGCCCGATCCGCGCCGCCGACCGCCGCCCGCGAAGGCGCCGTCCCCGTCCGCTCCGCGCACGCGCGCGCGCCCGCCGCCGCCCAAGCCCATCCCGCTCGTCCCGGTGCTCGCCGGCTTCGGGGTCGTGGTGGTCGCGCTGGTCGTATTCCTGATCGTCAAGGGCCGCGGCCCCGACCGGCCACCCTCCACCCCACCGACCGCTTCCGTCACCGACGCGCCCGACGCCGCCGGCGCCGCGAAGAAGGAGCCCGCGGCGCCGGTCCCCGAGCCGGCGAAGCCGGTCGTCGCCGCGCCGCCGCAAAAGCCGCCGCCGACGCTCGCCGAGGTGATCCAGCGCATCGAGAAGGCGACCACCGCCGAGGAGGCCGCCGAGGTCGCGCGCGACGCCGAGCGAACGAAGGACGCGAAGCTCGTCGAGCAGTGCTGGACGAAGGTGCTGAAGATCGACCCCGAGCACGAGGACGCGCGCGCGAAGCTCGGCGTCGAGGCGCTCGACCCGATGAAGGACCTGCCCGGCTTCGCCGCGATCGTCGCGACGCCGCAGCGCGTGCACCTGAAGCCGTTCCGCGAGGCGGCGCGCGGCGAGCTGACGAAGAGCGACCGCGAAGCGCTGCTCGCGAGCTGGGACGCGGCCAAGAAGGAGATCGACGCGCGCGTCGAGAAGGCGAAGACACAGCCCTTCTACGCGCAGGTCGACCAGCTGCGGATCGACCTCGCCGACAAGAAGTTCTTCTCGACGCTCGAGTACGAGATGGTCGAGAGCAAGCCCCCCTACGCGCTCTTCATCGAGGTGAAGGGGACGCCCGACGAGCGCAGGAAGCGGCGCGCCGAGGCCGAGGCGAGCTACACGCCCTTCCTCGAGGCGTACGACAAGAAGATCCGCTCGTACCTCTTCGCGCTCGCGCCGAAGCCCCCCGACCACGACCCGCTCTTCCCCGTCTTCGTCTTCCTCAACTTCGACCGGTACAGCGACTACAGCGTCGCCGAAGCGGGCGAGAAGTCGCCGCCCGGCCGCCGCGCCCACTACGAGCCGGGCAAGAAGCAGTGCTTCACCTACTCGCCGGTGCTCAAGGTGGGCTACGGCGCGTTCACGGAGGGCACGCAGTCGCTGCTGCACGAGCTGACCCACGCGTGGGTCGACCAGCTCGCCTCGCCCGACGGCGGCGCGACGCGGAGCATCGGCTGCCTCCAGTCGCACTGGTTCAGCGAGGGGATCGCGGAGTTCATGTCGTGCCAGTTCCTCGACCGCGGCGAGGTCCGCTTCCAGCCGTGGCGCTCGGGCCGCGTCTCAGGGGCGTTCCGTCCGCCGGGCTGGCGCATCCCGGTGGCGAAGGCGCTCGAGATACGCCTGCACGGACTCGACTTCTGGGCGCAGCAGCAGATCCAGAACCTCGACGTGAAGAAGCGCGAGGAGGCGCTCGTCACCATCTCGAGCGGCTTCTACGCCGACATGAGCAACTTCATCCTCTAGCTCAACCTGAAGTCGGGAGCCGATCGGCCGCGCCAGTTCGAGGCGTACGCGCGCGAGGAGATGGCGGGGAACGGCGGCATCGAGTCGTTCCAGCGCTGCGTCCCGAAGCTGCTCGACGAGGTGAAGGACCTCGACAAGGCGATCGACGACTTCGTGCTGCGCATCGCGAACGGAAAGATCAATCCCTACCAGGAATACGAGTCGTCGAACGACGGCGCGCCACCTCCCAAGAAGTGAGGTCGAGGGTCTTTCCGCGGGGCGATTCCGTCACCCCGTCGTCATCCTGCAGTCGCTCGCGCCGCCGCGTTCCGAGTGCGGCGGCGCGAGTCGTTACCGGGCGTGCGGAAAGACGTAGCGCGGACGTCGTTGGCGCGAGTGGAACGCGTCGCAGTTCCCGTCTCGTGGTCCGATCCCGCCATCCGGCCGCCCCCGCGGCCCCGTTCCCGCCAGGAACACTCCCATGACCGGTCGGCTCACCGTCCGCAGCGCCGCGACATCCCCCTTCGTCCAGTTGGCCGCGCTCGCCGTGCTCGCGGCGGCGCAGCTCGGCGTCGCGCGGCCGCAGTCGCCGGCGGCGCCGGCCGACGACGGCGCGCGACCCGCGGCCGATGCGGCCAAGGACCCGGGACTCCACTTCACCGACGTGCTCGAGGCGTCGGGCGTCCGCTTCCGCCACCACTTCCTCGACAGCGAGAGCGGCACGAACTTCCGGGTGAACCCCTACGACCACGGCAGCGGCATCTGCATCGCCGACGTGAACGGCGACGGGCTCGACGACCTCTACTTCCTCGACTTCCTCGGACCGGCCGCCCTCTACCTGAACCGCGGCGGGATGAAGTTCGAGGACGTGACGGCGCTGTCGGGCATCGCGGTCGACCGCGCGCTCAAGGTCGGCGCCGCGTTCGGCGACTGCGACAACGACGGCGACCTCGACCTCTACGTCACGACCTATCGCGGCGGGAACCACCTGTTCCAGAACGACGGCCACGGCGTCTTCACCGACGTGACGAAGAAGGCGGGCGTCGGCTACACCGGCCACTCGAGCGCGGTGACCTGGTTCGACCGCGACGGCGACGGCGACCTCGACCTCTTCCTCTGCAATCTCGGGAAGTTCACCACCGACACGGTGAGCCAGGAGGCCGACTGGTTCTTCGAAGGCGTCTCGCTCCCGTTCGGCGAGGTGACCAAGACTCCCGACGCGCGCAATCCCGGCGAAGGCTGCATCCTCTGGGACAACCGCGGCGACGGCACCTTCGCCGACGTGACGAAGGAGGCGGGCGTGTCGGCCTCGGAGTGGAACGCCGACGCGGCGGTCGC
>Ga0137428_1001247_pt1 | contig 10126 bp, 7 predicted proteins | sample EasRivERMZT718_2_FD_102305 | JGI IMG/M metagenome (GOLD analysis project Ga0137428, IMG submission 102305) | Soil microbial communities from meander-bound floodplain in the East River, Colorado, USA - East River MetaG ERMZT718_2 | ecosystem: Environmental > Terrestrial > Soil > Floodplain ...
AACTACCGCCCCGACCGCGCGCTCGACTGGCTGCGCCCGGCGATGAAGATGTGCGCGAAGTACAACGTGGTGGTGCTGATCCACACCGGCGACGGCCCTTACTCGATCCCGACGCAGTTCTACCCGGTGATCCGCGAGTTCCCGATGGTCAACTTCATCATCGGCCACTTCGGCATCCAGACCGGCGGCAACTACTCGTTCGAGGCGTTCTGGATGGCGATGGACACGAAGAACGTGGTGTGCGAGTCGGGCTGGACCTTCCAGGCGCGCATGGTGGAGTTCGCAAGCGAGCTGCCGCGCCACAAGATCGTGTTCGGCACCGACTCGCCGCCGAACGAACCCGGCCTGTGGCTGCGCGAGCTCGAGGTGCTATGCGGCCCGCCGCCGCAGGGCATGAACCTCGACGAGGACGGACTCGAGGACTACATGGGCAACAACATCGCGCGCATGTGCGGCATCAAGCCCACGCCACCGCCGCGGAACGTGGATGAGGCGAAGGCCCGCCTGAAAGATACCTACGCAGGGGTGAAGAAATGAGAATCCTGATTGCCTTGCTTTCACTGGTCGCGACGCAGGCGGTTGCGCAAACCAACGTGCGTTTTCTGCACGAGTGGCGCTTCGAAGGCCACGTCGCGCCGTTCCTCGTCGCGCTCGACAAGGGCTACTACCAGGCCGAAGGCCTCAACGTCACCGTCGACCCCGGCACCGGCTCGCTCGACAGCATCAACCGGGTCGCGACCAAGGCCTACGACATGAGCATCGCCGACATCAATTCGCTGATGCGCTACCGCGACAACCCGGCGAACGCGCCGGTCAAGGCGGTGATGATGGTCTACGACTCGCCGCCGTTCGCCATCCTCACGCTGAAGAAGAACAATATCCGCGGCCCGAAGGACCTCGAGGGCAAGATCCTCGGCGCGCCGGCCGCGGACGGCGCGTGGGCGCAGTTCCCGATCCTCGCCAAGGTGAACAACATCGACGCGTCGAAAGTGCGCGTCGAGAACGTCGGCTTCCCGTTGCGCGAGGCGCTGCTCGCGCAGGGCAAGGTCGACGCCGTGACCGCGTTCGGCAGCAACGCCCTCGGCGTGCGCGCGCAGGGCGTCCCCGAGAGCGAGATCGTGGTCCTCATGATGCGTCGCTACGGCCTCGACCTCTACGGCAGCGCGATCCTCGCCCATCCGGACTTCATGAAGGCGCAGCCGAAGGCGGTGGCCGGGTTCGTGCGCGCGCTGATCAAGGGCTTCCAGGAAACCTTCCGCGACCCCGACGCCGCGATCGAGAGCGTGATGAAGCGCAACCCGGTGGCGAAGCGCGACATCGAGCTCGCGCGCCTGAAGCTGGTGATCGAGCAGAGCTACCTCACCGACGACGTGCGCGCCAACGGCTTCGGCGGGGTCGACATGCGCCGCCTGGAGAGCGCGATCGACCAGGTAGGAATCGCTTTCAAGTTCACGAACAAGCCGAACGCCACCGACCTCTTTACCGCCGACTTCCTTCCGCCGCGGAGCGAGCGGCTGGTGAAGTGAGCCAGGATTTTCACCGCTTTCTCGACGACTACCGCGCCCGGTATCCCGAAGACGTATTCGAGGTCAAGGAGGAAGTCTCCCCGGACCAGGAAGTGACCGCGCTGGTCTGGGCGCTCGCGGCGCAGGGCCGCGCGCCGATGCTCGTGTTCGAGCGCGTGAACGGCACGCAGGTCGTCACCAACATTTTCGCCTCGCGCGAGCGCATTGCCCGGCTGCTGGGTTGCGAAGTCGGCGCGATTCACAAGACCTACCAGGAGAAAGCGCGCCGCGCGGTCGAGCCGAAAATCGTTTCAAACAGCCCCCTGCTTGCCGAGCAAGCCGTGGATCTCACCCGCCTGCCGCTTCTCAAGCACTTCGAGACCGACAAGGCGCCTTACATTACGAACGGCATCATCGCTGCGGAAAACAACCTCAGCTATCACCGCGCGATGCTGCACTCCAAGACCGAGCTCGCCACCAGCCTGCATTCGCGCGGCCACCTCTGGCGTCTTCAGCAGGAGAAGAAGGGGCCGCTGCCGGTGGCGATGGTCGTCGGCGCGCATCCGCTGTTCATGATGGCGGCGTCGGCGCGCGTGGCGTTCGGCATGGACGAGCGGCGCATCGCCGGCGGCCTTTTCGGTTCGCCTCTGGAAGTCGTCCGCACCCCGAAGCACGGCATGCTGGTCCCCGCCGCGGCGGAGATCGTCCTCGAAGGCACGCTCGACCCAGAAGCGAAGGTCGAGGAAGGGCCGTTCGGCGAATTCACCGGCTACTCGTCGAACCGGACCACGAACACCCTGTTCAAGGTGGAGACCGTCCTCCGGCGCCGCGACGCGATCCTGGTCGACGTGGTCGGTGGCAACTCGCCCGAGCACCTGAATCTCTCGCGCGTGCCGCGCGAGTCGGAGATGGCGGAGAAGCTCGCCGAGCGCTTCCCGAGCGTTACGCGGCTGCACTATCCCAACTCGGGCGTGCATTTCCACGCCTACGTCGCGCTGCGCGCGCGGCGCGAGGGCGAGGCGCGCCAGGTGATGCTCGCGCTGCTCGGCTGGGATCCGTATCTCAAGACGGTGATCGCGGTCGACGAGGACGTCGACGTGAGCGACGACTCGCAGGTGATGTGGGCGCTCGCCGCGCACTTCCAGCCGCACCGCGACGTGCTGATCATCGACGGGCTGCCCGGAAGCGCGCTCGATCCGTCCGCGTCGGGCGCGGGCACCACCTCGCGCATGGGGCTCGACGCGACGCGCGGCCCGGGGTTCGAGGGCGTGCGCGCGCGCATCTCGGAAGCCGCGATGGCCCGCGCTGCGAAGATCCTCAAACGCTGACCCCCTCTCTTCGCTTCGTCGTCGTTCTGGTCGCCGGGTTCATCTCGGCGGCATCGCTAGGCAAGCTCGTGCCGCACCTCGACTGGCTGGTGCGCACCTACGATGTGCCGCTCGGCGCCGCGGGGTTCGCGGTGTCGTGCGTGATGCTTCCCGGCGCGGTCCTCGGCTGGACCTTCGGCACTGCCTCGGACCGCTTCGGCGCAAAGCGCGTGGCCGTGGCCGGCCTGCTGGTCGCGGCCGTGGCGAGCCTGCTTTCGGGATTCTCGTCGAGCTTCCCTGTCTTGATTCTCCTGAGAATCGTGGAAGGCGCCGGCTACACGCTGCTGGTGGTTGCGGCGACGGTGATCGCCGTCGCGATCGTTCCGGGCCGCACCGCGCTCACGCTCTCGGTGTGGTCGAGCTTTGCGCCGATCGGTTTCGCTCTCGGGCAATGGGCGGCCGCGTACGCCGGCGACCCGCCTCTGGCCGTCGTGGGCGTGTCGCACGCCGCGATCCTGGTCCTGGCTGCCGTCGCGCTCCATTTTTCAATCGACTTGCAGGTCCTGCAGGAAAGACGCCCTTCGAGCGGCGAGGCGCTGCGTCACCCGCCGGCGCTGTGGACCGCGCTCGCCTTCGGCGGCGTCTGCGGGGTGCTGCTCGCGTCGGTGGCGCTGGCGCCGATCGTTCTCGCCAATCAATCCCGGCTTTCGGTGGCGCACGTCGCCAGCCTCACCGCGCTGGCGGCGCTGCCGGCGATCGTCGGGCGGATCGCGCCGGGCTGGCTGCTCGAGCGCGGCTTTGCCGCGTTCACAATCTTCGCCGCGGCGAGCGCGCTCGCCGCCCTTAGCCTCGCGGCGGCGTTGCTGGCGCCGCTGCCGCTTGCCCTGGCGCTCGCGCTGTTCTGCGCGTTCCAGATCCTGGCCGGCGCGCTTCCCGGGCTGCTGTCGGCGATGCTGCCGCACGTCGCGCCGGCGCCCGCGCAGCTCGGCACGGTCTCGGGCATGTGCTCGCAGAGCGTGAACATCGGCAACCTGCTCGGCCCGCCCCTCGCGCTCGCGGTGTATGCCGCCGCCGGCACCGGCGCCGCGGTCGTGCTGCTGCTGGCGATTCTCGGCGGCTCGGTCGCCGCGATCGCGCGGCTCGCGGTCTTCCGGCGCGATTTACGGGGAAGAAGCGGCCAGGCACCCTGACAGGCCGGCTTCGAGCGCCGCGCGATCGAGCGCGCGGCCGATGAACACCAGCCGGCTCGACGGCTTCTCCTCGCCCCAGGCGTCGGCGGGCTTGAGGTCCGTGATGCGGTGCACGGCCTGCAGCACGTGGCGGCACGGCTCGCCGGCGAACGCCACGATGCCCTTCAGGCGGTAGATGTCGTCACCTTTTTCTGCAAGCAACCGCTTCACCCAGCTCTGGAACTTGCCGCGGTCCAGGGGTGCGGAAAGCACAAACGATTCGGACTCGAGGTCCGGATCGTGCGAATGATTCTGAACATCTATCGCCAGCGCGCCGCGCTGCGAGCTGAAGGCGCCGATGCCCAGGATGTTCTCGAGGTCGACCCTGGCGTGCGTCGAGCGCAGGATCGGCGCGGTGGCGTTGAGCCGCCGCACCTGCGCTTCCAGCTCGCCGAGCTCGCGCTCGGCGACGAGATCGACCTTGTTCATGATGATGCGGTCGGCGATCACGATCTGGTCGACCGCATGGTGGTCGAGGTGCGCGGCGGCGTGCTTGGCGTCGACCATGGTGACGATCGCGTCGAGCTGGACCTGCTGCGCCAGGGAATCGAGGAAGAAGGTCTGCGCCACCGGCGTAGGGTCGGCCGCGCCGCTCGTCTCGACGAGGATGTGATCGTACTTCTCGCGCCGCGCGAGCAGCTTCTCGAGGATGCGCAGCAAGTCGGCGCGCGCGGTCGCGACGCAGCACACGCAGCCGTTGGTGAGCTCGAAAATCTCCTCGTCCGCGGACAGCACCAGCTCCGAATCGATGTTGATGTCGCCGAACTCGTTCTCGATCACCGCGATGCGGTGACCGTGCTTCTCGGTCAGGATGTAGTTGAGGAGCGTGGTCTTGCCGGCGCCGAGGTAGCCGGTGAGGATGGTGACGGGAATCTGGCTCACTTTTTTCGCAGTCCTTCCAGGACCTGCTCCGGCGTGATCGGGTAGTGCCTGAACCTCACGCCGATCGCGTCGTAGACCGCGTTGGCGATCGCCGGGCCGATGGCGATGATCGGATCCTCGCCCACGCCCTTGGCGCCGAACGGCCCGCCCGGATCGGGCGCGGTCTCGAGCAGGATGGTGCGGATCGGCGGCATGTCCATGGAGAGCGGCATTTTGTAGTCGACGAAGCCCGCGTTGAGCGAGCGCCCGGTCACCGGGTCGACCGCGTGGTCCTCGGTGAGCGTGTGGCCGATGCCCTGCTGGATCCCGCCCTCGATCTGCCCCGCCGCCGCCACCGGGTGGATCACCTTCCCGATCTCGTGCACCGGGATCACCTGCAGCACGTCGACCTGCCCGGTTTCGGTATCGACCTGCACCTCGACGAAGTGCGCGGCGAACGAGTAAGACTTGGTCGGCTTGTAGGTCGCCGAGGCGATGAGATGCGCGGACGGCACGCCTTTCTTCGGACTGATTGAGTCGCGCACGCTCAGGTGGCGATCCGAGCCTTTGACGGAAATGACTCCGTTCCGGACTTCGAGATCGGCGGCCGCGGCTTCCAAAGCCTCGGCCGCGGACTCCAGCAGCTTGCGCTTCACTTCCGCGGCAGCCATCTGCGCGGCGCGTCCGCCCATGTAGGTCGTGTGGCTCGCAAATGCGCCGATGTCCCACGGGACGACATCGGTATCGCCGTGCACCACCGACACGTCGTCGAAGCGCACGCCGAGCTCCTCGGCGACGATCTGCGCCAGCGCGGTATGCGCTCCCGTTCCAAGGCCCGTGGTGCCGGTGAAGAGCTGCACCGTGCCATCCTCGTTCATGCGCACCGTGGCGTTGCCCTGCTCCTTGATGCCCGGATAGGCGCTCGAGCCGTGCATCTCGCAGCCCATGCCCCAGCCGCGACGGATGAATTCGGGGTCAGGGTGCGAATTCGGTTTTTGCGTACGCGAAAACGAATTCGCACCCTGACCCCGAATTCGCTTCCAGTTCGTCTCCTCCATGCCGCGCCGAATGCAGTCTTCCAGCCCGTGACCGACGATCGGATGGCCCGACGGTGCGAGGTCGCCTTCGCGCACCGCGTTCTTCAGCTTGAGCTCCGCGGGATCGAGGCCGAGCTTCTCCGCGGCTTCGTCCATCTGGATGTCGAGCGCGTAGTAGGTCTGCACCACGCCGTAACCGCGATAGGCGCCCGCGATCGGCGTGTTGGTGTACACGCAGCGCCCCTCGAGGTGCACGTTCTCGCAGCGGTAAAGCGAGGTGAGCGCAGTCGTGCCGACCGCGGTCACGCCCGGGCCGTGCGAAGCGTAGGCGCCGGAATTGAGCGTGACGCGCGCCTGGCGCGCGGTGATTGTGCCGTCTTTCCTGAAGCCCTGCTTCAGCCACACGGTTCCCGGATGGCGCGAGCGGCCGCCGAGGAAGGTCTCTTTGCGCGTGAATTCCAGCCGCACCGGCCGCCGCGTTTCTTTCGCAAGCAGCGCGCACAGGAACTCGGTCTGGAAAAGGTCCTGCTTCGCGCCGAAGCCTCCACCCATATGATCGACCAGCACGCGCACTTTCGAGAGCGGAACGCCGAGCACTTCGGCGAGGATGCCGCGCACCATGAACGGCGTCTGGGTCGAGATCCAGACGGTCAACTTTCCCTCGTCGTCCCACTGGCAGACGCAGACGTTGGGCTCCATGTAGGCCGGCGTCGGGCGTCCCAGCTCGAAGGTGCCCTCAACGATGAGATCAGCCTGCGCGAAGCCGTGCTCGATGTCGCCACGCTTGACCAGCACCGGCGGCGCCACGAGATTGTCTTTGGACTGATGGATCACCGGCGCACCCGGTGCCAGCGCCTGCTCGACGCTGATCGCCGAGGGAAGCTCCTCGTACTCGACCTCGATCAGGTCGAGCGCCTCCTCGGCGATCTCCTCGCTCACGGCGGCGACCGCGGCTACGCCCTCGCCCCAATAGCGGACCTTGCTGTCGAGGATGTACTGATCGCGCGCGAGCGAGGCTGAGCGCGGCGCCGGCGAGCCGCAGTGCAGCACCCGCGGCACGTTCAGGTGAGTCAGCACGGCCTTGACCCCGGGGTACGCCAGCGCTTTCGCCGTGTCGATGCGCCTGATGTTCGCGTGCGCGACGTTGCTGCGCTTGATCTTCGCGTGCAGCATGCCGGGCAGCGCGAGATCTCCGGCGTAGCGCGCCGCGCCCGTGACCTTGCCGGGCATGTCCGGCCGGCGGACGCTTTCGCCGATCACGTCATGCATGGCTCACCGCACGGATCGCTTCGATGATCTTGGTGTACCCGGTGCAGCGGCATATGTTGCCCGCGAGCGCGAACCGGATCTCTTCTTCCGTGGGTTGCGGATTCTCGTCGAGCAGCGCCTTCGCCATCATGATCATGCCCGGGGTGCAGAAGCCGCATTGCGCGCCACCATGCCGGATGAAGCTTTCCTGCAGCGGATGCCGCAGTCCTTCAATAGTGAGCACGTCGCAGCCTTGTGCCTCCATGCCGAGCATCAGGCAGGAATTGACCGGCTTGCCGTCGACGATCACGGTGCAGGCGCCGCAGTCGCCGACGTCGCAGCCTTTCTTCGTGCCGGTGAGCCCCGCCTCGTTGCGCAGCACGTCGAGCAGGCTGCGATAAGGCTCGACGGCGAGCTCCCGCGGCTCGCCGTTGATCTTGAGCTTCAGCAGCATCGCATTGCCTGCTCGAGAGCGCGCCGCGTGAGCACGCGCACCATGTCGCGCCGGTAGCCGGCGCTCGCGCGCACGTTGCTGATCGGGCGCGATTCGTCCGCCGCCGCCTGCGCCGCCTTTTCAATCAACTCTTCATTCAATTTTTTCCCTTGAAGAACTGCCTCGGCCTTCCTGGCGCGGATCGGCGTCGGCGCCACGGCGCCCAATACCACTCTGACTTCCGAGTTCAAGGTAAGCGAGACCGCGACTCCGACCGTGGCCAGCTCCATCGCCTTGCGCCGGCCGTGCTTGATGTACACCTTGCCGGTGCGCGGCGCCGGCGGCGGCAGCACGATCGCGGTGACGAGCTCGTCCGCGCCGAGCACCGTTTTTCCCGGGCCGGTAAAGAAATCTTCCAGGAGCACTTTGCGCGCGCCGCTCCTGCCATGGATCTCCGCCACCGCCGCGTCGGCGATGAGCGGCGGCAGCGTATCCGCCGACGGCGAGGCGCGGCAGACGTTGCCGACGATGGTGGCGCGGTTGCGGACCTGGATCGAGCCAAGCTCGCGTGCCGCCTGCGCGAGAGATGAATAGTGTTGGAGAACGAACGGCGATACTTCGACTTCCCGCGCGGTGACGAGCGCGCCGATGCGCAGCCCTTCGCGCTCGTCGTAGGAGAGCCCGGCCATGCCGGCGATCTTCTTGATGTTGACCACGCGATCGACCCGCCGCAGCTGCTCCTTCATCTCGACCAGTAGATCCGTCCCGCCTGCAAGCACTTGACCCCCGTCCGAAAGGAGGCGGGATGCCTCGCCGAGCGTCGCGGGCTCGAAGTACTCGAAGCGCCTCATGCGGTCAGCGCCAGGCTCAACGCTTCGGCCAGGCTGGCCGGCGCCTTCGGCTCGGGTTGGGCGAGCTGCCGCTCCACGTTCTCGAGGTGCGCCGTCATGCAGCGCGCCGCGGCGGCCGCGTCGCGGCGCGCGAGCGCTTCGACCACCTCGCGATGCTCGTCCGCGCCGCAGTAGGCGATGCGGCCGGTGCGCGCGAGCGCGAGCAGCGGCGTGCGGCAGATGAGGTGCTCCATGAAGCGGTCGAGCGTGCGGTTGCCGGCGAGCTCCGACAGCACCTTGTGGAAGCGGATCGACAGCCGCTGGCCGGCCTTGTGGTCGCCCTTGCGGTAGGCGCGGCTCTCCTCGGCGACGAAGGCGCGCAGCTCGGCGATCTGCTTCGCGCTCAGCGCGCGGGCGAGGCGCTGCACGATCGCCGATTCGATCACGCGCCGCGCCTCGAACATCTCGCGCGTCTCGGCGACCGAGGGATTGGCGATGACCGCGCCGCGGTTCGGGCGCAGCTCGACTAGCAGGCTGTGGCCGAGGCGCGTGAGCGCGGCGCGCACCGCGGCGCGGCTCGCGCCGAAGATCTCGGTGAGCTCGCGCTCCTTCAGCTTGGTGCCGGGCGCGAGCCGGTGGTCGAGCACGGCGTCGAGGATCGCGTTGAACACCCGTTCCTCGGCACGGCCGTTGCGGGTGGCGGCGCGCGGCATGACGCTTCGAGGCTATGCGCGACCCCCACAATTGTCAACAATCCGATCGAGATTTGGTTGACAATATCCGGGATGCGGGCCTCGCTCGACTTTTGCCTGAACGGCGAAGCGCTGTCGCTCTCCGGCGAGGACCCCACGCGCACCCTCCTCACCTGGCTGCGGGAGCGCCGCGGCCTCGTGGGCACCAAGGAAGGCTGCGCCGAGGGCGACTGCGGTGCCTGCACGGTCGTACTTGCCCAGCTCGATACCAACGGGAAGACGAAGTACTTGCCCGTCAACAGCTGCATCCTGTGCCTCGGCGCGGTCGACGGCAAAGAGGTCATCACCGTCGAAGGCCTGAAGGGCGAGCACCCGGTGCAGCGCGCGATGGTCGACTGCCACGGCTCCCAGTGCGGCTTCTGCACGCCCGGATTCGTGATGGCGATGTACGCGCATTACAAGCAGGCCGATCGCGCCTCGCCCGCCGACGCGATCGCAGGCAACCTCTGCCGCTGCACCGGCTACCGCCCGATCCTCGAGGCCTGCGAGCAGTCACAGACCCTCGCCGACCCGCAGCGCGACCTCGCCGAGGACGAGGCGCTGCGCTCGCGCCTGGCGCGGCTGCCGGGAGGTTCATTTCGCGTCAAGAATTTTTTTGCGCCGGCGAGCGTCTCGGATCTCGCGGCGTGCCTCCTCGACCATCCGCAGGCGACGATCCTCGCCGGCGGCACCGACGTCGGGCTGTGGATCACCAAGCAGCACCGCGATCTCGACCCGGTTGCCTACGTGGGACGGGTTGCCGAGCTGAAGTTTCTCAAGGAAGAAAAGGACTGCGTCGAGATCGGCGCCGCCGTGACGTATGAAGACGCCTACGCGGCGCTCGCCGGCATTCACCCGGACATCGGCGAGCTCGTACGCCGCCTCGGCGCGGCCCAGGTGCGCGCGACGGGGACATTGGGCGGCAACATCGCCAACGGCTCGCCG
>Ga0137428_1001249_pt1 | contig 10121 bp, 12 predicted proteins | sample EasRivERMZT718_2_FD_102305 | JGI IMG/M metagenome (GOLD analysis project Ga0137428, IMG submission 102305) | Soil microbial communities from meander-bound floodplain in the East River, Colorado, USA - East River MetaG ERMZT718_2 | ecosystem: Environmental > Terrestrial > Soil > Floodplain ...
CGCGTTCTCGATCGCGATCAGCGCCTACGCCACCCCCGCGATCCTCGGCGGGCCGGCGACGCAAGTGATGGCGACCGCGATCTACGGCTTCATGACCCAGCTCCTCGACTGGTCGATCGGCGCCGCGCTTGCGGTCATCCTGATCGTCTCCTCGCTAAGTCTTCTTTATGCCGCCTCCCGGGTGGGCGCGAAGCAGGCTGCGATATGAGCCCGTGGGCTGCGCTTCGCCTTGCTGTTGTCTTCATCTATCTCTTCATGCTTGGTCCGATCCTCATTACGGCGGTCGTTTCGTTCAATCAGTCCAACCGCTCGGAGTTCCCGCCGCGCGGCTTCTCGCTGCAGTGGTGGGGCAGGGCACTTTCGCCGGAGTGGATCGATCCGCTGGTGTTCAGCCTGAAGCTCGGGCTCCTGGCGGCCGTCATCAGCACGCTGCTCGCGATGCCGCTCGCGTTCGCGCTTGCGCGCCACCGCTTTCGCGGGCGCGACGCGATGGTCGCGTTGACGCTCGGGCCGCTGATGCTGCCGGCCCTGGTCACCGGCGTCGGGCTGCTGCAGCACTTCCAGTACGCCGGGCTGCGTGAGTACATCGGCTTTACCGCGCTCCTCGTCGGCCACGTGGTGATCTGCCTGCCGTTCGCGGTGCGCACGGTGGCGATCAGCCTCCACACCCTGCCGCCGAACCTCGAGCTTGCCGCCGCGAGCCTGGGCGCGTCGCGCTGGCGCACGCTGTGGCACGTGGTGTTTCCGCTGATCAAGAGCGGCATCGTTGCCGGCGCGGTGTTCGCCTTCGTGCACTCGTTCACCGACGTCAACCTGTCGCTGTTCCTGGTGCGCCCGGGCGAGGTGCCGATCACGGTCAAGATCCTCGGCTTCCTCGAGTTCGGCTTCGCGCCGACGCTCGCCGCGGTGTCGGTGATCACGCTCCTCCTGCCGCTCGCGCTCGTCGCAGTGGTCGAGAGGCTCACCGGGCTGGGCGACTTCATCTACGGCGAGCGCGAGCGTGTCTGAGGCGGCGCTCAGGCTCGCCGGCATCACCAAGCGCTACGGCGGCGTGACCGCGGTCGACGGCGTCGATCTCGAGGTGCGCGAAGGCGAGTTCCTGACCCTGCTCGGCCCTTCGGGCTGCGGCAAGACGACCACGCTCGGTTTGATTGCCGGTTTCTTCCCGCCGGGCGCGGGCGAGATTTACCTCAAGGGGCGTCCGGTCGCCGGGCTGCCGCCGTTCAAGCGCGATATCGGCGTGGTGTTCCAGGACTACGCGCTCTTTCCGCACATGACTGCAGGGGAGAACGTGGGCTTTGGCTTGCGCATGAGGGGTTTCCAAAAATTGCAAATCGAAAAGCGAGTCGATGAAGCGCTCGATCTCGTCCAATTGCGCGGCCTCGCGGAACGCCGCCCGCTCGAGCTCTCGGGAGGGCAGCGCCAGCGCGTAGCGCTCGCCCGCGCGCTGGTGATCCGTCCCGCGGTGCTGCTGCTCGACGAGCCGCTCTCCAACCTCGACCTCAAGCTGCGCGAGGAGATGCGGGTCGAGATCGCCGGCCTGCAGCGGCGCCTGGGCATCACCACGGTGTTCGTCACCCACGACCAGGGCGAGGCGCTGGTGATGTCCGACCGCATCGCGGTGATGAACGCCGGACGCATCGAGCAGCTCGGCCGGCCGGCCGAGATCTACGAAAGACCGGCGACGCGCTTCGTGGCCGAGTTCATCGGCCGCATGAACTTCTTTCGGGTCGACGGCAAGACGATCGCGATCCGCCCGGAACGGGCACAACTTGCTCTTCAAAAACCAAATTCAGGCTTTGCCCGCCGCGGCACCGTGCGGAATGTCCTCTATCTCGGCGCGACCTTGGAGTACCACTTGGATCTGGATGGCGAGCGGGCGCTGGTGGAAGCGCCGAACGACGGCGGCGCGCCGAAATTCCGGGCCGGCGAGGCCGTCTGGTTCAGTGCACCGCCAGAGAGCTGCCTGCAGATGTAGCCATCACCGGCACGTCGCCTTCGATGGTGGTGCGCAGCATGTGGCGGCGGTACTTTGAGTCGTCGAACGGCGTGGCGCAATGCTGCGCGCAGCGGTTGTCCCACAGGACGGCGTCGTTCAGCCGCCAGCGGTGCCGGTAGACGAACTCGGGGCGCACCGAGAATTCCTGCAAATAGCGCACGAGCTCCGCGCCCTCCTTCTCCGAGATACCCTCGATCGCGCAGGCCCAGCGCCCGATGTAGAGCGCGGTGCGTCCGGACTTCGGGTGCCTGCGCTCCAGCGGATGCCATACGTCGGGCCGCTTGGCCTTGTCTTCCTCGGTGAGCGCCGGCAGGTGCGGGTAATGCACGTGGTGCAGCTTGATGCGGCTGAAGCAGGCTTTCTTTCCCCGAATCCGGCTCTTCACGTCTTGGGGAAGTGCTTCGTAAGCTGCAAACATGTCCGCAAACAGCGTATCCCCGCCCTCCCGCGGCAGCTCGAGCGCGTAGAGCATCGACCCGGCGTTCGGGACCGCCTTGTCCTCGCCGTCGGTGTGCCAGCCCCATCCGGCGCGCTTCATGCCGAGCGCCTTGCCGCCTTCCTCGACGTTCGACACCACGAAGATCTCGGGGTGCCCGGGCAGGTTGTATTGCAGCGGCTCCATGATGTGCAGCGGGCCGAAGCGCCTCGTAAAGGCAATGTGCTGCTCCGGCGTCATGCGCATGTCGCGGAACACCAGGATGCCGTGCCGCGTCCAGGCGGCCTCGATCCCGGCGAAAGTGGCGTCGTCAACCGGCAGCGTCAGGCCGACGACTTCCGCAGCGAATTGCCCTTGCAGCGGGTTGATGACCATTGATAATTCTAGATTATGAACCTCGACCAACGCATTGGCGCGATTGCCGAGCGCCTGACGCCGCAGCTCGTCGCGCTGCGCAAGCAGCTGCACCAGCATCCGGAGCTCGCCTTCGAGGAGCACGAGACGGCGAAAGCCGTCGCTGCTTTTCTGACCAAGCTTCAAATCCCGTTCCGCACCGGGGTGGGCAAAACCGGCATCGTGGCGGTGCTCGAGGGCTCGGCGCCCGGACGCACCATTGGCATCCGCGCCGACATGGATGCGCTCCCGATCCACGAGGAAACGGGGCTCGCGTTCGCGTCGAAGATTCCCGGGAAGATGCATGCCTGCGGCCACGACGTGCACACCGTGATCGCGCTGGGCGTAGCGGCTGCGCTCTCCGAGATGAAGGACACCCTGAAAGGCCGCATCAAATTCATCTTCCAACCCGCGGAGGAAACCCTCAGCGGCGCCGCGGCGATGATCGCGGAAGGCGTGCTCGACGACCCGAAGATGGACGCGATCCTCGGCTATCACAACTGGCCGCAGGTGAAGGCCGGAACGGTCGGCTACCACCCCGAGGCCGTGATGGCGTCGGCCGACGCCTTCGACCTCACGATCAAGGGCCGGATCGGCCACGGCGCGCATCCGCACCTCGCGGTCGACGCAGTGATCGCCGGCGCCTACTTCGTCACCCAGCTCCAGACCGTGGTGAGCCGCGAGGTCGCGCCGCTTTCGCCGGCGGTGGTCACGGTCGGCGAGTTCCATAGCGGGACGGCGCGCAACATCATCGCGCCGACCGCGGTGCTCAAGGGCAGCGTGCGCGCGCAGGAACCCGGACTTTCGGCCGCGATCGAGGCCGCGGTGCGCCGCATGCTGGAGGGAATGAAGACCGGCATGCGCGTGGACTACGAGCTCGACTGGAAGCGCGTCGCGCCCGCACTACGCCAGCACCCGGCGACGTTGAAATCCGTCCTCGGGAGCGTGAGGGAGATTCTCGGAAAAGAAAACGTCGTGGAGATGCCGCAGCCGTCGATGGGCAGCGAGGATTTCGCCTGGTTCGCCGAGAAGGTCCCGGCCGCGCACCTACGCATCGGCTCGAAGATCGACGGCCTCGACACCGCGATCCATAAGGCGAACTACGACTGCAACGAGCTCGCGATCCCGATCGGTGTGCGCGTCGTCGCGCGGGCCGCCCTCGATCTCGCTAAGGCTTCTGCCTAGCCAGCGCTTCTTGCAGCACCTTCGTGGCACCGGAGATGTCGGGCAGCTTTTCCCCCGAATCCAGCCGCTTGCGTGACGCGATTTCCGCGTCCTGCATGCCGATGGCGCGCTCCGCGGCGGCTTCCGCGTCGGCGCGATCGAGCACCACGACGCCGCATTCGTCCGCGATGATGACGTCGCCCGGATTCACCGCCACCCCGCCGCAGCTCACCGGCACGCAAAACTCGCCCGCGAGGCCGATGCGCTTGGTGGTGACGGCCGAGAGGCCGCGGCACCAGAGCGGCACGTTGTACTTGCGCACCTCGCCGATGTCGGTCGCGACGCCGTCGATGATGACGCCGGCGAGGCCCGCGACCTTGCACGCGTAGGCGACCAGGCCGCCGAACGCGGCGTGGCGATGGTCGCCGGCACGGTCGATCACCAGCACGTCGCCGCGGCGCACCTGGCCCAGCGCGTAGCCGACGATCGTGCCGTCCATGCCCGGCGCGCGCACCGTCACCGCCGGGCCGGCGATGCGCACGTCGGGCTGCATCGCGCGGATCGCCGGATCCATGAAGCCCGAGTTGCGGAAATGGCCGATGGTGGCGGGCTCCGCCTTGACCAGTTTCGAAATCAATCGTTCGTCCAGCGGGGACGGCAACGGCCTAAGGGTGAACACTGCGAAACTCCTTTACCTCGGCGAGGGCGGCGTCGCGCAGCCGCCCGACATCGCTGCCGGCGTTGATCATGTGGTAGCCGCGCTGGAACATTTCGCGCCAGGTGGCTCCCGGATGCGGCACCGTGCCCATCGGCTTGCCGCTGCGTCTGATGCCTTCCTCCGCGCGCGCGATCAGCCTGGCCACTTCGGGATGCTTGAGATCGCCGAGCTGGCCGACGGTGCCGGACAGGTCGTGCGGCCCGATGAACAGCACGTCGATGCCGTCGACCGCCGCGATGGCGTCGATATTGTCGATCGCCTTCGGCGACTCGATCTGCACGACGATCAACAGCTCTCCGGAGGATTTTTGCTTGTAATCCAGAGAATGAATCCCATAGTCGGAAGCGCGGGCCGAACCGAGCGCTGAGCCGCGCCGCCCGGCAGGAGGATAGCGGCAGGCCGCGACCACCGCGCGCGCCTCGTCGGCAGTTTCCACGTTCGGCACCATCACGCCTTCGACGCCGGCGTCCAGCACGCGCTTGAGGTAGTTCGGATCGTTGGACGGCACGCGCACGACCGAGGTGCAGTTCGGCGTCGCGGCCATGGCCTGGAGCGAGTGCAGCAGGGCGGAAGGCTCGCCGAAGCCGTGCTCCTGGTCGAGCAGCAGGTAGTCGAAGCCGCAGTAGGCAAGGAGCTCGATGACCGGCGGGCTGCCGAGGACGGTCCAGCAGCCGAGCGCGCGCTTGCCGGACAGCAGGCGTTTCTTCAAAGCATTGGGGCGGAACAAGCGCGCCAGTCTACCTTTATCATCACGCTGGTATGAAGTGGTTCGACCTCTCGCGCACCATCGTGCTCCCGCTGCACTGCGACACGTACGGGCACATGAACGTGCGCAACTACGCCGCGTTTTTCGACGACGCCGGCTGGCACATGCTCGGCATGGCGGGAATCTCCCTGAGCGAGGTCCGGCAGCGCGGCCTTGGCACGGTGGTCGCCACGCTGACCATCGATTTCCACCACGAGATCACCGCGGGGCAGCTCGCGCTCGTCAGGGGCGCCGTGAGCCGCGTCGGCACCAAGAGCTTCGCCTACGAGTTGCGCCTGTACGAGGCCGACTCGATGACGCACTGCGCGACCGAGAAGGCGGTCGAGGTCTGCTTCGACACCAAGGCTCGCAAGGGCGTGCCGCTGCCGGAGGACGTGAGAACCAAGCTTGCGGCGATTGCTACTCCTTGAAGCCGATCGCCTGCACGATCTTCGACCACTTCGCCTGCTCGGCGGCGATGAACGCCGCGTAGTCCTGCGGCGTGGTCGGCGAGGCGATGCCGCCGACCTTGGAGAACTGCTCCTCGACCGCCGCGGATTTCAGCGCGGCAACGGCGGCGGCATGAATGCGCCGCTGGACCTCGGGCGGCGTGGCGGCCGCCGCGACCAGGCCGTACCAGTTGTCCGAGTTCACGTTCGGGTACTTGAGCTCCACCGTGGTCGCCACCTCGGGCAGCGCAGGCGCGCGCTGGGCGCTGGTGATGGCGAGCGCCTTGAGCTTGCCGCTGCGGATATGGCCGAGCAGCACCGGGACGTCGAAGATGCCCATCTGGACCTGGCCGCCGAGGAGATCGTTCACTGCCGGCGCTGCGCCTTTGTACGGCACATGCACGATGTCGATCTTCGCTTCGGCCTTGAGCAACTCGCCGGCGAGGTGCGTGATGCTGCCGCTGCCCGCCGAGCCGAAGTTGACCTTCCCGGGGTTGGCTTTTGCATAACTCACCAATTCGGACAGGCTGTTCACGGGCATCGACGGGTGCACCGCGAGAACCTCGGGAACGCGCACCACCAGCGTGAGGAACGCGAAGTCCTTCTTGACGTCGTACGGGATCTTCGACAGCGAGTAAGGCGCGATCACGAGCGGGGAGGCGCTGTTGATGCACAGCGTGTAGCCGTCGGGCGCCGCTTTCACCGCGCGGTCCACGCCGAGCACCCCGCCGACGCCGGAGATGTTCTCGACGATCACCGGCTGCCCGAGGTCCAGCGCCATGCCTTGCGCCAGCGCGCGGCCGAAGATGTCCGCCGGGCCGCCGGCCGGGAAGCCGACGATCAGCCGGACCGGCTTGCTGGGGTAGGGCTGCTGGGCCAGCAGGCTCGCCGGGATGCACAGCAGCAGGCATGTGAAAAGCCGTTTCAGCACTTTCGTTCCTTTCCCTACGCGGTGAACTTGTAGAGCGTCTGCGGATTGTCGACGAGCAGCGCCTGGCGCTGCATGTCGTTGGTGAATTCTCCGATCAGCTCGACCAGCTTGCCGTCGTCGGGAATCGCGTCGAGGTTGGGATGCGGCCAGTCGCTGCCCCAGACCACGCGGCTACCGAACTCGGTGACCAGCCGGCGCGCGAACGGGACCGCGTCGGAGTACGGCGCGCCCTGGCGCGAGGCGCGCTCCAGGCCGCTCACCTTCACCCAGAAGCGCTTGTCCTCGAGCAGCTTGAGCAAATGCGTGAACCCGGGCTGGTCCAGGCCGCGCGAGGCGTCGATGCGCCCCATGTGGTCGATCACGATCGGCACCGCCGAGAGCTTCAGCTCGGTCGTCATCTGCGCGATCATCGAGCTCTCCACGTGGAGCTGCAGGTGCCAGCCGAGGGTGGCGAGCTTCGAGGTGAGCTTCATCACGTCGGCGAGCGGCGGGCCGCCGCCGAGGTGCTGCACGTAGTTGAACCGCACGCCGCGAAAGCCTTGCGCGTCGAGCTTCTTCAGCTCCGACACCTCGGCGTTGACCGGGACGAGCGCGATGCCGACATAGCTGCCCTTTTTCTCGGCCAGCAGGTCGGCAGCCGCCGAGTTGTCGTAGCCGTGCGCCGCCGACTGCACCACCACGCCGCGCTCGATGCCGAGGAACATGTGGCGGTCGACCAGCACGTCCTTCGGCGCATCGGCTGGCGCGTAGGGGGCTTTCGGGTCGAACGGAAACTTCGCTTTCGGACCGAAGACGTGGAAATGCGCGTCGCAGGCGCCCTCCGGGAGCTTGAGCTTCGGCTCGGTCGGGTTGTTGTGGTACGACGGTTTTTTGGGGGGTACGCCAGGCTCACTCATAATTGGCGCGAATTGTATGGCTAAAACACCGCTCGGCCGGCTGGACGCCGCCGCCTTCGGCATGCTCGAGCCGCCGCGCCTGGAGCAGGCCGTCCTTGAGGGATTTCGCACACTCGGCGACCTCACCGGCACGACCGCGGATGCGCTGGACGAGTGCCGCATCGCGGGCGTGGTGCCGGGCTCGACCCTGCGGCCGAGCGATCCGGCGGCGCGCGTGGTCGGCCAGGCCATCACGGTTCTCAATACCTCGGTCCAGGCTTTTTCGGCCAAGACCTCGGGCCTCGCCGACATCGAGGGGCACAACCTCGCGCAACCTGGCGATGTTCTGGTGGTTCAAGGAATTGCGAATGTTTCGAGCATGGGCGGCGTTTCCGCCTCGGTCGGCAAGCGCCAGGGCGAGGCCGGGGCGATCGTCGACGGCGCGGTGCGCGACATCGACCACAGCCGCAAGATCGGCTACCCGGTCTGGTCCTCCAGCGTGAGCCCTTTGACCGGCAAGTGGCGCATCCGCACGGTAGCGGTCAACCGGCCGGTGAGCATCGCCGGCGTGACGGTGCGCCCGGGCGACCTGGTGATCGCCGACGAGGTCGGGGTTTGCTTCGTTCCTTTCGAGCGCGCCGCGGAAGTGCTGGCGGTGGCTCAGCGCCTGGCGAAGCGCGAGGAGGACCGCCTGGCGAAACTCGCGTCCGGGCTGGCACTGAAAGACTGGATCAAGCTCTAGCCGGAGGTTACGAAGCCGATCCGGCGTTTCGGAGGCGTCTTGCGGGCGCTTTCGTCAGCGATCAGGCGCTTGATGGCATCAAAAACGACAGCAAATTGCTCGTCGTACTTTTTCTCCAGAGCTTCAATCTTGCGCGCGAGCTGGCGGTTCGAGTCCATGAGCCGCCGCAGTTGCACGAAGGTACGCATGATGGCGATGTTCACCTCGACCGCACGCGGCGATCGCAGTACGCTCGACAGCATCGCTACGCCTTGCTCCGTGAACGCGTAAGGTGCAGCGACGATGTTGCGCCGGGATGATGTCACAAACTGTGACATCATCGCTGGACATGGCGATGCGGTCACAATTTGTGACCGCATCGCGCTCCATTCCCTATCGGTTAGCCGGAACATGAAATCCGTCGGAAATCGGCGCTGGTTTCTTTTTACTGCCTGATTCACTGCTTTGGTAGAAACGCCGTAAAGAGCCGCAAGATCGGCGTCGAAAAGAACCCTTTCGCCTCGCACTGCATGGACTAGCGGCGCGATGTTCTCGGTCCTGAGCGCTGGCATTGCTAGGTACTAACGTACGGCGCCAGCTGGCCGATGACCTCCCCGCGGTGGATCAATACGCACTCAGGCGGAAATACCTGGGTAAACGTCCCGCGCTCCTGGCGCACGCGCGCGATGAAGGCTCCCAAGTAGTTCATGGCGCCCGTCGGCAGGTCGTGTAGCACGAGCAGCGTCCACGGCTGCGCCTGGCATTGTTCGATCGCCGTCTCGACCCAGCCGCGCGGGTCCTCCCAATCGCGGGGGATGGCGTTCCACAGCACGCAGGTCATGCGCTTTTCCTGAAGGACTTCCACGGCCGCCTTGCTCAGCAGGTGAGGTCCCAGCTCGCCGCCGCCGCCGAAAGGCCGGAACAGCCGATCGGCATGCGAGAGCTCGCCGATCAGTTCCTGGGCATCGAGGATTTCGCTGCGAACCACCGCGGGATCCGCGATTCTGCCGAGCGGCACGCCATGGCTCTTGGTGTGGTTGCCGATCCAGTGGCCCTCGGCATGTGCCTGCTCGGCGAGCTTGCGGCGCGCAGGGTCGGCGAGCTTCGCGCCGAGCACGAAGAAGGTCGCGAGGATCTTCTCTTTCTTGAGGACCGCGAGGACCTGCGGCGTGACACCGGGCTCGGGCCCGTTGTCGAACGTCAAAGTAATCTTCAGTCTGCTTTTACTCCGGCGGCTTTTATTACCCGCTCCCAGCGCTCCAGATCCTTCGCCAGGAAGCTCCGAAACTCGGCCGGCGTGCTGCCGCCTTCGGTGATGGCGCCGAGCTTGCTCAGCTTCTCCTTGGTATCCGGCTTGACGAGCGAAGCGCGGATTGCCTCGTTCAGGCGGCTGACGACCGGTGCGGGGAGGCCGGCGGGGCCGACCACGCCAAGGCCCTGCGTGTACTCTTCGAACCCCGGGAAGCCGCTCTCCGACATTGTCGGCACGCTCGGATAGTCGGGGTGACGCTTTTCGGTGCTCACCGCGAGCACCTTGAGACGCTTCTGCGAGACCTGCTCGGCGATTCCGACCATCGGATAGAACATGAAGCTGATCCGGCCGGCCATCACTTCGGTGAGTGCCGGGGCGTTGCCTTTGAAGGGCACGTGCAGCATCTTGGTACCCGTCAGAGCTTCGACCAGCGCGCCC
>Ga0137428_1001252_pt1 | contig 10110 bp, 7 predicted proteins | sample EasRivERMZT718_2_FD_102305 | JGI IMG/M metagenome (GOLD analysis project Ga0137428, IMG submission 102305) | Soil microbial communities from meander-bound floodplain in the East River, Colorado, USA - East River MetaG ERMZT718_2 | ecosystem: Environmental > Terrestrial > Soil > Floodplain ...
GGAACTAGCTGTGTATCGCGAACGGATCGACACCTTACAAAGAGCAATCCTTCTGAAAGATGCGCGCACCATTGAACACGTGTTCGAGGCTGCCTCGCAGAGCGTGTTGCGAACAGTTGCGCATCGGTGACGGTAGGCTAGGTGGATTAGCCAGCGGCAGGTTGCGGAGATCTGATCGCCCGAAATTGGGTAGTCAGGTTAGGCAATTCGGGGACTCAGTAAAAACAATCGGCGAGTCAAACGTGGCCATTATTCCGCTTGTCGCGGCTGATGGTCCGTTAGGCGGTCTTGACGAGCTATGTGCGCCACGGCTCGCTAAGCTCTTTTGCAGAAAGGCGGATTTGCATGCGCTCTCGCGGCTTTACATTGATTGAGATGCTTGTGGTGATAACGATCAGCGCGATCCTTGTCGCGATGGCGATACCCACTTTCGAGAGGATGATTCGATCGTCCCGCGTATCAAGTGCGGCAAACTCTTTGCTCGCGGCCCTTGACGTTGCCCGATCGGAGGCGATTCGCCGCAACGTCGTTGTCACCGTTTGTCGAAGCTTGAATCCGGACGCTCCAGTCGGCGCCGTCAATTGCAGCAGTGTGGCTGATGCCAATTATCCTGAGAACGACTGGGCTTCCGGTTGGATTGTTGTCGCCAAGAACCCGAATAACCTGGATAACACGACTTGGGAAGTTAACGACGAACTGGTCTTAAGACAGTCAGCGTTTCAACCTCCTCAGCCGGTTCGTTTGACGATTTTGACGACGTTAGTAAATCCGCAACGCTATTCATATCGATCGAATGGGTTAAGGGACGGCGGTCTTCTAGGCTTTACGGCGAGCGTTGATTACCGCGATTTAGGAACGCCTCACCTAGCTGATTCCGGGCTTGCGCGATGTCTCACCGTCAACATCACCGGGCGCGCGGCCATCACTCGCCCTCCAGCAGCGGGAACCTGTTAGCAATATGACTGAACTTAAGACACTCGCACCAGTTGGATGCCGCGGAGCTTCGATGATCGAAGTTCTTGTAGCGCTTACCGTTGTCGCATTCGGCATGCTCGGTCTGGCCGGAATGCAGGCGCGTTCAATTAGTTTTAATAAAGACTCGTTTGATCGCAAGGTCGCGGCAGAGATGATTGAACAGCTCTCAGAGCGGCTGCGCGCGAACTTCGATGGATTTAGCACGAATCAGTACAACTTCACGATGCTGGCTGGCGACGCGCCCCCTGCGCTTGGCGCGTGCGGTGACCCGCTGAATTGCCAGCCGGATGAGCTCGCTGACCGGGATTGGGCGATGTGGACGGCTGATGTGCGTCGGTACCTCCCTGTTTCGGCCGCCTTTTTGGATACCACGGGCGGGGGCCAACAGGTGCTCGCCACGATCACGATGGCGTGGCAGGAAGGGCAAGCCGCGACTGCCGATCCTACGTGCGCACTGGCTGTGCCGCCGATTACCGACCCGACTTATCGCTGCTTCAGTTGGACAGTGAGACCCTGATGAAACACCGTACATCGCCTTACCGCTCATTCGACCCGTTTTCGACGCAACGTGGCCGCACGCTGGTTGAACTGTTGGTCGCGATCACGCTGAGCTTGATGATCGTCGCGGCCGTCGGGGCAATCTATATAGCTTCCAGTCAAAGCGCGCGTACTTCGCTTGAAATCAGCAGCGTTGAAGAGCGCGGCCGGATGGCGATGTTCTTCGTCGGCGAGCCGATCGCAATGGCCGGCTACGGAACGATTGTCGGCGTGACCGAAAGCCGCTACGACAATCTGACTTTCTCGGAGCCGCACGTTCGTGCCTGCCAGGCAGGCACGCGTTTTCAGGCACCGGCGGCGGGAAATTTTAATTGCGTGGCAGGTGGCGGCGCCGGTGATCAGTTAATGGTCAGCTTTCAGGCCGATTCTGCGGCAGGGGCACCACAAGGTCTGCTCACCGATTGTCTGGGTCAAGGCGCTCCGCTGATTGCGGGGGTCCCGACGGTGCGCAATATATACAGCATCGCTGCGGGGCAATTCGCATGTCAGGGTAATGGTGCTGCGCAAACGCAGGGCCTAATTGACGGTGTCGAAAACTTCAAGGTTTTCCTGGCTTTCGATCAGCGCAGTTTTCAAACGGGATTAACTATCGGCAATTACGTGCCAACCGTCATCGGTGGCGCCTTGTTGTCGCCGGCGACGATCGCCGCTTCCCCGCAAGCGGCGTTGGGACCGACTGCCATTGGCAATCCGTGGAATCACGTGGTCGCGGTCTATGTTTGCGTGCAGTTAAGAACGACCGAAGGTGCGACGACGCTGACCGCTGCCTCCACGTTTCTGCCGTGCCCGCAGAACGAAGCTGAAGCAGCTAACGGCACGGCACCGGAAGTGATCACCGACGGCGTTGCCCGGCGCAGCTTCACCCGCGTTTTCACCATCCGCTCGCGCGCACAGGCGGCGGCATTGTGAGGATGACCCAAATGCAGAAACTAGCTTCGCTCCGGTCTCGGATACAAGCATCGCGCGGGGTGGTGCTGCCGATCGTGCTCGTCGTTTTGGTTGTGATGACCACGCTGGTCATTACGCAGGTAAAACGCGCCACGGTCGATGAGCGCCTCGCGGGAAACACCAGCCGCACGATTGCGGGCGAAGCGATGGCGCAGTCGCTTCTTCGATATTGCGAGGCCGAGCTGCAACGCGAGCCGCGGTTGTGGGACGGCGTCGTAAGGTCAACGGACTTTACAGCCACCCCTGCGCATAAGTCCGGCGTGTGGGCCCAGACCGCCGACGTAATAACGATGGACGCATCGCTAACGCCCACGGGCGCGCAACTCAATGGCTCTCAATGCATCATCGAAGACGCAACCAGCGAGCTCGGTTGTACGAATACACAGACACGCACGAACATGGGCGAAGACGGCTGCCTGAATCGATATTTTCGGAAGTATCGAATCACGTCCCGCGTGATTGTCGACGACTCAACCGCATTTCTCACCCGATCTTTTCTATCCCAAAGCGAACTCCGTTTGAGCGTCTTCTAAGCAGATGCCCGGAACCAGGAGAATTACATGAACAACCGCACAGCTGCACCTTCTAGCGCAGCGTCGAAAACGTCGATTTCCCGCGTCGGCCGCGCCAAGCGCGCGCTGGCGCTGTTCCTGGTGCAGGCGCTGATACTGCAGCCAGCGTTCGCAGCATGGGACATTGCGCAGCAGCCGTTGTTCACGATCAACCCGGTAAACCCGAACGCTGTGTTCATGCTCGACGACTCATGGTCGATGAATGACTATCGCCTACCGGCGCCTTCATTCTTCTCCTTTCCGTTTGACAGCGACCCGCAACGTCCACGGTGGCCAGCCGCCGGCACCGATATTCCAGTTCAATACAACGCAGCGACACGAGACGTAGACCCGCACGAGGAGTTCACGCTGCGCTCTTACATTCACAACCCTCTCGGCTATGACCCCGGCATCCTTTACGAACCGTGGAACGATAACGACAAGCCGAAGGCGGCCAGCGGTACGTGGCCGACGCGCGCTGAGAACTTTCCCGACGCAGACTACGGTTTGGGGGCGGCAACGGCGGATCCGAATCGTCTGACGCCGCGGGATATGCGATTCAGGGGTTTCATCGGCGCCAGTGCAACCGCCCCGCGACGTTTTGTTACGCAGGCAAAAGGTACCGTAGGGTCGGGCCTAAGTTATGCCGCCGGTAGCCTGGTGTCCAACCGCTGGGCTTGGAACCCGTCGAGTCTTCGCTGGGAGCAGCCCATCACGAATCCGGCCGGCATGGCGATCTACCCCACTCGGCCGAAAGAGGGGCCGCAGGCCGCGGACCTTTTCACCAATCCCCCATCGACGTGCTCTTCGCAGCCGCCGTGCATTGCCTACGACCCTGTTTTCGAAACGCAGTGTGTGCAATTTGCATCGGTACAAATTGGCACCGAAGAGCAGTGTATTCAGTATCAAACAGTGCCCACCTATGGACCGCAATGCGTGTTGTATGAACCGGTGTTGACGGGCTATCAAAATGGCGCGTGCCTAACATCCGAGCAGCAACTGACCGGTTATCAGAATGGTCAGTGTCTGCAATACGCGCAGACGCCGGTTTATGAGACGCAATGCTCGATGCAGACGATCGCTGACCCGACGTCCGAAACCGGATTTCGCGACATTCAGGTGTGCGTGCAGGTGCAGATCGGAACCACGCAGACCTGCGTCCTGTATGAACAGATTCCCGTGTATGCAATGGTCTGCACCAGCTACGAGCAGGTGCCGGTTTACACCGACGTATGCACGCAGACGATCACCGTGCAAACCGGAACCGAGGACGTGTGCGTTCAGACACAAACGGTGCCGGTGTTTGAGCAGCAGTGCGTACAGACGCAGCAGGTTCAGACCGGCCAGACCTGCAGCGCGTACGACCCTAACTGGGTATGTCCGCCGCAAAACATTACTTCCGATCCTTTGGTACCGGCTCGCTATTACGTATATCAGGGCGTCATGCCTGCGAGCGACGACATGTTGGCAGACAGCGCCAACTACCGCATGGTCGAGATCGATCGCGCGTTGCAAGCCGCCACGTTCCCGGTGCCCCGTGATCCTCGAACCGGCGCGCTGCGCAATCGAGGCAATTCGCAGGCGTTGCTCGATGGCGGCGTCACCAATCCGTCCAGCCCAGAATGGATTCAGGGGCAGTGTTATGGCACCAGTGGCGATGGGTCGTTTTGTACGCTGCGTGAGGAGATGCAGAACTACGCCAACTGGTACACCTACTATCGCCACCGTTTCTTTGCTGCCGTGGCGGTGACTTCTCAAGCAGCATCCGATCTGAAAGGCGAACTTTCTGCGATCCGGCTGGGCTACGGGCGAAATAATTATTTCGAGAACGGTCCCGATCCCTGGGACCCTTACGGTGCACGTATCAACTTGCCCCCGAACCTGGATGGAGAGCCGCATCCCGGTGCGATGGTGCGCGGAGTGCGTTCGTTTTCAAACCTCTCGGGCAATCCTGATCGGCAGGAATTCTTTGACTGGTTGTTCTCGATGCAATGGGTCGGATCAACCCCGACTCGAGAAGCGGTGGATTCAGCCGGCCGCTACTTTACGAACGCGAATGACTTCGGTCCATGGTCGGATAACCCCGGGGTTGGAGGAGGCCGCCCGACCGCGCAACATCTATCGTGCCGGCGTAGTTCGGTCTTGAGTGCTACGGATGGCGAGTGGACAAAAATTCCAACGGGCGCTCCGCCGCCGCAACCCTTGATCGAGCTGCGCTCCGGGGACCCGGCGGGTGGTGGCGGCGGCAGCACGGTTACCAATGCGCTCAGTACCACTGGTCCTGCGATCGACGGCCACGGTCCGTATCAGGGCGAGACGTACACCTACTTTCCCAACGTAGAGGACGAATTTTCAAACAACAACGGTGGCGTGACCGGGACTCTCACCGATGCAGCGCTTTACTGGTTTAACCACGACCTGCGGCCGGATATATTGAACACGGTTCGCAAACGCCCGAGCGTTGTCAACGATTCGTTCTGGCAAAACATGTCGACATACGTGATCGCGTATGGACTGACCGCGGCGATGAATACACCGGCCACGCGGCAACTGATCACCGATCAACTGAGCGTTAACTGGCCAACCATCGACACGACCCCGACATTGATCACTGGCGGTAATCGGGTAGAAGACGTATTTCGCTCGGGCATGGCAAGCCGTGGAAATTTCTACTCGGCAACCGATCCCAACTCAATGCGCGCAAGCATCCGTGGGGCGTTCCGCTCAATCGCTGCAGAAGCGTATTCGGGGACCAGTCTTGCGGCCACGAGCTCGACATTGACGGTCGGCTCCACTCTGTTCCGCGCGTCCTTTACGACGCAATTGTGGACCGGCGAATTCAAAGCGTTTGACGCGCTTGACATGGCTAACCGTGCGGCACTTGGTCAGGCCGAGCCGGCTCCGCTGTGGCTGGGACGATTCCCAACATGGAACCAGCGCAACATTTACACCTCGACCGCAGCGGCAGGGGCCGGACAGCGGTTCGACGACTTCGCCACGTTGACTGCCGGCCAGCAAGCGGCACTCGGTTTGCCTGATGTAATGGACTACATCCGAGGCCGACAGGACGGACTGGAATTCAGTCGCCCGATCATTGTTAGTGGTCAGGCAGTTACCCGGGGGTGGCGGGATCGCTCCACCATCCTGGGAGACATTGTTAATTCGAGTCCGTTGTATTCCGTTGCGCCTAACCGTGGTTACCACTTGGGACCTGCCGCGGGCGGGGGGTCGACTTACACTGCTTATATTGGCAGCAACCGAGTCAATCGCCGCCCTGCGACTTACTTCGGCGCTAACGCGGGAATGTTTCATGCGTTTGACGCACGGCCTACTGCCGGGGTCGGCGGCGGAGTCGAGCTGTTCGCCTACGTGCCACGAAGCGTTTATCCCTACCTGCGCGAACTGACCAACCAGGACTACGTCCACCGCTATTTTGTTGACGGGCCGGTGGTAGAAGGGGATGTCTTCCTGGGCGGTGCGTGGAAGACTGTGGTGGTGGGTTCAACCGGGGCGGGTCCGGCCGGGCTCTTCGCGCTCGACGTGACACGGCCAGAATCGTTCGCGGCGAATAAGGTGTTGTGGGACATCACTCCTACCGAGGAACCTGATCTTGGCAAGGTTATGGGAGGGAGCTTTATCGGCAGCGTGAAGACCGGAGCAACCACTGGCAAGTGGGTTGCCATTGTGCCCAACGGCTACGAGAGCGCTAATAACCGCGCGGTGCTGCTGATCATTGACATGGCGACGGGTCAGACCTTGCGCAAGATTGATACATGTAAGAAAAATACCGGTGTGAGCTTTGGTCCTGTCGAGCAAGGAGGGCGCTGCGATCCAGCGAACCAAAACGGGCTTTCCAACGTCAGTGTGGTGTTCGACGGCAGTCGAAACGTAACGGGTGCCTATGCGGGCGATTATCAAGGCAACCTATGGAAGTTCGATCTGAGCTCCACTAATCCCGCAGACTGGAAGATCGCGACCGAAGATCCGCTGGACGCCTCCGGCAACACGCCGGCCCCCATGTTTACCGCTGTAAACGGCGGCGGCGAGGCTCAGGCTATTACGGCGGCTCCGCGCGCCAGCGTTCACCCGAATGGAGGCTTCTACGTCGTCTTCGGAACCGGGAAACTGTTTGAGTTTGCTGACCAAACCGACACCAGGGTTCAAACGATTTACGGGCTGTGGGACAAGCCGGGCGACAGAGCGCCAATTCTCAAAACGTCGTTGCGGGGATTGGGACTTACCGAGGCTACTGTGGGTGTCGTAGTCGAACGTACGCTAACCAATCTGGCGGGATTCAACTGGCAATTGCAACGCGGCTGGTATTTCGACTTGGTCGCGAGTGGTCAAACACCGGGTGGCGAGAAGATCATTGCAGACCCGGAGCTTGATGTGGGGGTGGTGCGAATCAGCTCGTTCCAACCAGCGGTAGCGAACGATCCGTGTGAAGGCGGCGGCACCTCGTTCCTGTACTCCATTCCGGTTGGCCACTTCCTGGAACCGCTTGTGGGACGCAGCATTCCGGGAGTAGTTAGCAGCCCGACGCTAATTACGATTGAGACAGCCCCTGTCGGCCAACGCCGAACGACATTGGGACAGGGCGATGTTGAAACGATGACGCCGAAGTATCAGCGTTCAGGCATTGGTTTTTCGGCGACCAATCCGGCTCTCAGTTGCGCGGCACTGCTCGGCCGGACCAATGTGTTGACCGGGTCCGTTCCACAGCAATGCGCCGGATACTACCCGCTTAGAACATGGCGTCCGATAAGGTAGAGGAGCGCGGGGAGATGAGACTGATGCACCTCGAGGTCGTTGGCCAGGCAGGCCGCCGCAAGCGGGGCCAGCAGCTGCTTCCCGTGGCTGGCTTTACCTTAATTGAGGTGGTAATAGTGATGGCAGTCGTCGCGATTCTTACGGCGATTGCCATTCCCAACTACTTTCAGTTTATCGCCCGCGGCCATCGCAGTGAGGCACGAGCTACATTGACACAGGCGGCGCAGTGGATGGAGCGCTGGCGTACCGAACGGGGGACGTACAACGGCGCTGCCTTGCCGGCGACGCTGGCGCGATCACCTGCAACAGGTACGCAGATGTATGCCATTACGGTCGCGACTGCCGGCAACACGTATACGCTGACAGCCGCTCCGCAAGGTCCGATGACGGGTGACCCCTGCGGTGATTTCGGACTTGACAACACGGGGCAGAGAACTCGATCGGGCACTGAGGCATTGGACATTTGCTGGGGGCGTTAGCCTCAGTAGGCTACATGGCATCATGGCCGTGTGATCTACGGCCCCGAGCTGCTTACCCTACGACCTATCTGGCGGGCGTCAGGCACTACTCGGCTGCCTGGATCAAAAAGCATTTCCAATAGAGCCCTATTGCTCTCCGCGTTGGCCGACGGCACAACGCTGCTCATTAACTTGCTCGATGCGGCTGATGTCCGTGTTATGCGCGAGGCTCTAACAGCGTTGGGAATCGAACTTCGCTCTGAGCCCGCGGGACTCGCAGTGGCTGGCTGCGGGGGCGTGTTCCCCATACTCGACGCAAGACTTTCGCTTGGTAACGCCGGAACGGCGTTTCGTTCGCTGACGGCCGCTCTAGCATTTGCAGGAGGGCGGTACGAGCTCGACGGCGTTGCCCGCATGCGCCAGCGGCCGATCGGTGATCTAGTCGATGCCCTGAATTTGTTGGGGGCAAGAATTCATTACGCGGGCCAGCTGGGATTCCCGCCGTTAATAATCGAGCCAGTGCATTCGTTAGCAAGTGATCGCGTTTTTATCAATGCGAGCGTTTCGAGCCAGTTTTTAAGTGGCCTATTGATGGCTTCGCCGCTAATCGCAGGTGATGATGGCTTGCGAATCTTTGTCAGGGGAACTTTAGTTTCGCAGCCTTACGTCGCGCTAACCGTTTCGCTGATGCGACGGTTTGGAGTTAGTGTGACCCGCGAACAAGATAGCTACATGGTTCCGAAGGCTTTGTATCGTTCACCTAGTCGCTTCGTGGTCGAGGGTGATGCATCAAGCGCTTCCTATTTTCTCGCGTTGGGTGCCATTGCAAGTGGGCCGGTCCAAGTCGACGGTGTCGGCAAGGACAGCGTGCAGGGCGATGTGCGATTTGCCGATGTGCTAGCGAGTATGGGAGCGCAAGTCGAGGTGGGTGCTAATCACGTCAAGGTGAGTGCGCCCGCAAGCGGGCGTTTGCAAGCGATCGATGCCGACTGCAACCACATTCCCGACGCAGCAATGACCTTGGCGACCGTCGCCTTGTTCGCCGACGGCCCAAGCAGGCTGCGCAACATCGGTTCTTGGCGCGTCAAGGAGACGGACCGGATTGCGGCGATGGCGACTGAGTTGCGCAAAGTCGGTGCACAGGTCGAGGAAGGTTCGGATTGGATTCGTATCGTTCCGCCTAAACAGTTTCGCGAAGCAACGATCGATACGTATGACGACCATCGCATGGCGATGTGTTTTTCATTGGTGTCCGCGAGTGGCGTGCCGGTACATATACGTGATCCAGGATGTGTCACCAAGACATTTCCCGAGTACTTTGAGCGCCTAGCGGCGCTGGTGCAGCGATGAACACTGTACCGGTCATTACGATTGACGGACCGACGGCGTCCGGCAAGGGAACGATCGCGCAGCGCGTGGCCGATGCGCTTCGGTTCAATTATCTCGACAGTGGCGCGTTGTATCGGCTGGTTGCCTGGCGAGCGCTGCAGGATGCCGTTAGCGCAGACGATGCCGACCGGTTGTCCGCCGTGGCTGCGGCAGTCGCCCCCCGTTTTGCCGGTGGACGTATCTCGATGGACGGACAGGATGTGACCGCTGCAATTCGCACCGAAGAAATCAGCCAGTTTGCGTCGCGGATTGCTGCACTCAGTGGGGTCAGAAACGCATTGCTCGAACTGCAACGATCGCAACGCCGACCGCCGGGTCTCGTGGCGGACGGGCGCGATATGGGTACCGTTGTCTTTCCTGATGCGAGCCCCAAAATTTATTTGACGGCGAGCGTCGCCGCTCGCGCAGACAGGCGCTATAAACAGTTGATCGAAAAAGGTTTTTCGGCTAGCATCACACCC
>Ga0137428_1001255_pt1 | contig 10079 bp, 9 predicted proteins | sample EasRivERMZT718_2_FD_102305 | JGI IMG/M metagenome (GOLD analysis project Ga0137428, IMG submission 102305) | Soil microbial communities from meander-bound floodplain in the East River, Colorado, USA - East River MetaG ERMZT718_2 | ecosystem: Environmental > Terrestrial > Soil > Floodplain ...
CACGAACGCGGACCAGATGATCGACGACGTGCGGAAACGGGTGGGGATACTGTCCTCGACGCTGCAGGACGTGCGTTTCGGCCGCGAGCTGGAGTTGGGCGCCCTCATCAATGCCATCATCGATGTCGGTCGCCTGACTCAAGTCGCAACGCCCTACCTGGAGGTCGCCGCCGCCTGCGCCGGGCTGCTCAACCGGCGCATCGTTGACGACGGCGTGGCGTTCGCCCCTGCCGCAGTCAGGAAAGCGTGAATCGTGGGTCGTGGATTACCGGCCGGCAGCCGGGGCGCGGGATAGGGCTTGCCTCGCTTTGGCGGTTGGAATAGATTGCCCGGTGCGGCCGCTGGTCCCGCCCGAAATCCGCGCGGACCACGGTTCCCCCAACGAGACTGACTGACGGAATCGCGATCATGGGATGTTTGCTCAAGCAGGGCGGCGGACTGTACCCGAGGTTGCGCATCGGCGCGGTGCTGCTGGCTGCCGGCGAAGGCCGGCGCATGGGTGGCGTGGCGAAGCCGCTGATTCGGCTCCAGGGAGTGCCGCTGATCAGCCGGCAACTGGTCGCCCTGAGCGGTGCCGGCGTCGACGAGGTGGTGGTGGTGACAGGCTATGCGCGCACCGCGGTCGAGGAGCAGGTGCAGAGCTTTCCGGTGACGCTGGCGCACAACGAGGCGCATGCCGAGGGACAGGAAAGCTCGGTACGGACAGGGCTGGCCGCGCTCAACGGCATATTCGATGCGGTATTCATCGTGCCCGCTGACCAGCCGTTGATCGCGGCGGGCGATCTGACCGAGCTGATCGGAGCGTTCAAGAAACGCCCGGCGGGACATGTGGTGGTGCCGGTCGTGGATGGGCAGCGGGGCAATCCCATCCTGCTCGACGAGGTGGCGCACGCGCAAATTCTCGCCAGCGGCATGAATCTGGGATGCCGCCACCTGATCGAGCGCCAACCCGAACTCGTTCATGTGCACGAAACTTCCAATTCGCGCTTCATCACCGACCTCGACACAATGGAGGACATCCAGGCGCTCGCACTACGCACCGGCTGGCGCCTCGAATTGCCGGCCCTCGAGGACGCGCTGGAGGACGTACGGTAAGCGCGCGTTGGCCGCGGACATTGCGCCAGCAACCCGCCTGCGTTAGAACCTCTGCTGTTGGCGGGTATGAACAATCGCCTCAAGTGATGCTTATGTTGCTGCAATGCGTTAACTGAGTATTGGTCATAGAACGTTTTTCTGGCAGGAGCGACCCATGATTCCCCGCGAATTCGAGTATCACGCGCCGACGACCATTCCCGACGCGCTCGGCCTGCTCAAGCAGTTCGGCGATGAGGCCAAGCTGCTTGCCGGCGGCCACAGTCTGTTGCCGATGATGAAGCTGCGTTTTGCGCAGCCCGGCCATCTGATCGACCTGGGCAGGATTCGCGAACTCAAAGGCATACGCGAAGAGGGCGGTGCGCTGCGCATCGGCGCGATGACCACGGAGAACGAACTCATCTGGTCGAAATTGCTGCAGGACAAGTGTCCATTGCTGGTCGAGGGCGCGCGCCTCATTTCCGATCCGCAGGTACGCTACAAGGGCACGATCGGCGGCGACATTTCCCATGGCGACCCGGGCAACGACCATCCGGCGCTGATGCTGGTGCTGGGCGCGTCCTTCGTGCTCAAGGCATCGACGGGCGAACGTGTCGTGCCGGCGGAAGGCTTTTTCGTCGGAAGCTTCGCCACGCTGCTGCAGCCGGGCGAGATCATGACCGAAATACGCATCCCCGTCCCTGCGCCGGGCACCGGTTACTGCTATTCCAAGCTCAAGCGCAAGGTCGGCGATTTCGCCACCGCCGCGGCTGCCGTCACGCTGCGCATGAAAGGCGAGACCGTCCAGGAAGTCGCAATTGCGCTCACTAACGTCGGCGCCTCCGTGCTGAGGGCGCGCGCGGCTGAAGACTCGCTGCGGGGGAAGGCCATGAATGACGCTTCGATCGCGGAAGCGGCAAGGCTGGCGATGCGCATCTGCGATCCGGCCGCGGATCAGCGCGGCGACGCGGAGTACAAGACGGTCATGGCCGGCGAAATGACCCAGCGGGCATTGCGCACTGCCCGCTCGCGCGCCACCCGCTGATTCGACTGCCAGGGGAAGAACATGGCCAAAAAACATGCGGTATCGTTCAAGCTCAACGGCAAGGCGGTCGACGTGGTGGTCGAGCCGCGCGAGTTGCTCATTCACAGCCTGCGCGAGAAGCTCCAGCATACCGGTCCGCACATAGGCTGCGAGACCTCTCACTGCGGCGCCTGCACCGTCGACCTCAACGGCATGTCGGTAAAGTCCTGCACGGTGCTCACCGTGCAATGCCAGGGCGCCGAGATGCTCACCATCGAAGGCTTCGAGCAGTCAGGCGCGCTGCACGCGCTGCAGGAAGGCTTTACGCAGGAACATGGCCTGCAGTGCGGCTACTGCACGCCCGGCATGATTACGCGCGCCTACCGGCTGCTCAAGGAAAACCCCAGTCCGTCGGAAGAGGAGATTCGCTACTGGATGGCGGGCAATCTCTGCCGCTGCACGGGCTATCAGAACATCGTCAAGGCGGTGCAGTACGCGGCAAAGAAGATGTCGTCGCCGCGCACCTGACACCCACTCACCTACCGGGAGATTCTGCCATGGCAGCCGCAACCGACACGCTCGAGCGCGAGACCAAGCTTCAGGGACTGGGCAGTTCCAGATTGCGCAAGGAGGATGCCCGCTTCATCCGCGGCAGGGGAAGTTACATCGACGACATCAAGCTGCCGGGCATGCTGTTCGGGGCCATAGTGCGCAGCCCCTACGCCCACGCCCGCATCAAATCGATCAACAAGGCCAAGGCCCTGGCCGTGCCGGGAGTCGTGGCGGTCCTGGTTGCGGATGATCTGAAGCCGGTGAAGCTCGACTGGATGCCGACGCTCGGCAGCGACGTGCAGGCCGTGCTGGCGGACAAGAAAGTCTGCTTCCAGATGCAGGAAGTCGCGATGGTGATCGCAGCCGATCGCTACAGCGCCGCGGACGGCGCGGACGCGGTCGAAGTCGATTACGAGGAGTTGCCCGCAATCGTCGATCCGCACATGTCGATGGCGCCGGGCGCGCCGATCATTCGCGAAGACATCGCCGGCAAGGACGAGGTCGGTCACGGCAAGCGCACGCACCCCAACCACATCTTCACCTGGGAAGCCGGCGACAAGGCCGGCACGGATGCGGTCTTTGCCAGCGCCGCGGTGACGGTCAAGGAAGAGATCCTCAACCCGCGCGTGCATCCCTGTCCCCTGGAGACCTGCGGCTGCGTGGCCTCGTTCGACAAGGTCACGGGGCAGTTGACGGTCTACATCACGTCGCAGGCACCGCACCTGGTGCGCACCGTGGTGGCGATGCTTTCCGGCATTCCGGAGAGCAAGATCCGCATCATCGGCGGCGACATCGGCGGCGGTTTCGGCAACAAGGTTCCGATCTATCCGGGCTACGTCGTCGCCATCGTGGCGTCGATCGTGACCGGGGTGCCGATCAAGTGGATCGAATCCCGCATCGACAACATCTCCACCACCGGATTCGCCCGCGACTATCACGGGGTCGGCGAACTGGCGGCCGACAAGGATGGGCGCATCAAGGCCTTGCGCTTTACCGCGCTGGCCGATCACGGCGCATTCAATTCGCACGTATCGGCCACCAAGCTGCCGGCCGGGCTGTTCAGCATCTGCACCGGCTCGTACGACATTCCCAAAGCCTATTGCCGCGTCGATGCGGTCTATACCAACAAGGCGCCCGGCGGCGTGGCCTATCGCTGCTCGCTGCGGGTGACCGAGGCGGTGTACCTGATCGAGCGCATGATCGACGTGCTGGCGCAGAAGCTTGGGCTCGACAAGGCCGAGATCCGCCGCCGCAACTTCGTCAAGGCGGACAAGTTTCCGTACACCACGAGCCTTGGATGGACCATCGACAGCGGTAATTACCAGGCCGCGCTGGAAAAGGTGTTGAAAGCGGTGGATTACGACGGCTTGCGCAAGGAGCAGGCCGCAAAGCGGGCCAAGGGCGAGCTGATGGGGATCGGAGTGTGTACCTTCACCGAGATCGTAGGCGCCGGACCCACCAAGGTCTGCGACATCCTCGGCATCGGTCTATTCGACAGTTGCGACATCCGTGTCAATCCAACCGGCAGCGCGATTGCGCGGCTCGGCACGATGAGCCAGGGCCAGGGCCACGCAACGACCTACGCGCAGATCATCGCCACCGAACTGGGCTTGTCGTCGGATGAAATCCAGATCGAGGAAGGCGACACCGACAAGGCGCCCTACGGCGCGGGCACCTGGGGTTCGCGGTCCACGCCGGTGGGCGGCGCCGCGGCTGCGATGGCCGCGCGGAAGATCCGCGCCAAGGCGCAAAAGATCGCAGCGCACCTGCTGGAGGTCGGCGAAGGCGATCTGGAATGGGAGGTCGACCGCTTCAAGGTCAAGGGCAACCCGGCCCAGGCCAGGACCATGAAAGAGATTGCCATGGCCGCGCACACCAGCAACCTGCCGGACGGGATGGAGAAGGGGCTGGATGCGACGGAATACTACGATCCGCCCAACATGACATTTCCCTTTGGCGCCTATGTCTGCGTCGTGGATATCGACCGCTTTACGGGCGAGACCAAGGTCCGGCGTTTCTATGCCCTGGACGATTGCGGCACACGGATCAACCCGATGATCATCGAGGGCCAGATCCATGGCGGACTTACGGAAGCCTTTGCGGTGGCCTTTGGCCAGGCCATCCCGTTCGACGAGAACGGCAACCATCTCGGCAACAGCCTGATGGATTACTTCCTGCCGACGGCCGTGGAAACGCCGCATTGGGAGACCGATCACACCGTTACGCCGTCCCCGCACCATCCGATCGGCGCCAAAGGCGTGGCGGAATCGCCCCACGTCGGCGGCATTCCGTGCTTTTCCAACGCGGTTGTGGATGCTTTTGCGCACCTGGGGGTGACGCACATGGACATGCCGCACACCGCCTTCCGGGTCTGGCAGTTGTGCAAGGCGCTCGGAATCAACAAGCGGTAGCGCGCCCCGCTGGAGCAATCGGCATGAACGTCCGGATCGACAAGACTTATTCCATGCCGTGCTCGGCGGAAGTCGCGTGGGAATTCCTGCAGAACCTCGAAGCGGTTGCCGCGTGCATGCCCGGGGCGAAGATTACCGAACGCCTCGACGCGGGCCGCTACAGGGGAACGGTGACGGTGAAGGTCGGTCCGGCGACGATGTCCTTCAGGGGCGAGGTCGAGATGCGGGATGTCGACCCGGCCGCCCGCACGCTGCGTCTGCTGGCCAAGGGCACCGATGGCGCCGGGAGTTCCGGCGCTTCCATGAACCTGACTGCCCGCATCGAGACCGCCGCAGGAGGCCTGTGCACTCTGGCGGGCGCATCCGAAGTGTCGATGAGCGGCAGGGCGGCTGCCTTCGGCGGCCGCATGGTGAACACGGTTGCCGACCAGGTCCTGAAACAGTTCGCCGACAATTTCGCGGGGCAGGTCGGTGCGCTCGAGGCGCAACGGGCGGCTCCCGCGGCAGCGGGCGGCGGCGTGCCGGCGGCTGCGGCGCCGGTTCCGCCACCCGCTGCCGGTGAACTGAACGGCCTCGCGCTCGTATGGACAATCATCAAGGACTGGCTGCGCAACCTGTTTTCCAAGACGACGGCGTGAATCCTTCGGCCCAACGCATGCTTGAGGTCGCCGCCTTGCAGCGCCAGCTGGAAGGCGCCGGCTATATCGCCGAGTCCGCGCTCGCGGCCGCGCTGCTGCTGATGCTGGATCTCGGGCGCCCGTTGCTGCTGGAGGGCGACGCCGGCGTCGGCAAGACCGAGGTCGCCAGGGCGCTCGCCACGGTGCGCGGCGCCAGGTTGATCCGCCTGCAGTGTTACGAAGGGCTCGACGTGCACGCCGCCATGTACGAGTGGAACTACCAGCGGCAGTTGCTGGCGATCAAGCTGCTCGAGCACGACGAGCGGCCGACTGCCGTCAAGGAACAGGACATCTTCTCCGAGCGCTATCTCCTGAAGCGTCCCCTGCTCGAGGCCATCAGTTGCGCCGAGCCGCCGGTGCTGCTGATCGACGAAGTCGACCGCGCCGACGAGGCGTTCGAAGCCTACCTGCTCGAACTGCTGTCGGACTTCCAGATTTCGATCCCGGAACTCGGCACCGTGCGCGCGGTTACGCGGCCGCTGGTCGTCATCACCTCGAACGGCACGCGCGAACTCTCCGACGCGCTGCGCCGCCGCTGCCTGTACCAGTACATCGACTATCCCGCTTTCGCGAAGGAACTGGCGATTGTCGAGATCAAGGCGCCGCAGGCGGCGGGACAGTTTGCCCGCCAGGTGGTCGAATTCGTGCAGAGCGTGCGCCGCATGGACCTGCAGAAAAAGCCGGGCATCGCGGAGACGCTCGACTGGACGGCGGCCCTGCTGCGCATGGGAATCTCCGTGATCGACGACGACGGGGCGGAACGCATACTCGACACCCTGAGTGCCCTCATCAAGACCCATGACGACCGCACGGGATTTACCCGCGAGGTCGTTGCCCGCATTGCGTCGGCATGTTGATCGTCGCGGCTTCCCCGGCAGTTGACCCGGGCGCAGCATTGCGGGCGCGTCTGACGGGCTTTGCCGGGTTCCTGCACGCCAACGGCTACGGCGTAGGCGGCGCGGATTCGGTTCGCGTGCTCGAAACGAGCGTGCAGACCGGGATACTCGATCAAAACATCCTGCGCTGGAGCCTCAAGGCGCTGCTGTGCGGCCGGGGCGACGAATGGCGGCGCTTCGATGCCCTGTTCGATGCCTACTTCCTGCCGCCGAACAAGAAAATTTTCGTTGCAAGCAACGTTGTCACCGGCGGTGCGCGGGAGCCGGCCGGCGGGGTGGGCGAGGGCAGCGAAAGCGAACCTGCCGCCGGTGCCGGCCATGGCGTGGCTGGTGACACTGACTCCGGCGCCGCCCGACACGGGGCGAGCCGCGAAGAATCACTCGCGTCCACGGATTTTCGCGCGCTGAATCAGGCAGAGCACGCGCGCGAAATCGAGGCGCTGATGCGCCGCTTCGCCAGGCGCCTGAAGCACCTTTATCTGCGCCGTGAGGCGCGCTTTCATCACGGCCGCCGGCTCGACTTGCAGGGGACCATACGCCGGAGCGTGGCCAGCGGCGGCACGCCGTTGCGCCTGGCTTGGAAGGAACGCCGTCGCGTGCGCCCGCGCCTGCTGTTGCTCCTGGACGTGAGCCGTTCGATGAGCCTCTACTCCTTTTTTTACCTGCGCCTTGCCCGCGCGCTGTGCGGCGAACTGGCCGACGTGCATTGCTTCATTTTCCACACCCGCATCACCGGCGTGGCCGAGGCGCTGCGCGACCCGGACCCGTGGCGCTCGCAGGAACGCCTGCACCTCCTTGCCGCCGGATGGGGCGGTGGCACGCGCATCGGCGAATGCCTGCGGGATTTCAACCGGGACCACGGGGCGCGCCTGGTGCATTCGCGCACCGCCGTGATCATCGTCAGCGACGGCTACGACACCGGCGAGCCGGAGCTGCTGGCGCGGGAACTCGCCATGCTGCGACGGCGGTCGCGGCGCGTGGTCTGGCTCAACCCGTTGTTGAACCAGCCGGGATTCAGTCCCGAGGGCCGCGCGATGCAGGCGGCCATGCCGCACATCGATCTGCTCGCGCCGGGTGCCGATCTGGCAGGCATCGAGCGCGTATTGCCGCGTATCATCGAGGCATTGCGATGAGCACCGCCGGGCCGCCCCAAGGTGCGAAGCCTTGCAGGCCGCGGCGTCGCGAGACGCGACGCCTCCTCATGCCGTCCATGCCGGCGCAGGCCGGCATGGAGCCGCGGCACTCGGCCCCGGGGGGCAGCGCCGCCGCGAGCGCGGCAAGCGTGGGGGGTCCATGAGTAACGACGAACTCCTGGAAATGGCGCGCGAACTGAACGGCCGCGGCGAGGCCTACGCGCTCGTCACGGTGGTTCGGGCGATCGCCCCGACGTCGGCCTACCTTGGCGCCCAGGCGATCGTCCTCGCCGACGGGACGCTGCACGGCTGGATCGGCGGAGGGTGCGCGAAAGGCGTGGTCATAAGCGCCGCGCAAGGCGCCATCGAGAACGGCGAGCCCAAGCTCGTGCGCATCAGCAACGACCGGATTTATCCCGAAGAGGATGTCGAGCACTACGCGATGTCCTGCGCCAGCAACGGCAGCATCGAACTTTTCATCCAGCCGTACAGCGTTCGCAGCGCGCTGTGCGTGCTCGGGAGCACGCCCGCCGCGGACGAGGCGCGGTTCCTTGCGGAACGGCTCAGGATCAGACTCACCGATACTCCGGGTGAAGCGCCCGTCGTCCTGGTCGCGACGCAGGGGCAGGGCGACGAGGAAGCGCTCGAGGCCGCCTTGCGCAGCCCGGCCGGGCAGGTGTTGATGATCGCAAGCCGGCGCAAAGCGGAACGGCTGCGCGCCGTGATGCGGATGCGCGGCGTCGAGGAATCACGGATCGCGCGCCTGCAGGCCCCCGCGGGCCCGGACGCCGGCGCCAAGACGCCGGGCGAGATTGCGCTGGTTGCAATCGTCGGGGTGCTGGCTTTGTTGCGCGGTCGTTCCCCGGTACCCGTGAGGGCCGGACCGGTGCAGCAGGAGGCGGTCGGGAGTGCCGGATCGGGCAGTAACCATTCGCGCACCGCGCCTGGCGCGGTCGCGGTGGAAGGCAAGTTCATCAACCCGGTTTGCGGTATGGCCGTCAGCACCACCAATCCGATGCACATCGAACAGTACGAAGGCGTGTCCTATTACTTCTGCTGCGACGGCTGCCGGACAACGTTTCAGCAAGACCCTGCAAAGTATGCGGCGATCCATCACGCTTCCGCGGGCAGGGTTCCGGCATGAGCCGGTCCACCTAAAAAAGGGGGCCAGAGCAGTTCCCGCGCAGGTCTCTTTGATCACTCGTGTACACCCCAAAGTGTTCACTGCCCCCTTTTTTTCCGCCCCCTTATTTCTTATTCCCTTTTTTATTCTATTTTTATTTTTTCTACAATCGGACGTCGGCGCACTCGGCAAGATCGACAGTAAGCCTCAATCATTCAAGACCCTGGAGATTTTACTATCGCGCCGAACCGCACAATTGAATTGGCTGCCCTGAATCTATAAGATTTTCATCCTCGAATCCAGGGTTGAAGCACGCGGACGGCTTCTCCTTAGCAAACTTCACGATCACGGAAGCGCAACTTGGCGCCATCATTACCACCACCGCCAACTTCACGGTGTCGAGTTCGGCCCTCAACGGCTCGGTGACTGTGGTCACGAGCACGCCGTTGGTGACGCTGACGACTGCCAATCATCCACAATCTGGTGTCGTGACCGTCACCGGCAGCAACAACAGCAAAGTCAGGGTGACGGTGCTTGGCAGCCATCCGACAGCCGCTAATCAGGTCCGGATCGAGGTCGATCCAGATGGCGACGATGTGTACGCCAGTCCTCCGACCCTCGTCTCGTGGAGCACGCTGGACGCCCTGTAAGGGCCGGTCGCTCAGACTCATAGCAGTCTTCTTGTGGAGGGCGCGGGTCCGACCCGCGCCCTCTTTTTCTTGCGGACGGAAGGCGTGGGCGTCGTGTGATCGGGCACTATGCAAAAATGTGACGACTGATACGGTGCAGAGCATCGTGTGTTATAAACAAGGCGGGTTGCCCCAGGTGCACCGACAGACGATGGGAAACGACCGTAAGTGACGGCACCGTTGCCGTTGTGGCCGCAGGAGGATGTCCATGATGCGTGCGCGGGTCCGGTTGGCGGCTTTCGTATGTCTGGCTTCGTTCGCCGCGACCGGCGCCGCCCAGGGCTACCCGGCCAAGCCATTGCGCCTCATCGTGCCGTTCGCGCCCGGCGGCACGAACGACATCATGGCGCGCGGCGTTGCGCCGGAGCTGTCCGCAATCCTCGGCCAGCAGGTGATCGTGGACAACCGGGGCGGAGCGAGCGGGCAGATCGGCGCCGAGGCGGTGGCCAAGTCCCCGCCCGACGGCTACACGCTGATGCTGGTGTCGAGCAGCGTGATGAGCC